>Ga0172381_10000136_pt1 | contig 84972 bp, 47 predicted proteins | sample Leawel6488metaG_FD_119754 | JGI IMG/M metagenome (GOLD analysis project Ga0172381, IMG submission 119754) | Leachate microbial communities from a municipal landfill in Southern Ontario, Canada - Leachate well 64-88 metaG | ecosystem: Engineered > Solid waste > Landfill > Unclassified | place...
GGCATCAAAGTTCCGAAAGTCTTTCAGATCAGCGGGAGCGCCAATTATGAAGTGGGTTATTCATCGGGAACAACCGAATCGAGCGAGCTGGAACGCAATATCACTGCTTCGCTCGATAACCTGTTTGATAAGGATGACGGGACCAACATAGGTTCGCTCGACATAGGCGTCTTTTTATTCCGCCCTGAAACCAATAATAACTGGTGGTTTTACGAAGGCCTGAACGGGGCCAAGCCCTGGTATCTGGCTTATGTGGCAAACAGTTATTACGACAAGATCAGGCTTGTGGCCCCCGACAATGCTTCAGCGCTTGATAAACCGGAAATTTCATTTAGCTGGAGGCCCGAAAACGGTGAAATTTCAAGCTATACTTTATTCATTGCAACAGCTCCGAATATAGCCTCCGATAATATTGTTTATAAAGAAAATGTTGGCAGCCTTACAGAACTAAAAACCACCGGTTTTAACCCTGTACCTGGCGGGACCTATTTCTGGGCCGTACGGGGTTCCAATATCCAGGGTGATGTTATTTGGTCCGATTGCCGTTCTTTTACTCTTAAAAAGGAAGCACAGCCGGTTTCAACCATCCAGGCGAAGGTTTATCCCAACCCTGGCCGTTTCGACGATATGAGATTTTTCATCAAATCGGCTTCACCGGGAATGGTCAGCGTAAAACTGCAGAATTTCAACGGCGGCTTTATAACCGGGAAAGAAGTCATGTCGGATGGCACCTCGGTTGTTTCAGTTGATTTTCAGGGAGTGACCCTTGCGCCGGGGATATACTTCGCAACTTTCACGACAGGAAACGATATTTATGTGAAAAAGGTTATTGTGAAATAACGCCCAGAAGCCTGAAACGATTTCGGTTTGTCCTATCATCCGGGGAATCGCATGTTATGGGGCGAAATGAGGTTCTCCCTGCCGGCGATGCCGGCGGGGCGGGCTACTCGATTAGCCACCATTTATAATTGTTTTCCAATTATTTGTCGCAATTTATGTAAAATATCGGGGTTTTCAATATCAACCCAGTTGCAATGAAAGTAATCGTCAAATTTATAAGTCATATTTTTTGGTATAAAAATCCAAATCCCTTCGCGGGCTGCAATCACAAATCTATCAGCCTGCAATCTTACCGCATAAGATTTTGCTTGAAAATAAGCATCTTGCAGTTCTTTTTGAGTTTTAATCTCATACTTTGATTCCAAAATCATTTTTGCAGTTTCTTCTCCCCGTGCAGGATTAGCGCCAAAGCAATAATCAGGATAATTTCTTTCACCGCGGCCCATTTTAACAGGCATTTGACGTATCCAATCCTTTGGTCTATATTTTATTAATTCCAAGAACGGCTCTATTAATCTTATTTCTACATCTCGTTCGTCTTTTAAATCATCTGTATCTAGTCGATTTGTCGGCTTAATCAAAGGAAGTACTTCGATATTTTGTCCTTTGAATTTTAATACTGAAAGCAATTCAAGGTATTCTTGATATTTAATTGGATAGCCATTAATCCCCTGTAGGTTTTTCCGCACCAATGGATTATTAGACCACAAAGAATTGCATTCTAAATCCTTTTGTGTTATATGAACATCAAGTTTAATCGGCTTAGAAAGGTATACAACACTGTAATAGTAAAAAAATGGGTCAGCAAATCCATCACCAATTACTCGCCATATTGAATGAATATAACTACGCGGCGACACGCAATACATTACAACAATATCACCTTTTCTTGAATCAATATTACCTTGCCAATGTTCTGTACTATCATTAATTGCATTATCTAAAAATTCAAAGTCATATTTACTACCACCGACAAACCAAACTTTTGATGGATTTGGCAGTTCATTATCTTCCAATTCATGTAAAACATTTGGAGCAAAATCATATAAGAAAGCACATAATTCAGCCGGTGTAAATGAGTTTATTTTTCTAAATTCCAATAAAGATTCGCACAAATCAAGATAATACGTAGCCCTATCCAGCCAAGCCTTTTTCTTAGGCGCTTCAGGTATCGTAATGTTAAACTCTTCACATATTTTTTGGAATTTATTGAACCCACAATCTAACGTATATGGGAAAAAATACTCTGGAAAGGATGAATATAAAACCCTTGAAAAAAATCGGACGTCAATAGTCCAATGCTTAAAATTATCCTTACCTATTATTTTGAACTCGTTAATAAAAATTCCTTCGTGAATCCAATTTTTGTAAATGTTAGTAGCATCATCTATATTGAATCCTAATTTTACAAAATAATCCTTTAAAAGCCTGTACCAATTAACTTTTAAACCGACAATATATTTACCTAAGTCATTCTGGGCTAATTTTTCTAAAATATCGGAGCTGCAATCCCAGCTGTATTCATTATCTGGGAAATCGTTGATAGCCCATTTATCAATACATTCACGTCCTTTGACAGAATCCTTATACAAATCCCATGTGTACTTATTGAATCTCAACAGTGCAGTGTCTTTTAATGGCAACCAACAATTAAGGATTTGATCTGCAAATTACTAAAAAAGCAAATATAAATGTTGAACCGATATTTTATTGCAGATAAATCCGGGTTGTACGAAGCCGCCTGTTTATCAGTATGATATGGAGGTAAAAAGCAATCTGCATTTTCATAGTAAAGTAAGGTTATCCGGATCGGCCATGATGTGTGTTTGTGATAAAAATGATTTTAAATTCAGGAAAATTGTCCACTTTTCCGGATTTTTGCATCCGGTTTTGTATTAACGACACAGGCCGTTAAACCCCATCCGCATATTGATGGGCGAATTGTACAGATAATAGTTCAGGGTTGAAGTCAGGCCAAAACAGGAACCTGCATCCTTGTGATTTTATTCAACCTTGACTTCATTCTGGGCGCTACGTGCCACAACATCGCCCCGACTACCCCCTATTCTTATCTGCCAAAATCCAGGTTAAGAGTAAAAAAAACCTACAAAGTTGTATAGTTGAGTAACTTTCCCACTATCCATGCATCATGGATAGAATGCTCTACAAAACACTTGCTTTTGAGGAATTCTGGGGTACGCTCAACTTGCGGACCAAAAAGAAGGTGGACTTTTTATGAATACAATTGACAGGAAAAAAATCAATATCGAGAAACTTAGAAATCTTCCGACCTGTAACGATCATCTGAACCAGAAATACGGCAAGGTCGGTACTGAATCACGTGAGAAATTCACAAAGGAGGCGCATGCATATTATACCGGTCAGCTTATCGGGGATGCCCGCAAGAACGCCCATCTGACTCAGGAGGAACTTGCAAATCGCGTCGGTGCGAACAAATCATACATCTCAAGAATCGAAAACGGCAAAACCGAACCCAAGGTCTCCACCTTCTATCGCATCGCTGCCGCTCTGGGATTGTCCGTCGAACTGAATCCTATCAACGCTTAGGATTCCATATTGAGGTCTGTCCTTTACTGAAATTGAAAAACCGCACCCTCCATCGTCCGGACGAAACCCCACGATTTTATCTTTCTTTGTTTCACAATTGCAAGAGCTTAATAGCGCGTCTCTTTAGTTGCCCCTAATGTTTAGCAGTAGAAAAAGATCAAAAATACAAATCTTTTTCAGGGGCCAAAGACAAGTGTGTGGCTTTCCGGAGGGTGAAAGACCCTTATACGTCGGGGTAAGGCCTGAAAGGGTCAGCAAGCGGCAAGGCGCTTTTCCGTAATGGAAGCACTGAAGAAGGCTGAGCGTAAAAAATGCCCCGTGGGCATTTTTAGCGAAGGGGCCGGGTTGCGGGGCCGGAGTGGTGTGAGAGGCTCTCCCCGTCGGCGATGCCGACGGGGCTGGCTACTCGATTAGGCAACGGTTTTATTCTTATAAATATATTCAAATCGGTTATTTTAAGTTACAACTATTAACCAAATCTATTGTCTTGTAAGAAGAAGTGCAATATAACTCCTTTCCACAACTAATAATTCCGAGGATTTTCCACTTGCCTTTATCTTGCATTATCACTGGTCCACCGCTAATTCCTTTTTGCCCAGAAATACTAATTTTAATTTCTGTTCTTGACATGAAGCCATTATAGGGATCTCGATTTATTCCTGCCGGACTTAGTATACCTTTAAAAGTTCCACTTGGGAACCAGTAATAAATCTCTTTACTTAAAAGACTATCTGGATAAAATCCGATAAAGTTGACTTGTTTATGTAATTCTAAATCCATTAAAACCTCTTTCTTTATTAAATCTTCTTCAGTAAACCAATGTATTCCAGGGAAAAATTTATCAAAATCGAATGTTATAATAATCGCTAAATCAGTCAATGAATCCTGAGGAAAACCAACAATATTTGAATGTGTTGTAGAAATTATATATGTATTAGTGCATTTTTTTTCATGAAAAGAAGAATTTGTTTTGACCCTTTTCTAGTTCATTTTCTTAAATAAAACTGTTGCCTAACTCGCTAACCGATCAATGGCGGTTTCATTGTCATTTTCAATGGCACACGAGCATCTTTAATTTGTTATCTCAACCTTTTCCGGGATTGGTTAGCTAAAACCATTGGGTCTTCCACCAAAGCGCACTTAACATTTCCATGCTAAATTACGAACATTTCAGAGATGCAAAAATATCTGATAAAAAAACGCCCAAAATGAACGGCTTCTTCCCGAACCGTGTAAGCAACACTTGTATTATTAACCAAACCCGAGAATCTTATTTACAAAAATGGGGAATGTTAGTTCCCGTTTACAATAGAAGCTATTAACAAAATAAAAGAGGCTGTCTCGTGGTTTTTTGAAACAGCCTCTTTGAAAAAGTATTTCCTAGTTTATGAAAATTATATCATTTCTATTCCTTTATGAATTTAAATACCTCTGTTCTTTCTTCTGTTTTGACATTTACAAAATAAACCCCGGGTAAAAGGTTGGCTACATTCAAGCGGAAACTTTTTACTGCTTGTAATTCATAATTACCAATCAAAATGCCTGACGTGTTATAAATATCAATTTTATGGATATCTTCTTTCGAAGAAATATTTAATGCTTCCCGCACTGGATTAGGGCAATAACTCATTTTTCCTAAAGGATGACCAACGACTTCAATCCCTGTTGTAATACTGTCGTTTTTCGGATATTTTAAAATATTGCCAAAACAAGCAACATTATATTCATTGACAATTGATGGTTCAAAAGCATATGCTTGTATTGCCATGCTTATATGTGTCTTGTTTTGAGCAAAATCGATGAGTTGGAAATCGTCTTTCACCTCTCTTGAAATTTTGTACTCTGAATCATATACCAGATTCCCATCATAATCATAAACACCAAATAAACAATACTGATTTGCATTGCCATCTATTGAAAATCCTGAAAAGTATAAATTGTTTTCATCGCTAATAACATACTTTCCATAGGAGGCCTTACTGATATCCCCCATATTATTTGTCCATAATTCCGTTCCGTCAGTATTGTAAGCTGTCAAATCTGTTAAATAGGTGTCTTCAGAATCAACTTTACCACCGGCAACAAAAACATTCCCATTTTTTTCATTTCCGGTAATGCCATAGTAATATCCGAAGTCAGCAGAAACTTTTTCCCATGCTACTTCTCCTGCTGGCCCTAATTTTACTATGATACCATTGTTATCATTTTGCCCAACAAGATAGATGTTGTCATTGTTATCACCATACGCCTGGCTAAACAAACTGTTATCACCATAGGAATTTGAAAACTCCCAGATTTGCTCACCATTGGCACTGAGTTTTTCTGCATAAACAGCTGATCCACTACCAAAATAGCCTAAGATACCTGAATAAGTAATGTTGTTTTGATTATCAATAAAAAGATCATATACATACGCCGGAGTAACATCACTGTTATTATAACTCCATAATTCCTCACCTTCGGGCGAAAGTTTATAAACGCACACAACAGGAACATAATTTACGCTTCCATCCGCAGCAACAATAATATTTCCATTATGATCTTGCTTAATATAATATGCCATAGCGCTATTAACAACAGGGTCATCAATAATATGTTCCCAATTGATGCTACCATTGGCATCCATACTAATGATTGCAGGCTTATAACTATAAGAGTTACTAACAGTTATATATCCACAGACAATAATTGAATTACCGGAGACTAAAATATCCGAAGCCCCACCTTCATAATCTTCAAAATAATTCCTGCTCCAAAGAATTTCACCAGAATCACCTAATTTAGTAACTGAAAAAATACCAGTATTATTGGCTGTAAAATAGGTGTTGTTTTCATCATCCAATACACTAGCTGATATAAAATTGCCTGATACAGCCTCTTTATCTGTAAACTGTGTCCACACGGGTTCTGCATTAATATCTATGGCCGTAACAAATAAGTCATACCCGGTTTCGCATACCCCATTGTAATAGTACATTCTCTGGTTGGCGCCCACAAGCAGTTTACCATCATGATAACTGAACCCATCGTAAGCATAGATATATTCGTAACCGGTTTCGAAATCATTCATGGAATTTACGGCAATGTTATCTCCATTTTCATCGAATGATGCAGCAAGCAATGTAAAATTTTCACTCATACCTCCCACTATTATTTTTCCTTCATCATTCAGATGGATGAAGTAATAATATCCATAATTGTCAAAATCACTTTCCCCTGTTAAGCTTACTTTGTTATATTCGATTACTCCATCTGAATTTAATTTAGTCAATTTGGTACCATCTTCACTATTCCTTATAATGGCATAAATATCCCCATTACCAACTACACATATACTTCCTCCGAAAAGACAAAGACTTGTTTCCATCATTTGTGTCCAAATGGCGTTTCCATTATTACCTATTTTAGTAATATATTTTGTCATTTCTCCATAGCCGCCTATCCTGTATAAAAGAACAATATCACCATTGGTAGTGCTGGCTGCTGAAATTATAGATCCATCACTCGTATGGATCCATTGTACTTCACCATCAGAATTAATTTTTATGGCTAAATAAGTATCTTGAATTAAAACGATGGAATTATCAGGCATTAATAAGGAATAATCCTCCGATGAACTTGATTGTTTTGTAAACACTTGCTGCCAAATGGTGTTCCCATCCTGATCAAATTTTTGTATGTGATCAGATTTCTCTAAATTATTTTCTCCGGCATTAATAACAGATACAGCAATTATATTCTGGTCAGAATCAATAAATAAGCCCACTCCTTTGGGCAGTGCAAAATAATCCTGACTATAAAATTTTGTCCATAAAATATCACCGGCTGAAGAGTATTTTCTCAGGTACATTTCACGATTGATGCTATCTCTCATGACTTCGCCTAATACGAAAATATTGTCCTGGTTATCGATAGCCACTTTGGAGGCTGTAGTGTAAAACCCTTCAATATATTCCTTCCTCCATATTTCTGTTCCATCCTTTTGCGTTTTTACAAGTACTCCTTTAAAAGTGCCTTCTGCATTTCCATTCAATGCTACATATACATAGTTGCCCTGTGAATCACGTTCTAACCCGCCAAATTTAACAGTTGCAAAATTGTTATCGGAAGGGATAATACTTTTTTTTGACCAGTCCGGATCAAGATTCCCCTTACTATTTAATGCTTTACCACTATCCTTCAGGAGCTTGTGATGAGGAAGTTTAGTTACCGGATATTTTTTTTGTATAGGCCGCCCGGGAGTATTATTTGGAATAGATAGCTGCCCATAGGAAAGTTGTCCAAAGCTGAAGGATAATAAAAGAAAATTCAAAAAGAATGTTTTCATGAACTTTAAGATTTTAAGGATGAATCAAAAAATTGTTTTGTGCTTGCAAAAATAAATCAGGAAGGTTACCTGCTGAAGAAACCCAGCTTACAAGTTCTTTACTGACATTACGCAACACACTTACAATTTATGTACAAAAAGTGTCATGTGTATGATATACAGCTAAATAGAAATTATTCAGGGCTTGCTGAAAAACTCTTAAAATGAATCGGATACTTTTATTAAGTTTACAATGCATTTAGTTTGAATAAAATGAATGAGTGAAATGCAATTAAAAGTCAACGGGAATGATAAAAACCATGTTTGTTACATTTTTTATAATGTCTTTAATCGGAAGTCTTTCAGCTAATGAAGACCAAACCACCGATGCAAAAGTGAAAGGAATGATTACCATCATTACTAAAAATATGCAAACGAATCCGGATAAGGCCATTTATTACCTGGAAGAAGCCCTGAACTATGAAAAGCAAACCAGTCAAAGCACATTGTGTGATTTATACCGGACAGCTGGAGTTCTCTATTTAAAAAAACAATCTTGCCATTTAGCTTTAGATTATTTTTACAAATCCTTGGAAATACAGAACATTATCGATAAATCAAAAAATCATTACATTTATAATAATATTGGGGGTGCCTATCTGGCTTTAGGTGATACGGTGAAAGCAACCGAATTTTGGTTGTTATCCCTGCAAGGGCTGAAACAGGCAATCAAGCGGGGAAATCTTAACGAAAAGCATTTTGAATCTTATATAGTTTATAATAACCTGGCAGTATTAGAGAGGCAGAAAGGGAACTATTTTAAAGCATTGGAAATGTTAAATGAATATAAAGGCTTTTGCTTAAAGGTTAAAGATACTCTTGGCATCATTCGCGCTTACCAAAATTTATCCAACGTTTATTTCCAAATAAAAGAGTACGACAGTGCCCGGTTATTTTTCAGAAAAGGAAGCCATTTAGCAGAAATCATCAACTCAACCTCTGATTTGGCCTCATTTTACTATAATATGGGCCATCAATTTATTGAATTGAACAGGGATTCTTCTCTCTATTATTTTTTGAAATCCTATAAAATTAGTTGTCAGTACGAACTTAATCAGGTCAAGCTGGTTTCAGCAGAGGCTATATCAGATTTGTACGAAATGAATCATGAATATAGAAAATCAAATGAATATCTTCATATTGCAAAAAAAATGTCGGAAGAAAATATCAATATCGAAAGCAAGAAGAAAATAAGTTTAATGGAATTTGAACACGAGCAAAAAATGAAACAACAGGAGCTGCTTCTCGACACGCAGCAACGGAAAAACATCCTGGTGTTCAGTACAATATTTTTTATTCTTGTTTCAATCCTTGCCTTCTTGTTATATCAGTTACAAAAAAACATCGCAAAAAGGCGTAGATTGGAAAACGAATTGCTAATCCAACGGTTGGAAGAAAAAAATAAGGAACTAACTACAAATATGATCCAGAATATCCAAACAAGCGAAATCCTTGAATTTACACACAAAGGACTTCAAGAACTCAGGGAAAAAACTGAAGGTACAACAAATAGAGATCTTTCTCAAATTATCAAGACCCTTAAAAACGGGAATCGTTCCTTCAACAAAAAGGAATTTGAAAAACTTTTCATCGAAACAGATAAAGGATTTTATAAAAAACTTTTATCAGATTATCCTACACTTACAAACAACGAAATAAGACATTGTGTTTTTGCCAAAATGAATTTATCCAGTAAGGAGATTTCAGCTATTACCCAGCAGAGCCAGAATAGTATACTTGTTGCCAGATCCAGACTTAGAAAAAAACTTGGGTTGAAAGAAGATCAAGGTTTAACAAGCTTTTTTAATAATTTTTAATGGGTTCGTTTATGACTACCCACTCCATTCATTGAAAAACTGCATTACGCCGATCATCTGCTTTTTCCTTTGGTTTCTCTTTGATTAAAAACGAAACTCCCAAGGCGATCAGGCATAAGAACAATCCCCCCGCGTAAGCCCATTGAAACCCCTGATAAAATACTTCCGATGAAATCGAATGAAGGGCAATTTTATTTGCATGAAAGTCCGATGGCATCGGAACGGTAAAAAGAATTTCCATAAGCAAAATCCCGATCATTTGTCCCAGGTTCGTCGATAATTTGAATACGCTGGAAGAGATGGACTGCTTTTCGGGAATAGCCAACGACATCATCAGGTTGTTATTGGGAGTGATGAAAAATGCATAACTGAACCCCAATCCCACAAGGAATATAAAAACCACCCATAGTTGAACTAATGGTATGCACAGAATGAAAAACAGACAGGTCACCGTGGCTGAAACCATTCCGAAAATAGTCAGCCGGGTTTTTGAGATCCGGTCTGACAGATTTCCCGATAAAGCGCTCATGGCGCTGAAGACTACTGCAAAGGTCATGAGGACAAAACCCGCGTGCTCCACATTCATCTTCAGAACATAGGTCAGATAAAAGGGCATCAGGATACTGCTGCCTGCCATCAATCCGAACCCGGCAAATGAAGCCACGATCCCAAGGGTGAAATTATGGTCATGAAAGATTGAAAGGTCAAGGACTGGGTTTTTAGCCACTTTTTCACGCCAGAAAAAGAGTCCGAGCAAAACCAGCGCGGTGATAATTCCTCCTATTGTGAGCAAATTGTCCCAGCCCAGTTTGCGCCCCTGGTTGAGAAAATATACCAACAAGGCCAGCCCGGCAAAGCTCAGAAGGCTGCCGGCGAAGTCGAACCTGGTAAGCGTTTTTTTTTCAGGGCCAGGGTTTCTATCATTTGGCAACGATTTCCAGGCAACCAACACGGCCGCGATCCCGATCGGGACATTGATCAAGAAGATCCAATGCCAGTTAAGAAGACCTGTAATCAACCCGCCAAGCGGGTTTCCGATTAACAGTCCCAGGGAACTGATGGGGGAAAAGATCCCAAATGCCCAGCCTCGTTTTTCGGCAGGGATATACCGGGGAATCAATGAAACCGACGTGGAGAAAAGCATGGATGCGCCAAGCGCCTGGATGGCCCTGGCAAAGATGAGAAAGTGGATGGAACCCGCGAATCCGCAAACCAATGAGCTTAATGTAAAAATTGCAAACCCGGATATAAAGATTTTTTTCACTCCCAACTGGTCTGCCAGTTTCCCGAAAGTGATCATCGTTCCGGCTAAGACAACCAGGTAAATCAGTACAATTTGGACAACCAGATTGGTCCCAACTTTAAAAAAAGCCGCAATATAGGGGAGGGAAATGTTGACAATATTTCCATCGAGCAGGGCCATGAACCCAGCCAGGGAGGCGCTGACAATGATTGCTAACTGGCGTGATCTGTCTTCAATAATCATCAATATACTTGTTAGTTACTAAACTCCATCAATTCAAACCCGGTTATGAGGTTTTCCACGCTAAGATAGTGAAATAAAAAAAATACCATTACAACTCATTGCCAATTATCAATTGTCCATTTTCCATTTTTTCATCATCCTTCCTATATCCTTTGTCCATGCTCGTCCATCTTTTTGGGTGTGTTCGGTAGTCTGTTCAAAAAAGTGTCTATTGATAGTTTCTACTTACAAACTGCTCGCATTGCGTGGCTGCCTGGCTTATCAAATTATCTGTCACCCTGTCAGATTTTTCTCCTTTTTCCTTTTGTTTACGGCGACGGGTAGGTCTAAGGTAAGTCTTTGGTATTTCTGAAATTTGTATATTAGATGAATTGTTTTATGATACTTAACAGAAATTCCATGAAAACTGCTATTATTTCCGGCGCTACCGGACTGGTTGGCAAACAACTGCTTCAGCAGTTGCTTAAAAATCCTGGTTACGAAAAGGTTATCGCGGTCGTCCGTAAGCGGATGGATATCACCGATGATAAGCTGGTCCAGCAGGTCATCGATTTCGAACAGTTACCTACTGTACTTGATGGGGTGAAGGCTTGTGATGGCTATTGCTGCCTGGGGACGACCATCAAAACTGCCGGGAGCAAGGAACGACAATACCGGATCGATCACGATTATGTGGTTGAATTTGCCCATGCATGCCACAAAGCCGGGGTGAACCGTTTTGCTGTCATTTCCTCCCTTGGGGCAAACGCGGAATCTCCGAACTTTTACCTCCGGACCAAAGGTAAAATGGAGCGGGACCTGAAGAAAATCCCTTTCAGCAGCCTGGTCATCCTGCAACCATCGTTTTTATTAGGTGACCGGAGTGAGCATAGGGCGGGCGAAAATATCATAGCCGGAATCGTGAAATGTGCAAGCCCTTTAATGGTCGGTGGGTTGAAAAAATACCGCGGTGTCAGGGATACTTCTGTGGCCGCCTGTTTGATCAGGGAGATACAGAAAGGGGAAGAAGGGGTCCATGTTATCATGTCGGATCAGATTTAAAAGTTAAATTTGTCTCCGGTCATTTCCTTTTTTTAAGAAACATAGAGGGATGACGTTAATTAACCATTGAATCCCATGAAGCGACTTGTTTTTCTCCTGATCAGCTGGTTACCGGTAATGACGATGATGGCCCAGGATTTCAAGACGGTTGAGGGCTACCTTCATATCAATGCAAAGGCCGACGATCCGTTATATACCACGTATGCCGCTTCCATGGCCCGGTCACAATTGTATGGCGATAAAGCGTACAAGATGGATTATTATTCCGGATGCCGGCCTGTAAGCTATTCCAGCGATCAGGCAGGGACGATGTTCTGTATCTGGAAAGTCGATCAGGTGGCGATCCAAAAAACCGGAGAATATTTCGAGAAACCGGTCGTGCATTTTTCTTTTCCCGACATGGCCATCCTGGAGTATGGACCGTTCCGGGGAATTCATGTCAAAGAGACCTTTTTTGTATATAGTTCCACCCTGGCCATGGTGGATATGGAAGTGAAAAACACGGACCGGATCTCCCATGATGTGGCGGTTTATCCAATACTGGAAACCGGCAACGATTCCCTGGGGATAGAACGGTATGATACCATCCTGGATGGTTACCTGACCCGGCGTTACGAAAGTCCTTACCGGCTGATCAGCAGTCTGAGGGCGGAATATGGTTACCCTACCCGGGTCAGGGATTTCTTTACCTGTAACCTTAAATCTTATTCCCATGGGGGGTATTCAGGGAATATGGATGATTTTTACAATGTGATCAAGACCGATTTTTATTCCGAAAAACGAACGGATTCATTGAATATGCGTTCGTCGGGATTGGTGGATTTCGTCGCGTTACAATTGAAAAAGCGGCTGAACCCGGGAGAAAAGGTAACTTTCCGTTATCTCCGGGGAGTTAAAGCCATTCAGGAAGATGCCGCAAACATGGTCCGGGCGATCGATTCCGTTAAGAATTTCATGTTGAAGACCTATTATGAAGATAACCTGATCCTTTTTTCCAGGATCCCGCGGATCAATTTTAAAACGACTGATGAAAAGCTTGCTTACCTGAGCGCGTTCAACCTTGCGCGGGGATGCATGTATCCGCCATCAGGAAAAACCAGTTATAATTTTTATGTTTTTTCGCGAAATCCTTTATGGGGATGGGGCCATGGTCACCAGGTACTGCATGAATCGCTCAGCATGATGGCATATTCCTATCTCGATCCCAAGTCGGCCCAGGGATCCCAAAGGGTTTATATGGAGCAGCAGCGCGAAGACGGATTGATAGCATACCGCCATGGGCCCCGCGGATTGCAGGATTACCCGCATAAAGACATGTCAACCACTTCCGCGCCTTTTTTCAGTTGGATCAACCTGGAGATTTATGAAGTGAGCAGGGACCGGCAATTTTTAGAAGATGCCTATATCTCCGGGAGCCGGTATGTCGAATGGCTGATCAGGAACCGCGACACCGACCAGGACGGGACTTTTGAATGGGGGCCATACGGCATTATTGAGAATGTCAGGGATTGGTACAATGCCGTTTTCCAGGTTTCAGCCGAACGGTATCTTGATGTGGACAAGGAAGATATTTCAGATGAGCTGGAATGTCTTGACCTGACCCTGATGGTCATCAAAGAAGAACGCAGCCTGGCCAAAATGGCAAAGTTTTTGGGGAAGGAGGCGGAATCCCAAAAATGGATGTCATTAGCCAATAAAACGACCGGACTTGTGAATGAACGGATGTGGGATGATTCCACCGGATTCTATTATTCCATCAATAAGAAGAACCATTCCTTCCATTTCATGACCCGTGATTTGCGCCGGCAGGAGATCATCGGCTTTCTGGCCTTATGGGCTGAAGCAGCGCCCAGGGACCGGGCAGCAAGGCTGGTTGAGGCCCTTACGGACACCACAAAATTCTGGCGGAGATATGGGGTCCCCACCTTATCGGTACAGGATCCCTGGTATAGCCCTTATGTGGACTATTGCTGTAAATGGAACGGCCCGGTATGGCTGTTGTGGGATTATATGGTTTATGATGGATTGCGGTCGTACCAATATCATGACCTGGCCTCTCAACTGGCCCATAAAATGCTCCATGCCGTCGCGTTGCAGTTGTCAAAAAACCATAATTACTGGGAATCTTATAGTCCCGATAACGAATCGCTTAACTGTCCCCCGAATTATATCTGGGATTCCATCATTGCAAAAATGCTGGTCGAAGAATATCAGAAATAGTACCTTTGCAAGGTTAATCGGATTTTTATGAAGCGGTTTGTGACTGGTAAAAAATATTTGATCTTTCTTTTCCTACTAACGCTTTCTTCCTGCAATACCGGAAACCTTACCGATATTCAGAGATTGCTTTCCCCGGCCGCTTTACCCTATTTGAAAAGCAGCAAGTTAATTCAGGTTTCGAGTTATGATACGTCAGGGGGCAACAATGACCGGGTTGTAATTCCCGCTGGGAAAAAGGTAACCATTATGGATGTAGGCGGGCCTGGTATGATATCGCGGATCTGGATGAATGTCGATTCCAGGGATCCTTATTTCCTGCGCCGTATTGTGATCCGGATATATTGGGACAACGAATTACAGCCCTCGGTGGAAGTTCCATTGGGCGATTTTTTTGGTTCAGGGTTTCAATATACCCCTTACATTTCGCAGTACCTGGGAATGACCAGCGGCGGTTATATTTGTTATCTTCCGATGCCTTTCGAGAGCCATGCCCGCATCGAAATTGCCAATGATACCCACCAGAATATTTCAGGGCTTTATTACCAGATCAATTACCAGAAGTTCGAAGGCGCCCTGGAATCGGATGTGGCTTATTTCCATGCCCAGTGGAGGCGGAGTATCAAAACAGATTATGATACCAATTTTGTAATACTAAATGCAGAAGGGCGCGGACATCTCATTGGGGTAAACCTGAATTTGCAATCGTATGACGGGAGTTTTAATTTTCTGGATGGGGATGAGATGATTTATGTTGATGGTGAAAAAAACCCATCGATCAGGGGGACAGGCACTGAAGATTTTTTTTCGGGAGGCATGAAGTTTAGCAAAGATGAATTTGCAGGGCCATACAGTGGGTTGATTTATAAAAATAATTCCCTTGGCCAGATTGCCGCTTACCGTCTCTTCATACCTGATCCTGTGCCCTTTAAAAAGAATATTCTGGTTACCATCGAACACGGGCAGGCGAATCGTGAAATAGCTGATTACAGTTCAACGGCTTATTGGTACCAGATGGAACCTCACAAACCTTTCAGGCCATTACCGGTTGACGGACAACGAATCCCTTTACGGATAATAAAGCCAGCCCATTTAATTGAAGCGGAAAATCTTCAATTTCAATTAGAAGGGTTGAAATCGAAGATCGTGGATATGTCGGAGTACGGACCTGAGTGGGGAGGGAATAAGCAAATCGTCATTGAATCCAGGGACGCTTCTTCATTTGGCTTGATGCTGAATGGGTTAAAAAAAGAACAATATGAAATCACTCTTTTTTATACCTTAGGGCCGGATTACGGAGATGCTGATATTTTGATAAATAACAAGAAGATGGGAGAAATCCGCGGGTATTCGCCTTATATCCTGCCTTTTGGGAAGGTAATTATTCCAGCCGTCCGGCGGGCAGCCGGATCTGAAACGATTACTTTGAGGTTTGTCATCACCGGAAAGGATCCTTCATCGAAAGGATATAAAGTCGGCCTTGATGGGATACATCTCGTTCCACAGCAACCAATAAAAGAAAATTAATGAAGTCCAGGACCGGTATTTTATTTCTTTTTCTGTTGTTATCCCTCTTGTTTAATCCGGGAGAAAGAAGTTTTGTCTTTGGGCAAAAGGTTGTCAAACAAGGGGGGCCTGTCCCCGCTTCATTTTGTGTCAAGCCTACTGAGATGGAATTATACCAGATGGTTTGCGATGACAGGGCCCAGCATGGCCTCCCTCCTATTCCCCTCTCAAAATCCCTGTGTTATGTGGCCGCTCAGCATTTGAAAGATCTGTTTTTACATCATCCCGATGAGGGTTCCTGTAACTTTCATTCGTGGTCTGCCCATGGTCCCTGGAAACCTTTTTGTTATCCTGTGGATGAGAACAAGAAAAACTCGGTATGGGACAAACCCCGCGAAATAACGCGATATCCGGCCAAGGCCTATGAAATCATTTATTGGGAAAACAATCCGGTACTGGTCGATACCATTATGTCGGTCTGGGAGTCAGAAGAATATTTCAACAGTTTTTTGGTCAATTCGGGGAAATGGCTTGGCGTTCAATGGAATGCCATTGGCATTGCCATTTACGAAAATTATGCCTGCGCCTGGTTTGGGGAGGTCAAAGATCCAGAAGGCAAACCGGAAGTATGCGGGAACCAGTCCCCGCTTAGCAAAAAGCCGGTTCCCGCGAAACCTGCCGATAGTCTTCAGAAAAATAAAAGCAAATCCGTAGCTGCCGGGAAAAAATCGGAAAAAAAACAAACCGAAGTTTTAAAGGGCATTCCATCTGCTGCCGTCGATAAAAGCAGTACGGCCAAAGATTCCCTGGGTTTGAAGCCCATCACATACTATATCATTGTCAGGACGAATATTTCGGAGGAAAACGCCATGAAGTTGATTACGGAGCTACAAACGAAGGGCTATCCGGATGCCCGGTTCCTTGATAAAGATGGGAAGTCGAGGGTGAGTGTTTTCCAGTCCAACGATCGGGCGGAGGTCATGGCAAAACTGAGGGAAGTGAAAAAAAGCTATAAAGACGCATGGCTTTTGAAAAATCAGTAATGAGGAGTGACGGAGCAGGATAAAAAGAAAGAAATTTTCTTCAAAAGGAATCAGGCTTTCATATAAAAAAGGTCGCGCTGGGCAAAGGCATGTTCGTGCTCAAGCAACCATTTTTTACGCCAGAGCCCCCCGGCATAGCCAACAAGTTTTCCATCGTGGCCCAATACCCGGTGACAGGGAATGATGATTGGAACAGGGTTCCTCCTGTTGGCGCCGCCAACAGCGCGTAAGGCATTGGCATGACCAATCCTGCGGGCAAGCCCGATGTATGAAAGCGTGGCGCCGTAAGGAATTTTTTGTAATTCAGACCAGATCCCCAGTTGAAACGGCGTCCCCGAAAGATCCAAAGGCAGGTCAAATATTTTCCTGGTCCCGGCAAAATATTCTTCCAATTGTTCAATACAGGGTTTCAGTAAAGATGGTACGCGGTGTATGCGGACCCGGAAATCGAGAAAACAGAGACCGCATATTCCTTTTTCAGAGCCTGTGACTTCCACAAAGCCGATGGGGGTTTTAAGAAACGCCCGCTGGATGGGGTTCATATCATGGTTTTTTGGATTTCTGTGTCCGGTATGCAAAAAACAACATAAGGAGGCCAAAGATCAGCATCCCGATCCCGGACCAGAGATTGACATTGATCCCCAGTGACCGGGAGTAAAGTAAAACATCGCCATTGGTAAATAATCCGAAAATAGTAAGTAATAGTCCCAGAATGCTGAACATTAATCCGATCGGAAGCTTTATATCGATACCCATTTTAGTGAAGGATTTATGTTATTAATGTTAATTTCAAAAGGTTTAAATATCATCAGGTTGACCATTTTTACCAAAACAGGATGGTCAGGATTGTAGCGATTGCCAGTACAACGATTGCCAGCGTCGTTGACCTTGAATACCAGGGTACATTTCCTTCTTTGAATTTCGGGGTCAGTGAATAGACAAGCCCTTTAAGATCGCCGTCTGATTTCTTTTGTTTTGTTAAAAGTGAAACCAATACGGTGACGATGGTAGCGGTTGTCCATGCAAAGATGGCGGTCCAGAAGTTCTGGGCCATTTCGACGGGATAGGTATATACCTGACAGATCCATCCTCCTTTAACCAGGGTTGCGGCTCCCAGGGGAGCTGTTAATCCATGGTGGAGCAAGGCGATAACGAACCCTGCCAATAACCCGGAGAAGGCGGCATGTCCTGTAGTCCGTTTCCAGAACATACCCAGGAAGATTACCGCGAACAAGGGAGCGTTGATCATCGAAAAGATGGTTTGCAGAAAATCCATGATATTTCCGAAAAGGCTTGCCAGATAAGCTGCTGCAATGCTGACGATGACCCCGAAGATCGTAGCCATGCGGCCGACAAATAAATAATGTTTATCATCGGTTTCTTTGTTCCCGGTGACTGGACGGATATAACTCTGATAGATATCATAGGTCCAGACTGTATTGAATGCAGAGACATTGCCCGCCATCCCCGACATGAAGGAAGCCAGGAGGGCCGTAATGCCCAATCCAAGGACACCGGCTGGAAGATATTGTTTCAGCAAGGCAATGATGGTATAATCATAATTGTAATGACCCGGCGAAATTTCAGGTAATGAAAAACCGGATCCTGGTTTATTCAGCAGGACAAGGGCTGCTATTCCGGGAACGATGATCAGGAAAGGGACGAACATCTTAGGTAAGGCCCCGATCAGCGGTGTATTCCGGGCAGCCGTAGGTGATTTGGCCGACATGGCCCGTTGCACGATCAGGAAGTTGGTGCACCAGTATCCGAAAGAAAGGACGAAGCCGAGGCCCGCGAAGATCCCATACCATTCGACTCCCAGAGGATTTGCAGAAGCCGAACCGGTATATTTCCAGGTTGTAGTCCAGGTATCCGGAGCATATCCTTTAGCTGAAACAATCGGGGCCAGTTGTTCCTTCATTCCTTCCCAGCCTCCCAGGTCCTGCAAGCTTAAAAGCACGATGGGCAATAAACCAATCACAATGATAAAGAACTGTAATACTTCATTGTATATGGCTGATGAAAGACCGCCGAGGTAGGTATATCCAAGAACGATGGCTGCTGACAGGATCAAACTAAGATGAAAGTTCCATCCCAGGACTCTTTCCATCAGGATGGCCAGGGCATACATCGAGATGCCGGAAGCAAGAATGGTCATCACGGCAAAAAGTATAGCATTCAGGCCCCGCGTTTTCTCATCGAACCGCAGTTTGAGGTATTCCGGGACTGATCTTGCTTTTGATCCATAGTAGAAAGGCATCATGAACAAGGCTAAAAAAACCATGGCAGGAATGGCCCCTACCCAGTAAAAATGTGCGGTAAGCATACCGTATTTGGCCCCTGAACCCGTCATTCCCATCACTTCAAGGGCGCCCAGGTTCGTGGAAATAAAAGCCAGGCCGGCAACCCAGGCTGGCATGGCCCTTCCGGCTTCAAGAAATGCATTGGCTGTTTTCATATACCGTTTTAGCGCCCAACCAATACCGAGTACGAAAACAAAGTAAACAAGCATGATGGTGTAGTCGATCCAACTTAAAGTGAAGCCTGTGTCCATAGTGTTTATGATTTAATTATAAGAGTACTACAAACATAAAAAAAAATCCGATGTAGTTAAACCTCTTCGAAGGGATTACAACCTTACTTCAATAAAATTATGTGGTTTGGTCAGCATGGACATAAACTGATCCTTTGAAATAACCGCCCCACCCTGGCGATAACTGTTCCCTTCATCCCCGAAAGTCACAGGAATGCCATTGATGGTAATGGATTTTGGGCCAAAACTGTCTTCTTTGACCGTATATAAAAAGGTTACCGGATGACCCATGAAATCCAGGGAGGCCGACAGGCCATCCAGGGATCGCGGAATTACCGGATCTATAATCACCTTACCGGATTCAGTCCGTAAACCCAGCAGCCTTGAAACGACAAGTCCAATGTAAATACCTGGTCCGCTGGAATAAACCCTCCATCCTCCTTTCAGGGTGATTTTTCCTGTTTTTATCTCATCGTAAAGTTCATCGGCTTCATACCGGTTTTTAAAAGTAACATCCGAGCTACTGTAATAACAATTGGATTGGCGGATATCACCACAGGGGACGATTTCCCTGTAGCCAACCGGATTTGCCTGGCGAAGGGCTTTCAGAAAAGCCTCTGCCCTACCTGTGCGGGCCAGCGCTTCTGCATACCGGATATGCTCATGAACATACATGAGGCCAATCTCACGGCCAAAGAAAGTACTGCTCTCCGCTCTCTGAAAGAGGGCCTGGATGCCTCCCTTATAGGGAAGGGGCCGGTCCATCAGCCGGGCCCCGTCAGGGCCTTTCAGGTGCATTTCAATGAGATCCTGGTGGCGTAGCGCTTGTTCCTTTGTGAATATCCCACTGATCACGCCCCGGTCCATCGGCAGGATGCTGTACCGGATGCTAGTCATAGTATCACCCGGATGAAGCAATAAACTGATGCTGCGATCTTCTTCAACCAAACCATATCCTGCAACCACGCCATCCTTGATCAGATATCGGTTGAAATCCGATTTGATTTGTTTTGATATTTCTTTTAATTCATTGGATTTTGATTCATCACCTGTCAGCTCATAGACGGCCTGGTACTGGTTAAAGGCCTGGTAATTCATTTCAACCGTCCAGCTTGAGATCATCCGTTGCGCCAATTCCTTGTTAACCGGTTGCAGGGAATCATTCCAGTCACCGCCCCCAAAGGGGACCAGCGCCGTGCCGGGAATAAAGGAGCCAACGATCATCCTGATCAGCCGGTCAATATGCTCGCTGAGGGGTGTATGTTCCGCATAAGCAATCCCTTTTTCATGATAATAAGGTAAAATCCCGTCGAGGATATTCAGGTCACCGGTCACTTTGATATAATTACTCAGGGCAATGATGCACCAGTAATAAACATCCCCGTGTGAACTGTAGGCCCGGATATTGGAATAACTGTCGAACATCCACCATTGCGGCCAGCCGCCATCCTGATTTTGATTTGAGAAAATGATACGCAGCGCCTGCCGGGCCGCATCATATTTTTCCAAACACAGCAACAGGTCAAACGGTCCCTGGGCGATATCCCTTGTCCCCCAGGCTGCGCCACTGAATTGCTCCAGGCCATAAGGCGTCAGAAAATGGGTAAGGGCATTCATGCCATACCATGGCAGGATCTCCTGAATGGCAGCGATATCTTCCTGATCCCCCTTTAATGATAGGTTTAAACACAAGTCCTGCCACGAAGATTGGGCGTCATGGCAATCAGAAAACCACTGGTCGCCGGTCCTGTTGATACACTTATCCGGGCTGTATTCCCTGCATACCTCACCCACGAAACTCATGAAGAAACCCGTTGTTTCGCGGACATCGATCACAAATAAGGAATTTCCATGGTTTTTTTCATCATCGAACAGTACTTCGGCCCTGCTATTTTGATTATCAAATCCATCAGCAAAGATTTTAAATTGTGCGTTTGGAAATTTTCCGGCAATCATACTTTCCGGCCCTGGCCTGGCGATGAACTCACCAGCGCTGTTTCCCTGTATAATCTTCCAGCCGTTCAGTGGATCAAAGTGATGGGTGATCAAAAGACTGACCTTTGGCCCACGAAAAACTTTGAAGTCCATATTGACCCTTGGCGCTGTTTTAGAGGTCCAGGCGCGGACCTGAAAACAATGGTCCCCGGATTTATAAATCCACCGGCAGTGATTCAGCCCGATCTCAAAAGCTGACGGAACGCCCAACAAAAATCTCCGGCCTTCGGTCTCAACAAAAATTCGTTGCCCGGTTTCGGGTTCGAGATTAAAAGAGCTGTTACAAATGGATAGAAAAACATTGAAATTGGTGTTCCCCTGTGAAAGATGCGAATTGAAAACCCCGAAGGCATAGGCCGTTGTCGCGACGGTGTTTTCATCGGGCACATATCCTGATTTTGCCTGCATGATATGGCCATGGGGACGGTCAGCCAAAACCTCTTTTGCGCGCAGCATCACATGGTTATTATCCTGGCAAAAAAAGGATAGCAATTGCCCGTTTTCCGATTCATCGTGACGCCGTTTGCTACCGAAAAATTGTTCAAGCTCCTGTTCATTCAGGTCGTCAACCGGTAAAAAACAAGAGGTATTGAAGAAATTCCTCACCGGAGCCTGGAATTTTTGCGTATCCCGGAAGGCGCTCTTGTCAGATTGAGGTGACAATCCATCCCTGAATTCTGACATCAAGCCGGATAACCGTTTCAGATCATTTCCTGATGTTGCCTGGGAGTGATCCTGTAAATAGGTCGCTGTAAAAATACTTTGGCGATGTTCCCCGTGCAACAATGTAAATGGTGTTTCCTGCAAAGCAAGCACAGAAGATTCCCCTGCATATTCGCCTCCCAGCTTACTGTCAAGCAAACTTTCCGGGATCCCGGTTTCCCTGTATGTTTTACCATAAAACTGCATACCATCGACACTTCCGGCTATGGCGTTATTCCTGCATGCTAACATTATCCAGGGATTACCAACCGGTCCTTTCATGTTCTGACGGCAGCATATAACAGAGCCATAATTGGGATCTTCCAGGATTCGCCGTTCAATATATTGACTTACATAATATTCATTGATCAACCCATCCGTAATCGGTTTCAGACCGACATCCTGGACATAGATCAAGTCAAGGTCAACCTGGTCATCTGTCGGATTGGAAACATCAACTGACCATTGCCAGCTCAGGCTTTTTTTTGAAAGCTGTAACGCACAGGTATAATGAAGACCAGCCCAACATCCTTTCGCCACGAAAATATTGCCGGTCACCATGAATTGGCTGTTACTTTCCGGTCCCAAAAGGGCCTTATGCCCCAAGGGTTCTGTTCTTCTTCGTAAATAAAGGTTCGCTCCTGATTTTGAAAAGGGTGTTGCTGCTTTAAGGCTTATCCTGATGGGACCGGCCTCAATGCTCTTTACGGAACCATTTTCCAGAAAATCAATGGAGAGGCCAAGGGGATTTTTAATTTTCATTTCCTGGTTTATATTTCAGGATCATTTTTTCCCTGTGTGCATGACTGTACAGGATTGCAACACGGTTGACGGAACGGGCCATTTTAACCGCAACACCGTTTATTGTTGCAGATCCGATCCTGTTCACATTTGCGCCTTCGAAGACGATCTCACCGGCGAGGTCGCGATCCCCATACAGGATGATTTCAACCTGGCCCGCTTTACATTCCATGCCAAGAATATCCGAAGTAGTGTGCAGTATCTTCAATCCGGGACATACTTCCATACACAGGGGCGTTAATATGGCATACAAGGCAGGCCATAACAGATCACCCTTTAAAAAGGGGATGGTGATGGTTTCGCCACTTTCGGGATGGGTGTACGACACGTTGCCTTTTTGCTCTTCGTTATAATAATTTCCCACGAAAAGCAAACCCTCCTGGTTAACCGTGAAGCGTTCCCTTACGACGATAAAATCATTGTTGGACGATGCCTGCCTGAGTTTTGCCCCTGATCGCTTCAATATCGTCTCATAGACCGGTTTGTCAGCTTCGGTGTCGAATCCGATCCATGTCCCCAGATGGATCACGGTTCCGTTTCCAAGGGCTTTTAAGAATCCACAGGCTGTCCCGTTCAGCGTCCTGGCGATAATTTCTGCGCCGGAAAGGGAACCTTCAGGATAAATGATCAGGGGATTGGAACATTTGATGTCTTTCAGGTCAAATACATCGACCAAAGGCGAATCTATAATCTCTCTTCCGGAAGGCGCAATTGGCAAACTATCGCGAAGAATTGTGCAAGGTTTTTGAGACATCTCCCGATCAGGCAGGTATGGAAAAACGACCAATTGACCGCCTGCCCTTGTATAATCCACGAGGGTTTGCTGATCCACCGCGTTCATTTCGTCTGTGCTGAATGCCCATACTTGTTTGTAGCGCAGCAGGGTTTCGGCAGATGCTTTGGTCAGATCAATCATATTATAATCTATATTCATGACCTGAAGGGCTTTCAGCAATCCATCGAAATATGCCGGCCGGCGAATGGCAGAGGGGGTGAACAGGAGTTCACATTCAGCGCCAACCGGTCTTTCAAGTTCTGTAGCGTAATAAGGAGGATAAAACAGCACACCTACTTCTGCTTTACGTTTCGCGTTGACGATAAGGCTTTCGGAGGTTCTGATGATGTTGCTCATCCGTTCTACCAAAGGGTATAAACTGGTGTGCCTACCTTCGGCGGTGAGTGGGCTGAACCAGTAAAAAGTTTCTCCCGAATAGCCTTTATGTTTTGGGTTACGGCCCTGAGAGAACATATAATAATTCCAGCCCGACAGGCCATTGGCGATGCTTGCTTTATAGAAAAGTTCCATTTCCCGTGGATTGGTCACGACATTATATTCACGGGAGCCGCTCTGGAACTCGGCTGCAAACATTGGTTTATTTCCCTGCATGGCATGGGTTACATCATTGATGATACGGTCGTCGTGCAAATTGCGGTATGAAAAGAATTCGGGGATATGGTCCACACCAAAAATGATCCCGCTTTTATCCCCGAAAAGCTCATCGTACATCGTGATATTGACCGGGAATTCATACCCATTCCCATAGATCCATCCGGGGAGGTTGTGATATAAAGGAACGCCGACTCCCCTATCCCTGGCCATTTCGACCAGCATTTTCAGGTAATCCGCATAATACCTTCTCCAGAAACAGTGCCATTCGTAATCACGGCCCCGATCGCCTTTTGACGCGTAAGGAAGCTTCCCGTCCGGTGGAAGGCCTATCTGCCCAAAATCATGATATTCAGTTCCCCATAATGTGTTTACCTGATCAACCGAAGAAAATTTATCGGAAAGGTATGAGAGGAAGCGATCCTTTACGGCATTCCCGAAGTCTGCCTGTTTGGCTAACCATGAAAAAACGCCTATTTCGTTACAGATCTGCATCATGATGATGGCCCCCCCTTTTGAGATCTCCCTTTCATGGATGAAAGGCATGATCTGATCGTACCAGAGCGTCACTTTTTCCAGGTAGTTCGTGTTGAACAGGCTCACTCCGTCGCTTTGGACGATTTCCCCTTTACGGTTACGCATCTTGACCTCATCCCGATATCGGGCCATGAACCAATCGGGCAATCCGGCCCCGCGGTACTCTGCCAGGATAAATGGTCCCGGTTTAACGATGCAATTCAAGCCATGGGCCTGACATCGCCGGAGCCATCCTTTCACGTCGCATTCCGGGCAAGAGGATCCGTCCAGGTCAAAGACAGACTCCTGTTGCTCGTGCCATGCCCATGGGATATAAGTACTGACGGTGGTCAACCCGGCATCTCTTGCAGCAGTCAGGTGCTTGTCCCACAGATCGCGTTTGATCCTGAAATAGTGGATCTCTCCTGAATTGAGAAATACCTTTTTTTCGTTCAGATAAAAACTGTCTTCTTTAATGCTAAATGTCATCCCGCTGGTTTTTCATGGCTACAATTGCTGGTCCCCCGACAGGTTGGTTTGATTAGAACGTTCTGCATTCCTTTGCTTGAGGAGCTCTTTAATTTCACGGGAACGTTTTTCTGTCAGGGTATAACGGAGAATGAAGAAAATAGAAAAAATGCTTAATAAGAGTGGCAGGCCGATCTCAACAACGCGCATCATTAAAAGCGTATAAGGAGTCTGTTTGGTAAGTGGGACGATTTCGTTTTCAATGGCGCCCAGCTCTTTATCAAGTATGGTCATGGGCGAGCTGGCGTCCATAACAACCAGCCGGTTGTCAACGAATGAGATATCCTGCAGGAGCCCTTGATAATGAGTTTTGCTGTTTTTGGTTTCTAGGGATTTTGATTTCAGGTGCGACATCAGTTCAAATGTAACTATTTTTGCCTTTTCAAATTTGGCGCGAAGCGTTAAGGGAATTACATTCCGTATCAAAGAATCGGTCCGGACGGGCCCGGCCTGGATTGTTTTTCCCAGATGCAACTTAGCCTGTTCCAACAGGATCACCGTGGACTTAGTGGATGTCAGCGCGTTGAGTAGCATATTTTTGCGTTGGCCTTGATAGGCGGGAAGGTTCTGGTTGGTCTCTTCTTGTTTTTTTTGAATTTCCTTTTCCAGGTAAGCCTGATATTCTTTTGCTTCTTCGAGCGCTTCGGAACATTGTGCCCGGGTGTTCCCGATCCATTCCCTATTGGCGTTGGTCAGTCCTTTGTAACCTTCCCAATACTGGACCTTGCTGCGTATTGCCCGGATGCTTCCCTGCAAACCATCCACTTTTGTAACCTGGTTTTCGTCGAACATGGTCAACACGATGAGGATGCCGGCAACAAAACTAGCTAATGCGGTCCCCATCTTAATGAACCACCAGAAAATCGAATAAAAGCTACCTTCAGAGCGATAACCGGTCCTTAATTCTTCTTCATCACAGATGTCGCCAACCATAGATGAGCCCAGCGTAAAGAAAAACAACATACCGGTTGAGAGCAGGACCGTTGGAATAATGATCAGGTATGGATAGTTTGGGTTGTAGCAGACAATCTTGGAGAGTTGTGCCAGGCACATAAGCAAAATAGCGACAGTAAGGGTATTCCGTTTACCGATTTTAGGGCTGATCCAGTTCAGGGGGAAAACAGCAAGCAAACCGGTAATGGCCCAAACGGTCCCATTGATGCCCAACAAGGTGGCGCCTGCCACTTTATCACCGCCAAAAACATAAAAAATCGGGATGTACGATCCTAAAAGCTGGACAAAGTTAAAACCCATGGCCAGGGTGAAGATAGTGAGCGTCAGCATAATAAAGTTCTTGTTCCTGATCGTGGCGTTCATATCTTTCCAGAAGGGGGTCTTTTCATGCTTAACAGCTTTGACGAACCCAGGCTCGCGTAATGTAAAAGTCCACCATAAAGTAAGCGGGACCAGGATAGCGGCAATCAGTATGGATACATATCGCATCCCATCGGCTTCATTTCCTCCGGGGCCTTTGAATACTTCCATGCTGGCTAACGCGAAAAGCCAGGGTGTGCTCATAGCGAAGAGATTGCCAATAAAACTCTTGGCGCTGAAGAGACGGGTACGTTCATGATAATCCGTGGTCATCTCCATACCCAGGGCGCCATGAGGAATTTCAAAAATATTGACGGAAGTGAAAAAAAGCAAAAGGGCAAAAAGAATATAACAAAGCTGAAATGCATGGAATCCCGATTCTGTCGGGAACCAGGTACGCACCATATCCCCTTTGGGGATCCACCACATGACAACGAAAAACACGGCTACGAGCAGTCCTCCAATCAGGAGGAAAGGGCGACGGCGTCCCCACCGGGTCCGGGTATTATCTGAGAGATGGCCGATAATCGGATCAGAGAGCGCATCCCATAAACGCGGGATGATCAAAATGAACCCGAGCCAGAAAGCGCTGAGCCCCAGACTTATATTTCCCATCAACCCAACGAGTATCCCGGCTATGTTGAAAAGGGCAATGGGAATGATGCCCCCGGCGCCATAAGCTGCCAATTGTGAAAAGGGAATGTGATCTTCAGGTTTGGTAGTGTGTTCCTGTTTTTTTTCTTCTTTCATATAGTTATCTGTCGTTTTTTTCGTTGATGAGTTGTCGGGCGGCGCTGAAATCCTGTCAATAGTAAATTATTATTTCGGCGGGACAGGTGTTGACTGATATTTCCTTTTCTGTGAAATCCTTTCTCTCTTCCCCGTTAACGGTTACTTTTGAAGGCAGTTTTGACCCGTTGAAATTTTTTATTTTAATGCCGTTAGCAGGAAGTTGCAGGTTTCCGGAAATCGAAAAGAGATATTTTTCCTGGTCTTTTTTTATGGCATAGGAGATCTCTCCGTAATAGGTTGGCAAATTTCCAACGGACATTCCGGTGGGTGAATCAATCCAATCCTGGTACAGCGCTGAAGCAATAACAAGCGATTGATCCTGTTCATTTTCATAAACGAACAGGGCCCTGATCGCATTGATAAAATCGCTGCCAACCCAGGTATGGGGCATATCTCCGATATAACGCGGAGTGCGGTAATCCTTCCAGACAACTTCGGCCCAATGGTTCCACCCCTGCGGGCGCTGATCATGCAGGAAAAAATCAATCAGTTCATGGGCCCTTTCCGGTTGATCCAGCATGATAAATGAACCAATCAGCCGGTTTTCGTAAGGTGTATAATTCACCCAGTCAATTTTCCCGTCCCTCCTGTTTTTGAAAAAGTCATAATATTTGTCAAAAGTATTGTAAACCTGTGGTTTTGGTAAATTATTCAATTCATTACAGGGTGTTAAGGCGACCGTTGTGGAGGTGGCATCGAAATCACCCAGTTCAACACAACCGGGTATGTAATCAATATCCCTGTTTTTCATGGCGAGTTGAAGGGAAGCATATAGGTTTTCCCTGAAGGTATCCCTGACTTTTTTAATCCTCTCATACGCTTCCTGTTCGCCTAAAATTTCCTGGATCTCAGCCGCGTCTTTCAAACCCTTCATGGTGAAAAAATCATCCCAGTACGAGTGCATGGGTTTTGCCGAATACCCTTCATGACTGATGGATTCAGTGACCAATCCATAATAGGCGCGCATGCTGTCGTTCCCGTTTTTAAAACGGTCAGACGATCTTTGGGCGATCAGCGATTCGATGTATTCAACTGCTTTGAGGACATTTTTATTTTTTGACCGGAGAAAAGCAGTGTCCTTGGTGAAGTTGAAATATTCCTTTACCAGGTAGATCATTTCCCCGTGGCTGTCGTTCTCGGGAACCGGGTCAGGGCCCCTGAAATCGACCACGCAGGGAACTTTCCCGTTTTCAAACTGGTGATCGGTAAACCAGTCAATAAATTCCTTTACTTCTTTGACGATCCCGGATTTCAACAAGGCAGACGAAGTTAACGCCCCGTCGCGGATCCAGCTCCGTTCATAAGACCGGGAACCGGGTTGTATGCCGGATTTATCCCTGTTGACCAGGATGTAAACGAGATTGGATTTATAGGTATCGACTATTTTGTTTGCAGATTCTGGTAAATTAAACCGGATATGCCCGACTTTCTGTCTCCAGAACTCCGTCGATTTATTGCATTGCTCCTGAATAAAATTATAACTAAGATTGCCATTCTTGTCGTCTTTACCATAAAACGGGACTACTACAAAGAATTCAGTTTGTTCACCCGGGTTTAAGTGTAACGAATATTTAATTATTCCGTTTGCTAACCCGCTTTGATCAACAACGGATTTATTCTGAGGGAGACATCCTTTACGGAGCAAATCAACAATATTGCCTTCCTCAAACATGCTTGCTCCGAATGCATCATATTTTTTTTGAGAAAGGATGACTTTATCATCATCGACCAGGATCCTGCCATCCCCTTCCCTGATTGAATTTATCTTCCCTGCGCCACCAGTCAGGTTTAGAAACTGGTAGTATGGATTCACCTGAAAGGGACGGACCAGCAAATAAAATTCAAAATCTTTTGGTTCGCCTGAAAGATTGTTAAATGAATAACGGATATTAAGGACCGAATTTTTATTAGCCTCACCGGAAGCTATAATTCCGGTTGTGAATTTCAGATCCTTGCAACGCCAGGCAACAGAAGGTATAAAAGTAAATTCCTTTGGATTTTTTGAATCCATCAATTGAGAGGACCTGACATTGCTCCAGTTATACAGTGAATCCTTGATTTTTATCATTGGTTCGATCGAAAACCGCGCTTTATCCACTTCCACCATCCCATCTTCATTGATCAGCGCTTCCCTAACATCATTGTTAACACCGGTTATCGTCCAATAGGAAGCCTGTCCCAGGAAATATCTTGGATAATTTCCTACCGGGGAATTTTTAGCCGCGTAAATCAGGAAATCATTCTGTGTTAAGGAATTTTCAATATCCGGAAATTTCACTTCACAAATGCCAAACCCCTTACCGGAGCTGCTTTTAATAAAGTTCAGCTTGACGAATTCCGCTTCGGCTTCGGGGAGCCTGATAAAACTGACCTCATTCCCGTTGGATTGAATGGAGCAGGGTTTTTCCCATTTTTTACCGTCTTCTGATATAAGAACATCAAAATCTTTTGCGGCATGGTCTTTCAGCCAGCCGATCTGTACGCCGCCAAATTCCCTTTTGGCCTTAAAGTCAATAATAATTTCCTGATTGTCAGTACCATCGCTTTGCCAGGATGTTCCATCTAAACCATCCATGATAAAGTCAGGCGAATGGCCCTTGATATAGGAGGATGCTTTAACAGATGGCGATGGATAGGATTTTGTTTCAGGAGGAAGTTTTTCAAATTTCAGGTCATCAATCCAGATCGTTCCTTTGCCCCCAACAAAGGAGGCAATGGTAAATTCGATCCGGTCAACTCTTTTGAAGCTTTGATCAGTTGTTGGTCCCCATGCAAAGTGGATATGTCTTTTTTTAATCCGGATCTTTTTCCATTCGCGGGGGAAGTCATAATTGCGGTTATTGACCCACCAGACATTGTTCCCGGCGCTGTCAATGAATTTTATTTCAAAATTGTTCGCGGGGGAATCAGCCTTCAAGTAAAAGGTGAATTCATAATTATCCGGAAGATCGATGGGGAAAAGCTTCTGTATCCCTCCGTAACCGATTCCTTTTGTGAAATCATAATCGAGCCGGATAGCATTGCCGTATAATCCTTTTTCATTGGTAAGTTTCAGGTTAACCCCGTCGGACTGGATGAAGGCCCAGCCATTTTTGTTCCCGAATTCATCCAGGGTCATAATCTGAGTGTGGGGCGCCGGGGAATATTCAAATCCGAGTTTGTTCAAACCATTCTGAATGACCGGATCCTTCATGACATAATTCCAAACAAGCCCTGTCCTGAAATTTTCCACCATGATTAGCAAAGGGCCCTGATCGATACCGATAAAATCGTCGTTGAACCACTTGGCTGTCGGATTGAAAGCGTCATAATAACCATATTTGCCCCATAGTCTATTGCCATATTTTTTATTGATCGACTGTACCGTAGGCAACACGATTTCAGGAGCGAAGGGCAAAGATGCGAGCGAAGCGTAAGGAGCAATGGTCCCATCATCGAAATAGTTGAAATCAGGTCCGCTTGTTCCCCTGCCGGCATAGCCCAAAAATTTCTTATCTCCGAAATTATATTTATCCGTGGGCCCGTCACTTGCCGTAACGCCCCAGCAAAGCGAATCATAACCAACCCATCCCTTCGGGTTATCCATGGCATATTGCCGTTGGACATAAGTTGCGCGGCGTGAGTTTTCGAAGTAATCGATTCCCTTTTCCTTCATATATGCATCAGCGATTCCGCGAAAATCGATGAACGCCTGTGAAAACTGATGACCGAATAAAGGGGGAAAAGCCACGTGCGACAAACCTTTATAAGGGGTGTACCATTGATATGACTGTAACCATGACTGGTAGCTTTTTTCAATATTTTTCATCCCGCTCCCGGCAGCCAAAACATAAAGCAGTAAAGCTTCATTATAACCGCTCCATCCATAATCGTGCAACCCTTTTTCGGGAGTCCATCCCATGGAAATGGTAGAAGCGAATTTTCCCGAATCAGGCATTTCCATGAAGTCCCAGTCGATCCTACCCAGTAATTTTGCTGCCAGCGAACGGATCTGGTTTTCAACTTCATTGTCCTTGTTGTAATAATTCCTTGCAAAAATGATCCCCATCATGAGTATCCCCGTGTCGATGGATGACAGTTCGCAATTCCATTCCCTTGTCCCGGAATTCATCCGGAGGAAATGATAATAAAATCCCTTGTATCCTGTCGCGTTGTTATCAGCGCTTTGGACCGACTGGTCAAAGAATGTCAGAATCCTGAGCGTGATCGTTGCCGCCTGTTCACGGGTTATCCATTTCCTTTCAGCCCCGATGGCAAAGGATGGGATTCCAAAACCTGTGGATGCGATGCTGGCAGGAGCCCAGGTCGCAGTCCGGTCTTTTACAATTCCCCACACCGGATGATGTTCCTTTAAAAAGAAAAGAAAAGTCTTATGTTGAATAGAGTCGAGCATGGATTCCTCATCGTGGGTCAATTTATAATCGACTTTTCCCTGGGATTTGAACACAATTTGCTGGCACCGGGCAGCGGTCAGGGTAAAAATAAAAGCCACAAACAATAAAATCTTACCGACCTTCATATAAATGTCCTTTAAAAGTTTAATTCCCGATCATTTTACCCTGGACCATCAGAATCACTTCAGTTCAGGAAAATAGATGTTGAGATTGTTTCCTTTGAATTGGAGCCTATTTGGATGATAAATTCACCAGGTTCCCAGTATTTTTTCAGATCGGGATGATAAAAGGCAAGATCATCCCTGGTCAGGATAAAGGTTATTGTCCTTGTTTTTCCTTTAGGGACCAGTATTTTTTGGAACCCTTTAAGCTCTTTAACCGGGCGGGTAATGGCGCCAATTTTGTCATGGACATATAGCTGGACCACTTCTTCCCCATCGCGGTCACCGGTGTTGGTAACATGGGCCCTGATATTGACAGTGTCCCCTGAAAGGGTAGCTTCCAGACCAGAATATGTGAATGAGGTATAGCTTAACCCATATCCGAATGGGTAAAGAGGATCATTGTCAACATCAAGGTAACGGGAAACGTATTTTTCATCCGGTTTTTCAGGGTTAAACGGTCTCCCTGTATTTTTTGAATTATAAAACAACGGGATCTGTCCGACATTTTTAGGGAAAGTCATGGTCAGTTTGCCCGATGGGTTGATATCACCGAAAAGGATGTCGGCGATTCCATTTCCTGCCTGGGTCCCCCCAAACCATGATTCGAGGATGGCAGGCGCAATTTCGTTCAGCCTGGTCAAAGTCAGCGGGCGTCCGTTGAACAACACCACCACGATCGGTTTCCCCGTATTGATGATCATTTCAGCCAGTTCTTCCTGTACGCCGGGAAGGTTGAGACCGGAGCGGCTGGCGGCTTCTCCGCTCATTTCGCGATCCTCTCCCAGCGCGAGTATCACGTAATCTGCATGGTTTGCCACATCCAGGGCTTTTTCGAACCCGCTTTTGTCGGCATCGTTCACATTACATCCTTTTTCAAAGACGACCGGTATCTTTCCGTTGACCTTGTTTCTAATTCCTTCCAGAAGGGTAATGCACTTTTCCCATTCTCCCGCCGCTGACCAGCCACCCAGCATGTCTCCCTTTGAATCGGCCAGCGGGCCAATCACGGCGATGCTTCCAACCCCTGCGGGAATGGGAAGCGTTTGTTTGTCATTCTTCAGCAGGACACAACTTTCGGTAACCATTTTCCGGGCCAAGGCCAGCTTTTCCGGGGTCATGATCTCTGTTTCCTGGCGCGTTTTATTGCAATAACGATAGGGATCTTCAAAAAGTCCTAACAGCGCTTTGGCTTCTAATACTGACCGTACGGCTTCATCGATCCTCGCCTGAGAGACTTTTTTTTCGTTCAATAATTCTCCAAGGTAATTCAAAAACGTACTACCCTCCATGTCCATATCCACGCCGGCATTTATCGCCAACCGGGCAGCATCCTTATTGTCTTCCGCAACGCCATGATTGACCATTTCATTGATGGCGGTCCAGTCAGTCACAATAAATCCCTTAAAACCCCATTCTTTTCTCAGGAGATCAGTCAGGAGCCAGGCATTGCAGGTGGAAGGGATCCCGGCTATTTCATTGAAAGAGGTCATAAGAGACCCGGCGCCGGCATCAACAGCCGCTTTGTAAGGAGGAAGATACCATTCATACAGGGAGACTGGCGACATATCCACGGGGTTATAATCGCGACCAGCCATAGCGGCCCCGTAGGCGGCAAAATGCTTAACACAAGCCATGAGGGTGTTTTCTGATTTCAGGTCATTGCCCTGGAATCCCCTGACCCTGGCTGCCGCGATCTTACCCCCTAACCATGCGTCTTCACCGGCGGCTTCCATCACCCTTCCCCACCGGGGATCACGCGCTATATCGACCATCGGCGCAAAAGTCCAGTTGATCCCTGCCGCGGTAGCTTCAATGGCCGCAACCCGTTCGGCTTCTTCAATCAGCTTTAAATTCCAGGTGCAAGCCTGGCCTAAAGGGATCGGAAAGATCGTACGGAACCCATGGATCACATCATAACCAAAAAGCAAAGGGATCTTCATCCGGGACCCTTCCACTGCCAGCTTTTGTACTTCCCGGACATAATCAACCGAGAAGGCATTTAAAACGGCTCCTGCATTACCCTCTTTGATCAGTTTTTTGTAATCATTATTCATCGATGGCCCCGTGTTGTCCCATCCTGATGCAAACAGCGAAAGCTGACCGATCTTTTCTTCGATGGTCATCTGCCTCATTAAAGTTTCGATTTTTATCTGATCGGCAGGAGAAATATTTTGTCTGGTATTTTTCTGTGCTTCAACTGAATGACATAAAATCAGTATGGCAACCAGCAGGAAAAGGATTTTCGGTTTGGAACTTTTCATCAAGGGCGGCCCATTATGAATTGTTAATAAAAATCAATGAGTGAACCCAAGTTTTGTAAGGCCGGCCTGGACTTCGGGCGACGACATGAAGAGGTTCCATAAAAGGGCGGTCCGGTAATTTTCGATCATACAAACGATCGGTCCCTCATCGATGGCAAGATAGGAATCGGCCCACCATCCTTCAGTTACATCATAAGCATCATAAAAGCCATAATTTCCCCACAGACGATCCCCCAACTGGTAATAGAAAAACCGGATCGTGTTCATGGATTGTGTTGGGACATACGGCAAAGCGGATATGGCGGCAGTGGGTGTTATGACCCCAAGGTCGTTGGCAGGTGACTGGGCATCGTAGCCCCAGGGGTTGTCACTGGCTGTAAGCCCCCATGAAAGTTTGCTATAATCCATGTAGCCATTGGGATTTGTAAAACAGTGAGTCCAGTTGATCAACGATTGGTTCACATTCTGTTCCCAGTAATTGGCATATTGATCCTGGAGATTTCGCGGATCAAGACCGAGAAACGAGTAATGGGTAAAGAAAAGCGGACCGCCATAAGGGTCCCCCAGTGGGAGACGATATCCATAATAGCTGTTGCCATTTTTAATAGCCCCGCTTTTTGCATATCCCTGGTGATAAACCACGGCCGGTATTGGATGAGTGGTCGAGGTGGCAGCAACGATATAGGTGATCAAAGTTTCGTTGTAACCCTGGATGGGCATGTTCATATGCCATTGGTAATTGGGGGACCAATGCCAGTAGAGGACATTCTGGCCATTCTGCCTGAACCAGTCGTATTCAACGGCATCGGTCAGCGTGGTAATCCGCTGGATCAGGGTTTGCTCCGCGGGTATCGCGGCATCCAGGTATTGCTTCATCGCGATCAGCCCTTCGATCATATAGGAAGTTTCAACCAGATCTGCCCCGTCATCATAAGTGGTGAAAGGATGGACCCTTCCCGTACTCCCGTTCAGCCAATGGGGCCAGGCGCCATGATACCGGTCGCAGGTTTCCAGAAAGGTCAATATTTTATTCATCCGGGTCAGTCCCTGGTCGCGCGTTATGAATCCCCGTTCCATACCTACAATTAAAGCCATGACCCCAAAACCGGAACCACCGATGGTAACGACATCGCCGGAGGTATTTCGTTCTCTCGCCAGTCCACAGTTCGGATGGGCAAAATCGTAAAAGTATCGGAATGTCTGTTCCTGTACCAGGGTAAGGAGCTGATCATCCGGAATGATGGGAAATTTGGGCGTTGAATCCAGCGCGGTATAGAACGCGTTGTAAAAGCCATCGAAAGGGAACCCGTTTTGGGAGGTTAAATTCTTAGAAATATTCAAAAAGCACCTGGAATAGTCCGTCAATTGTTTTGAATTTGTGATAAGGAGTTTTTTATTTTCATTGGTGAGAGAAAAGATAAGCGGCATCCCTGACGACATAGTAAAAAAAGAGCTAAGGGTTGAAGGGTCCAAAGGGTCCGAAAAGGTAATTTCAACTTTCACAGAATCCTTTTTCCCATTGATATTTTTCGGGACCATGGGCACCTGGAAAGGTTGTTTGTTTATGGTGATGGTTTCGATAGTGAGTTTACCGGCAATTGTGGTGAAAAGTAACTCTACTCCCGTGAATGTTTCGCCGTTGATTCCTTTTAATCCTGATGTGACCTGCAATCGATAGTTTGCGGAATGATCCAGCGGTTGTTGAAAAACAAGCCGGACCGCTGTATTGTTTTGAAACAGCGTAAGGTCACAGGGTATTTCTGTATTATTGGTTTTTGTGAGTAAAATGCTGCCATTTGCAGAAGAAGGGTCAAGGGTGTTATTAAAATATATATAAATAGAGCTGTCAACCGGGACATCTTTGGCCGTCTCCCCGATTTTAAGAATTACAGGCCCGGCTTTTACCTGTGCTAACTGGATTGAACCGGTCGGTGTATCTGAACTTTTCTTTTTACACCCGGTACAGAAAAAAATGGCAACTACCAGGAATGCTGCAATAATCGGATAAACTCTCATATTAAAACCCTCTTTATCAAATTCAGTTTTATTTGGAAAAAAGAGGGTGTCTCAAAAGAAATTTTGCTTTTGCGGCACCCTCTTCCGGATAAATAATTGGGATTAAGGTTTTTCTGATTGATACATCAGGTCGATTTCAGTTGCAGTAAGGACCCGGTGGAAAATCCTTACATCATCCAACTGACCGCCAAAATGGTTGGAAGTCGGGATGGTATAACCGCCCCACGGTTGGTTGGCCCACAGGGTACCTTGTCTTGATTTGATAAATCCGAAAGCCAGTCTCGGGTAAACATCAGGCGCAGTGCCTGTCCATTTCAGTCCGGCTGCAGCATTCAATGGTGGATCAGCGAGGGTAAAATCCTCTTCTTTCATCAATTCCCCATTAAAATACATCTGTGCTTTTTTAGTGGATCCGTTGAACACAAATGTTATTGAGATCCATTTATCCTTGATAACGGAAACCATTCCTTCAGCAGGCGTCGGAGTGAGGGCTTTACAGTATGTACAGGCTTTCCATCCTCCATTATCCATTGTTAATCCGTCTCCATTGAAAACAAGGTCATGGGGGTTTGTCGCGGGGTCGCCAACATTGTAGGTCGCGCCAAGTTTACATTCGGCATAGGTTCCCTGAAGTTCAAACTGAAAACCATAATAAGCGCCGAGACCGATGACAAAATGCCCTTTGGGGTTACCGTCGGCATCAACATGTCCGACTGAGTTTGTCTTCATCCAGAAGTTCAAAGTCATATCAGCAGTGTTTGACAGCTGATCGCCATTTGGAATTTCTATAATGCTGGTAGTGCCGTCGAAAGTTGCAGCAGTCCCTGCCGAAGCTTTATAGGATGGCGTATAGGTGATGGCAATGACACTATCGGCGTTAAAAGTACCGACCTGGTCGTTGGCATTGCCTTCGAAATTCCAGTACGCGATCTGACCAACCGGGACAAAGGTCCCTATGGTAGTGAAGGTCCTGAAGAAACCTGAGATCGACTGGCCATCAGTGGAGGATATCGACGGGAAGGTGAGTTTAAACAAAGCTCCGTTCCCCAGTTCTTCATCGGGTATGATGGTGATCTTGTTTCCGGCTAATGTAACGGTCAGAGGTATGCTTTTCTGATCATAATCCCTTACAAGTGTGATGGAGTTGGTTGTCAGGCTTGCAGCATTTACATCCATCGTGAAAGTCGCTACAATGACAGGGTCTGATGGAACATTATTCGCCGAGGTGGCGCCGTTCAGATTGATACTTCCTCCCTCTAACTGAGCAACCAGCGAAGAGAGAGAGAACGGGTCTGAATCACTTTTCTTTTTGCAACTTGACAATCCTACCAGGAACGCAAGTGCAATACACAATGTACTTACTAGAACAATTTGTTTTTTCATGGTTTTAATCGATTTAGGTTAATTATTTGTGATGATTAATAGATATCCGGATTAAATAAATCAGTTACCAGTTCGGGTTTTGTGTTAAAGATCCCTGTGAAATATCAATTTCACTTTGTGGTATCGGTAGAAGTTCATGTTTCCCGGCAACAAACCCAAGCGGGCCTAACACCTGTGCCGCCCTGCCAGTCCTGATCAAATCCCAGAAACGCCATCCTTCCATGGCCAGTTCATGACGTCTTTCATTAAAAATAATATCGCGTAATTCATCTTTGTTGAGTGTGGTAATATCCGGAAGGATAGCGTTATTTCCCTGCCGTGCCCTTTGCCTGACCTGGTTGAGATAGAGTAAGGCTTCGCCAGGTTTATCATTTTCATTCAAAGCTTCAGCAGCCATCAACAAAACATCGGCGTACCTGATCAACCGGCGATGATGTCCATACTGGGTGATGACGTTATCGCCGGGGACCCAGACTTTCCGGGTATAACATTCAATTTCAATAATATTGCCATGTTCATCGTAGGTAATGTCAGGGGTAGGTCCGTCGCCAAGGATTTTTATACCATCGATGGTGTCGCCCAGGTTGATAACCGTACCTTTATATCTTGGGTCACCGGTTTCGAAAGAATTCCTCAGGTCGATGGTCGGACGGTTAAATCCCCAGCCGCGATTGGGGGTCCCCCGCACTCCCTGGGTGTTGGCATATTGGTTGCCCCCGCCTGTTGTGATTTCCGACTGGAGAGCCCCTACTTCAAAAACAGATTCAACGCCGTTGTTCCCATTAACGCCATTGGCATCAATGAAGAGAGGCTCCAACCCGTATTGATTTGAAGTAATCACATCCATGGCATACTTTTCGGCATCGGGGAAATCATTTCTGAAAAGATAAACCCTTGCCAGTAATGCCTGGGCGGCCCCTTTGGTTGCCCTGCCGATCTCGGTGTTTTTGTATTCTGATTTAAGGGGTAAATTGTCGATGGCGAAATTCAGGTCACTGATGATAAGGGTATATACATCTTCGGCAGAAGACCGTTGGAGTTTTAAAGGAGGATCGGTGGTCGTGACCAGCGGGACCCCGCCCCAGGCCCTTACAAAATCGAAATAGATCAATCCACGGATGAATTTAGCTTCGGCGATATACCGGGTTTTCAATTCTTCATCCATCGCGATGGCAGGGATTTTTTCAATCACCACGTTTGCCCTTTTCACGCCTACATACAATGCATTCCAGTAACGGTCGATGCCATCCTGGGTAGTCGTATGGGTAAACACATCATAGGGGCCCACGGTGGAAGCCGCGTCGTCAGGGTTACTTCCTTTTCGGGCATCATCCGACATGATATCAAAAATGGGAAAGCCTCCCGCGCTGTAATACCATTCCCTGACGGCTTCATACGTGGCATTTGTCGCTAACAAAGCATCCGACGGAGAGGTGGGGAATAATTGCTGGGTCAGCGTGCCCTGAAGGTCTTTCTCCAGAAATTTTTTGCATCCGCTGAAAAATATGCTGGTTGTGACGACCAGGATCGAAAAATATAATTTGGCTTGTGTTCTCATATCCTTAAAAATTTAAATTGATGCCAATTGAATAAACAGCCGTAATAGGGTATGCGCCATTGTCAATACCCGATGATAAAGGATCACTACTGCTAATTTCCGGAGTATATCCTGTATATTTTGTCAAGGTGTAAAGATTATCGGCTTTTACATAAATCCTGAGTTTTTGCATATAAATTTTAGCGCTCCACGAAGAAGGAAGCGTATAACCCAGGGTGACATTCCGTACCCTCAGGAAAGATCCATCCTGGATGAAATGATCGGAAGGCGTATAATTATAGCCCCCAAAGGAAGCCCGTGGTTCGGTGTCACTGGTCCCAGGCCCAGTCCAACGATCAAGTACATGACTTTCAAAATTATATGGATCCGGTCTGACAGCTTCTTTTCCATTGAAAATTTTATTTCCTGTCTGACCCTGTATGTTAACTGAAAAGTCAATGCCAATAATTTCAAATCCGAAATTAAAACCAAAAATGAAGGTTGGGATCGGGCTCCCGATATAAGTCCTGTCCAAGCCATCAATTTTTCCATCTCCGTTAACATCAACAAACCGCAGATCGCCTACCACAGCCTGACTATTATGGGGGTAAGCATCCAGTTCGGCCTGGGTCTGAAAGATACCATCAGTCTGATATCCGTAAAATGCCCCGATAGGTAAGCCCACCTTACTCTGGGTGACCGGGAGCCCATTCCCCAGATACCCACCTATCAGAACAGAATCCACGCCACTGTTCCCGCCGATGCTCAGTACTTCATTATGGATGGTGGTTCCCAGCACCCCTACATTATATTTAAGTTTCCCAACCTGGTCGCGCCAGGAGAGATTGAATTCGATTCCCCTGTTCACGACCGAAGCGGCATTGAACATCACTTTAGCGCCGGACCCGTTTCCGAGATATCCGGGTGTGGATAACAGGACAAGGATATCGTCGGTTTTTTTATTATAATAATCAAATTCCGCGGTAAGCCGGCTGTCAAATAAACCAAATTCAAGCCCGATGTCAGTTTGTGTAGTTACTTCCCACTTCAGGTTGGGATTTCCGTTTATCCCATAAGATGCGCCTGAATTGGGATCATTGTTTATTCCAAATATTGCAGGGAGGTCAGATTGAACCCGTGCATAACGTTCCCAGTAATCAATTTTATCATTTCCGAGCTTACCCCAGCTTGCCCTCACCTTTAATTTATTCAGCCATTTGATGTCCTGCATGAATTTTTCCTCTGAAACATTCCATCCAAGGGCAAACGACGGGAAACTCGCATATTGGTTATTCGTGGCAAATTTGGATGAACCGTCGCTTCTGAAGGTAGCAGTCACGATATATTTTTTATTGAAGACATAATTAACGCGGACCAGAAATGAGATCATGGAATAATATTGTTGCAGGTTCACCGATTCTTCAATCTTGCTGATCGTATTGACGTCATTGGAAGGATCATAGATATAGGAAGGCAGGATATACCAGAAACTCTCCCCGTCGCGGATGAGATTGTCGCCGGCTATGTCAAGCCCGTTGGACGTTGCATTTTGCATGGTATATCCGGCTATGGCATCGATTGAATGTTTGCCGAATTCTTTTTTATAATTCAGGGTGTTTTCCCACAACCAGGTAAAAGTATAGCTGTTATTCTTGGTCAGGCGGCTCATGATGTTTTGCTGCTGCGAGATGCTCCCGTTAGGATTATATACTGTATAGGCAGGCGTAAAGCTTTCCGATCTGTTATACCCGGCATCTACCCCAAAACTGGTTTTGAAGGTAAAGTCCTTCAGGAAGTTGACATCCATGAAGATGTTTCCGACCCCTCTTACTCCTTTGTTGAAGTTATTTGAATATTCCAGGTCAGCAAGCGGGTTCCCGACACCGGTAACCGCGGCAAAGCTTCCATCAGCGTAATAAGGTTCCAGCGTTGGTTTTGCCCTGTATGCCTCATAGGTCACATTAGGGGCCACCTGCTGGGTATATGGGGCGAGGGTTATATTGTTACCCAGTTTTACATATTGGGATAAGTTATAAATGTTATTTATTTTCAGCGTGATACGTTCATAGTTGGATTTATCAATGATCCCGCCTTGTTTAAAATATCCCCCACTGATGTAATATTGAATATTTTTAGCAGAACCCGAGGCCGATAACTGAAAATCATAAACCGGGGCCGAATGAAAAATTAAATCCTGCCAGTCAGTGTTTGGAACGGCATCGACATTATTGTAAGTGCCGGATTTAATCTCGTTCGAAATAATGGCGAAATCCCGTCCGCTCAACAGATCAATTTTTTTTGCAAGGTTCTGGATCCCCACTTCCCCTGAAAAGTTAAAGACGGTTTTTTCATCCGTGGTTTTCCCCATTTTTGTGGTCACCATGATAACGCCATTGGCGCCACGCGAACCATAAATAGCAGATGCCGAGGCGTCTTTCAGTACCTCCATGGAGGTGATGTCGTTGCTGTTAAGGAAAGAGATGTCATCAACAATGACTCCATCGACAACATAGATCGGATTTGAGTTGCCAAAGGTCCCGACGCCCCGGATCCTGACGGCCGGATTTTCACCAGGTGTTCCGGAAGGGCTGGTAACCTGAACACCGGTCACATTTCCCTGCAGGCTTTGAACCGGGTTAAATGAAGTGATTTTGGTGATGTCCTCCGATTTCACACTTCCGACTGATCCGGAAAGGTCGCTTTTCCTCACTGATCCGTAACCGATAACAACCACTTCGTCCAAGGTGGTTTTTTTTAATTCCAGGATCGCGTCAACAACCAACTGGTTCCCCAACTCGATTTCTTTCGTGATGTAACCGACATAGGAAAAGACCAGAACGGCTTTCTCTGTCTTCACGGGTAAGGTGTACTTCCCATCCACGTCGGTGACGGTTCCCGTAGATGTCCCTTTAACCTGTATAGTAGCTCCGGGAAGGGTTTCTTTGGTGTCGGCAGCCGTAACTGTCCCTTTGACGGTCCGCACCTGGGCGAAAGACAACCCACTGGACCCTATAACCATTAATAGAAATAAACAGGCCTTCATCAAAACCGGTTTACGCTTGTGTAAAATTTTATCATACATAATGAACAGGATTTAGTCAGGAATAATATTTCATAGCTAAGTTACGAATGAAATACCTAAGAAATCAATTATTTTATTTTACATGGATACTTCATTCCTCTGAATAATTATTTTGAATGTACGCCAGCGCTACTTCAAATAAGGATTGACCGTGCTTAAAATACTAAGATCCTGTATTTTAAAATATCAGAATGAAAATATTCAACAAAGCGCGAAAGAGAATGAAGTGTTGTCAGAACTGTAAAAGAAATTCTACAAGATTTGCATCATTAGTTAACAGTAACCTTCTTCTCAGCCTGTATCTTCTGGTTTCAACACCGCGATAGCTGATATTGAGAAGGGGGGCAATTTCTTTTGATGCCAGATTGAGTTTCAGGTAAGCGCATAATTTCAGGTCACTTTGTGTAAGATCAGGATAGGAAGCTTTAAGCCGTTTGAAAAAATTGGCATGGGCCTGGTCGAATAGCTCCTCAAAAACTTTCCAATCATTGTCGTCCGTGATATTTTTATTGATCAGGGAAAGGATTTTCTCATTAAGCCCGGAAGGATATTGGTCCTGATAGTGTTTTTTTTGTTTCTCGAGCTCTTGTTTTATTTCAATCAGCAGTTCATTTTTCCTGATGATGGCCATGGTTGAGTTTGCAACCTGGATATTTTTGTGGGAAATCTCAGCCTGCAGGTTTTCATTTTGCAATTTTACGATCTCCTGTTCTGCTAATTGCTTCTCCAATAAGAGTTTTGCTTCTGTTTCTGAGCGTATCTTATCCTGCTTTCTGATAAATCGTTTCCTGAAAATCGCCTGGCTGATCAAGATTGCAGTCAATAACAGAATAATGTAAAGGATGAAAGCAAACGGGGACGCCATCAGGGCGGGCTTTATCCTGAATTTCAGCAAGATAGGATCTGTAACTACCCCTGTTGACGATATCGTCCTGACTTTAAAAATATAATTTCCTTTGGGCAAACGGGAATAATTCACCGAGGCTTTGTCAGTCCACTGACTCCAGTCATGATCAATTGGTTCAAGTTTATATTGAAACCGGAAAGAAGGAATGCGGTGATTTGTATAGGTATATGAAATGGAAAGACTGTTCCAGGCATGTTTCACAGAAAAATCCGGATTCCTGAAATCCACACCCTTTGATTCACCTGCACTGTTGATACATTTTACTTCCCTGAACATTAGTTTTGCCTTTTCATCACCCGATGAATCTGATAGATGTTTGGAAAACAGGGCAAACCCATTATCCAGACAAATGAGATTTTGTTCTTTACTGATCCTTACCACATTGGCATATCCATCAACCATGTTGATATGATAAAGAGGAAGGAAAAAACGGATCACCGGTCTGGCTTTTTGCTCTTTGATTTCAAATACGGCCAGATCATTATCGCGGATGAAACAGTACCTGTTTTCACCCAGCCAGGTAATATTGGTCGCGTTCCCGAACCCGTCTAACTGCTCATTCAGGACCGTAAACGGGATGATCCTGTGATTCAGGTCATCATAGGTATATAACGATAGGCCTGTCGTAAAGACGATCCGGTCTTCAATTTTAAATACCCGGATGTTAAAATCAGAAGGAAAACCATCTTTTTTCCCATAAGTAACCATACTGGCTACAGTATCCATGTCCTCAGATAACCGGAGCTTATAAAGCCCTTTGACGGCATGTCCGATCCAGATGTTGTTCAGGTGATCAATCTCCAGAAAACGCGATGGTTCAATGAACCCCTTCACCAATGAATGATAAATCCATTGCCCCCCGATTTTTTTATAAACAACAAGGTCAGAATAGGTGCTTTGAAGCAGATATTGCTCTCCATCCTTTGTATATTTTCCCAATGAAAAGCCTCCGCTTACATTGGATATTTTTTTAAAATCGTTATCGGCAATAATGAACGTTCCCCGCGTGTGGCCACAAAAAAGCGTACCCTCAATATTCTTCAATTCCCAAACCTGTCCCTGTGACTGGTTGATGAATCCGGAATAAGTGAACCGGTCCGACGGTTTATCCTGACGGTAGGTGAAAACCCCGCGGTTGGTCCCCAGGTACAAGGTTTTCCCTGAAAATGCCGCGGTATAGACGGCCCCCAGTTCTTCTCCTGTTTCCTGATAAACATCAAGGGGGTTATTGAAAGATATTTTATCGAGGCCTTTATCGAGACCAGTCCAGATATCTCCGTTATTATCCGTGCAAAGGGATAAAACCGTATTATTCTGAAGGGCATTTTCATTATGAAGATGGTAACAAATTTTCCCATTGAAATCCAGAATGAAAATACCTTTTATGATGGTACCGAAAACCAGTTTATCGCCGGATATGATCCCGTTGTTGATTTGAAATTTCTTCAACAGATCATTAACCGGGACATTCCATGACTTTATTGTTTTTCCGTCATAATGAAAGACCCCTTTTGAGGAAGTCCCAATGAGATAGTCCCCATTCTTCAAGGGCAAGAAAGCCTTTACCTCTGTCCCTTTGAGGATGCCATCCGTATCCAATGGGATCAGGGAGTCATTGACCAGTTCAAACAAACTTCCATTTACCGATTGAACGAACAACCTTCCGCCCGCTTTTAACAGAAAGATAATGGTCGAGGGGACAGGAATAGATTTCACGTTTTTATGATCATAGACAAAAAGCGCTGAAAAGCTTTGAAAATATACTTTTCCCTTATGCCTGACAATCTTCCAGATTTCGTCGTTGTGGAAGGTGAAATTTTTCAGAAGTGGTTTAAGGGAACGATATTGTAATTCCCCAAACGGATCTTCTTCCCAGTACCCGAAATCCTCATAAGATCCGGTGTAAATCCTTTTGTCTTCTGATACAGAAACCGACCGGATAATAGTCTGATCAGGGATCCGGAATAATTTCCAGCGGGCCCCGTCGAACATCAGTAAACCCTTGTTGTTGGCGACATAAATAAAACCCTGGCTATCGGTATCGATCGACCAGTTTTGGTTACCGGCCCCATACTCCTGACTGGTATAATGGGTCACAAGGTATGAGGATTGGGCTTGAGGATACCCGATCGCGAAGAAAAAAAGAAGGATGGATACCAAAAAGGATTTCATATCAATGGGATTCACAATCCGTTCTCTGGCCAAATGTACACAAAATAAACCAAGTAAACTGTATCTTTGCCACCGGTATCAGATTGCGCCATCGAATGAAAACAGGCTTTTTCATTATCTTTTTCAGTGTTGTTACCCTTATTTACGGGCTGGTCAATTTTTATATTTTTTCACGGGCCGTACAGGCTTTTCCTCATGGCGGCCCATCGCGGTCCTGGTTTACCCTGGCGTTCTGGCTCATAGCCTCTGCATTCGTCATCGCCCGGATCCTTGAGCGGGCCTGGCCCTGTGGCCTGACCGGGATCCTTACCTGGATCGGTTCCTTCTGGCTGGCTTTCATGCTCTATTTTATTATGGTCGTGATCCTGGTTGACCTGGCCAGATTAACCAATTATTTTTTTCATTGGTTCCCTGCATTCTTTTATATCAATTATCAGAAAACAAAAACCATTGTATTCATTGTCTCTGTTGCACTGGTGGCGCTGACCGTTGTTTATGGATTTATCAACGCCCGGATACCGGTAGTTAAAAACCTTGATCTTGTGATCCATAAAAAAGTCGAAGGCGAAAGGACATTATCCGTGGCCATGGTATCGGACATCCACCTGGGGACCCTGATAGCCCGTAGAAAAGCGACCCGCCTGGTTGAAACCATTAATTCACTCCATCCCGATATCGTTTTATTTGTGGGAGATATTGTGGACGAGGACCTGGCTCCTGTAATAAAAAACGACCTGGGAAAATCACTTTCCGGAATAAAGTCAAAATTAGGAGTTTATGCGGTTACAGGGAATCATGAATACATTGGGGGCGCTGAACCTGCGGTCAGGTATCTTGAGAAACATGGCATCAATTTTTTGCGGGATTCAATGATATTAATCGATAACAGGTTTTATCTTGCAGGGCGGGATGATCATGACAAAACAAGGTTTACCGGGAAGAAACGGAAAGAATTGAATGAGATCCTTCGTGGGGCCGATCACGCCTACCCTGTTATTTTAATGGATCATCAGCCTTTTTCCCTTGACAAAGCTGCCAGACAGGGAATTGATCTTTCATTATCAGGACATACTCACGACGGACAGTTATGGCCCTTCAGTTACATACCCAAAGCCATGTATGAATTAAGTTATGGGTATAAGCAAATCGGAAATACCCATTTTTATGTTTCTTCTGGTTTCGGTACCTGGGGGCCACCTGTCAGACTTGGTAACCGGCCGGAGATCGTTCATATCAAGATCACATTTGAGCAATGATAATGGGATAATGTGCTGATGTGATAATGTGCTGATGTGCTGATGTGCTGATGTGTTGATGTGCTGATGTGCTGATGTGCTGATGTGATAATGTGTTGATGTGATAATGTGCTGATGTGCTGATGTGTTGATGTGTTGATGTGATAATGTGCTGATGTGTTGATGTGCTGACCAAATTTTCCGGATTTTTGCTAATAAATATGTTTACAGTCAGATAAAAACACCAAATATATGGCCAACTGCGAAAAGTCAAATCTTTCATTTTACTACGAAGAATTGAGACCAAACCTTCCAGTTTTTTCTTAGTGAACATGGATCCTGTCAGATAATAAAACCACATCCATTGAAACCAAACCTTCCAGGTTTTTCTTAGTGAACATGGCCCTTGTCAGATAATAAAACCACATCCATTGAAACCAAACCTTCCAGTTTTGTCTTAGTGAACATGGATCCTGTCAAATAATAAAACCACATCCATTGAAACCAAACCTGGAAGGTTTTCTTGGAGGTGAAAAATAGTCTTCGGAGTGAGCTCAAATTTAAAATTGTTTCTTTATGCACAAACTACCCTTCCGTAATCTTACAATCATAGCCCTTGTCATTGTCCTCGGGATCACGGTCATCCTGGCCATTATGATTTTCTCATACAGAAAAGCCAACCCGGAAAAGAATACCCCCGGAAAGCCTCACATAGCTTATAAGATCAACATCGACAGCATGGATATGGTGACCGGAGAGGTTTCACTAAACGAAAACCTGTCCTCTATCCTTGCTCCGTATGTTTCGGGTCAGATCATTGACAAGATTGCCAGGGAAACCCGTCATATTTTTGATGTCCGTAAGATCCGGGCAGGAAATACGTACGCAAAAATTTCATCGAAGGATTCTGTTCATCGTTTGCTCTACTTTATCTATGAAATGGATGAAATAGATTTCATCGTATATGATTTCCGGGATTCCCTCAGGGTTTACAGTGATAAAAAGAAAGTTACGCGGCTCAACCGGACAGCGCAGGGGACCATCACAAGTTCCCTGTGGAATTGTTTTCTTGAGAATCGCCTGGATATCAACCTTGGGTTGAGTTTATCGGATGTATTTGGCTGGACTGTAGATTTTTATGGTTTGCAGAAAGGGGACAGTTTCAAAGTGATCTATGATGAGCTATTTGTCGACAATGTACCGGTAGGAGTTGACCGTATCCAGGCTGCTGTGTTTTCGAGCGGTGGGAAAGATTTTTATGCCTATTATTATGACCAGCCTGGAGGTGGGGATTATTTCGATAATGCCGGTCAAAGTTTACGTCGGTCCTTTTTAAAAGCGCCCCTGAAATTTTCCAGGATCAGTTCCCGATACACTGCATCGCGTATGCATCCCATCCTGAGGATAGCGCGTCCACACTTTGGGGTGGACTATGCCGCGCCACGCGGAACGCCGGTTGTCGCGTTAGGGGATGGCCGGATCAACGAGATGGGATGGCATGGTGGTTACGGCAGGTTTATCAGCATCCGGCATAATTCAACTTACACTTCTACCTATGCTCATTTATCGGGATACGCCAAAGGGTTGAAATCCGGTTCTATGGTGAAGCAGGGGGAACTGATTGGTTATGTTGGGAGCAGTGGCCTATCAACCGGCGCCCACCTTGATTTCAGGGTGTATAAAAATGGCAGCCCCACCAATCCATTAAAACTGGAATCACCGGCAGCCAACCCGGTTGACCCGTCAACTTTCGAAAAATTCCGGAAAATGGCAGCTGCCATGAAAACAAGACTGGATTCAATCCGGTAAAACCTCCTGAAATATAATAACACAGGAGAAATAACGATCCATTATTGATGCTGTTAGTCCTGTGATCTTGTAAATGGATGCTCGTTTTTCCACATTTTCCATATCAAAAGAACAGGAAAGAGCGCCCAGGGGAGGTTAGCCAAAAGGACCAGGGGCAAATTCCTGGCAGGTGTAGGGCCAAAGATCTCTTCACTGCAAATGATAAAGACATTGGTGAAAAGAATAGACATAATGATGAATGTCGGGATACGGATCCATTCTTTTCCTTTGATAAAAGCATAAATGGCCATGGCATAATAAGGGCCAAAAAGGACGACATCCAACCAGATAGTAGCTTTCCACCATACCGGACGATACCATTGAAGAGGATCGAACTGGAGGCCCCACCAATGTACCATATCAACCAGGAAAGGTAAAGGCCAGGCAGGATAAATGAAATTTCCCGGATCGCGGATAACCAGTTGTTCCAGATCGACAATGTAGGTTATAAAAAACAGGTTTAAAAGGAAAAAACCGATGTAGATGTAATCGGTTTTACGGTCTTTAAGAGGAATGGTCATTGCAATAAAGAGTTAGGAGGTTAGGAATGAGGCATGAGATTTCTCTTTGCACGGGCTGTTTTGGCCATCTGGCTGGCGATGGATAACCTGATTTTAGGAAAGTTGGCGATGAATGTTCCAATCCGGACGGATAGATCAGAATACATCAGAAGTTTGGGCTTTAGAATAAGATGTATCAGATCGCGGGCAACATCGTCAGGGGTTTTTGGATGGGTAAACTTTTTCGTTATAAAATTTTGTTTCTTTTCCATCAGAAAATCCTGTTCGACCTCTCCGATCCTGGATTCAGGTTTTGAATCGGTACTGACATAACCCGGAAAATATTCACTGATCCGGATCCCTGTACCGGACCATTCAGCCTGAATGGTCCGGGTCCAGGCAGAAAAAGCAGCTTTTGAGCAAACGTATGGCGCATAGAACGGGATCCCCATCATGAAACCCGGCGACCCTATATTGATAATATGCCCACCGCCCTGACGGCGCATGTGAAGGATAGCTTCCTGGGTGGCGACAACCGGGGCAATAAGGTTTGTTGAAAAAGCCTGTAACAGATCGGCTGGGGTAACGGTATCGGCGGTCGTTACGATAATGCTGGCTGCATTGTTCACCAAAACATCAATCCTCCCAAAATGTTCAATCACCTGGCGGATAGTATCGACAGATTGTTCCGGAGAACTGAGGTCAGCCGGTACCACAAGTGGATCCTTCATCTGCCGGGCAAGCTGGTCAAGCTTTTCCTTCCGTCGGGATGTAATGGCTACTTTTGCGCCAGCCTGGTTGAATGCCAGCGCGGCGGCAGAGCCTATACCACCGGAAGCGCCTGTTACGAGGATTACTTTGTTCGTTAAGCCGGAGGGCATATCATGAATCAGATAAACAGTTATCTTAGGGGTTGTAAAAATAGCAAGATTATTCTTTCTGATCTTCAAAATTTCTTTACGTTTGTAAGGAATTCAAATATCCGAACCATGAAACAGATTTTAAGGATAGTATTTTTATGGACGTTTATTGTATTTCTTATCTCTTGTCATGGGCCTGTCAATGTGAGTGTTGATATCGGAAATGATGATAATCATGATTCATTAATTTTATCTGTTATGAAAACATCTTTTGGAACAGTTGACAACAAAGCGGTCTATTTATTTACCCTGCATAACATAAATGGGCTTACAGTGAAAATAACCAATTACGGAGGCATAATTACATCTATTAAGATGCCGGATAAAAACGGTAAGAGTGGCGATATTGTATTGGGTTACGATAGTTTGAGCAGTTATATTGCCAACTCGCCCTATTTCGGCGCCATTGTCGGACGATATGGTAACCGGATCGCCAAAGGGCATTTCACCCTTGATGGAAAGACCTATAAACTGGCTGTTAACAATGGCAATAATTCACTTCATGGCGGGATAAAAGGATTTGACAAAGTGGTCTGGGATGCTGAAATGTTGAAGGATTCTACAAGCGCTGGACTGGTCCTTACTTATCTCAGCAAGGACGGCGAGGAAGGATACCCCGGTAACTTAAAAGTAAAGGTGGTATATACCCTTAATAACAACAATGAGTTGGGATTACACATTGAAGCGACAACAGATAAAGCAACGCCTGTTAATATCTGTAATCATACCTATTTTAACCTGAGTGAAGCTGATACCAATGTCCTTGGAAACATTGTGAGCATTTACGCCGATCAGTTTACCGAAGTTAATGACGAGCTGATCCCGACCGGAAAGCTTCCTTATGTGAGGGGGACTGCCATGGATTTCAATACTTCCGTTGCAATCGGCGCTGGTATTGGCAAGGTAAAGGGGGGATATGACCATAATTATGTATTACGGAAAAATCCAGGCGAACTGGCCCTGGCAGCCCAGATTTATGATCCTCGGACTGGGCGTCAGGTGGAGATAAGAACGACCCAACCAGGCGTTCAGTTTTATACCGGTAATTTCCTGGATGGTTCAATGGTCGGAAAAGGCGGTAAAAAATATCTGCAACATTACGGGGTGTGTTTCGAAACCCAGCATTTCCCGGATTCTCCCAACCAACCGGCTTTCCCCAATACAATATTATATCCCGGGAAGACTTACAATGAAACTACCATCTATAAATTCTCAGTCCTGAAATAAAAATATTCACGGAGCGGGCAGCAGATTAATATTTATTCGGGACAAACGTTTGTTCGGTCATGGGCGGCCTCACGTAGGCTTTATCTTTTTCGAGTGGAGGAAGGATGATGGGTTCCCTTGGTACATCTTCAACCGGGATCATCGACAATAAATGGTTGATACAATTTAACCTGGCGCGTCTTTTATCATCTGCTTCCACAACAAACCAGGGTGATTGTTTGGTATCGGTATAAGCAAACATTTCATCTTTTGCTTTTGAATATTCGATCCATTTTGTCCTGGATTCAACATCCATCGGACTGATTTTCCATCGGCGGGTGGGATCCTGGATCCGTTGCAGAAAACGTTTTTCCTGCTCTTTATCGCTAACCGAAAACCAGTATTTTATCATGATGGTCCCGGAACGGATGAGCATGGTTTCAAAATTGGGGCATGACCTTAAGAAATCCCAGTATTCGGCATCCGTACAAAATCCCATAACGCGTTCTACTCCTGCCCGGTTGTACCAGCTACGATCGAAAAGGACCATTTCGCCTGCAGCCGGAAGATAGGGCACATAACGTTGAAAATACCATTGTGTCTTCTCCTTTTCGGTCGGGACTCCAAGCGCGATAACACGGCAAACGCGAGGGTTGAGCGACTCCGTGATCCGTTTTATGGCTCCGCCTTTTCCGGCGGCATCCCGGCCTTCGAACAGGACAACGACCCTCAACCCTTTGTATTTGATCCACTCCTGAAGTCGCACGAGCTCGACCTGAAGTTTAGCTAACTCCTGCTCATAATATCGGCTTGGGAGTTTATCCCGGCCTTCATCTTCCGGATCCTGAAGACCCGGATGGCTTCTGCTTTCCCCGGTGGGATCAGGATCCGGATTATCCTTTTTCCTGGTTTTTACCTCTTTTTCTTTTGGTTTATCTTTCTTGTGGCTCATATAGGATAACGATTTTAGAAGTACAATACAATATTGTTATAGGTAAGAATTATAAATCCCTGATGGTTAATTATTAATCAGGATTTCCCTGGTCCCGTTGGAAATTTCAGCGTGGTAGAAAGTGGGTTTGATCCCTGTTTTACATTCATATCCTGTCCCTACCCTTTCCATGAACCCCTCCACCACATTGTTACGGACCAGGTTTACCGTACAACCTCCAAATCCAGCTCCCGTCATCCTTGCCCCAATAACGCCATTGACTTTCTGCGCTTCTTCAACCAGGGTGTCCAACTCAAATCCGGTCACTTCATAATTATCGCGTAACGATTCGTGTGAGGCATTCATCAGTGCGCCAAACCCGGCAAGGTCTCCTTTATGAAGGCAACTTACGGCATTCAGCACACGCTGATTTTCGGAGATCACATGGCGGGCGCGTTTACGGACCAGCTCATCGGGGATCTGATCCTGGATTTTATAAAATTGCATGAAACTAATATCCCCAAGTTTTGACAGCGGAATTATGGGATTCAGATAAGTCACCGCAAGTTGACATTCAGTCACCCTTTCGTTGTATTTTGATCCGGCAAGTCCCCTTTTTTTATTGGTATTGGCTATGATCAGTGTAAACCCATCCAGCCGGATGGGGATGGTTTTATACTCGAGGGTTTGACAATTCAGGAATAAAGCATGGTCTTTCACTCCCATCCCGACTGCAAACTGGTCCATGATCCCGCAATTCACCCCGACAAATTGATTTTCGGCCCGCTGCGATAACTTTACCAGATCCATCATGGATAGTTCCGTCATCCGGAGAACGGTCGCCAGGGCATAAGCCGTCACCATTTCGATGGATGCCGAGGAAGACAATCCGGCGTTGTTGGGAATGTCGCCTGAATAAAGCATCTCAAAGCCGCGAAGGGAAACATTCATTTGCCTGAGCTGGTCCATTATCCCCAGGGGATAGTTCACCCATTGGTCATTAACCTTGGCAGAAATGTCATTAAGTCCTATTTCACAACGGAATTCAAAGTTGGTAGAAGCAAACTTAATGACCTCCTTTCCTGATGGTCTGATCAACAGGTAAGTCCCATATTGTAACGCACAGGGGAGCACAAATCCCCCGTTATAATCGGTATGCTCACCGATCAGGTTAACCCTCCCGGGAGCAAAGAATACACGGGGTTTTTCATCAGGGTTGCCATACAGGGCAAAAAATTGTTCGAAAAGATTGTTCAGGTTCATCGATCAGGTTATTTATTCGATGACTAAATTAAACAAAATTTTTACTCCTGACAACGAATGGTTACTTTTGTATTTTATTCAGATTTATGATCAGACATCTTCATAAAGCCCTTACAGGGCTCTTTCTTTTCATTTTTCCTGCCCTCTTTTCGCAGGAAATTAAAACCATCGATCTCGGTGGGGATTGGCAATTCCGGCAGACAGGGGCCACAAACTGGTCGCCGGCGCACGTACCGGGTGTCGTTCACCTGGATCTGTTGAACAACAGCATGATCCCGGATCCTTTTTACCGGGACAATGAAACGAAACTTCAATGGATCGGAGAAACAGGATGGGAATATAAAAAGGTCTTCAATATCAAAAACCCAGATCTTTCCAGAAAACACATTGAGCTGGTTTGCAGTGGATTGGATACATACGCCAAACTATTCCTGAACGACTCACTGATTCTCGAAGCAGACAATATGTTCCGGGAATGGTCGGTAGATATCCGGCGTTTTTTACATCCCGGAGTAAATAACCTCCGGATCGCGTTTCCCTCTGTTATTTCTGAAAACAAAGCGCGTTATGCAAAACTTCCTTATCGTTTGCCCGGTGACGAAAAGGTGGTTTGCAGGAAAGCTGCCTGTCATTTTGGTTGGGATTGGGGCCCGACTTTTATCACCAGTGGCATCTGGCGGCCAATCAATATCCGTTTATGGGATGATGCCAGGATATGCGATGTGAGGTTTATCCAGGAAAAACTGACCGATTCTGTCGCCCGGATGACCGGTGAGTTTAATATTCTTTCAGATATCTCGGATTCGCTGCAACTGCGGGTATTCATCGATTCAGTCGAAATCCTAAGGCAATTATATCCGGTAAAGGATGGGAATACGTTATTTCGTTGTCACTTTCAAATACCGCATCCCCGCTGGTGGTGGCCAAACGGATTGGGAAATCCCAATCTTTATTGGATTGGATATGAAATTTATTCCGGTCAAAAAATGGTAGATAAAGGGAGCCAACGGATCGGGCTTAGGACAATTGAGTTGGTCACGGGACCGGATTCTATTGGAAAATCGTTTTATTTTAAAGTGAATGGCCTCCCGGTTTTTATGAAAGGGGCCAACTATATCCCCCCGGATAATTTCCTTCCCCGTGTTTCAGATTCAACTTACCGGGAGCTCATCAGAGATGTGAAGGGTGCAAACATGAATATGTTACGCGTATGGGGTGGCGGGGTTTATGAAAAGGATGTTTTCTATGATCTCTGTGATGAGAACGGGATCCTTATCTGGCAGGATTTTATGTTTGCATGTGCCATGTATCCCGGTAACGAGGCCTTTCTTGAAAATGTTAAGGCCGAGGCCATCGAAAATGTGATCCGGCTCCGTTCTCATCCTTGCATGGCTTTATGGTGTGGCAATAATGAAATTGATGAAGGATGGAAAAACTGGGGTTGGCAGGGTCAATATAAATATTCGGCTGTTGATTCGGCAACAATTTACCATGCTTACAAAACTATTTTTGAGTCTATCCTACCCCAGGTGATCCAGCGCTTCGATCCGGAACGGCCGTATATTTCCACCTCCCCATTACATGGATGGGGACGGTCTGTCAGCATGAAAGAAGGCGATTCACATTACTGGGGTGTCTGGTGGGGAAAAGAACCCTTCACCATGTATAAAAAGAAAGTCGGGCGTTTTGTGTCGGAATATGGTTTCCAGGGTTTCCCGGATTTTGCCACGATCATGAAATTTACCCTGCCTGATGACCGGCAGCTTCTTTCACCGGTGATGAAAGCCCATCAGAAACATCCGGTTGGTTATGAAACCATTAAAGAATATATGCTTCGCGATTACCGGGAACCCACTGATTTCAGGATGTACGGTTATGTCAGCCAACTCCTCCAGGCCGACGGGATGCGGATTGCCATCCAGGCACACCGGAAAGCAAAACCGGTATGTATGGGGACCCTTTTCTGGCAGTTGAACGATTGCTGGCCGGTAACTTCCTGGTCTTCCATCGATTATTATGGGCATAAAAAAGCATTATATTATGAAGCGCGTCGTTTGTTTGATCCTCTTCTGATCATCCCTCTTGAAGAAAACGACCAAATCAACGTCTATATTACTTCCGATTTGAAGGAAGCAGTGGCAAAAAACCTTCATCTTCAATTGATGGATTTTAGAGGCAAGGTGTACAAGGACATATCGGTTCCGGTTGTTATCGGGAAAAACGCATCCGGTAAGTTTTACGCCATTTCAAAAAAGGATCTGTTACAAGGGATCGATCCTGGAACCCTTGTGTTCACTGCTTCATTTGGCGAAAGTGATGAACGCGCCAACCAAAGTTTCCTGTATTTTTCAGCTCCGAAAGACCTGAAATTACCGGTTCCGGATATTGTAAAAAAGGTATCAGGGACTCCTGAAGGATATGAAATCCGTCTTAGTTCCGATAAACTCGTGAAAAACGTTTATCTCTTTTCCACACATCCGGGAGATTTTTCGGACAATTATTTCGATATGTTGCCCGGTAAAACCTATATTGTGACTTTTATGACACCGGGAAAGAACCTGAATCCTGGCTCTTTGATAGAAATCAAATCGCTTGTTAACTCATACTAAGGGAATACCATGAAGAATATTCGTCTGCTTGCTTTTGTATCTATAATTATATCAGGGGTTTATTGTCAGGGCCAGCAACCTGTCAATCTGGTTGAATTTGTAAATCCATTTATTGGGACCGGAGGGCATGGACATACTTACCCGGGCGTCAGCGTCCCTTTTGGAATGGTTCAGTTAAGCCCTGATACCCGGCTCGAAGGATGGGACGGATGTTCGGGTTATCATTATTCCGATTCTGTCATATATGGATTCAGTCACACCCATCTTAGCGGCACCGGATGTTCCGATTATGGTGATATCCTCGTCATGCCGGTTAACGGAACTGTCCATCTGGCCAAATACGGATATGCTTCAACCTTTAAAAAAACCGATGAAAAGCCATCTCCCGGGTACTACAAAGTGGATCTTCCCGGTAAAATCCAGGTTGAATTGACAGCTACTGCCCGCGTTGGGATCCATCGCTATACCTTTCCTGCAACCAGCCAGGCAAACATCGTCTTTGATCTGAAACACCGCGACAAGGTCCTGGAATCGGGAATCAAGGTCGTCGGTAATAATGAGATCGAGGGGTACCGGATTTCGCAGGAATGGGCTGAAAAACAAATGATTTATTTTGTCGCTCAATTTTCAAAACCCTTCACCTCGTTCTCATTGGCATTGTATGACCAGGTACAGACTGGTATCCGTGAAGCGACGGGTACCGATCTGAAGTCCTTTTTTACTTTTACAACTACCCAGGGTGAAAAAATATTGGTTAAAGTAGCCATTTCGGGAGTCAGCATTGAAGGAGCGCGAAAAAACCTGGAGACGGAAATTTCAGGCTGGGATTTTGATGCAGTGCGGGATCAGGCAATCAGGCTGTGGAATGAAGAATTAAGCAAGATGATGGTCGATGGCGGAACGGTGGATCAGCGTACCACTTTTTATACCGCCCTGTATCATACCATGCTTCAGCCGAATATATACAATGATGTGGATGGAAAATATCGCGGAAGGGACCTGAAGGTTCATCAGACTGACGGGTTCGATTATTATACGGTATTTTCATTATGGGACACTTACCGGGCGGCAAATCCGCTGTACACCCTTATCGAACCAAAACGGACAAACGATTTCATCAGGACATTCCTGCGGCAGTATGAAGAAGGAGGAATGCTTCCGGTTTGGGAACTCTCTTCGAACGAAACCGGGTGTATGATCGGTTATCATTCTGTATCGGTCATTGCCGATGCCTTTTTAAAGGGAATCAAGGGATACGATACACTGAAAGCGTTGGAAGCCATGAAGCATAGCGCCAAACAGTCGCGCCTTGGGTTGAAGTATTATCAAACCAAAGGATATATTCCTTCGGACAAAGAAGGGGAATCGGTATCGAAAACGTTGGAATATGCCTATGATGACTGGTGTATTGCCAGGATGGCAAAGGCTATGGGGCAACAGGAAGATTACAAGGAATTTATCCGCAGGGCCCAGTATTACAAATACTTGTTTGACCGGATGACAGGTTTTATGCGGGCTAAATCGAACGAAACATGGTTCAGCCCTTTTGATCCTGCCGAAGTGAATTTCAATTACACCGAAGCCAATGCCTGGCAATATACTTTTTATGTGCCTCAGGATCTGGAAGTCCTAATGGCCCTTATGGGTGGGCGCGAACAGTTCGCCAAAAAGCTGGATGAGCTTTTTTCCACCGACTCTAAAACCACGGGACGTGAACAGTCGGATATTACCGGGTTGATCGGTCAGTATGCTCATGGGAATGAACCCAGTCATCACATGGCCTATCTTTATGACTATGTTGTTCAACCCTGGAAAACACAAGAGATGGTGCATCGGATCTGCAAGGATTTTTATACAAACAAACCCGATGGATTGATCGGCAACGAAGATTGCGGACAGATGTCAGCCTGGTATATATTCAGCGCCTGTGGCTTTTATCCGGTCACCCCTGGTTCCAATACCTATGCCATCGGACCGCCAATCTTTCCGAATGTGACCATCCGTTTAGGAAATGGTAAGACCTTCTCGGTGAGGGCAAAATATACTAGCGGTCAAAATTATTATATCCAGTCCGCTTCCTTAAACGGTAAACCTTTTTCGAGGTGTTATATTACCAACGATGAAATCATGGGAGGCGGCGAATTGGCTTTTACCATGGGCCCCACTCCTAATAAGGCCTGGGGTATCGGAGTGAATACAGCGCCACCTTCCCGCATTTCCGATTACCTGATCGTCCCTGCGCCATCTATCGACCTTGGGCAACCTACCTTCATTGATTCTACTTTGGTTTCACTCTCCTGCCCGATCGAAAGCGCTTATATTTTATACACCCTTGACAATTCCGAACCAACATTCAAATCTTCTGTTTATCAACGGCCTTTTAAATTCAAGAAAACCACTACCCTGAAAGCCATTGCTTATAAACCGGATATGCCGAAAAGCTTTCCTATAGAAGCCCGGTTCATTAAAATCCCCGAAAACAGGAAGATTACCTTGAATACCAGATATACCGGTCAATATTCAGCCGGGGGCGATCTTGCCCTGATCGATTTTTCGCGCGGCGGCGACGATTTCAGGACGGGCAAATGGCAAGGTTATGAAGGTGTTGGCCTCGACGCCATTGTTGATCTTGGTTCCGGACAACCGGTGAAAAAAGTGGCTTTGGGATGTTACCAACAACAAAGTGCATGGATCTTCATGCCGGTTGAAGTTTCCTTTTATTCTTCGACTGACGGGTCCAACTTCAAGATTGAAGGGACCGTGATGAACGATGTCCCGGAAAAGGAAGAAGGAACGCTGACCAAAGATTTCAGCCTCGATCTGAAAGGAGAAAAAATCAGGTACATCAAAGTCGTGGCAAAAAACAGGGGTATTTGCCCGGACTGGCATCCAGGCGCAGGTAAAAAAGCCTGGATATTCGTGGATGAAATCAGCATAGAATAGCAGACAGGATGGATGATCTTCGGATGTTCCCTAATGCTTGGAGGCATGGTCATCGCCCCAGTTCAAATCATCCTTAAACAGATTGATATGATCTTCCTTTAAAAACCAATATATGAACGAAGGATCCCGGAAGATCCGATGAAATAAAAAAGAAAGTTGGTACTTTTACAGATTATTTACACCTACTACTGTTAAACCAATAAAACCAGGATATATGAATTTACGTAAAAAAGGACTTTTTCTTCTTGCAGCGTTTTTATTGACCTCTTCCATTCTTGTAAACGCTCAAAATAAAGGCACTTTTATTCCGGGGAAAGTAGCACAGTCACAGACTGTTGCTCAAGGAGCAGGCCCATCTGGTGAATTTGACAAATACTTTGTTCAAAAGACACTGAGGATAGACTATTTTCTTGCCGGGGATTCGAAGACGGAAATTGCTTATTTCCGTGATATGCGACAGGAACCATTCTGGGGAGGGCCCCATGATAATACCATAGATCCTTTTAACTATGGAACATACCGGTATTCGGCCTATGATTCTGCTTCCAAAAAACTCATTTACTCAAGGGGTTTCAGTTCCCTGTTTCAGGAATGGAAAGGAACGGATGAAGCCAAAAAGATGAAACGGGCATTTCCAATGACGGCAGTATTGCCATTCCCGAAAAACACCATCCGGTTTGTCATTGAAAAGAGATCTTACGCTACAAATGCATTTGAAGTCATTTTCGACCGGTACATCAATCCCTCCGATTACTTTATCAACCGCGAAAACATCCATCCATTGAAAGTAACAAAGATCAGGGAAACGGGTGATCCCGCCACCCATGTAGATATCGCCTTTATAGCTGAAGGTTATACTGCCGGGGATATGGAAAAATTCAGGAATGATGCCAGCCGGCTCAGCGATTATATCCTCTCGGTCGAACCCTATTCGAAATATACCGATAAATTCAATTTCTACGCGATTGAAGCGCCTTCTGATGAGGCCGGTGTGACCATCCCGGGAAAAGATATTTTTGTGAATACCAGTATCCACAGTAGCTTTTATACGTTTGACATGGACCGTTATATGACCACTTTTGACACAAAATCAATTTATGATGCTGCCGCCAACGTTCCCTATGATGCAGTCATTGTTTTGGTTAACAGTAAACGGTATGGCGGTGGCGGATTTTATAATCATTATTGTGAAAGTACAGTTGATAACCAATATTCAACGTTGGTCTTAATCCATGAGTTTGGCCACTCATTTGCAGGATTGGCTGATGAATATTATGCTTCCGAAGTTACCTATTCTGATTTCTACAACCTGAAATTTGAGCCATGGGAGCCCAATATCACGACCAAAGTAAATTTTAACGCTAAGTGGAAGAAGATGATATCTCCCGAAACCCCCATCCCCACTCCAAAAGATGCCAAGTATAATAAAACGGTTGGCGCGTTCGAAGGCGGAGGCTATCTGTCAAAAGGTATTTTCAGCCCAACAATGGATTGCCGGATGAAAAGCAATGAAGCCCCTGGATTTTGTCCTGTCTGTCAGGATGCCATTTCAAAAATGATCCTGTTTTATTGTGATTAAAGGACTGATCTTCGAAGTCAGGCGATTTTGTGTAAATGACGGACCCGGCATTAGAACGACGGTTTTCTTCAAGGGTTGTCCGTTATCCTGCTGGTGGTGTCATAATCCTGAAAGCCAGGATTTCAAATCCGAAACATCAATCCGGAACCTGATCCTGGCAGGAGAACGTTTTCAGAGGACGGAAATTACCGGAACTTTCATGTCTGTGGATGAAGTACTAAAGGAAATTGCCCAGGATCAGATGTTTTATGATGAATCCGGAGGCGGTGTTACTGTATCCGGGGGCGAGCCACTGATGCAGGGGCCTTTTTTATCCGGGCTTTTGAAAGCCTGTAAGCAAAAAGGGATTCACACCGCACTGGATACTTCCGGGTATGCCGCCCCAGGCACATTTGACTCTATTGCCGATCTGCCGGACCTGTTTTTATATGACCTGAAGTTAATGGATAGCGAACTTCATAAACATTATACCGGCGTTTCAAACCAGTCGATACTTCGTAACCTGGCTGCCCTTTTTAAGAAAAAGAAAAATGTCATTTTGCGCGTTCCCATAATACCCGGGATAACCGATACCCCGGAAAATATCCGGTTGATGAAAGATTTTATCCGGTCATTGACCACCGGGTCAATGATGCAAACTGAAATCCATCTGCTTCCCTATCATTCCCTTGCCAAAGAAAAATACATGAGGTTTTGTAAGCAAAATAAACTGGAAGAATTGCCCGACCTGAAAAAAGAAGATCTGATCCCCCTGAAAGCAGAATTTGAAAGCATTGGCGGAATGGTGAGCATTGGTGGATAATAAATTGATAATTAAAGATTAATAATAAGGAAGGATGAAATAATTTATCCATGAAAAATCTCCCATTAATCATTGTTTTTTGTGTCTTTAGCATTTTTAGTTTCACCTCTTCAGCATCCGTGCAAAATCCGGCCACAACCGCAACGGATAACCCGACACCAGGAAAATATACCGATTCTATTGATTATAAAAATCCGGGCCTCCCGGTCAATGCGAGGGTAAAAGATCTTCTGTCAAGAATGACCCCGGAAGAAAAATTCTGGCAGTTATTCATGCTTACGGAAGACCTGTCACGGGATAAATCGAAATATCAGAAAGGGGTATTTGGTTTTCAGGGTGGGTTATCCATGGATCCGACAGAAAGGGACAAATTGAACATTCCTCCGGCGCTCCGGGGAGACGCCAGGGAGCTGACCTTGAGGATGAATGAAATCCAACGATATTTTGTTGAAAAAACAAGACTTGGCATCCCGGTTATTTTTTTCGAGGAAGCGTTACATGGATTATGCAAAAAGGGAGCGACCATTTTTCCACAGTCTATTGGCCTGGCTGCAACCTTCGATACCGGATTAATGCATCGCGTTGCCGGCGCCATTGCAAAGGAAACCAGGCGCCAGGGAATCCGGCAGATCCTTTCACCGGTTGTGAATGTCGCAACCGACCCCCGTTGGGGCCGGACGGAAGAAACGTATGGGGAAGATCCGTTTTTATGTTCTGAAATGGGAGTCTCATATATAACGGAATTTGAACATGCAGGGGTCATTGCCACACCCAAACATTTTGTGGCCAATTCCGGGGATGGCGGACGGGACAGCTATCCTGTCAACGCTAACGAACGGTTGCTTGAGAACCTGTATTTTCCTCCTTTCAAAGCATGCATTTCAAGGGGTGGCGCAGGTTCCGTTATGACTGCCTATAATTCGCTTGATGGACGGCCCTGCTCATCAAATGAATGGTTGTTGCGTAAAAAACTAAAGGGAGATTGGAAATTTGAGGGATTTGTTATTTCTGATGCCGGAGCTACCGGTGGGGCAAACCTGTTGCATAAAACAGCCCTGGATTACCCTGATGCGGGCATCCAGGCGATGAAGAACGGGCAGGATGTCCTTTTTCAGACTGATTTCGATCATGCCACTCTTTTTCTGCCCGCTTATCTGGATGGGCGGATTCCGGGAAAAGATATTGACAGCGCTGTTGCCCGCGTCCTCCGGGCGAAATTCAAACTGGGCCTCTTCGACAATCCATACTGCGATCCGGAACCGGGAACCAGTTATGACAACCCCGGTTTAAATAAGGAATTGGCGCTGGAAGCTGCCGAAAAAGCCATCGTTTTACTGAAAAATAAGGATCAGCTTTTACCCTTATCAGGCGCTTATACCAGGATCGCTGTCATCGGGCCGGAAGCTGTGGAAGCCAGGACGGGTGGCTACAGTGGCCCTTCCAGCGAGAAAGTCAGCATTCTTGACGGAATAAAGAAAAGATTCGGAGATCCGGCCGTCGTCCGCTATGAACCAGGTTGTGGCAGAAGTCCGGTAACTTATATCACGGTACCTTCAAATTGTTTGATGCCTTCACCGGCGGATGGAGCTTTACATGGATTGCAGGGTGAATACTTCAATTCCCGCGATATAAGTGGTAACCCTGTCCTGGTGAGGACCGATCCGGAGATCAGTTTCAGGTGGGCCTTATATCAGCCGGGCCCCGGAATAAATTATGATTGGTACTCTATACGGTGGACGGGATTTCTTCATTCACCGGTGACAGGTTCTGTTAAAATTGGGATTGAAGGAAATGATGGTTACCGGCTATACCTGGATGATTCCCTGCTGATCGATAACTGGAATAAGAAATCGTTTGCTTCGACCCTGGTAGATTACCGATTTGAAAAAAACAGAAAGTATAGCATCCGCATCGAATATTTTGAGACCACTGGTTCGGGGAGAATGCGGTTGATATGGAATGCAGGCGTTATCGATGAGTGGGAAAATGAAATCCAGAAAGCTGTGGACCTGGTTAATCAAAGTGATGTTGCTATCGTAACGGTTGGTATTGAAGAAGGCGAAGGCCGCGACCGAGCGTTTCTTGGATTACCCGGCCACCAGGAAGAGCTGATCAATAAGGTTGCGGCAACCGGGAAACCGGTTGTGGTGATCCTGGTTGGCGGTAGCGCAATTACGATGAATTCCTGGTTAATGAACGTTTCTTCGGTTCTGGATGTATGGTATCCGGGTGAACGGGGTGGTGATGCCGTTGCCAGAGTGTTGGCCGGTGATTATAACCCGGCGGGAAGGCTTCCCATTGCATTCCCGATGGCTGAAGGGCAGTTGCCTTTGTTATACAACCACCTGCCAACCGGTCGCTCGGATGATTATACGGATCTTACCGGTGAAGCGTTATTTCCTTTTGGGTATGGTTTGAGTTATACCAATTTCGACTATCAGGACCCGCTTTTAGCAAAGCCGCGGATCCATCCTGATGATTCGACCACCCTCAGCTTTACCATTAAAAATACGGGTAAATTTCCAGGAGATGAAGTAGTTCAGCTATACATTCAGGATGTTTTATCATCGGTTGCGCGGCCCGCGAGGGAGTTGAAGGGTTTTACGCGCATCCATCTGGGACCCGGTGAAAGTAAAAAAGTTGAATTCCGGATTACACCTTCACTTCTGGCAATGGTTGATCAAGAGATGGAGCATGTGGTGGAACCCGGAGAATTCAGGCTACTGATCGGGACCTCCTCAAAAGATATCCGTCTGCGGGAAATCCTGACCGTGATAAAACCTGTAGCGGACGAATCCTATATCTGGCCGTCAGAACCGGGCGTTTTGAACAACCTGAAACTTTGGCAGGGATATAAATTCGGTATCATCATCCATTTCGGATTATACTCTCAACTGGGAGACATAGAATCATGGGGCCTTTGTCCGGAAGATTGGGTTGAGCGGAAAGGATTTGATGATTATTTCGCTTATGCAACACACTACCGGAATACCAAAGCAATTTTTAACCCGGTGGATTTTAATCCTGCCAAATGGGCAAAAACCATTCATGGATCAGGAGCCCGGTATGTCATTTTTACCACAAAGCACCATGATGGTTTCTGCCTTTTTGATAGCCAGTTCACGGATTTCAAAACAACCGATAAAGGATGTCCTTATTCGGTTAACAGAAACGCGGACCTGGCCAAAGCTGCCTTTGATGCATTCCGGAATGAAGGGTTGGCTGTTGGCGCATATTTTTCCAAACCAGACTGGACGACCCCTTATTTCTGGTGGCCCGCCAATCCACCCAAAGACCGGAATCCCAATTACGATATTACACGGCATCCGGATCGGTGGAAAAAATATGTGGATTACACCCGGCAACAAATCAATGAGATCACCTCGGATTATGGTAAACTCGATATTTTATGGCTGGATGGTTGCTGGGTGCTGCCATTCTCTTCCATCACCCCAAAAATTGCAGAGTATTGCAAATATCCCTATGATATGGATCTTGATATGAAAACGATTGCTCAGCGGGCGCGTACAAAACAACCGGGCATGCTGGTCGTTGATCGCTGGGTGGGAGGTCCTTACGAAAATTATCTTACCCCGGAACAGAAAATACCGGAAAAAGCGCTGGCCATTCCCTGGGAGAGCTGTATCACGATGGGCAACGCCTGGGGATGGGTGCCGGGAGACCAATATAAACCGGCAAAGGAATTGATCCAGCTATTGGTTAAAATTGTAGCAAAAGGAGGAAACTTACTGCTGGGTATAGGCCCCAATGGCGCCGGTGAGTTTGAGCCGGCGGTGTATGATCGCCTGAGTAGCATGGGTAAATGGCTCCGCGAAAACGGGGAAGCAATTTATGGGACTGTTCCGGTTGAACCATATCAGGATGGGAAGATTGCGTACACGGCAAAGGGGGATCAAACCATTTATGCCATTTATCTTCCTGATCCGGACGAAAAAGAAATACCTGCACAGATCGGGTTGCTGATCGATCTCCCGGGAAAAATCAAGGTGAGTTTACTGGCATTAAACAAACGGCTTCAGGGAAAACGCCTGAAGGGCCATTTGGTCATTTCGGTTCCCCCCGGCCTCAGGAAAAGTTTGGCAGCCAGCGAAGCGGTAGTCATTAAAATCAGCGCTGAATCCCGGTCAAAATAAAATGTTTTAGAAGAATATTATTAATTTCGCCATTCAAACCATTAATACTAACCTATATGAAAAAAATTTACTTATCACTTTGTCTGCTGGTCCTGGCGCCCTTTGTACTGATTTCTCAAACCGTTGAAATCACTCCTTTCGGAGGATATGTTTTTCCATCCACCTGGTATGCCTCCAACGGGAATCTACGCTTGATCGGCAATGGCCAGTACGGGGCTATGGTCAACATTGGGATCACTCCATCTGTTGACCTTGACCTGATCTATAACAGGAGCGATACCCGCGCAGAGATCAATGCCATAGGTTATAATTATGAAGAAGTCCCGTTAAGTATTAATTATTTCCAGGTTGGCGGGACCCAGAATTTCAGGATCAACAAACTCCTTTCACCTTTTGTCGGAGCTAACATCGGCGGATGCCTGACTGCCCCTAAAGGAGAATATAATGACCAATGGTTTTTCTCGGTCGGGCTTCTTGGAGGCGCCAAACTATATTTCTCCAAACGCATCGGTTTGCGTTTACAGGCCCAGTTATATATGCCCATCCAGGGCGCCGGCTATATGTTCTATTTCGGGCCCGGAGGCTCGGGAAGTACGGTTACCCTGACTTCCACACTGGTCCAGTTCGGCTTTACAGGAGGATTGATCTTCCGTCTTGGCCGCGTCATGCCTTAATGATCTGTGCGGTGAAAAATAGTATTCTGAGTGGACTTGTCTATTGATTTTCAACATTTACTGATGGATGACCGATCGTATTAAATTTCTGAGGGAACAAAGCCTCAAGGCTATTAACCATATTTCAACCGAACGGGCATCGCTGGTCACCGATTTTTATCAATCGGGCGCTGACCGCGAAGTTTCTATCCCTGTCATGCGCGCGCTTACATTACGATACATTTTAATGCATAAGCATTTGTGCATTAATCAGGGAGAACTCATTGTCGGTGAACGGGGACCAGCCCCAAAAGCGGTGTCAACCTACCCTGAAATCACGGTCCACTCCATCCGGGATCTTGAAATTCTCGATTCGCGTCCCAAGGTTTCCTATAAAGTGGACGAAGAAACAAAAAAGATTTACCGGGAAAAGATTATTCCTTACTGGCAGGGAAAAAGCAACCGCGACCGTATCATGCGCGCTTTGCCCTCGGAATGGCACGATGCTTACAATGCTGGTATTTTTACCGAATTCCAGGAACAACGTGGTCCGGGCCATACGGTGGGCGGGAATAAAATCTATGGTGAAGGGATGCTGGATATTATTGACAATATCCACAAGTCATACGCGCAACTCGATTTTATTAATGACCCTTATGCCTACGAGAAACAGGAAGAACTGAAAGCCATGGAGATCGCGGCAAATGCCATCATCATGTTCGCTAACCGTTATGCTGATGAACTCGAAGCCCTGGCCCATTCTTCCGCTATCCGCCATCCGGCATCTGTTATCCATCACACCAAAGAAGAGCTTCTGGATCTTGCAAACATCTGCAGAAACGTCCCGGCCCATGCCCCCGCGACATTCCATGAAGCGTTACAATACTATTGGTTTGTTCATCTGTGTGTCATAACAGAAGTCAATCCCTGGGACTCTTTCAACCCCGGAAGACTTGATCAGCATCTGTATCCGTTTTATACAAAGGATCTTCATAAGGGAACCCTTACGAAGGAAAAAGCTGTTGAATTATTACAAAGTTTCTGGGTCAAATTCAACAATCACCCGGCCCCTCCAAAGATTGGCGTCACAGCGCTCGAAAGCAATACTTACACCGATTTTGCCCTGATCAACATGGGTGGCGTCAAACCCGATGGTTCCGATGCGGTGAACGAGCTTTCCTTCATCCTGCTCGATGTGATTGAAGAGATGCGGCTTCTGCAACCCAGCTCCATGGTACAGATCAGTAAGAAAAGTCCCGATAATTTCATCCACCGGGCATTGAAAATCATTAAAACCGGATTTGGGCAACCCTCCTGCTTCAATACGGATGCCATCGTCCAGGAACTGATGCGACAGGGAAAGGATGTTGTTGATGCCCGCAATGGCGGCGCAAGCGGATGCGTTGAAACGGGCGCTTTCGGGACTGAGGCATACATCCTGAGCGGATATTTCAACCTGACCAAAATATTGGAGATCACCCTTCACGATGGTTTTGACCCGGGAACGGAAAAACAGATCGGCCTTCATACCGGGAATCCTGACAGTTTCCATTCCTTCGATGAATTGATGGAGGCATACAGCCAGCAAGTCAACCATTTTGCCGATATTAAAATCAAAGGGAACAATGTGATCGGAAGGATCTTTGCCGATTATATGCCCGTACCTTTCCTTTCGCTGATTATTGATGACTGCATTGCAAATGGAAGGGATTACAATGCAGGAGGCGCCCGGTACAACACGACCTATATCCAGGGTGTTGGCCTTGGGAGCGTTACCGATTCGCTGACGGCCCTGAAATACCATGTTTTCGATAAAAAAACCATCGGGATGGGTGGTATGATCAGGGCTTTGGATAATAATTTTAAGGATTTTGAAGAATTCCGGGCCGAGCTGGTTTATAATACACCCAAATACGGCAACGATGAGGATTATGCCGATGATCAGGCTAAGGCAGTGTTTGAGATCTTTTATAGCGCTGTAAACGGAAAGCCGACTGCCGTCGGGGGAATCCACCGGATCAATATGCTTCCGACTACCTCCCATGTTTATTTTGGCAGTGTGACAGGGGCTACACCTGATGGGCGGCAAAGCGGTCAGCCTCTCTCCGAGGGGATTTCCCCATTCCAGGGCGCCGACCATAAAGGTCCGACCGCTGTATTGAAATCGGCTGCCAAGATCGATCATATCCGGACAGGAGGCACCTTACTGAACCAAAAATTCTCTCCCGGTTTTTTTGATGGCGATGAAAGTATCCGCAAACTAACCTCCCTTATCCGGACCTATTTCAGGATGGATGGCCACCATATCCAATTCAATGTTGTTTCGGCTGATACCCTCCGGGATGCCCAGAAACATCCTGAAAAATACCGCGACCTGATCGTCCGCGTAGCCGGTTATAGCGATTATTTCAATGACCTTGGTGAAGATCTTCAGAATGAGATTATAAGGAGAACTGAACACCAGACATTTTGATTTACGATTAACGGTTTTTTACAAATCAAATCCTGAAAAATGAGAAACCATATACTATTTCTCTTTCTTTTTATTGGAATTGGGATGCAGGCCCAAACGGATCAGGTGATCCAGCCAGGCGCTGTTAAATCGCTGAAAAAAATCGAACATGGCATCCTGGTTAAAACTGAGAATGCATACCTGATGGTCCTGGTCTATCAACCCCAGGTCCTCCGTATCAGGTTATCACAATCTCCGTTCCCGGATGATTTTTCCTATGCCGTGATCCGGAAACCGGAAGGTAACTTTACCACCGTCAGGGAATCTGCTAATGATTGGCAACTTGTGACCGATTCCCTGAAGATCATCCTGACTAAAAATCCTTTATCCCTCCAGATCCTCAATCTGAAAGATCAGGTCCTTTGCGAGGATTATCAGGCGTTTTCCTATACATGGCAGGGAACGGAAGTGACCAGCTATAAAAAGTTATTCCCGGATGAAAAATTTGTCGGACTGGGTGAAAAGACCGGCAATGTCAACCATCGGGGTGAGAAATTCGAGAACTGGAATTCGGACGTTCCGGCCTATGCCAACAACGCTGATCCCTTGTACCAGACCATTCCTTTTTACATGGGTATCCATGACAAGGTCGTTTATGGGATCTTCCTGGATAATTCTTTCCGTACCAAATTTAACTTAGGCGCATCCACCGATGAGCAATATGCCTTTTTCTCGGCAGCCAACGGGGAAATGAATTACTACATTTTCGGCGCTTCTGCCATTACCGGGATCATCCGGGATTATACCTGGCTTACCGGACGTATGCCAATGCCACCTTTATGGTCTATCGGCTACCAGCAATGTCGCTGGAGTTATTTTCCCGATTCGGAAGTTCTCAGGCTTGCCAATACTTTCCGCGATAAGAAGATCCCTTGTGATGTGATCTATCTCGATATCGACTATATGGATTCTTACAAGATCTTTACCTGGAACAATACGAAATTTCCGCGGCCCCAAGACATGATAGGGAAGCTGAAAGACCAGGGATTTCATCTGGTAACCATTGTTGACCCCGGCATCAAAATCGAAAAGGGATATTTTGCCTATGATGAAGGATTGAAAAACGGGTATTTTGCAAGGTACCCACATGGCGAATTTTATACCGGAAGCGTATGGCCAGGACGGTGTCATTTCCCGGATTTCACCAACGAAGCGGTCCGTCAATGGTGGGGAAATTCCTTTTCCAGGCTGGTCGAACCTGGTGTGGAAGGCTTCTGGAATGACATGAATGAACCTTCGGCCTGGGGGCAAAGCATTCCCAACATCGTCCGGTTCGATTTTGATGGCCGGAAGGCTTCCATGGCCGAAGCGCATAATATCTATGGCCTGGAGATGAGCCGGGCTACCTTCGAAGGGACCAGGAAACTGATGAACGGGAAACGGCCTTTCATTTTGACCCGGGCTGGTTTTGCCGGTATCCAGCGATATTCGGCAGTTTGGACAGGTGATAATGTGGCTACCGATGAGCACATGTTGTTGTCGGCAAGGATGGTCAACACCATGGGTTTATCCGGAATTTCTTTCGCTGGCCCCGATATGGGCGGGTTTATTGGAAATCCATCCCAGGAGTTGTTTCAACGCTGGCTTTCACAGGGAGTATATACCCCGTTTTTCCGCAATCATTCTGCCTGGGGAACAAACCATAAAGAACCTTGGTCGTTTGGCGAGGATGTCGAAAAATTTTCACGCGAACAGATCAATCAGCGGTACCGGCTAATACCCTATATCTATTCCATGTTTTATCAGTCCACAATCACGGGATTACCGGTCGCCCGTAGTCTGACCATCGATTATACCTTTAATGAAAAGGCTTATTGGTATGAGTATCAAACGGAATATCTTTTTGGTGATAACCTGCTCGTTGCTCCGGTTTCATGCATACAGAATGCAGCAAAGGTTTATTTACCCCCAGGAGGATGGTATCGGTTGACAACAGGCGCAAATTACGCAGGTGATGAAGAAATTACAGTGGATGCGCCCCTCTCCGACCTGCCGGTTTTTGTAAAGGCCGGAGGCATTATCCCCATGCAATCGGTGGTCCAATCCACATCCCAGAAGCCCTCCCCCATCCTTGAATTGCATGTTTATATGGGGGAACATCCCAATAACTTCCTGTATTATGAAGATGACGGAATAACCTATCAATTTGAAAAGGGAGACTTTTATAAACGGTTGATCACTTACGATCCGGTAAAGAAATTTATCTCGCTGGGTAAAGTCGAAGGTTCTTTTCCTTCCAGGTTCACGAGAATCTATCTGATCCTGCATTCCTTCGGCGAAATATTAAACATAGAAGCCAACGGGAAAGCTTATTCGCTGAAGCTGAAATCACCCAGGGAAAGAACCGCCGAGATCCCGCTGACCAATGATGAAATGATAATTAAAATAATAACCCAATGAAAAACACTTCCCCTGCAGGCATGTCCAAAGCCTACCCTATTTTCCTGGCATTTTTATGTATGGGTTTTGGCGATGTGGTCGGGCCCATGGTCAGCCTGGCTAAAGAATCGTTTCAACTCTCCAATTTCATGGCCCAGTTACTGACACTATCGGGCTTTATTATGTTTGGCCTGTTATCCGTGCCATTGGGCGTTTTTCAGGACCGTAAAGGGAAGAAATTCCTTTTGCTAATGGGCCTGGTGATCGCTTTCATCGGGTTGATGGTCCCGATTCTGAACGGGATGTATGGTCCGGTGATATCATTTACCGCTGGTTCTTCTGCAAAATTCTATATCATCCTCTTTTCCATCCTGCTGCTTGGCGCCGGCGCCACTACCCTCCAGGTTTCCGGGAACCCGATCATGCGGGATGTTTCGCCGGAAGGGAAATTTTCCAGTAACCTTTCGATGGGCCAGTCCATCAAGGCCATCGGATCATCGATGGGATTCCTGCTCCCTCCGCTTGTTGCAAAACCACTTGGCCTCGACTGGACCATCCTGTTCCCCATCTATGCGGTACTGATCCTCATCACCCTGATCTGGGTGTATTCCGTGAAAATTGAAGAAAAACGCGACCCGGGCTCAAAACCTGTTACCCTTTCTGCCTGTCTGAAACTTTTAGGGAATGGATATGTCGCGATGATGGTCTTTTCTATTTTTGTTTATGTTGGCGCTGAAGTTTCAATGAGCTCGGGCATCCCCATCCTGCTGAAAGAAAAATACGGAATTACTGACTTCGGATTATTGGTTGCCTGGGCATTATTTTTTCTTCCCATTCTTGCAGGACGCTTCGTGGGGGCTTTGATCTTGAGATCGCTGGAACCCAAAAAATTTCTGATCGGCACAGTCCTTCTCGCCTTGCTTGGGATTTTGATGGTACTTTTTGGTGACAAGGCACTTGCATATACCGGAATTGTGTTCACAGGACTTGGATTTGCCAACATTTTTCCGTTGATATTTTCCATCACCGTTGACAAGATGCCTGAACGTTCCAATGAACTATCCGGGCTCATGGTGACGGCAATCGTCGGGGGCGCTATCATTCCTCCCCTGATGGGGCTTGTTGCCGACGGTATTACCCTGTCAGCGGGATTTGCAGTGCCCCTTATTTGCATCCTTTTCATTACCTGGTCTGCCCTTAGGGCTTTCCGGAAAGCCTGATTTCAAGAACCAAACATTCCATAAAGTGCCGGGAAGGCATAAAAACAAGACTTATGATGAAACTTAGACTTTATCCGGTAGTTCTATTTTTATTATTCCTTGGGTTCTCTTCCTGCCAGGGAAGCGACCATTTTATCGCCGATAAAAAGTATCGGAAAAAGGTCAGGGAACAGTTTGCTATTCAAAAAGAATTAGCAAAAAACCGTTCCGATACCTTGTTTAAGGTTTTTGACCTGGATCTCAGCCTCACTGAAAAAGAAGCTTTGGAATTCCTCTATGCCTATATGCCGCTTAGCGACCTGGCCGATTATGACGGGGATTTTTACCTGAAGAACGTCCGGGCTTCATTGGCCGCGCGGGATACATTTTCGTGGGGAAAAACAGTCCCGGAAGACCTGTTCCGTCATTTTGTCCTTCCGGTTCGGGTTAACAATGAAAATCTGGATTCCTCACGGTGGGTGTTTTTCATGGAGCTGAAGGACCGAATCAAAAAAATGACAATGAAGGAGGCAGCTCTCGAAGTCAATCACTGGTGCCACGAAAAAGTGACGTACCGGGGATCCGACGGACGCACTTCATCCGCGCTCGCGAGCGTGAAAACGGCTTTTGGGCGGTGCGGCGAAGAATCCACCTTTACCACCGCTGCCATGAGGTCTGTCGGGATCCCTGCCCGTCAATGCTATACACCGCGATGGGCCCATACCGATGACAACCATGCCTGGGTGGAAATTTGGATTGACGGGAAATGGCATTTCATCGGCGCCTGCGAACCGGAAGCGGATCTTGATTTAGCGTGGTTCGCGGGGCCTGCAAAAAGGGCCATGCTCGTAAATACCAACGTTTTTGGCGACTATAGCGGGCCGGAAGATATCCTTATCAAGGATTCCCGTTACACTAAGATAAATACGCTTTCGAATTATACAACGACAAAAAGGGTCACAGTAAGGGTCCTTGATGAAAAAAGAGCTCCCGTTGACAGCGCCGCGGTTGAATTCCAGCTTTACAATTATGCTGAGTTTTATCCTTTGCACAGGGTTGTTACGGGAAAAGATGGCCTTGCTGGTTTCACGACCGGGATGGGCGATCTGCTCGTATGGGCAGCCCGGAAAGACAAATTCGGTTTCCAGAAAGTCAGCGTGAAAAACCAGGATACCATCGCGCTTGTCCTGAATGAAACAAAAGGAGTGGTCCGGAGCATGGAAATTGACCTGACGCCACCCCCTGAGATCAGTGTTTCCGCTTCCGTAAGTGATTCGCTAAAGTCAGTGAATACAAGACGGCTGGAATTTGAAGATAAGATCCGGGCCTCCTATGAATCCACTTTTATTGATTCAGCTAAAACTTACCGGCTCAGTAAGACGTTAAAACTAAATCCTGATACCTTATGGCATTACCTGAAGCTTTCGCGCGGGAATTGGAGGGTTCTTGTTGATTTTATATCAGGGATCCCTGAAAAGAAAAGAACGCTCATATTTCCCCTCCTCGCGAACATTTCCGAGAAAGACCTTCGCGATGCAACTCCCGAAGTCCTGACCGATAACGTGGAAAATTCCTTTCAGTTCAAACCCCTCACCTCCGATCACAAGATTATTGAGCCATACATCCTGAATCCAAGGGTGGACAACGAATGGCTGAAACCATACAAAGGCCGCTTCCTGAAACAATTCGGATCCTCTTCTGTCCAAGGGTTCCGCGCCAACCCCGAAACACTGGTGAACTGGATAAAGGAAAATATCGCGGTTAACCGGGATGCAAACTATGGCAGGGCCCCCCTTACACCGGTTGGCTCCCTTGAGTTAAAAGTGACTGATCCCCATTCCCGCGACATCCTCTTTGTGGCCCTGTGCCGGAGCTTCGGGATCCCTGCGCGGTTAGAACCCGGCTCCCGCGTGGTACAATACCTGTTGAACGGAAACTGGAAGGATGTCTGGTTTGAAAATAAACCGGAGGCCAGCAATGTAAGAGGAACGCTGGCGCTGACTTCTGATCCTCACAATGAAAGAAATCCTGAATACTATACCCATTATACGGTTGAGCGCTTTTCGGATGGTTTCTTCCGTTCCCTTGATTATGAAACCGATCCCCAGGTGAAAACATTTCCTTGCTCCCTCCGCGTTGCTCCCGGATATTACCTTCTTGTCACCGGTAACCGCCTTCCGGACGGGACGGTCATGGCTTCCCTCGCCTTTATGAATGTGGCGGCAGATAAAAGAACGGACGCTATGATCACACTGCGTAAAAACCTTGGGCCCCTCTTGTCGCTGGGAAAAATGGATCTCCCGAAAACACTTCCCGATCTGACGGATGATAAAGCCATCAAAGTCAATGAAGGGAAAGGCTCTGTTATTGCGCTTTTGGAACCAGATAAAGAACCGACCAAACATTTTATTGCCGAGATAAAAATGAAAAAGCAGGACTTATCTCGCTGGAATGGAAACCTGATACTTCTTTTCAGGACCGGAAAAGAAAAAGATGATTTTATCCGGAAAAACAAGGTCGATTTACCGGATTTCTGCCAGTTTGCCCTTGCAAAGCCGGGAGCGACCGGCATCCTTTCATCATCGGTTCCCCGGCAAAGTGTAAAGGAGTTGCCGGTAGTGTTTTATGTCAATCCGGATAAGGTAATCAATTACTTTTCTTCGGGTTACCGGATCGGGATTCCGGATGAAATACTCAAAGTTATCGGGAAATAATTATATCCCAAAAGCCGAACTTGTCTATGGGCCTGGCAAGGTGCGCCAACCCCGTTCTTCTTAACTGTTTTTGACAAATTTCAGGACTTGCTTCGAATGATCCCCGGAGATCACAATCAGGTATAAGCCATCATTCAGCGAACTAATCTCCAGTGTTATTTGCCTGGAGACGAATGGTTGAATTTGAATTATCTGCCCGGTGATGTCCATAAGGGTTGCGACCATGTTCCTGCCATCCGTGAAATTCGTTATCGTGATTGCCTCTTTCGCTGGATTCGGGAAGATGGTAAAGGCGGATTTCCTGGTCAGCTCCATGTTACCCACCCATGGATTATGATCCAGGGCAAAATCTTTCAAGGTTGTCCGGTAACCATCTTCTTCCTGGGTAACATTGATCCTGACCCACCCGTATAGGGTATCACCGGGATTGATCAGGGTGAACCCCAGGTAATGATCTCCAATATCTACCCAGTCAAAAGTGGTAGGATGAGTCCAGTTCCCATAAGTGGAAGACCAGAAATAAGCTGTGGTTCCGAAGAGGTAATTCTGTCCTGATTTGATGGTATCCCCCAGGTTCAGGGTGTTGGGAACATAAAAGTAATCATAAACCCCGGGATAGCCATAGCAGGAGTCAAAGTAAGCGCGGAAACCGGCTTCTCCCGCGAGTGGATATACAGTTGCATCTCCGCCACCGCCTCCCAATCCGCCATCGCCCCAATCGTAAAACCTGAGGATAAATTCGCTATTCGAACCAAAAAGGAGATCCACTGTATCCGGTGGATGAAGCATACCACCCAGATGAACAGGCAAGGCAATTATGGAGGTGTCGGGATCAAAATCATAATAATAGTTATCAGGGGAAACGACCCCGGCAATGATTTGCTGTCCCATGACTTCGCTATAAAGCGCAAATAGGCAGATTATGAATACAAGTAGTAATTTTTTCATATTCAAATATACAACATAAACTTAAATATCTCCCCACATAGCCTGAAAAAGTGAGCATATCCTGGTCAAGCAACTGTTACCGTAAGAATTTATATTTACCTTTGCAGGGTGTTTACCCATTGCAGGCTGATCAGGGGATTTTTTTCCTTTGGTCAGTTTAATTTTTAGGTAATTCTCACATTACAAGGAACAACTCATTCATGGCTATCAGAATTGGAATAAACGGGCTGGGGAGGATCGGAAAACTCGTATTTCGTCTTGCCTTAAATACACCAGGAATCGAACTGGTCCAGCTGAATGATCCGATGGACATTTCATTGTTGGCCCATCTGCTGAAATATGATTCCATCCACGGTAAATTTCAGGAAGAAGTTAAAGCAGAAAAAGACTTTATATCCGTTGGCGGGAAAAAGATTCCTGTCACTTCCGAAAAGCGCCCGGGTTTGATTCCCTGGCAATCTCATGAGGTAGATATCGTGGTTGAATCAAGCGGTCGCTTTAAAACCCGTCCTGAACTTGAAAAACACTTGAGGGGAAGCGTCAGGAATGTCATCCTTTCCTGCCCTCCGGGCGATGACCTGATCGATAGGACCGTTGTTATGGGAGTTAACCAGAACCAGCTTTTGCCCTCTGACCGGTTTATTTCAAATGCCTCCTGTACAACAAACTGTGTAGCGCTCGTACTTAAAGTCCTTCATGATTCATTTGGGGTGAAGAAGGCATTTATGAACACGGTCCATCCCTATACAAGCAACCAATCCCTGCAAGATGGGGACCATCAGGACTTCCGTCGTGCCCGCGCGGCGGCTGTCAACCTGATCCCAACAACATCCAGCGCTATCCGCTCGGTCGGACTGGTGATGCCTGAGCTGAAAAACCTTTTCGATGGCTTTGCAACGCGGGTCCCTGTCCCCGATGGCTCTTTTGTTGAAGTAGCTGCCCTGGTCGAAAAAAGAGTGGACCCACAGATTGTACGCGAAGCTTTCCAGGTTGCCGCTGAAACCCGGATGAAAGGGTTTCTTGAATATTGCAAGGATCCAATCGTATCAAGCGATATCATCAATAATCCCCATTCGGCAATATTCGATTCACTTTGTACCAAAGTCATCGGCGACGATTTCCTCCAGGTCCTTGCCTGGTATGATAACGAAACCGGGTATTCGAACCGAATTATAGACCTTATACAGTTTATTGACAAATTGTAAAGCGAAATTCAATCTCCTTGTCCTGTACATTCTTTTCCCCGGATGTATAAGCAACAAGCCCTTGTTTACACCTAACCTTTCGCTTTTGAGCCTTCCCCGATAGCTGAAAAATTATCAGATGCCCCTGAACTTAAAAGGCTGGGCTACTTTAAAGTCCTTCACGGCATTCTTTGAATAAATTTCTCCGTTGACCAGGTCGAGTTTTTTCACGGGAGCTTTCTCGGAAAAATCCACATCCTTGAAATCGACCCAGAATATTTCGGGGGACAAGACCGACTCAAAGTAAAATACCTTGTCTCTCTGATCATATACGGTCCTCCAGCGTGTGCTTGAAATATTGGGCTGGTTCGATGTGGAAATGCCATAAGGGGCGGAACAGTTCCTGATCACACTGAAAACACTTGCAAGAGCGACTCTGGTATTATCAGTTTTAGGAATGGCATTGATATAAAATGAAGCCCTCACGAAACGGTCAGCAGCCCGGTTTGTCCCCGGCAGCATTGTAGTCCCTCCTACCTCTTTCCAGTATTCATCCAACGCAAGCTGTTTTTCAAATATCGGAGAATTCGTCATAACATGATAGGACCTGTCATGATGGATGACAAGCTTTCCGTGAATGTATTCGAAGATGGCATTATCCCCACTAGGGTCGGATACTGAAAGATGAAGCGTGGCAAGTCCTTCTGTACTGCCCGGGATATCGGTTGTGCCAACAGAAAAAGTCTCTTTTTGTAATTCCCGGACAGCTTCATCGACCGTGGCAAAATTGTCCAACACATATTGGACCCATACTGCAATAGAAAGGCCGGGCTTCTTCCCGTCAAGTTTAGGATAATCTGATTCTGCAAGCCAAAGGACATTGGCGACAAGCCCTTTTTCGTTCATCCCGTCACAGGTCGAAATCTCAAATGCAGAAGCGACGACACTCCCGTATTTGGAAGTCCAATGTACTGAATTTGGCCCTGCTTCCCCGTTACGTGCCATACCCCGCGGAAAAATCCACAAATTGGTCCCGACATCGGTTTTCCAATCCATGGAACGGGCAGTAATGACCATGCCGTTGGTCCCTTCATACATAACCCTGGAACAAGCCAGGACAGCAAGTGTAAAACACCAATTCATGATGATCATCCCTATGATCACAATGCAAATTTTTACGGAGGTTTTCATGTTAAATGTATTTAGTTATTATCAGGAAAAATGATTCTTTCAGGATTTTTGATTTTTTATATGACCATCCAATGCGGACTCATGGCGCATTCTAAATTCTTTTCATTTAAAAGGTTTCCTGACCGGCAAAATAGATGCCTTTGGAATGATAGCCGATAGCGAAGTCGATGTTGATGTTGGTGCGGAAGTATTTGTTGACCATCACGCGGAGGCCGACACCGACAGCAGGCCTGATATACCCGAAGAGGGACATATTCTGGTCGGGGTCGTCGGTGGTAGTGGCATTAACAAACAGGACACCACCCAATATTTGAGAGCAGGGAGAGATAGGAAAACGCCATTCCACCTCTCCGTAAACCAGATTTTTCCCACGGTACCGGCCATTGGTATAACCCCGGCCGGACCTTGTGCGTTGGTCTTCACCGATGGCCGGAAGGGTGAGATAGGGCAAGTTGCCGGAGAGGTTGAAATCGCCAAACACCCAGACCCCGATCAGGTTACGCGCCCTCTTTTTCGACAGGCCGATATAGGTCCTGAATTCCACCCAAAGGCTCGAAGATTCCCGCGCACTGCCCAAAAACCTGAAGTTGTAACGGTAATTGAGGTTGGCATAGATCCCTTTGTAAGGATCAGCCAGGTTGTCGCGACTGTCGTACACCAGGTTGAGGCTTAAGCCCGAAACCATGTAATGAGCGGTGTCGAACAGATGGGCCTTTGAATAGACATAGTGGGGCGTAAGCAACTGGGGCGTCGAGTCGAGATATAGTTTCTCATCGATGATCTGATAGTAATAATCAAGATGATAACCGATACCGGCATAGAAATTTCCAATGACCTGCCGGTTGACAATCTCATGGAATTTGATATAGTTAAATTTCATGGGGAAAGATAACGAGTCGAGCGAGCCTCCTTCGCCCTCCCAATGGAAACTGTTCGGAATGTCGCCCGAATCAGGCGAATTGGTCCCCAGTCCATAAGTTGGCTGACTGTAAATATAAAACCGCCAATCGCCCTGCAGGAAAAATTTGTTCTCTTTGGTATAGACATTTGATTTAACAAAACCGATTATCTGTTTTTTGGAAGTGGCTGCCAAGGTAAAGGGCGCCGCGGAGGCCCGCGTATTCTCTTTGGGCCCCATGATCCACCCCAGCGCCCCTCCCAACCCTAAAATCACTCCATTGGATGGATTGGAACTGATATTGGGAACGATAAGGGCCATAAACTTTTTAGGCCCTGGTGGCGATTCCGTTTTTTTCCGGAGCAATTCGCCAATGGCCTTCTGGGGACATTCTTTTACCGCTGGTGATGATATATGGGAGAATGTATCTGCAGAAATTTGAGTAATTTTTTGAAGGGAATCAGTATGTTGCGCTGTAATGGATAAGGGGGCCACAACGCGGAAAAGAAGAACCAGGAGCAGGCAGGGCGTGGGTTTCATGGATGGTGATAAGAAACCTCAAAGTTAGGATAATTTCAAGACAGAAGTTAAGTTGAAAAATGCGGAATTTATAAACCATAGGAAATAGCGCTCAAATCTTTATTTTCCGGGCTGCCCGAATCCCGGTAATACTCGTTCGGGAGTTCATGGCTTTTAATACTTCTATTCTTGCGGGTGTAATCCTGTATATTATCAAGTATGAACCAAAAACAATATTTCGGTACATCCGGCTGTTCGTCATAAGGAACCTGCATTCAGGATGAATTTCATACAAATTTTTGAGTGCCCGGATCATAAAAATCAATTCGGCTTTGAAGGTTTCCGGGGCGTTTTTACCAAATGTTTCAACTCCAAATAAATAGATATTTTGAATGTCGGTTTCCGCAACAGTTGAAATTATCACAGGCCTTTCTTGTGTTTCCATTCTTCAAATCGTTGCTCGAATTCATCGACAGTAATAAATGGACCTTGCTCAGCTTCTTTGATTGTATCCTTTAACTCATCAAGAGTGGCGTCTTGGCCAGGCAATGCCCAATTTGATTTCTTATTTGTGCTTGTTACTTTGGCAAGGTTTGTCTTCATAATCCGACTTTTCACAAAGATAAGCAATTTTGCTTTTTGATTTTTATCAAGGGGCCAGGTTTACTGTTATTATTCCATTGAAACCCTGACCAGTTTCTTCATAAATACTTTTGTACCCGACATGAGACGACAAATATAGATGCCATCGGGCAGATGTTCACCATCGATTACCAACCGGTGGTTTCCGGCAGACTGCATCCCTTCGAACAGGGTTTTGAGCGATATGCCTTTCATATCAAGGAGTGTCGCCGTTATCCGGCTGGAGGCGCCAAGGGAATAATCCAGGGTTGTGCTTTTCGAAAATGGATTCGGAAAACAAGTCATGGAAATACCGATGGGTACATCATTTTCCTCCACGTTTACAGAATAACAAAGCAGATTGATGCCAAGCATTTGTAAATAACGGCACATCAGGTATGGTTTGTTGCCTGGTATCGCGGTATCTGCAAGTCCGCCGTAGGGCTGTACCACACCAATGATCTTTCCGGTATTGTATTCATTATAAACCCCGAAGATGTTGCCGCTAACGGGATCTTTCCAGATTTTGGTTGACGTTGAAGGATTCAGGATGTCCCAGACAAGGCCAAGGCCAGGATATTGAAAATTGAGGCCGGCGAGTTGGTTCATCCCCGACAGTTCATTAACCGGGTCGAAGGTCCATGATCCCAGGTTAAGCCCAAGCCAGGGGCGGATATTATAGGTGCCGGCCATCACCGGGCCACTGTTGAAACACATATTCCCTTCCACGTAAATACTTCCTCTGCCGTTGAGGTAGGCCAGAAGCCTGGAACCATCCGTGGAGTTCAATTGGTGGTCGTAGGGAATGATCATGCCAGTAATCACAAATACGGCTTCATAATTCAATGGCAATCCGAATTCGGCCAGGTCGCTGGTTTTATGCACCGGGATATTAAGAAACCTAAGGGCTCTGTAAACACTGTCCACATAATCCAGGACCGGTCCCGACGCACTGCCATAATAGACCAACACATCGGGCCTTGTGCCGGCAAAAACCTCCGTTTCATCCGAAGGCTGACTGCGGTTTACGGGGGTTTCATTATCCCCGGCGACCAACGTATATGAAAAGGTCTGTTCATATAATTGCGCTCCGTCGTTGTATGTCTGAATACCTGGAGCGACGCTGTCCAGCAGCTCCTGGTCACGGTATATATAGATCATTGCCAGGTCATCAATGGGTGTTCCATCCGATTGGGTGACAGGATCTGTCCAGGTGAGGACGATTTTCTGCATCAACCCGTTCCATGCACCGGACATATTGCCTGGAGAGGCAGGGATTGGGGAACCGCCTGCGAAGACAGTAACCGTTCTTTCAATACTCAGGTTACCGGTATTCAGATCATGGGCCTGTACCTGATATACATATTGCTGACGGTCAGTAAGTCCGGTATCAATGAATGACTTAACATCCGGCGCAATCACGGCAACCGGGGCATTATCCCTGAAGATGGATATTTCGAAATTTACCAGGGGCTGACCGTTCACAAGTTTGGCTGGATCGCTCCATGAAAGGGCTACAGTTGAGGGCGTCAGGTAGTCGCTATAAGCAATCACATCATCCGGCGGTCGCGGGTTTTCCTGGGCGATATTCTCGATATAAGCCTGGTAAACATCGATGATCCCCATGCCGTAAGTATTGTCCTCTCCCGGTTCGCCAAGATCCCTTGCTGTTTCGTACAACATCTGTTTCAGCGCCGTGCCTGATTTTGTCGGGAAAGCCTGCTTCAATAAGGCAATGGCCCCGCAAACATGAGGGGCTGCCATGGAAGTTCCGCCTAAGTACATATAACTTCCCACAGGGATATAACTGGAGCGGACACACATACCGGGGGCAGACACTTCCGGCTTGATCTGGTCTCCGCCGAGGGTACAGTTGGTAGGCCCCCGGCTGCTCCAGGGTGCTATGGGCAAGTCTTCGTAATTCCCATCCACGGCCCCTACGCTGAAAATGCGAAGCGCGTCATAATTGCACCTGGCCGGTGTGGTAACCGTAGTTGGCCCCGGGCCGAAATTTCCTGCTGCAAAAATAACGGCCACCCCCGCATTCTCCAGGTTGATCACGGCGCTGATATAAGGCGGATCGCAGTATGGATTACCGGCGTACCAGGAATTGTTGATAACAGCCGGCATATCATCCGTTGTTAAGGGGTTGCCATCAGGATTCAGCATCCATTGGAAATTATTGACAATTTCACTGGTAGTAAAGGTTATGAGCCTTGCACAAATCCAATGCGATCTATAAGCAATGCCAATAGTATCGGCTGTAACAGTATCAAGTCCGGCCATAATGCCCATTGTATGCGTCCCATGTCCGTCGATATCTGTTGGGAATAAAGTTCCATTCGAGGGATCATGCCAGGATTCTGAAGCAGGTACAAAATTCCCATGCCAGTTCCGGCCTAATGCAGGGTGAAGGCCTTCCACACCGGTATCAAGCGATCCCAGTATGACGCCCTTCCCGGTATAACCCAGTTGCCACATCTTATGCGCGTTGATTGCCTGAAGTCCAGGTTCGGCATGGCCGGGCATTTTAGGAGCTGGTTGTCCGGCCACCGGACGGACCATTTCGAACCGCTCATTCGGTTCTAACATGCCCACATCGGACTGTTGGGCCAGTTCGAAAATGAATTCCGGTTTTGCTTCAATGAATATCACATTGGTTATCCAAAATGCATTATACCGGATCACATCCGCGTTGATCCTGCTTTCGAGATATGCTAAAAGATAACCCTGGGTTCTTTGCGCGTACTCCATCAGGGACGTTACAACCGCCACTCCCCGCTCATGGGCAGTGGCATTTTGCCGTGTGAGCTGCTGGTCAAGCGCATCGGTATTATACTGGTCGTTCAGCCAGATCATCGCTTCGACCGTGGTTCCCGTACTTTGTGCTTTTTGAATTTCTTCCTGTAAGGCGGGAGAAATTTTTTCCTGTGAATAGCCTGGCCCGGCAAACAAAAACAGAAGGATTACAAGGATTTTTGCTTTCATATTACAATGATTTTGAAAAATCAAATTCAATATTTGATGATCTTAATGACCGAGGCCTCAGTATCTGTGTCCATGTGAAGAAAATAAATTCCCGCAGGGAAACCTTCTGCATTCCAGGTCCCCCTGTACTCCCCGGCATTTTGTAATTCATCCACAAGCAGGGAAACCTGTTGGCCGATAGGATTATAAACACTCAATATTACTGGCGATGTTCCTTTCAGTTCATATACATAAGTTACAAAAGCCTGGAAGGGATTAGGGTAGATGGATAAGGGGATATTCGTAACGGGCGTATTCAGCTCTGTCATCCCCACTGCGCATGCTGCTTGCACTTCCGCCTGATTATTGCAGCCGGGGGCATTATCAGTGATGGTTATATTTCCATTCAACCCGGTCAGGTAATCACATACACTTTCCACTTCACAAGTTGATAAAGAATGGTTGCAATAAATCATTAAATCGGTGATGGAAGCGGCATTTATATGGTCCAACCCGGCAAGGCTGGTAAGGCTATCATTATACCCGATGTCAAGCTTGCCCCCGATGGAAGTCAGGTTGTTAAGATCGGCCAAGTTGAACAGGGCGCTGTTATATTTAACAACAAGGTCATTTCCGATTATGCCCAGATTTCCCAACCCGGTCAGATTGGGCAGGGCAATGTTGCCGAAAATGCCAAGGCTTCCCCCAATGGAAGTCAATCCATCCAACGCTGTTATATCCGCCAACGAGAGGTTTATATTAATGTTCATGCCCTCGCCCACGGAAGTTAACCCCTCAAGGCCATGTAATGAGACCAGGGATGGGTTTCCGCCCATACCGGAAAGATAACCGATATTCACCGTACCTCCTACTGAAGCAAGATTTCCGAGTCCGGCCAGGTTGGGAAGAAGATTGTTTTTTGCAATATTCAGGTCGGACCCGACCGAAACAAGCGATCCTAACCCGGTCAACCCTATCAGGGCATCATTGTTTATAATCTCAACTGGTCCGCCTGCTGAAATCAGATTATCGAGGCCTGTCAGGGTTACCAGGGCAGGGTTATCAAGGATGATCAGATCCCCTCCGATCGTGTCCAACCCTTCCAACCCGGCCAGATTGAGTAGCGCGGAATTTCCGGAAATGGAAAGATAACCACCGACATTATTCAGGTTGTTAAGTCCTGAAAGGCTGGTAAGTGAATCATTCCACAGAATGTACAGGCTTCCCGGAACAGACGTCACATTGTCAAGTCCATGCAGGCTTGAAAGGGAAGGATTATTTAAAATATTGATACCTTCAACGGATGCAAGATTTTCCAGTCCGGCCAGATTGACGAGCGCATTGTTCCCCTCTATGTTTAAACCTCCGGCAATGGATGTCAGGTTTGAGGCCCCTTCCAGGCTCGTCAAGGCATTATTGTTCGAAATAAAAACGTTCTCGCCGATTTCATTCAGATTTTGCAGACCGGTCAGACTTGTCAGTTGGTCGTTCGAGGTAACGCTGAAATAGCTCCCCACGTTTGAAAGGCCCTCCAACCCTGCCAGGCTGGTGATCGCGTTTGCCTCAATGGAAACACCTCCATTAATGTGCGATAAACTCTCAAGTCCAGCGAGGTTCGTCAATGCTGTATGCCCGTGAATGCTCAGATCGCCCTGAATAACAGTAAGCCCCTCCAATCCTCCCAGGCTTGTAAATCCGTTGTTATAAAAATAAATACTGCCAGCCAGGGTATCCAATCCCTGCAATCCGTCAAGACTGGTCAAGGACGCGTTTTCCATAATTGAAAGGATACCGCCGATATGGTTCAACCCCTGTAATCCTTCCAGGCC
>Ga0172381_10000137_pt1 | contig 84818 bp, 73 predicted proteins | sample Leawel6488metaG_FD_119754 | JGI IMG/M metagenome (GOLD analysis project Ga0172381, IMG submission 119754) | Leachate microbial communities from a municipal landfill in Southern Ontario, Canada - Leachate well 64-88 metaG | ecosystem: Engineered > Solid waste > Landfill > Unclassified | place...
AAAGCCAAAAATCATAAAGCTCCGCTCAAACTTGCCGGCTGTGATGTCAAAGAGCTGGACTATCTAACTCTGGGAAAAATCAGACGATAACTACAACGCTAATGTACTCTTGGCGCAGACCCTTGCAGAAAGCGTTTCTGTAATAACACGACGGAGTCGGTTTTACAGAAAGCTTTTCTGGCGGGGTCAAGCCCCCAGCATCTTTTTGAGTTTTTCTTTGGACTGGGTGCCGTTTGCCTGATGAGCCGGTTTTCCACCTTTAAAAACTATAATAGTCGGAACCGACATAACATTAAATTTATTAGCCAAATCCCCTTCTTGGTCAACATTTACTTTGTAAATAGCAGCTTTATCCCCCACCTCTTTGGCCAACTCTTCTATTACCGGAGACAGCATCTGGCAAGGTCCACACCATGGAGCGTAAAAATCAACCAACACCGGCTTTTCCGACTTAATTACTTTTTCCTCGAAATCGCTACCCTTAAGCTCTTTACCCATGTCAATTCCTCCTTAAATTGATATTTTTTCTTTAAAGTAAAATAAACCTTTCCCAGCAATAAAAACACTATAACAAATAAAGCGTCAGAGATGATAGTGTTTCGATAAAACGGAATCGCATTTATAAAGCAATTAAGAAGCCCCGACAGGTTATGTGGATACCACGGACCGAGCCAAACTCCAAAATTAGAAATTAAAAAAAACGAAATCGAGGCAAACACCGCGGCAAAAACCGCATGAAGTTTTTTGATCCGCCCCCAAAGTGCATAGGAGATAAAACCCAAATAAACAAAAATTGAAGCGAAACTAAATCCAAGAAAAATATCGGAGATAATCATTACAATTAAAGCGAGGGCAATCCCCTGCCAAAGAGATGATTTTTTGCTGTTTAACAAAATCAAACTTCCAAGCGGCGTAAAGTTTGCCGGATGAGGAATCAGCCTTGCAACAACACAAACAAAAACAGACAAATAAAAAGCCATAAAAAAACCTTAAATAACTACACAAAAAACTTAAATGATTAAGATAGAGATGTCAAATCAACCCTCACTAGAACCCGGAGAAATCTGCCGTTGAGACAGGATCGGCAGAATCGGAACAAAATACTGCGAGAGAATCAAATTTGGTCAAAGATAGATTGGATGGAATTTCAATATCAAATTGCGAGGAGCTGACTGCGGCTGAAATTTCTTTAACCGTTGCAAGCGGCTGAGTCGGATTATTATTGATAATCAAACCGATTGTTATCGGACCGCAACCACCATTATAAGTAAATTGACCGACTTTAATTTTACTTGCAGAAACAACCGAAGCGGAGCCGGAAATTCCGTACTTGAAAGCTTTTTGGAAGGCTACCGTACGGCCAATTTTCTTCTGTTCATCTGAAGACGTGGTTCCGGTATCACTACTGACGGTTGACTTTCCCTGATTTTGCAAATAGTTATACAAAGCCGGATCGGTTAGCTGAACCCTGACAAATCCGTCTTGGCTCAGCGTAGGATCAATGCTTATTGCCTGTGTAGCCTGAGCGGCTGGTGTCGCTGTCGCAGAAGCTGCCTGTTTTTTGCTTGAACAGCCAGCAAGAAAAACAACTGAGGCAACCACGGCTAATAGAGCTATCTTTTTCATCAATATTATTATATCAAAAAATCAATAATCAATCCCGCAAACAGCAATTTTACCTTGTCTGTAAGGGTGTTTTATTTCTTTTACCTCTGTCACGAGATCTGAAAGATCTATAAGTTTTTTGAATTTTGGCCTTCCGGTCAAAACAAGATGCTGACTCTTTTCGATGGTGAAAATCAGTTCGACAACATCGCTAATTTCGATTAATTTTCCTTTGATTGCTCCGAGAATTTCGTCGCAGATTATAAGATCGAATTTCGGGAGATTTGATTTGATAAATTTTAAACCTGATTCAGCCGACTTTCTGTGTGCGTTAAGCGCTTGCCGATCACCTAAAATACCAACAAAACCCAGACCGAACTTCTTGTGAACTAGGTGTGGAATTTTCTTGAGCGACTTATCTTCCCCGGTGATTGACTTGGGCGACTTGATGAATTGGACAAAAAGAATCTTTTTTTTGTACCCCGAAGCCCTGAGCGCCAACCCCAAAGCCGCCGTCGTCTTTCCCTTTCCATTCCCATAATAAATTATTATCATCGGTATTCTCTATTCATTATTCGGTATTCTGGTTTTTCTATGAACAACCAGTCGTTGCTCCGCAATTTACACATTTATAGCAGTGCCCGTTAAGGACCATTGTCGCCAAACCACACTCGGGACACATCTCGCCCGAAAACCCCATGCCGTCAGCAAATAAGCTTCCGCTTTTAATCTTTCTCTCCTCCTCTTCAATGTCTTCGGCGGCTTTCTGGGCCAACTTGCTTTGAGCTTTTGCATCTTCTTTGTCTTCGATTCTATCGCCGACAAAAGGAAGCTCCATTGCCTTGAGCCCTCCGGTTAAAAACATTTTTTCGAACCACTGAGCAATAAAGTCCGGAAGCGACGAGGCATTGGAAATGTCTGAGTCGCCCGTGAAGCCCATCGGCTGAAATCGCATGTGTCTAAGCTGGGAAACGATAGTTTCGATCGGCACACCGTATTGCAGGCCAACGGAGACCATCTTCGCGAACGAGTCAGCCATGCCGGCAGCAAAACTTCCTTGCTGGTTCATAATAATAAATAATTCACCGGGCTTATTATCCTCGTATAAACCAACCGTCAGAAACATTTTGTGCCCTCCGATTACAACTTTTCGAGTAATCGACGTTCTCTGTTTAGCCAGCCTTTTTCTTATCGGTCTATATTCAATAACAATTTCTTTTTCTGGCTTCTTTTCTTCGCGCTTAGCATCTTTTGTACTATTTAGAGGTTGAGTAAGCTTTGAGCCGTCGCGATATATTGCGATTGCCTTCAACCCAAGCTTCCAGGCTTCCATATAAATTTTTTCGATATCTTCTTTGGTCGCCTCGCCCGGCACGTTAACAGTTTTTGAAATTGCACCCGACAGGAAAGGCTGGGTTGCGGCCATCATCTTTATATGGCCCTCTGGAGCAATAAATCTTTTACCTTCCGCACCGCATCTATTCGCACAATCAAAAACCGGAAGATGATCCTCTTTAAGGTTGGGCGCACCTTCAATTGTCATAAGTCCGCAAATATATTCGCTCGCTTCGTTGATTTGATCCTTGGAAAAACCAAGAGCGGAAAGAAGGTCAAAATCATCCTTAGCTGCCGCATCCTCAAGCGATAATTTTTTATAACTCTCAGCGGAAACTTTGTCCTTGGTAAAAGCTTGCGAAATTTCAAAAGCGCCGGGGACTGATTTTTCTATTTTCGCAATATCTTCTTCGCTTAATCCCTTCTTCGACAAAGAAGCGCGATTAATATGCGGTGTGTTTTCAAGTGAATCGGAGCCGACAATATAGCGAATAATTTCGTCTATTTGAGCTTTGCTGTAGCCAAGGTTTGTAAGCGCCGCCGGAACTGATTGGTTGATGATCTTAAAGTATCCCCCACCGGCTAGCTTTTTAAATTTAACCAAGGCATAGTCAGGCTCAATACCGGTTGTATCGCAGTCCATCAAAAGCCCAATGGTTCCGGTCGGGGCCAGAAGAGTAACCTGAGCATTTCTGAAACCATACTGACCACCGTCTAGAAGCGCCTTATCCCAAGCCTCTCTGGCCGACTCCAGAAGATCATCCGGCACAGCCTCGCGCTTTAGAGAGTAAGGCAGAATCTCTAACTTTTCATACTCTTCATCGTCAACGTCATTGGTTGCCCGCCTGTGATTTCTAATAACCCGAAGCATATCATCTTTGTTCTCTTCGTATTTTTCAAACGTTCCAATATTTTTAGCCATTTCGGCGCTTGTTGCATAAGCAACTCCGGTCATCAGTGAAGTAATTCCAGCGGCCAGCCCCCTTCCCTCTTCGGAATCATACGGCAAGCCCTTTACCATCAGGAGCGCTCCAAGGTTGGCAAATCCGAGCCCGAGCGGCCTGTACAGATAACTATTTTTAGCAATGCTGTTTGAAGGAAATTGAGCCATTAAGACAGAAATTTCAAGAACTATCGTCCAAATTCTGGTCGCATGCTCAAAAGATTTGACATCGAAATTTCCCTCACTATCGAGAAATTTTACTAAATTCAACGATGCGAGATTACACGAGGAGTCATCAAGAAACATGAATTCCGAGCATGGGTTGGAAGCGTTGATTCTTCCAGAGGCAAGACAGGTGTGCCAAGCGTTGATGGTTGTGTCAAACTGAAGGCCCGGATCACCGCAATGCCAGGTCGAGTCAGCTATCATATCCCAAATCTTCTTGGCTTTTACGGTTTTTATTATGCGATCATAATTAACCCTAGCTCTCAGATGCCAATCACCATCTTCTTTAACTACCTTCATAAAATCATCTGTTACCCTAACTGTATTGTTTGAATTCTGGCCGGAAACAGATTGTATCGCTTCGCCTTCAAGACCAGCCGAATAGCCCTCGGCAATAAGCGCCGCGGCCTTTTGCTCCTCGCGGTGCTTCCACATTATAAATTCCTCAATCTCCGGATGATCAGCGTTTAGAACAACCATTTTAGCGGCGCGTCTTGTAGTTCCGCCCGATTTTATTGCTCCTGCCGCCTTGTCAAAAATCTCCAGCCAACTCATAAGCCCAGTTGAACTCCCTCCGCCGGATAGCGACTCTCCTTTAGACCTTAACGCAGAAAAGTTGGTCCCCGAGCCCGAGCCGTACTTGAAAATTCTTGCTTCGCGGGTAACCAGATCGAAAATTCCCCCTTCGTTGACCAGATTATCATTTACCGACTGGATGAAACAATTATGGACAATTACATTATTTGAGAGATATTGGTGACTCTCTGTTTCTATGTCGTAGACCTCCATTTTGCCAATTTTCTCAATTTTAATAATCTCTTCTTCTCTAATTGCCGGTAAATTCTTTCCCTTAATTTTTACTAAACTTTTATTAAGTTTCGAATTTTTATTCGAAGAGACAAAACCAACAAGAGACATAAATTTCTTACGCTCAGTCTCATAGGCGATTATAACCTGATACGTGGGCAGTCTATTAGATCTTGAGTCTTTGCATGTATTAATTCGAGCATAAATTCCCATGTTGCTAAGTAGCGACAATACATCCGAAGCAAGAGATTGCGAGATAGTGGTCAAAACAATGTCAGCGCTACTGGAATTTTGCCGTAGCCTAATTCGCACACAGCCATCTGCTTGATATAAAGCCTTCAAATAGATTCCCGCTGATTGCGCCCCACCAGACAAAATCTTTCTTGGAATTCTCATTGCTTGGGTGTTTTGATTTAATTCGTAATCCTCCACAAAACTTCTCAACTTCTCGCCATAGAATCGAATTCTCTTAATCGAAAGAGATTTATCTTGGCTTGCAACCTCGCGAATGTGATAATGCACGTTTGGCAAAACATTGGCGATGTGACCCATCACAAAATCGTGCTCTTCCTCGTTTACCGTCATATATTCCATAATCAAGCTGCTGCTTGTCTTGTGGTTATATTGACCAACGAATCCATCTCCTTGGAGCCAGCCAGCCAAAGCCGCCTCCGAAATTTCCCTGGAATTTCTCTTTCTACTTCGTATGTTAGTTTCGCATCTCTGGCGTACTCTCATGCCCGGCTTCAACTCTTTTGCTTCAAACCACTTCGGCTCTGTTCTTCTGGTTTGTAAAGCCTCGACCAAATGGTCAGCGGTTACCTCTATTTGGTTGTTATTTTTCAAAATAATTCTGTGAACTTCCTTAATACCATTTTTTTTAACCGCTTTTATTTTTGTTATCGAACTGCCGTCATAGACTTCAAGGCCAATCATTTTTTTCTCAACTATTTCCCCGATTGGTATCGGTCCCGAGGGAGTGCTGATAAGAGCGTTATATGGCTGGCAGGCATGCGGCTGGGGGTGAGAATAGGCATCCTCAGATTGTTTCAATTCCCCACTATCAGGATCGGTATACCAGTGCCCCTGAGCGGGTCCGGTAATTTGGTAGGCAAAATTCAAACCGGTATTAAACCATTGTGGAGAGTTTGGCGCTCCGTATTGATTGGCAAGCATAAAAAGAACTTCGTCCTCAAAAGTCTGGGCATCGCCTTTGGAGGCAAAATAATTATATTTTTCTCCCCAGTGTCTCCAGCAACCGGCTAGACGCATAAATACTTGCTTGGACGTTTTTTCAGAGCCTATTTTGGCTTTGCCTTCTTTATCTAAAATCTTATTTCCGAATTTATCCACTTGGGGAACCCCATCTTTTCGAATATATTTAGATATCAAAATGTCCGATGCAACCTTAGACCAAGTTTTGGGAACTTCAATATTCTCCATTTCAAAAACCGTCGTTCCGTCGGGATTTACGATCTTGCAAGACCTATTTTCGTATTCAATAATATCGAGTGGACTTTGGCCTTTCTTGGTGAATCTTCTCTCTATTTTTGAGCCCGAAAATTCCTGTCTCCTTTTGTGAATTTTTGCGACTTTTTTCTTGGTTTGCTTGTCAAGTGTCACTTCTTGTTTTGTTTTAATCACTTCTGGCATTTTTTCCCTCCACTTCGAGTCAGTTAATTTTACTTCTTGAGCTTATCTAATTCTTCTTCAAATGAATCAATATTTTGAAAATTCTTATAAACGCTGGCAAAACGCAAATATGAAATCTCGTCTTTTTTCTTCAGCTTTGCAATTACAATGTTTCCTATTTTTCTAGTCGATACAACACTCTCTACACACTCAGCAAATTTTTGTTCGATGTCATCTACAATATCTTCAATCTCTTTGTTATCGATCCGCCCGTTTGAGGCAACTACAATGCCATGTAATATTTTGCTTCTGTCAAAGGGCTCTATTTCACCCGAACGTTTTAAAACTGATAATTTAATCGGCTCAACTCTCTCGTAAGTAGTAAAACGGTAACCACACTTTTCGCATTGTCGGCGGCGTCTTACGGCATTCTCATCCGTATCGCGCGAATCGATCACCGATAATTCATCACTTTTACATTTTGGGCAATTCATTATATATAAACTCAAAAGTTAAATTTCATCCTTCGACAAGACTCAGGATGCCCTGAGCAAAGCCGAACGGGCAAAAGTCAAAACTTTGGAGTCCCGCCATACGGGACGATTCATTTCCGTCAACCCCCTCCCTTGCGAGGAGCACCATATCTTGCGTTATTAACTATACCAAACCACAATATAATGTTGTCAAGTAGCCATTCGGCAATTGACTTTTTCGAGCCCGCATAAATTTTCCCAGCGGAAAATTTTGCTATATCTCGACCTCGCTCTCTGCCTTCGGCAGAACCGGCCCGCTCGGTCTGCGAAGTCTCTCAAAAGCCAATTGCCTCATTTTAGTATTATGACACAAAAAAAATCGCCTATTGGCGACTTTCATTTCTCTCATATTTTGTATTCAGTATTCTATACTCTTAAAATAACGAGAAGCATCATTTTAATTTTCGTCTGATAAACGCCGGGACTTCGAGCTCGTCTTCTGAGGTTTCTGCCTCATCGCTTAGACTCGGTTGTTGGATAGGAGCTTCCTCCCTATCAACCAATGGAGTATAAGATCGGGACGACTGAAATCCACCCACTTGGCTACCATATGTTGGGGTTGAGGATTCTGCTGGCTGCGATATAGACGGTCTTTGTTGTTTTCTCATCTCTACGCCTTCATCAAAGCCGGTGGCAATAACAGTGATCTTTACCTCTCCCGACATTGATTCGTCAACAATAGATCCGAAAATAATATTAGCATCCGGGTCAGCGGCTTCGGTGATAATTTTTGCTGCCTCGTCAATTTCATACATGCTCATATCCGGCCCGCCGGTAATATTGAAAAGTATGCCCTTCGCGCCATCGATTGAAAGTTCAAGGAGTGGTGAATCAATTGCCGCCCTTGCCGCCTCTATTGCCCGATTATCACCCGTGCCGCGGCCAATCCCCATCAAAGCCGAGCCGGCATCGGCCATGATCGTTTTGACATCAGCAAAGTCAACATTAATAATTCCGTGAAGGGTAATTAAATCGGAAATACCCTGAACGCCTTGTCTTAGAATGTCATCGACTACCGTAAAAGCGTCAGTCAGGGAAGTTTTTTTATCAATAACTTGAAGCAATCTATCATTTGGGATAACAATCAGGGTATCTACCTTGTCCCTAAGCTCCTCAATCCCCTCTTCAGCAACCTTTTTTCTCCTGATTCCTTCAAACGAAAATGGTTTTGTCACTATTCCAACGGTTAAAGCGCCAAGCTCTTTGGCAATGGAAGCGACTGTTGGCCCCGCTCCGGTTCCGGTTCCGCCGCCTGCACCGTAAGTAACAAAAACCATGTCAGAACCTTTTAGGGCTTCGTAAATTTCTTCTTTGTTTTCTTCAATTGATTTTTTGCCTACCTCAACACTCGACCCGGCCCCAAGCCCCCTGGTCATTTCCTTTCCAATTTGAATCTTAACTGGTGCCGGATTGTTAACTAAGGCTTGCGCATCGGTATTTGTAACAATAAACTCAACGCCGCGTAGTTTGGCGTTGATCATTCTTTCTACGGAATTTCCCCCGGATCCCCCCACTCCGACGACCCGTATTGTTGCAAATGTTTCCAGGTCTTCCTTAATCATCTTCTATATCTTGTTATGGTAAAAAGTTTTTAAATATATCTTTAACTTTTCCTAGAGCCCCTCCTACACTACCAAAGTTAAAATTTGTCTTGCCCTTATTAGACACGTTTGTTTGCATTTCGTCAAGCCCCCATAACATAAGACCGACAGCGGTAGCGTAACTCGGATCGTCCACCTTGTCAATAAGGCCCGAAACCTCATATACCGGAATCCCCTCTTGTGCCGGTAAACCCAGGACTTTCTTGGTGATCGGAACAATACCTTTAAGCTTAGATCCTCCGCCAACTAAAACGGCACCGGCTGGAAGCATTTCATCCCGCTCGATATCCGCAAGCTCTTGCCTTATCATTTGAAAAAGCTCATTTAGCCTCGCTTCGGCAATTTCGCAAACATATTTTCTAGATGGTTTTTCTTTTTCGTGGCGCTCGTACTTAGAAAGATCTATTTTCTCGCTGTCCTTAATATTTGAAAGGTCCGCATCGACTTCTTCAAGTTTGATTTTTTCGGCTGCCTCAAGCGAAATCTTAAGACCAATCGCAATGTCGTTGGTAATATGGTTGGATCCAACCGGCAAAACTTTTGAATGAATTAACGAACCTTCCTCAAAAACAGCGATTGAGGTCGATGATGCGCCAAAATCAATCAGGAGAACACCCATCTCCATCTGTCTTTTGTTTAAAAACGCTTTTGCGGCAGCAAGCGGGGCAAAAACAATTCCCCGAATTTCAAGTCCTGATTGAGTTATTGCCTTGGTTAGATTCTTAATTGGCAACATCGAAATACCAACTATGTGCGAGTTTACCTCCAACCTTATTCCCGACATACCAATTGGGTCTTTTATCCCGTCCTGCCCGTCGACAGCAAAATATTTTGGGATAGTGTGCAAAATTTCGTAATTCGGCGGAAGAGCTACTGATTGGGCCGCTTCCAGAACCCTCTCGACATCAGGCGAAGTAATCTCACCGTCGGCGCGACTGATCGCTACCACCCCTTTTGAGTCTACTGAAATAATTTGATTGCCGCCTACCGAAGCATAACAGCCGTCAACTGCAAATCCAGAGGCTCTCTCGGCCTCTTCGATTGCCGCAGAAATGGAGCTGACTGTCTCTTCTATATCAACAACGCTTCCGCGTCTTAATCCCGCATTTGGCGCTTTGCCAAGCCCAACAATCTGAACCATTCCCTCTTGAACTTGCCCGACTATGACGATTGTTTTTGTTGAACCAATATCTACTGCCGCAATCGAGTATCCCTCTTTGGCTTGACTCATTACCTACTCTCCTTTAACAATTTTTCCCAAAACCATCCGTAAACAGATTCTTCTTGGTATAATTTTAAATCAATTTTTAATTATTAAATTTCAAATTTATTTGGTCTTTGGTTTTCGAATTTTACCTTATTCTTTATGGTGAATTCCTATAAGATGATCTATGCCGTGAGATAAAATAAAATCAAACCCTGCTTGGAAATCTTTACTGTTGTTCCCCGCATTTATCTTTATTATATCAGAACATAAAAAAATCGTGCCATAGAGTCTAACTCGCCCCGGAAACTTAGCCGCAGGAAAACTTAAAACATCCGTTGGGCGATCAATTTTTCTGAATTTTTTATTAATTTCCTGAATTCTTTTTTTTGAAACTATCTCAATCTCAAAAATTCCGCCTGCAATCCTTCGACGCTTTGCGTGTTCGCGGGCAACGCGGACAATATAACTATTTGTCGGAAATTTAGATCGGCTTTTAACAATTACCTGAATGCTCATGCCTTACGAAGATAATTTTTTTACAATGCCTGATACCACGCCTCCATCAGCTTTTCCCTGAAGACGCGCCATCGATTGTTTCATAATAGAACCAAAAGATTTATCCTCGCTTGCCTCAAAGACTTCCCCAACAACTCTCTCAATATCCTCATTAGACATTTCCTCTGGAAGCATCTTCTTTATTTCGGCAATTTCAATGTCAACTTTTTCAACTAAATCGGACCGCCCGCCGGCTTCATAGTCAACTCTCGCCTGCTGACGTTGCTTTAGTTCATTTTTTAATACTGCAATCTCATCCGCCTCAGTCAACTCGCCTTTATCCTTACTTTTTTGAAGCAATGCCGCCTTTAAAGTTTGAAGAAGAACTCGCCGCTCGGAATTTCCAGCTTTGTATTCTTTAATGACTTCCTCTGAGAGCCAATCGATTTTAGACATTTTGCGCCTTATAAGCTTGTATTAGTTAAAAATCCTAAAAGTATTATTATTTTGAAGAGTTATATAATACAATATTCCGGCTATCGCAATCACAATTAAAAAATACACCAAAATTCTCAGGGCTTGATTACCAGCCGCGGCGGAATTCGTTTTTAACTGATTTTCTTTTTGCGATTTCTCTTCTTTTTCTTCTGTTGGGTTCTTTTTCACGATATCTTCTTTTTTTAGCCTCACTCAAAACCCCAGATAACTGCACTTCCCGAAAGAATTTTCTAACGACAACTTCGGGACTTTCACTTCTTGCCAATTTACTTCACCCCTTTCAAAAATTTCTTGGCTTAGTTTACCACAAACTGAGCAGATTATCAAGAAATCTTCGAGGCTTAGCTTTTCAAGCCTTTTGCAACTTTACCTTGGCGGTGACTGGACCGATAGCATCTTTAATTGAGATCTCGACAGGAGATGATTGTTTAGCTTCCGGGGCCGTGGCTTCAAGCCTATATTTTCCTTTTGGAAGCATTATTGTGAACCTACCCGATTTATCGGATACCGTGGTTGTGACAAGTCTTCTGTTAGCATCAAAAATTCTTACCACTGTCGTAGCCGGTTTCGTTCCTGAAAAAACAATTCTGCCGTAATTTCTAAGCTTTAAGCTGAAAAGACTTAAAAGCCAGACGATCCAGACAACAGTGTAGAGAGAAAACATTATGATATTTGATCTAAGCGACCTTAGAGCCATCTGGTCAAAGAGCAAATATGTCCCCCAAAGCGTTACAAGACCAGCGATGGGAACAAGAATCTTTTGCAAGATATCGAGAGAAGCAATCAGTTTAAGTTTTTTAGATAAGACTTTTTTATCCGAGGAGACAGCAATCTTAATAGCAAGGGTTGCTTTCTTCGCTTCTTTTACAGCAAGAATTGATCCGGGAACATAATAACCGGCAAGATTAATTATTTCGAAATTTTTTGAAGGAATAGTAAGTTTATAATTGCCAGCCGGTGCAACCAATGAAAACCGGCCAAGTTTGTCGGTTACCGCGCGCAAGACGACTCTATTTGTATCGATATTGGTTAAATAAACTCCAATTCGCGGTACTCCGACACCGCTCGAGGTATCAACAACAACCCCGTAATTGTTGCGGTGCTTAAATGCAAAGGGAAAGATAAAATTAAATGGCTTCGCAATTTGTACGAGAACTGAGGCCACTGGCGAGAAAGCAGACATGGCAAGGGCAGTAGCCATCAATATTGCAGAAAGAGCCGCAGCTGTTAAACCAATCGCTGAAGCGGGCACATCCTTCTTCGAGAACAGTCCGGCAACACTAGCTAAAATATTTGAAATTCCTTTGCCAATACCGCCTATACCTCCAATTCCTCCAACCTCACCGCCCGTTGGAGTCGCAGAATTCTCAGCCGTAGCAGATACTCCCGGCGTAACCGACGGTGTTTTACAGGTGTATGTTGGACAACCGTTAGAGTCAGTTTCCGATTGAACCTGAACCTCTGGAGCTTCACATTCCAACGTTTCGAGTCTGCATGAGGGAGTTGTTGAGGGTGAAGCTGAAACTGACGGCGTTGACGAGGGAGATGGAGTTAGCGAGGGTGTTGGCGAAGGACAAGTATAAACTGGGCAACCATTTTGATCTTGACCCGAGCGCTTACAAGCCGGAGAGGGAGGACTGTTCTGGCAATCCGGTTTGGGGCAGTCATCAGCAGTCAAATATTTCATGCAAGACGACTGAAAGCAATAAGATCCAAGACAGACTGTTTTTGCCACACAATTCGGTGCTTTGCAGATAGGCAAAATACAATATCGCCCAATACAAACCAGTGGCTCTGCTTTACACACCTTCTCTTTCAACTCAGGGCAGGGACTACAATCAGGATCTGTCGGCTGCGCACAGTCAGGATTAGTGCAAACATCATAATCATCGGTTGAGCCAATTATAATATCAACTGAGCTTGAGGCTGATCTTCCCTTGGAAGTAGCCGTCGCCTTGAATGCATCTTTGTAAGTTCCCTCTTTGTCAGATGCACTAATTATGCCGCTTGACTGATATTCGCCAACATCAGGTGTAAGTTCATATTTCATTGAAGCCCCAACGAATACCGTGCCAAATTGATCCAGTGGCGTAACATCGATGCCCAAATAACCATTTGGCTTCACCCTAAACGCATTTTGCCCCTCTACCGCTTGTTTTAAGAAACTGCTTCTCAGCGAAATTACTACGCTCGTTAAAACCGGTACATCTTTGGAGATAATAATATTTGTAACCTCTCTGTACGTTGATCCGGCATATTTGGCAACTGCGGCAACCTGATACGTTCCCAGCTTGTCCGAGGTCTCTAAAAACGTGTGCGAAGAATCCGATGTCAAACTGCCGGCCGCTGAATTTGATAATTCCGTCTTCAATTCTAAACCATCTAATTTTTTAATCCCGGCCGTATCTCCGCGGTCGTCATATTTATTGCCATATCTGTCTTCAACCCACGATCTGATTTCGATCACCTCGCCAGGGGCAACCGCCTTCGGATTGGCAGTAATTCCCACTTTTTCAATTTCAATCTCGCCCACCACCACCGATGGCGTCGGGGACGGCAATGGATTGTCGGATTTTGTAACCGTCACGTTCGATCTGGATTCGGCAGGGAAAGCATCGCCGCGCTGAATGATAACTTTCGGCTTATATTTGCCCGGTTTTTCATAATCGCACGAAGCAATACTGACCGGCGCATCTACGCTGTCAAACTTAGCTACATAACCGGGAGCGATATCAGTGCCGTTATCGGCACGATCGCAATAAAAGGCATAAGTAGCGGGTCCGGTTGCATTTCCACCTGCTCTAGCTGTTAAAATCACACCCTTTAGCGGTTCGGTTCCGCCATTTGGATCAACCGAAAGCGAGGCTGTCACATTGGAGCGCGCCACGATATTCATCTTCGCCGTTGCCGCCGGTGCTCCATCTCGCTCGATAACTACTTTAGCGGTATATGTCCCCGGATTTTTATAAGAGCATTTGGCCAATTGAGAGTTTGAATTGACGCCATCGTACTTCGACTCATAACCAGATTTAATATCAACTCCGTCATCGGAGCGATTGCAATAAAAAGTATAATTTACCGATCCGGTTGCTGTCCCCCCGGCTGAAGCAGTTAAATTAATATCAAGCGGTGCTGTCCCGGAGGCCGGACTCGCCGAAAGAGTACTGCTTAAAGTAGGCTTGGGGTTAACCTGAATAGTCGATCTTGCCTCAACGGGATCTACGCCTGTACGCTCGATAATTACTTTGGCAATATATGTGCCAGCCTCCTTGTAGGAGCAAATTGGCGCAGTTGTCTTAGTTGTTTCGGAAACATTACTAAATATTGCGCTTGAGCCATCGGTTATATTCGTGCCATTGTCCGAGCGATTGCAGTAAAAAGTATATTTGAGCGCTCCCGTCGAATTACCGGTTGCAACTGCAGTCAAAGAAACATTTTCGAGCGGCGCAAATCCGGTCGAGGGATTCGCTGAAACCTGAGCAAAAAGGGTCGGGATGGCTGACGGGGATGGTGAAGGTGAAGGAGATGGCAGAGCGGAAACCGTCACGGTTGGAGAGGGAGAGGGCAACACAGTTTCGGTTACATTCACAGTCGTTCTCGACTCAGCCGGAGTTGCTCCGTCGCGTTCAATAATTATTTTTGGGAAATATGTACCTTGTTTTTCATAATCGCAAGAGAAGTTTGGCGCTAGATCAGAGGTGGAATCAATTTTTTTGTTAAAATCCGGCGTTATATTTACGCCATCATCGGAGCGGTCGCAATATAGTGTGTAATTTAAAGTTCCTGCCGCTGTTCCACCGGGAGTAGCTTTGATTGCAACGTTATTGAGCGGCGCAACGCCGGAAGTTGGATTTGCAGAAATTGAGGCTGTCAGAGTCGGATCGACAACGACGACTTCCGCCCTTGCCTCAACCGGCGGTGCGCCATCCCGTTCGGCAATGACCTTGATTGTATAAGTTCCGGGCTTGTCGAGTGGCAATCCTTCTTTGTTGTACTGACAACCGAAATTAACCCTCCTGAACGTTGCCCCTCTTGCGTCATATGATTCATGGGTGGTTACTCCATCATATTTCCATTTGTATCCGGGCGTAATATCGGTGCCGGCATCAGATCGATCGCAATAAACCGTATAGTTCGTTGTTACTGCCGGATCTCTCGCATCTATAACCGATCCCGAAAGATTTGCTTCAGCGTTTACCTCCACACTACCATCAGATTGGGTAGTTTGATTTGTTTTCAGCGAAATACCTAGCGTTGGAGTGGGAGGTGGAGAGGGTTGGGGTGTGGGAGTTACGACGCCGGATCCAGATGGTTCAAGAATAACGACTCTCTGATGTGCTGGTTCGCTTTTAAATATTTCATTGGTAGATTTCCAAACTACTTTTGGGGTATAAAGCCCCGGACCGCTGTAGTCGCAGGTCGCAGAGGCTTGACGATCGGTATTATAACCATTGTCTACAATCGTTTTATCAACTCTAATCGTTCGACCGGGTATATACTCTGTACTGTCCGAACTGTCATTACAGTCGAAATCGACTTTAAAATTTCCAAAATAATCGGTTGCACTCCAAAGATAAACTTTGTTGGGAAGAATATTGTCATGAGCAAATCCAAGCAAATAACTTGTGTTGGTAAGATTCGACGAACCAAACGTCCATATATCCCTTGCTTCTACTAGACGGCTTCCACGCTCAACAATAACCTTGATTACGTGGTCACCACTAACGTTAGTATCGCAATTACTAGTCCATTCCATTTTTGTATCCGATACATTGTCAAATTTTGCCGCATAATCTGATGTTATATTTGTTCCGTTATCATTTCGATCGCAGTAAAAAGTATAATTTATAGTTCCCGCAGCCGCGCCTGTAACATCAACGGTTGTCTGCCCATCCCAAGGACTATTTGCGTGTAAACTAACTTGCAGTAACCCTTCCTGTGCCTGGGCGATGCGGGCAAAAACGCTCGAGAACAAAGCAAAAACGAGCACAGCCAAAAGCGCGCCCCACCTTACAATTCTATTTTTTCTTTTTTCTTCTTGCCCCACCTAACTCCATTTATCCTTATACTACCATAAATTTCTTAATCCCACCCGTCTCCCGCTAAACAGCGCAAGAGGTGTATAAGTGTTCATGGCGGTTAACTTCTCTCCTTCTACCATGACTCTGACCGAGGAGACATCGAAGAGGGTTTTGTCTTTGTATGTGGCAGTGGCCTTGATGATGTAGGAGTAGCAGCCGGATTTTGTACCGGTTAAGGTAGCGAGGTGAGAGTTTGAGCTGTCAGGAGTTAACGTTCCGACTGATTGATCGAGAAGATCCCAGGTTACATTTACATCTGTCATCTCTCTACCGAATTGATCCAGAGGCAGAGCGGTTAAGGTAGCTGAGGAGGATAGCTCGATTGTCGGAGCCGGTGGTTTGATCGCAATCTTATCTAGCATTATCTCTTGATCTGAAACTATAAGGCTGGTGTAGAGCGAGGTGGTAATGGATCCTTTGGTCGCAGTAACTTTGATTGAGTTTATGAAATAGTTTTGATCAGATCCTGCGGTAATTGTTGCTTTGTTAGCAATTGATGAAATTGTTCCTCCACGGGTGAGCTTGAAGGAGAAGGTCGTGGAGGATGTGACATCGTGGCCGAATTCATTTTTGGCGCTAGCGGTAAGCTGTCCTGTTTGGTTTGGTTTGACCAAGGGAACTGTGGGAGAGAGGGAGATAGTCAGGCGCTCCGAGACAGAGTCGATGGTGAAGGGTTCGGTTGGATTTTGGGTATCTAGGCCGTTATTGCCGGCTAGACGGGCAGAAGATGAAGAGGCATTCCCGTCGTAGGGCATGATCCTGACTCTTGCGTTCTCTGTGATAAAAGAGTCTCTGTTTGGGATGAGATAGTTGAAGGAGTTTGTTTTGATAAAGTCTTGGTTTTCCGGGGTGCCGGCAGATGATTTGAAGTTATCCATAGCAGTTGAGCTAGAGAGGGCGGAGTCTTCGATGTCTTGGGCGATTGTCTGCCAGGCTTCTCCGTTATTTGTCGAGAGATCTATTTTATACTTGATGCCGTTTGGAAATTCAGATAGCAGAGCTCCGATGCAGGAGTCTTTGACGGACCATTTGACGGGCAGGGTTTGGCCAAGGAGATATTTGGCGGATTTGACGGGAGAAGAGATGGTAACGCCGGTTAGGCATCCGTCGCCGTCGCAGGTGTTTACGCCGTTTACATAGCAATCGTCGGGTATGGTAGTTGATGTTGCAGATGATGTTGGAGATGGGGTTGAGGTTGGAGTTGTACTTGGTGTTGGAGTCGGAATAGCGGTGCCGCTTGGGATAACGGAAGGAACTGGTGTGGGAGTCGGGGTTGGTGCGGCCGTGATGGTTACCGTGGCAGTTCCTGACTTGGTTACACCGGAGACTGTTGATTGAGCCGTAACGGTGCAGGTGCCGGGAGAGGCGGGAGCAGTGTAGTTTCCAGTGCCATCGATAGAGCCGCAATCAGCAGACCAAGAGAAGGTGGCTCCGGCAATGGGAGCGCTGGCATCGTCATAGGCGATAGCTGTGAAGGCTTGAGTGCCAGAGGGCGCGAGAGTGGCAGTGGCGGGAGAGACGGTAACGTGATCTAGATCGTGATAGTTATAGTTAGCGGTATAGGAGTCTAATGTTGGAGTTGAGGCGCCGTCTGTGTTAGCGAGGGTTGTTTCTGTTTGCAAATAGCGCTTGGCGGCATCTCCAGCTCCGAGGAGAGAGGCGATATCAATCGAGGCAGCGTAGGCGGTTGAGCCAGTCCAGCTTCCCCATGTGGCTCCATCGGTTGAGGTGCGGAAGCGGAAGTTGACTGAGGTGTTGGCGGGAATCGTGGCTGAAGGAGCAAAAGTCGTCCAATCCATGTTTGGATGATCCCCAGCGTCTAGCTGAGTGGAGGCAGAGGTGTGGGTGGCGAATGGTTTAGGAGAATACAATTTTAAATAATTAAATGCGACAGGCCATATATCAGGATTATACGCCATACCGGCAAGCCTCCAATATCTTTTGTTCAGTGGCAATGGACCAGAATCATACTCAAACAAATAAGATAATCCTTCTCCCGTTGTTGGTACAGTATACGTAGTAACCAAGTCCCAATCTACTCCGTCATCTGAAGTGTAAATACTCATGTCAAAGTCAGATTCTGAACTACGTAGTTGCTCTATGCTGATTTTACCAACATATATTGGGGCGCCCATGTCGATTACCCACCAGCATGTTTGCACAGGGTCACATTGCCATTCTGGGGCAAGCAAATCATCTATAAGAGCTCGCTTGTTTGCATCGGGACTTGCTGTTACGGTCCCAGGAAGAAGATCTAGTTCAACATTACCCGTTGTTTTATCGCTAATCATGATGCTTCCAGGAACCGTTGTACTGTCAACATTCGTCGTTGACCCCGCTTCCCACTCTCCCTGAGTAGTAATCGCTTTACTTCCGCTTGCAGCTCCAACGTTTTCAGTAGACTTCTTGTTTTTTACAAACCCAAAAACCGCATATCCGATACTGAATACCAAAGCAACAATAATTATACCAATAATCAATTTGTTATAACGAATCGAGCGAAACAAAGACCCTCCTTAAAACAACCCCTAGTATGAAATTATGAATATTTCAATTTTGACTTGTTGGTCTTTAATCATCTGTTAATCTTATAATACCATTCTCTATTTCTCATACAACACCTGAAAAATTTGCATCTTGGACAAATTCGAACAACCTATCATGGAGAGATCGATTGAAACATCCGTTATTTTGGCCCTATATATTCCAATTTGTGCCAATCCGAAATTTGTAGAGTAGCTTGTGAAATTTATAATATTAGTAAACATTACATTGAGGATTTACCCCAAAAAAAGTCTAACTCTATTCAAAAGAACGAGCCGTCTGTTTTGCCTGGAGAGCGATAGATAAACTATCGATGAGTGCTATGCACTCTCCACACATCACAAACGGCTCCTGGAACTTTCGCTAGTACTCCGTAGAGTGAAGCTAATCCCTCTGCATTTTGAACCTTAGCTCCCCAAGCCGGCATAACTGTAACCAACCTGGACCAACAACACTCACCTGCCAGTATCGAGCTGCCTCTGGTGCAGTAGCTGTCAGGGCAAGTGTGGGAGATGTGTCGGCATCGTGTATGACTGTCTCTGCACTTTCCTGCCACAGCTTTCCATCACGGGACCAACTTAGCTTAACCCGCGAACCATCTGTCTTCAAGCCAGACAGTTCGACTTGCCGAAGACTTGGGCAGGCCCTTCCCAAATCAATTGTCCATCTACTAACCTGGCGTCTGCTGTCTTCCCCGATAGGTCCCCAACACGTAATGGGATCCCCATCGACAAGCGCTTGGGGTTTGAGCCCCATTTGCTGGGGTTGGTAGATAATGATCCTCCCTCCGTGCTTAGCCAGCCACGTTTTGAGATCCAATTCGTCACTGGACCTCTTGGCATCGGGTAAGTCTTGGGGAAGGATCACCCTTCGTTCATATTCGAGTTGCGGGGGAACAATGAAGACGTATCCCGTCGCTCCCACCTTCCAATACCGGTATTGATATTCCGGCGTTGGCGATTCGGCGTAGATCAGTTTGTCCCCCAACCATCCGACCAAGCCGTTTGATGGGCCAGGACTGTATCGCCCTGCGTGGACAATCTTGCCTTGCCCCACCTCATCAGATTCATAGATGGTGATGGAATGGTAAGCGATGCTTATTGCTGCCACCGCACCACCGTCAGACCTCTTCATGGATTCCGGGGGAAGGTTCAGTTCAGTCCAATTCTGGAATTTCCCCCCAACTGTTCCGGAACGGAAAGCCCGAAGAGGCGTCCAGGCCACGTCCACTACCCCAATCAACCACGCCTCGGGAACCCATTTGTACTGGTCGGAGAAATCACTACCTTCTCCGGTCATGGCGGCGTTATCGGCTGAGACCCAGTACTCACGAGCACCCGTTACGGGGTTGATCTGCGAGTACTTCGCTCTCTTCGCTACCTTCGCAAACCGCCTGTTCTTCACCCGGAACAGGATCACTGATCCTTCTGCTGGTGAAAGTGCCTTGTTGATATGGACGTATCCTGAGACATGTGGCCAGGATACCATCCACCTGATGGTTGGCCACATCGAGCGGCCTTGCACCAGATGCCAGTTGCAAACTGGTGGTAGGTAGATTGGAATAGTTAGCGCAGAGATGACAGCAAACAGTACCCCAACGGCCACCCACCCCAACTTGGTCTGTGGTATGAACGACTTTTTTTGTTTCTCGGTCGCCACGTTTGATCATCTCCTCAAAGAGCGTTCGCGGGGCCGCTCACCACGTAAAACGTGGCACGAGCAGTTGCCCAAAGCTTCCCCGCGAGGGAGAAACTCTTGTACGAATGACATGTAAATATAGCACTTCCGAACCCGTTCGTCAAGGGTCGATCACAAGCGCCATACTTGAAGAAGATTATAGCAGAAAACAAATATCGGAATTATCGATCAAAACATATTTTCTCGATTGACACAGACCGAGAAATGTGTTACAATATAGGCAGTTTGAAGACTCGTTGGTGAATAGCCCGAGGAATTCAAGCGGGTCGAAAAGATAAGATCTAGGAGACCCAGAAACAGACCGCAAGGTCAGTTGAATGGGTCAAGCAAGATGGAAGAACAAGAACAAAAAAATAGGCTATACGTTGGCAACTTGCCATACACAGCTACTGCGGAAGAGCTCAAAACTCTTTTCTCAGAAGTTGGTGAAGTTACCGACTCTGTGGTTATTACTGACAAAATGTCAGGAAGATCCAAGGGTTTCGGTTTCGTCACAATGGCAACCGATGAACTAGCCGATCAAGCTGTCAAGACTCTTGACGGAAAAGACATGGGTGGAAGACCTCTTAAGGTCAACATCGCACGTGCTCCAAGAGAGAGATAAGACCGCAAAACCAAAAAAGGATTCCGCAAGGGTCCTTTTTTGGTTTAATTTAAAATTAATCATTTCTTAGTTATTTTCGGTCCTTCGGGAGTGTCTTCGACAATAAAACCGAGCTTAAGGATTTTCTCCCTTAATTCATCGGACTTGGCGAAGTTCTTTGCCGTCCGAGCCTTTTGACGCTCTAGAACAAGTTTAAAAACATTTTGCGGAACATAGCCTTCGGTAACAATCCCCCCCTCTTCTTTAACCTCAACTTTTTCTAAAATTGCCAGAACTTCGTCAATTTTTTCAAAATCAGCTTTGGTCAAGCATTCTAAATTATCAAAAATAAATGCCAGGGCTTTTGGCGTGTCAAGGTCGTCCGAGATCGCATCGTTAAATTCCTTAAGATCTAGATTGCCGCGCTCCCTTTCGGTCGCTCGCAATGACTCGTTAAAAGCTGAGACGACTTTTCGCCTAGCCTCCTTAGCCCCGCCAAGCGAGTTCCAGGAAAAATCAAGTTTTGAGCGATAGCCTGCTGTCAAACATAAATATCTAAAATCAAGCGGCGAGTAGCCTTTTTCTTCTAAATCCTGAAGGCGGATAAAATGTCCTGCCGACTTGGCCATCTTCTTGCCACCTTCCAAAAGATGCTCGCTGTGGACCCAGTATTTCGCCAAAGGCTTGTCATATGCCGCCTCCGACTGAGCAATTTCGTTGACGTGGTGAACCGGAATATGGTCAACTCCTCCTGTGTGAATCTCAAAAGGCTGACCTAAAAATTTGGTTGCCATCGCGCTACATTCCAAGTGCCAGCCGGGAAAACCGACTCCCCATGGCGAAGGCCACTCCATTTGACGCTTCTGGGATCCTGAAACAAGTTCAGGATGACGGAGGGCGGCAATACGAGCAGATTGCTTCGCTGCGCTCGCAATGACAGAGGGGATACTGAATTTCCAAAGGGCGAAATCTGTTGGATTTTTTTTCTCCTTATTTTTTTCAACCCGGCTCCCCTCTTTGAGATTTTCAATATCAAGCCTGGCCAATTTCCCATAGTCGCCCAACTTAGATGTGTCAAAATAAATTCCATCTGAGGTTTTGTAAGTAAAACCTTTTTCTTCCAATTTTTTGACCAGCTCAATTTGCTCGGCAATATTTTCTGTTGCCCGCGGCATTTGATCCGGAAGCAAAATATTTAATTTTTTTAAATCTTTTATAAATTCCCTCTCAAAAAATTTGGCGATTTCCCAAGCGGTTTTACCCTCCCTTGCCGCACCTTTTTCAATTTTATCTTCGCCCTCATCTTCATCCGAGGTCAAATGTCCAACATCTGTTACATTCTGAATATGTTTAACTTTGTAGCCAAAATACTTAAGAGTGCGAACTAGCAGATCATCAAAAATATATTTCCTTAAATTTCCGATATGAGCATAATCATAAACCGTCAGCCCGCAGGAATAGATGCGGATAACATCACCCTCGATCGGAATAATTTCTTCTTTTTGTCGCGATAACGTGTTAAATATTTGCATTTTTCTGTTAGCGAATAATTGCTTTGAGGAAACTCACGGAGGCTTTTCAGCTTGGTGTCCTGAGCAAGGCGAAGGACTGAAAAACCGAGTGTGTAGTGTCCCCGAGCTCCGCTGGAGAGCGAGAGGGGCCGGTTCCGAAAAGTAATTATTCGCTACTCTCTTTTTCTTCTTCCTTCGCCACTTCCTCTAGACTTACTTCTTCAAGCCCCGCGCTCTCAGTGATATCTTTCTTTTTTTCCAAGTCCGCAACCCTCTCCACTTCTGCATTCAGCGATTCCATTTTTTCGTTGCAAACCGGACACATAACATCCGTTCCCTCGTGACCGCAGATAGGACAGAATTTTATGTCCTCATTGATTATCGGCTGATCTTTCACATTTCCCCCCTTCCCTCTAGTGACCGGGATAGAGTAACTTCGTCTGCGTATTCTAAGTCGCCGCCAACCGGAAGTCCCCTGGCCAGTCTTGTTAATTTAATATCATAATCCTTAAGCCGATCCGCTATATAAACCGCCGTTGCCTCACCCTCTAAAGACGGATTGGTGGCAAAGATTATTTCTTTGATTTTAGCAGAATTTTCTCTTATTCGCTCTAAAAGCTCCCTGACTCTTATATCATCCGCCGAAATACCGTTAATTGGAGAAATTGCCGCCCCAAGCACGTGGTACAATCCTTTGAAATTTGCTCTTTCTATCGCAATTACGTCAAGCGGCTCCTCGACTACGCAGATAATCGACTCGTCCCTCTGGACATCCTCGCAAATATCGCAGGGGTCGCTCTCGCCGTAGTTGTAGCATTTTGAACAAACTTTCAAGTCAGTTTTTATGCGAGAGATTGACTGGCCAAGGCCTTCGACAAATTCATCAGGCTTCGTCAGCAAATAAAATACAATCCGCGCAGCTGATTTTGGACCGATGCCGGGAAGACGGGAAAAAGCTTCGATTGATTCTTTAATGTTTTTGGGAAGCTTTAACATAATAAAAACTCAAAAGTTAAAACTCAAAAGTCAAAACCATAACTTAAAACTACAAAATTTTTTTTATGAGTTAGTCGGTTTTTCGTTGTCGTTTTGCGTTTTGACATTTGCGTTTTGAGTTATCTTTTCTATATACTTGCACTTCGGATAGGCGCTACAACCGATAAACGGGCCGAATCTCCCCGAGGCAATTTTTAAGCTCGCTGAGCAATTCGGGCACTTCCTGCCCTCAATCGCTTTTTCACCCTCGTCGATTTTCGCTTGGGTTTTTTCGTCAACATAACTTCTGGTATAACGGCAATCAGGAAACCCGCTGCAGCCGATAAATCTTCCGCGCTTTGACTGCTTGATGATCAAGCCTTTTTTGCACTCAGGGCATTTCTCGTCGAGCTTTTCATCCATATCCATCTTTGCAATCTTGACACCCTTTTCGTCTAACTCTTTTTTAAATGGTACATAAATCTCTCTTACAACTTCTTGCCATTTAATATTCCCGGACGCAACCTCGTCTAACTCGCTTTCAATCTTAGCAGTAAAGTTATAATCAACTATTTCAGAAAAATTTTCTACCAGCATGTCATTGACAATCATCCCGATCTTCTCCGGTTTTAGTCTGCCGGAATCTCGTATGACATAACCGCGATCCTGGATGGTTGAAATGGTCGGAGCATAAGTTGAAGGTCTGCCAATCCCCCGCTCTTCCAGCGCTTTGATCAAGGTCGCCTCCGAATATCTCGCTGGAGGTTCGGTAAAGTGTTGGGTCTTATCTAATTTTTCCAAATCCACAACATCCTTCACCTCTAGTTTTGGCAAACTCATTTCACTTATTTTTTCCGGATACAGCTCGATCCAACCCTTTAATTTGACCATCTGCCCGCGCGACGCAAAAACAAATTCTTTATTCTTGATCCTGGCCTCTACAATATCCAAAACTGCTTCTTTCATTTGTGATGCTAAGGCCCTTCGCCATATCAAATCGTATAATTTTTTGCTCCTTGGATCGGATATTGATTCAGGGCTGTTGTTAATATCAGACGGCCTGATTGCTTCGTGCGCTTCCTGCGCACCTTTTGATTTTGATTTGTAAATTCTCGGCGTCTCCGGCAAGCTCTGCGGGAATTTTTTCGAAATAAACTGTCTCATGCCGGTTATTGCCTCCCCGGAAATACTAACCGAATCGGTTCTCATATAGGTTATTAGCCCATCTTCATAAAGATCCTGGGCCAGCCTCATTGTCTGCTTGGCCGAAAACCCAAGCCTCGATGAAGCATCCTGCTGGAGCGTCGAGGTTGTAAATGGCGCATAAGGTTGGCGACGTTCTTCTTTTTCCTTCAGGTCAATCACTTCATATTTGCCATTTTCTAACTTGATCAGAATTTCCTCTGACTCTTTCTCATTTTTGATTGTGAGTTTTTCGATTTTTTTGCCTTCAGCCTCGATTAATCTTCCATTAAATTCTTTTTTCTCGCGAGAAAAAATTGCCTCAATTGACCAAAACTCTTCCGGTTTAAATTTTTCAATTTCTCTTTCGCGCTCAACCACAAGCCTCACGGCAACAGATTGAACTCTGCCTGCCGACAAGCCTTTATAAATTTTTTTCCAAAGAAGCGGACTTAAATTGTAGCCGACCAATCGGTCAATAACCCGCCTGCCCTGCTGAGCGTCAACCAGATTCATATTGATTTTTCGAGGATTTTTTACTGCAGTTGTCACCGCTGTTTTCGTTATCTCAGAAAATGTAATGCGCTTGCATTTTGCATTTTGATTTTTCAAACCCAAGGCTTCCATGACGTGCCAGGCGATTGCCTCCCCTTCTCGGTCAAGGTCAGTCGCCAGATAAACCACATCGGCTTTCCCGGCTAGTTTTTTTAAAGTTGAAATCGTTCTTTTGGCTTTTGAGGGAATTACATAAGTAGGCTCAAAATCTTTTTCCGTATCAACCCCGATTTTTCCCTTGGGCAAATCGCGGACATGACCATAAGAGGCGCTAACGACATAGTCAGCACCCAAATATTTATTGATGGTTTTTGCCTTCGCAGGCGACTCGACAATGAGTAAATTTTTCATGGACTTTTCGATTCTACTTTTTAATTAGTTGTTGTCAATTATTTATTCAATAAATATTCACCGGTATCATTTTTCTTTATTACTCCTTTTAATTCAAGGGTGGAGAGAATTGCAAGCAACTCCGATGGTTTTATCTTTGACACATTTGTAATTTCGTCAAAACCTCTTTCTTCTTCATTTAATATTAGCACTATTTGTTTTTCTTGGTCGTTTAATGGAAGTTTTTGTTGTTTGTCCTCCTCCAAACCCAAATCCTCCAGTAATACCGATGGATCTGAAAGACAGACGGCGCCAGAGGTAATAAGCCGGTTCGTACCCTGAGAATTTAGCCGGTCAACGTCACCGGGGAGAGCATAAACGAGCCGATTGTATTCGGCCGCCAAATTCGCGGTGATTAACGCTCCGGATTTTTCCCGGGCTTCAATAACTACCGTCGCTTTTGAGAGTCCGGCGATAATCCGATTTCTAAAGACAAAATTTGCCGGGTATGTTACTGATCCCTTAGGATATTCAGACAAAATTAATCCGTCATTTTCGATAATTTTTTTAGCTAATTGCTCATTAGTCGATGGCTCGAATTTATCAATTGCCGAGCCGAGAACGGCAATGGTCTTGCCTCCTTCGTCCAGCGCTCCCCTGTGGGCTGCAGCATCAATTCCAAGAGCGAGTCCCGAGACAACAACCACGCCGCTTTGCGCCAGAGATCTTGAGATTTTCCGGGCATTTTGAAGTCCATAATCAGTCGCCCTTCGCGAGCCAACAACTGCAACGGCGATTTTTTCTTTTAGAAGCTCTACATTACCGATAGCATATAATTTTTCCGGGCATGCTTCGGTCTGAATTAGTATTTCCGGAGGGCTAATTTCAATTATTTTCACAAGTTTAATTCTAAAGAGAAATTATTATAAAGGCAATTTGCCAGAGCAAATAACAAAAAACACTTCGTTAGAAGTGTTTTTTGAGAGCCGGGTGATTCCCCTCGCTCGTAAGATGACTGAACCAACTTTTTTTACGTCTGTCAACGGCGAACAAACAACGAAAATTTTTTAAATTTTCTTAAAAAATAAGCACAAACCTCGATTCATTTCGAGCACGACCAAGATGATTTTTTGCTCCAAGTGTCAATTTTACCCGGCCACAAATAAATCCAAACACCCTTCTTTTGAGAAATCGAACTCACCTCGTCCAAAAGCAAATGAGAATCTGAACAGCTGGTTGACGGCTTGTCTTGTCCGGTCAAAAGAGAAAAAGCCTTGCATGCTGTTAAAGCTTTGTCGTCTTTTACAATAAAAATCCAGCGATAAATAATCCCGTCCTGCTTGAGAAGATTGATCGGGATATCTTTTACCAGACAAGTATTTCCTGAATTAATCTGTACTTTGTAAGAATTTAAATTATTGCTCTGTTCGCTCCAGACGAAATTCCAACCCGAGGTTAAAACAATATCACCGCTTAGCTGACCGGGGGGACTGACAACAACGGTTTTATCTTGCGGGGAATAAACATAATAGGCTTTATTTGGTTGGAGAGTGAACGCGGAGCCTGGCGAGCGAACATTCCAGGTGTTTGCTTCTTGATTCAATTCAAAAACCGTTATGCCTTTTGCTGAAAACGGCTCGCTTGAAACGGTTGCTGGGAAACTAACTACCGTATAGCCCGCCTTTAAATTTAGGTTGCCGTTAAAAACCGGGGTTGGAGTTGGGGATGGGGACGGACTTGGGATTGGGCTCGGAGATGGGCTTGGCTTGGGGCTTGGACTCGGACTTGGTTTCGGAGTCGGAGTCGGGCTTAGCTTCGGGGTTGGTGTCGGACTTGGTTTTGGGGTTGGGGTTGGACTTGGTTTTGGAGTCGGCGTTGGACTTTTAGCAGGAGGATTCGGGATTTCTATCTCTGCAGTTTTAATATCAAAAACCCCACTTCTTTCTGCCAGTACCACAGGATGTCTTTTTCCGCCTAGGCTATATGTGTGATTTAATACTTTCGACAATTCTTTATCAGCAGACGAGACAACCGCGCCCACGGATGCATTACTTGGATCACCGCACTGGCTCTCCGCAGTTGGCTTGTCAAGCTTAGTCGGCTGGCAATCCCACCAAAATTTATAATTTGTCTGCCCGCTAGCCGTTCCGGAAATAGTAGTTTTAAAAGCAATATTTACAGGAAAAGAATCACCTACCCTTTGAGCCGAAATATCCAGATACAAAGTTTTTTCCGGAATCTCATTGACTTTGATTTCAGCCCTAGCTTCTGCCGGCAGTGCCCCGCCCCGCTCAACAATAACCTTTGGATGAAAAGTTCCGGGAGTCATATAATCATGCTTTGTAGAATAAGTGTTTGAATTGATAGAATCGGCTTTATAACCAATCGTACTATTTCGAGGATCTCCACAAACACTCGCCTTAGAAGCTTCTTCGATGCTTGTGGTGTCGCTGTTGCAATTCCACCAGAAAGTATAGTTTGCACTCCCCGTAGCATTACCTCCAGCTGATGCCGTGATAGCCGCCTGCTTTGCTTCGCCATCTACATTTGTTGGATTGACTAGAAGCCCTGCCGATAAAGTTGGTTTTTTGATTTCGATCTCGCCTACCCTGCTAGTTGAGAGATTGCCGTGAATAACCAGAACTTTTGGCTTCTTCGTGCCCCCCGTCGAATACGATGTTATTGCCCCTTGGGACAAAGAGTCGGCTGATTGATTTAAATATTGAGTCCCCTTTGATGAATCAGACGGGGATCCACATTTTGAAGTCGCCACGCTCAGACTTGTTGTTGTGTCGTTGCAGTCCCACCAAAAATAATATGAATATTTATTATCCTTCTCGTTTGAATCGGATGTGGCATTTAATTCAATTTTTTCTCCAACCGATGCCAAAGCCGGGGAAATATTAAAGGCAACATTTAGGATGTTTGGCAAAACCGTTATTGCGTTTCTTGTCTCAAGCGCAACCCCCCTCCTCTCAACAATCAGCTTGATCACCCTCGAGCCGGAAGGAAATGTTTTGGCAACGGTTTTTTCAGTTGCGAGGGCTCTGCTAACAGCGCTTCCTCCATAAATATTTAGAAATTGGCTGCCCGTTAGATTTTGTTGGTCCGTATATCTGGGATCATCCATTACTCTTGGTTGGCCACATTCAGCGATCACCTTTGCAACCGATGTCGATGATGAATTGCAATTCCACCAAAAGGAAAAATTAGTAGTCGCCAAGCTCGGATCTGTATCGGAAACGTTCGCGACGACAGACAGTTCTTTGCCCTCGTATCTTACTGCGGGCGAGGTGGAAAGAGTTATTTTCATCTGGCCGGGAGTCTTAGAGGGCGATGGGGTCGGAGAAGGGCTAGGGGGTTTGGAAGGCGACGGCGAAGGCTTGGGGGTGGTACTTGGACTTTTCTGGGGCGATGGCGAAGGCGATGGCGAGGGTGTAATCGGTGGAACAACCAGATCAACGTAAGCGGCTTTTTCTAAGTTATCTCTTTGAACTACTACCTTGGGTTTATATGTTCCCGGCAAATAACTATGGGCCACGGTGTAAGGATTATCCAAGATCCCTGTCACCCTCTTGTAATCCGTGGCGGAAGAGCCGCACGAAGTTAATGTATCCAGATAGCTATCCAAACCCTTACTGCAATTCCACCATATATTGTAATTTTGAATAGGACTTATCTTATTTCCGGTATTTGAAGCCATTAAATTATATGATCGCTCTTTACCATTTACGATCGTATTAGTGCTAATTGCTTGAAGGCCGGGAATCAGAACCGGTTCATTGTCAACTTTCAAATCAATCGATTTTTCAGAAGTAGCATTACCTTGTTCGATAATCACTTTTGGACGATAATATTTTCCCGGATACTGATATCTGTGTTGAAACGACCTGCTTATATTGGATGCGCTCAAATTATCATATTTTGCCCCAAGTTGAGGAAAAGCCACCGGGTCGCCGCAATCAGCTTTAGCACCCGCATAGCTGGTTGCCGCGGAAGCACAATGCCACCAAATTGTGTAATTAATCGTATCTGTAATATTGTTCGTATTCGCTAGTGCGGTCAATGTAACATCTTGAGAAGTTGTTGGTTTAGCCGGGTTAGCGACTAAATCGGCCGATAATTTGGTTACTAGATCGGTCAGGATTATCTTGTCAGTTGCAAATTTGTAACCTTCGGGGGTAGTGAGATTTGTCTGATTATCAACCCGGGCTTCTCGAACATAAGTTCCGGAGCGAGTATAAGTGCAGGAATTTCTAAAATAGTATGGGCTTCCATTTTGATAAGCAGAAACATTTGGCGAGTTGCAAGAGCCGATTGAATTTTTATCGCAACACAAAGTATAGTTGAAGTTCCGGCCTGAACTATAGAACGGAATTAGGCTGCTAGATCCAGCCGTCGAAGGTACCATAATCATTGCTTCAAGAGTATCGGTGTATGGAACTATGTCCGCACTAGATGGTTGAGTGTGCAACAGTCGAAGTTTATAGTCTGTCATCGTAGATGCGGTTGGCGAATCAGCGGGAGCTGGAGATGGCGTCGCTACAGGGTTTGTTTTTACAGTGGTCGAAGAATATGCTGCATATCCCGCATGCTCGACTACTACGATCGGATAATAAGCAAGACCCTTTCCTGAATAAGTACAGGCGTTTGGCAAACTCAAAGTTGATGAGACCGGGATATTTTCTTTTTTAATTTTGTAGCCGCTTCTTAGATCTACCGGAATCCCAGGATATTGGTAAACCGGTGCAAGATCACCCATTACCGTCAGATACATAGGAGTGTCGCAGTAGAGCGAAACCGTCATGGTTCCAGAGTTCATGCTCGCTCCAGCATTTTTAACAGTAAACGAGACTGTAGCGGGTGCGTCAAAAACCACAATATTCGGACTAACAGAAAGCTCGGTGGAAAGTTGATAAGAGTTCGTACTGCCAGAGGCCGCCTCAACCTCGCTTGCAAGCGTCATAATCAAAACGAACACAACGCTAACAAAAATTAGCGCTTTAAACAGCTTACTGATTATCCTTCCCCTCATGTACATCACTTTCAATTATAACCTAGCATCAAAGAAAAACAATCACGCAAAATGCCTAAATGGGGTTGACAAATAGGGTAAAATATGTTATATTAATTTCTTCATTAAAAATAAGGAGAGTAGCCCGTCCTACGCATAAAGCTACGGAGGGCAGTAGCAGGAAGCGTCCTCACGACGAGCTCCGATTGGGTGATTTCCCCTCCTTGCACCTAACGTCTCGGAGTGAGGACACTTCTTACTACACTTGTATCCGCTCACATTTTAAAAATCTGGTGAGTGTAAAACCTCCCCAAGGAGGGATCAAGTCACTGGTAAGGAGGGAAACGAAAAAACCTCGGCGCAAGCCGGGGTTTTTTCTATTTCGTTACCTCTATCCCCATAGAGCGAGCGGTTCCTTCGATAATTTTCATTGCCTCGGAAACGTCGGTTGCGTTGAGATCTGCCATTTTCTTTTCGGCAATTTCTTGAACCTGAGCTTTTGTTACTTTGCCGATTTTATCTTTATTGGGAACTCCCGAGCCCTTTTCTTTACCGGCCGCTTTCAAAAGAAGAACTGCCGCTGGCGGAGTTTTCAGAATAAAATCAAACGTTCTGTCTTCATAAATCGTAATCTCTGCCGGCACAACGGTATTCCCCATATCTTTGGTTTTTTCGTTAAATTGATTAACGAATTCCATAATATTAACACCGTGTTGGCCAAGAGCCGGACCAATTGGAGGAGCCGGATTGGCTCGTCCCGCAGGAGCTTGAATTTTTATCTTTATTTTAACTTTTTTTGCCATGTCTCTAGATTCCAGTTGTCAGATTCCAGAATCCAGAATTAAGACTGATTTCTGGCATCTGGTTTCTGGTGTCTTATTTTATACTTTTTTAGCTTGCAGAAAATCAATATTTGCCGGAGTTTCTCGACCGAACATATTTACCGACACTTTAATTTTTCCTTTTTCTTCATCAATCTCGCTTACTTTTCCTTCAAACCCTTTTAAGGGACCATCGTTAATCCTGACCAAATCGCCTTCGTTAAATTCTATTTTGTGCTTTGGCTCAGCCACAGACATTCGTTTTTTGATCCGAGCGATTTCTTCTTCGCTCATAGGAGTAGGTCTGATTCCAAATCCGACAAAACCGGTAACGTTAGGAGTGTTTCTGACAACATACCAGCTTTCATCGGTTACAATCATCTCAACCAAAACATATCCAGGGAAAATCTTTTTTTCGACAACTTGTCTTTTGCCGTTTTTTATCTCTATTTGTTTTTCGGTCGGAACAATAACATTAAAAATAAAGTTGTGCATTCCGGTTGACTCAACCCTTTGCTTTAGGCTATCAGCAACCTGATCTTCATAACCGGCATAAGTATGGATTACATACCACCCACGCTTACCTTCTTGTTTGATAGATTTCCCTTTTTCACTCATTTTTATCCTATTTTGTTTATCGCTGCTTTAAAAAGTTCCAAAAATAAATAATCTATACCAGCTAAAGCCGCACTACCAACAACCAAAGAAGCAACAACAACTGACGAATCGTTTATAATTCTTTTTCTTGAAGGCCATGTTATCGCCTTGGTTTCGACGATAATTGATTTGAACCACTTTTCAATCTTGGTAAACATTGTTTTTGAATACAAAAATATTAGGTTTAACCCACGATAATTCTACTCTATTTTCCCCTTTGTGTCAATTGGCGCATTATTCAAAAGTCAATCCCTTTCTTCGCATATATATGCTTTGGACAACGCCTATCATCATAGAGACCACCATGAGCGAAGTTCCGCCATAAGACATAAGGGGAAGAGGAATTCCGGTAATCGGCGCTAAACCGATATTCATCCCAATATTAATCATTATTTGAAACGCCAATAACCCTCCAAGCGCGTTAGAATAAAGTTGGCCAAACCTGTCGCGCGATAAATTAGCAATTAGAAAAATTCTAAATAAGAGAAAACAATAGAGAAAAACTAACAAAATTGAACCAATAAAACCGGTTGCCTCAGCCCAGCCGGAAAAAATAAAATCGATATGAGCTACTGGCAAAAAGGAAAGCTGTCCTTGGGTTGCTCCGCTAAAGCCTTTGCCATAAAGCCCGCCGCTTCCGACAGCAATTTTGGATTGAATTACGTTGTATCCTGAAGCCCTAGGGTCTTTTTCGGGATTCATAAAACTGGTGATTCTTGCCTTTTGATATGGCCTCAATTGATACCAGGCAACCGGTGCAAAAATCAGAATCGCCGCAATAGAAAAATAATAGAACTTCGCCGGCGGTTTTATCGAGATGATGATTGTAATTAATGAAGCCAAAATAACTAAAGTAGTGCCAAGATCGGGCTCTCTTAGGATTAATACTGCCGGGATAAGGGTTGCAGCCAAAAATAAAACGACTGCTTTTAATTTAAATTTTTGCATATCAGAAAAATATGATGCGGCAAAAATAATATATATAAACTTCATTAATTCAGACGGCTGCAGCTGAAAAAACCCTAAATTAATCCAACGGGATGAACCAAAAACGGTTTTGCCAAAAAATTCAACAAATATAAGAAGCGCGATCCCGATAAAATATAAATACCAGGCATATGGCTTAAGAACGCGATAATCCATCGCTGCGAAGAGAAAATAAGCGACAAAGGAAATCGCAAAATAAATCGCCTGAGTTACAACTAAATCTGTCCTGCCGGAGATTGCTGTTATCGAATACAGCGTGGCAAGACTAGATACTGCAAACAGAACTGGAATGACTATTAATGCCCAGTCAAAAGAAAGTCTATTCTTCGATCTTACCTTTTTCACCTGAGACTAAAGTATAGCATTCCGAGCGAAATTTCTAGCTCTGTAAATTCTTCCGTTTTTTGTCTGCTGAGTTTGGAGAGATTTGTTGCAGTTTTTATTACATCAGGGAGATTTTCAACAAAGTCTTCGGCTTCTTTATCGCCAAAGTAAAAAAGCTCGACCATATCGGAGGGCTTAAGCCCCCTCTTTTTGCGCAAACTCTGTATCGCTCTGGTAACTTCCCTGATATCACCGAGTCTCCGCAGTCTCTCGTCGATTTTTGTTTCAATTATAACTTCTAAATCTTGATTTTTGGCCTTTTCTGGCTCAATAATCTCGTCTGAAAATTCCTCGATATTTAACTCTGGCAAAATTATCCTTAAAATCTGGTCTTTTTCTTCCTTGAAATCATAGTTGAAATAAATTTTAGCCAGCGGTTGTCGCACTTTTACCCCTATCTTGCTTCTGATGCTATGTCCAATCTCCACAATTTCCCTGGCTTTGGTCATAGATTCTTCAAGAGAATTGTTAACTAATTCTGTTTTTGGCTCTTGGATATATGAAAGATGAACGCTTTCCTCGTCAGTTTGATCTTTGACTTCCTGCCACATTATTTCAGATACAAATGGTGTAACCGGCGCAATTATAATAGATAATTCTCTGAGAACATACTTTAAGGTACTTATTGCGCTTTGTCGCTCTTGAATTTCCTCACTTCTAAAACGATCTCTGCTTCGCCTTAGCCACCAAAGCGACAAATCTTCGACAAAGCCTCTAATTTCACGACAGTATTTAACTGTATTATATGAGTCGAGATATTTTTGGGCTGACTGTTTCGTATTTTCAATCCTCGAGAGAATAAACTTGTCAAGAAGAGATGGATTAACTTGGTCGATACTAAGCGGCTCGATCTCATCCTTATAAATCAAATAAAAACCTAGGACATTGTAAAGAATATTGATGATTTTATTGTACGTCTCTCTTAAATCTTTTTCACTAAAGAAAAGATTGTCGGCTTGCATTACCACCGAGGACATCAGATAAAACCTCAACGAATCCGTTCCGAATTGATTAATAACCTGCCAAGGATCAGGATAATTCTTCTTGCTTTTAGAAAGCTTTTCTCCTTTTTCTGACAAAATCGTGCCCGTTGCTACAACATTTTCAAAGGAAATATTATCAAATAAAAGCGCCGAGACAACGTGCATGTAGTAAAACCACGCTCGTGTTTGCGCTATATACTCCCCTATAAACTGCCCGGGGAAACGACTCTCGAACTCTTCTTTATTTTCAAATGGATAATGCCACTCGGCAAAAGGCATCGAGCCCGATTCTACCCAGCAATCTATGACTTCTGAAATTCTGTGCATATCACCACTGCATTTTGGACAAGAAATTATAATTTGATCAATATAAGGCTTGTGCAAATCGATTTCTTCTACTTTGTCGGATTTATAGACTTGAGAAAAATTCTTGGCTTTTTCCCGAAGCTCTTTGACCGACCCTATACAGATGCTTTCTTCGCATTTATCGCTTTCGCATTTGAAAAACGGCAGGGGCGTTGCCCAGTATCTATTTCTAGAAATATTCCAGTCCGGTGCTGTCTCTAAAATGTTTAAAAAACGGCCACTTTTAAGATTCCCGGGGTACCAATTAATTTTTTCGTTTAGCTCTATTAGCCTTGATTTAATTTTTTGAATGTTAATAAACCAAGCAGATATTGCATTATATATTAGCGGAGATTCACATCGCCAGCAATGCGGATACGAGTGAGTATAGGGTTCGGTTTTAAAAACTAATCCCCTCTTATCTAGATCATCCAATATTTCTTCTTCGGCATCTTTAATAAATTTTCCCTGCAAGAATTCAGGAGCCTCTTTGTTATAATGGCCCGATGAATCCAGGAGCGGTACTTGGGGCAAATCAAGTTCAAGTCCGAGAGCAAAATCATCCTCACCGTACATTACCGCGGTGTGCACGACACCAGTGCCTTCCTCTGTTGTTACAAAATCAGCCGGTGCAACATACCAAGCCTTTTGACCCAAATCTCGCACTGCTGGAATTTCAAAAAGCGGTTCGTACTCTAAACCCTCAAGATCACCACCTGTTAGATCGTCGTGGACTATTTCAATTTTTTCCCCTTTAAAAATTTCTTCGACTAAAGCCGAGGCAACAATATATAACTGCGGGACTCCTTTGATTCGCAGAGCTGAATATTTGACGTCGCATCCAACCGCTAGTGCAACATTGGCGGGAAGGGTCCATGGAGTTGTTGTCCAGGCCAGAATATATGCCGAATCCATAGTCTCGCAATTTTTGCCAAATTTTTGTCCTGGTTTTAGTTTGAATTTTACGATTGCCGAGTCCTCCGTAACATCGCGATAGCTATTGTCCATCTGGATTTCGGCATTTGAAACCGGGGTTTCGCACCTAGGGCAATAAAGAAGTACTTTGCGACCTTCATAAATCAAATCTTTGTCCCAAATTTGCTTGAGCGCCCACCAAACACTTTCCATATAAGTAGAATCCATCGTCTTGTAAGAGTCTTCGAACTCTACCCAGCGGCCAATTCTCTCGATCATCTCTTTCCACTGAGTCGCATAATTTAAAACCATATCACGTGCTGTTTTGTTAAAAACATCCACGCCTTTTGCCTCGATCTGTTTTTTCCCCGAGATTCCAAGCTCTTTTTCAACCAAGGTTTCAATTGGCAAACCGTGGCAATCCCAACCCCAACGGCGTCTTACACGCTTGCCTTTCATCGTCCAATATCGAGGAAAAACGTCTTTGGTAACCGATGAGAGAATATGCCCATAATGAGGCAGACCGGTAGCAAAAGGAGGCCCGTCATAAAATACATAAGGCTCATTTTCGGGCCGCGAAGTAACTGAACGCTCGAAAATCTTCTTCTCTTGCCAGAATTTTAAAATCTCTTCTTCTTTTTGAGCGTATTTATTTTTTTCCATTAAATATCTTTAGTCGATACCCACTGTTTAAAATATATGCATTTGCCCGATTTGTTTAGTCTGACTTCAAAAATTCCATCTTTCAACTGATTGGTTTTCTTACTAATGCAGTACCTTTTAACTTGCCAGTTTATTAACGCGTAGCCATTTTTCTGGTGAATTATTTTTGAGCTAAACTGAATATCTTTTTGATTATCAGGGACAACATCCCAAAGCTCCTTGACGCCTTGCCAAGTAGTGACCGGCTCATCGGTCGCTTCTTCATAATACTCAATATTTTGTTTATCAAACAGCTCCATAACAGAATCGGGATCTAAATCCGACCAACCCTTACCCAATTTATTTATCCACTCCTGCATATTTTTCAAAATTATTTTTATGTCGGAGTCGGTCACCCATAAAATCTTGCTAGATTTTTGGTCGACCCCGGCTCGCGCCGTCGCGCTCCGCCTTTCGCCTCCTCAACCTTCCAAATATTTCTTGCACCGTACCTTCGGTATGTTGCAAGAAATCTGGCAGGCCCTAGAGGAGTCGAACCTCTGACTGCGGTTTTGGAGACCGCCATTATACCGTTTAACCAAGGGCCTATGTCCGCCGAAAGGCGGATTTTCAAATTATCCTAAACTATTTGCTCTCTTTGTGAGCAGTGTGTTCTTTACACTTCTGGCAGAATTTTTTCATATCCAATTTCTTAACCGGTTGGATGTTGGATCTTGATGAAACATAATTTCTTCTGCCACACTTACTGCATTCTAACACGAGATTGCTTAATCTGGTACCTTTTTTAGCCATGATTCGGTCTCCCTTTAATGAATTTAAATATGATGATTGAAAGTCCTAAAATAAAAAGGACTGATCCAATTGCCGTTAAAACGGCTGACGATTTAATAACTGAGAGAGAAGCCGCATCAGCCTGAACCAAAAATGACGGACTTACAGACTCAGTGATACCAGCCAAACCAGCAACTAGAAAAAATATTCCCAGTCCAAACGATAAAATTTTTTTCATTTTGTCCTCTTTGAAGTGTGGAGCCGAAGACGGGTCTCGAACCCGTGACCTCGTCATTACCAATGACGTGCTCTACCAACTGAGCTACCTCGGCAATATTGATTCAGACTTGGAAGGATTCGGTCATGTACAAGATGAAGGATTCGGTCACCGGTCTCCGCCTGCTGGCGGATCCGTCGACCCCGCCTCCCTCGCCTACGCTCGGTCCGGCTTTCGAATCCTTACCGTCTCCAAATATATTTCGCATCGGCCGTTGGCCGAGGCGAAATATCTGGTGCCGGGTGAAGGATTCGAACCTCCGTAGTCGCAAGGACGCTTGATTTACAGTCAAGTGCAATTGACCGCTCTGCCAACCCGGCATACTTATATCCTAAATTTTTTGTATTTTTTCGCCTCAATACTCAATTCATTTCTTGCTCTAACTTGATTCCAAGGAATTTCGTATTTTTCCCCTTTCTCAGTCAAAATGAACAGCTTGTCAAAATCATCATCACCATATTTCTTTGTGTAATGAAATGATTGATTACCTCCAGTTATTCTTAAACCTGCATAGCATCGTCCTTTAGGATTATAAAGCCCTGCATATTTAACCTGGATCCGGCGAAGTTCTCCATTCTTCTCAACGACTAAGTCATAATTTCTTTTGTCTCCAATCGGAAGACAAACTTCGAAACCCGACGAAATATAAAAACTAATCGCCTGCCCTACCGCTAAATCCCCTCTCTCTTTAGAATTCATTAATAAATTCTATCAGAGTATAGTGTCAATTTCAATGTACTTGGAGCCGATAGTCAGATTCGAACTGACGACCTACTGTTTACAAAACAGTTGCTCTACCACTGAGCTATATCGGCACCCATACATCCAAAATAAGTCGTCGTAGGACCTAAGATAATATTAGCAGAAAATATGAGATCTCTCAAGGCTAGTGGTCAGTTAAAATGGTTGGATTTTTAGCTGGTCGAGCCATTTTTTGTATTTTTTGCTTTTAGGCTCAAGCCTAATAGCTCTTTTTGCGGCGTTAATTGCTTCCTTGTTATCACCTTCCGAATTATAGGCGTACGATAAATTAAAAGCGCATGACGCTTGGATGGGATTCAATTTTAAAGATTCCTTAAATGATTCTATTGCATCGGGAAAGTTTCTTTGCTCGAGATAAATCACGCCCAAACGAGCAAATGTTGTGCTGCTTCTTGGATTCTTTTTTACCGCCTCGATATACCACTTCTCAGCACTTTTATATTGTTTTTTCTTGAAAAGTTCTTCCGCTTTTGCAAAGTTTTCCTCTTGGCCCTCGAAAGGATTTATCTCGCGGAGCTCAGTAATCTCTTGAGCTTGCCCACTAGAAGTATCAACCTCCTGCGCTAGCTCACCAGGAAATTCTTGCTCCGTGAGATAGGCCCTCCTGTAAACTATCGCAAGAGCTACCAGTAAAAGAAATATTATTATTGCGGGATAAATGATCATATATATTCTTTTGATTTTTTGCTTACATACAGACTTTCAGCTAAAAGCTTATGATTTACGTTCGTACTTCGAATTTTCTTTAAAAGATCTGCAATCTTTTGGAACAATAAAAAAGTATCTTTATTTAACATTCTTTTTTTCAATTCTTCAAGCCCCCCAAAAAGCGACTGTTCAAATTCACTTTTCGTCATCTTGCTTGTGATTTGCAGATAATCATTCATTGTCAAATTTAACAGGCTAATTATTGTCTGTTCACGATCGTAAACAATCTTAGAAGACGACAAAATATATTCTTTGCATCTGGATCTTATTGTTTTAATAATTGAAGAGAGATTGTTAGACGACAATATTATTTTAAGATGAGCCGGCGGCTCTTCCAACAGCTTTAGCATTGTGCTCGATTGCTCAATATTTAAATTCTCAACCTGATCAATATGAAATAATTTATTAATTCCTGAAATTGGCCTCGAAGATACATCTAGGATTTTCAATCTTAACTCCTCTACTCCCTCATCTGGAACAAATTGAACGAATAGTTCTCGCTTGATACCGAGCGATTTTTTTACTTTTTCCAGCAAATCATCAACTGAATTATTACAAATAACTAAAATCGGCTGACTGCTCCTAGCAAGCTCTTTGATAAGGTGTTTCTCTTTTGATATCATATAAGAAATTAGTATCAAAAATATGGAAGAAAGTGAAATAAAAGACAAAAAGATTCCGTGCAAAACATGCCAAAAAGATTTTGTTTGGACTGCTTCTGAACAGAGGTACTACGAAAAGAAAGGCTTCAAAAAACAACCGCAGAAATGCTCGGATTGTCGCGAAAAGGCCAATAAATTGAGAGACGAAAACATGTTTTATATACACTGCGGAATATGTGAAAAAAACGCAGTGATGATAGCGCCTCCGCCAAAAGATCGGGTTGCAATATGCTCAGACTGCTACAATAAATTCATCGACGAATTTAAGAAAAATCAGAAAAAAAATCCGCCTAGCGAGAAACTTGAGGCTTAATCTCTACTTTGTTCTTCTTGAGAGTTCTAAAACAATTCTGGCAAAAAGACAGTCCCCATTTTTTTTGCAGATTCGGTCTGACAACTCTTTTGGTTTTGTGGAGAGAATGAGGTCTATTTAAACTCATTGTGTCGCCCTTCCCACATAAATAACAGAATTTGCTACTTTTATGACGAGATTCTACATTGGCCATATGAAAATATTTTTAATTTGATAGGATTGATACGAAAGAATAATAACAAATTATTTTAGAAAGATCAAGAGAAAATGAGCATTTTATCCGGCCTGGGTGGATTGATTATAAATTTTGCTGTATTTTTTGTCTGCTTATCCGTCCATGAAGCATCACACGCTCTCGCCGCCTACAAACTCGGCGATCCGACCAGCAAGATCGATGGTCGCTTGAGTTTAAACCCCCTGAGGCATATTGATTTGTTTGGAACGATTTTGCTTCCACTGTTTTTAATTATCTCCGGCTTTCCGGCTTTCGGGTATGCCAAGCCAGTCATGGTCAATATTAATAATTTTCAAAAACCTCCAAGGGATAATTTCTTAACTGCCTTGGCCGGCCCAGCTTCAAACCTTATTTTTGCATTCTTAGTTGGAATACTAATCAGTATATTCCCCGCACTTAATTTTTTGACCATATTGGTTCAGGTCAATATTATTTTGGCATTGTTTAATCTCCTGCCGATACCACCTCTTGACGGAAGCAAGGTCTGGCATCTTATATTAAGTGAAGAAACTTATCTCACTCTTGAGAGGTTTGGTCCATACATTTTAATCGCTTTTATTCTATTTATGGGATCGGCCGCAGATTATTTGGTGGTACTCACTTATTCAATTTCAAACACGTTCACGCATCTATTTTAAAAAAATGATAGAATGAAAGTGCCCTTGTGTACATGATGTATAATTGTTTCAACAATTTATTATATGGGAGAGCGATATCTGTTTGCTCTGCGGAGCAAGCATGTGCTCACCCACCTCAAAAAAAGAGGAACAAACCATCATCCCCCACGAGGGTTTTATAATGAAAATTTCAATTAGAGATAGAGATAAATTCAAGGAAAAGTATAAAAATATTTTTATAAGAAAAAATAAAACTATTAAAGTATCGCGGTGGTTTTTTTATCAGATTCTTTTTAAATTATGGGTTGTACATGCACGCCTTACAAGGCGCGATTTTACCCCGACAAAAAACAGCCTTGAGAGTGCGATAAAAAACGTTAAGCTTTCCGGCAACCTTATCGACATAGGGGGCGGAAGCGGCTGGATGAGTGAATATTGGGATGGAGAAGGTCTCTATGTTGTAGTTGATCCCATGTTTAGAAAAGTAATTATAAAATATCAAGCATATAAAAAAAATAAATTAGTTTTTGTTCAATCCAAGGCTGAAAAGATACCATTTGAAGATAACACTTTTAACTGCGCTTTAATCTGCGCAGCAATTGACCATGTTGAAAATCCAGATATAGTGCTAAGCGAGACATCTAGAGTTCTGCGAAATAATGGGCATTTGTTCGTTACCCATAAAATAGACACTAAAGACAGAAGAAGCAACTTAGGACACCAAACTTCAATATCAGAAAACAAACTTAAATCGCTGCTTAAAAAAGAGTTTAGAATCGAAAGAGAATCAAAATCCCCTGACAAGAAGATAATATATATTTGGCTAAAAAAAATCGGGGCGTAGCACAGTTGGTAGTGCGCAGGGCTGGGGGTCCTGCTTGTCGGCCGTAATTCGGGGTATAGCACAGTTGGTAGTGCGCCGGGCTGGGGGTCCGGAGGTCGGCAGTTCAAGTCTGCCTACCCCGACCAAGAACGAAGGCCGAAGATCGCGAGTTCGATTCTCGCCGCTCCGACCACGTATATTCTTCCGCTTTGCGGAATGGAAACGTAGTCAGAAAGTCAGGCAATCAATGCAAAAGTCTTTAGCTAGCGGTAAATTTTGGAAAAAGTTCCACAGCGGAAGAAGAAACTTTAAAAAAGAGCCGGATAATAAATTCCTTATTTTCTTGAAAGAATGCGTTTATTTTAGCTATACGCAATATGAACTTTTTTACAAAATCCTTCCACGATTTTTAAATAAAAACCAGAGCGTGCTAGAGATCGGGTCAGCTCCGGGAAATAACCTAGTGCTAATCCATAAACTCTTCGGCTCAAAAGTTTTTGGTGTAGAGAATAACCCAGCAGGATTAAAACAAAATAAAAAAAATTTTGAGGTAAACGGCATTGACCAAGATAATATACTCAAAAGAAATTTTTTTAATTTTAAAACTAACAAAAAATTTGATGTAATTTTTTCAGCCGGTTTCGTTGAGCATTTCCCACACCCCGAAAAAGTAATAAAGAAACAATCCAGACTGCTTAAACGAGGAGGCCTTATTGTTTGCACAATTCCAAATTTTTCATCCATCAATTATTTAATACAGAAAAAACTCAATAGTGAAATTCTGTCTGCTCATAATCTCGATATTATGCATTTAAAAACTTTTAGAAAATTATTTGTTAATTTTGACGAACTTTATTCGGGATACTATGGAATTTTTTCATTTAGAATGTTTCAAACTAACCAACCATTGTATAGCATTACGTTTAACTTCTTCAAACCATTAAGATTATTTTTTAATCTGCTTGGAATTCTCCTGTCTACTGTGATAAAAACAAGAAATATTGTTTTCAGTCCCTTCTTGATTTTTATAGGAGTTAAAAAATAGCAGCCTAATCAAAAGGATTACCTTTAAATGCTGTGAATTGATTTTTTAATTTTTTTTTGTTTTTCTTATCTTGTATGACAAACACAAAAGCAACACATTTGATTGTAGGAGTTGGCGAGGTTGGGATCGCGCTTAAAAGAATCTTGGAGAAAAAGGTAACATTATTCTGGTTCGACATAAAACCAAAAATCAAAAACAATCCTCCTCTCTCGCCTGAAGAAATTGAGGTTTTGCATATTACCTTTCCTCAGAACGAAAAATTTATCCGCTCTGTCAAACAGCTAATAAAAAAATACAATCCGAAATTGACGATAATTCATTCCACCACAATTCCGGGAACAACAAAGAAGTTAGGCGCAAATGTTGTTCACTCGCCAATTGTCGGACAACATGATTGTCTGTACAAGCACGTTAAAACATTCAAAAAAGCCGTGGGACCGAATTCGAATAAAGCTCGTCTGTTGGCTAAAAAATACATAGGAAAGATTTTCAATCTAGAATTCTACAAAAACTCCCAAACCACCGAAGGTGCAAAAGTTTTGGCCCTGACGAAATTTGCAATTAATGTCGAGATGGCGCGTTATGCCAATCTCTTCTGTAAAAATCTAAAAATTAGCTACAAAGAGACATACACAAAATTCTCCGAATTATACAACGAAGGATATAAAAAAAATAATCTGGTTATTTTCATCCAACCAGTTCTTGATCCGCCAAAAGGAAAAATAGGCGGTAGCTGTGTTGTCCCGGGGGTCAAAAAAGCTCAAATAATATTAAGGTCTAATTTTTTCGATGACATCATCACCAAACACGAAAAAGAAAATTAAGGTTGTTGAGCTCACATCAACTATGCTTATCGGCGGAGCTGAAAATGTAGTTAAGTCGATATGCCAAAAAATTGATCGAAAAAAATTCGATCTATGCTTGATATCGATGTACGATCAAAAAGAAGGGACATGGCCTAGTAATCTGAAGTGTTATAGTTTGGGCAAAAAAAGAAGGGGGTTCAGTCTTAATGTTTTTGGAAAAATAGTAAAAATTTTAAATGAGGAAAAGCCGGATATAATTCACAATCACGGTATCCATTCTTTGCTTCATCTTGTACCAGCAAATTTTTTTTCCTCCAAAGCGACAATAATACAGACCGTTCACAACAATCTAGATTTTTATTATGGCCAGATTCTTTGGAAGCTTATTTTTTTATTTTTTAACCTAAAGATAGTAAATTTATCTCCCAGCATGAATCCTCAAATTCAAAAATCAGCAAACAATCACAATATAGCAAACGGAATAGATTTAAAAAAATTCTCAAGCATTAGCCCTAAGAGTAAAACATCAAACAACATCTTGTTTATCGGAAGATTGGAAAAACAGAAAAATCCGATTTTAGCGTTAAAAACGTTTCATCAAATTTACAAGCAAGATAAGACATTCCGCTTTACCATGATAGGAGCGGGAAGGTTGCAAAATAAGATTATGCAAACCGCAATGAATCTAGAATTGAAAAAAAATTTTCGCTTGATAACAGATAAGGTGAGACCTGAAAAATATTATAGAAATCATAATTTCTTGCTGGTAACTTCTAATTGGGAAGGAATGCCACTAACTATAATCGAAGCGATGGCCGCAGGACTAATAATTTTTACAACCGATGCCGGAGCCGTAAAAGATTTAATTTCGGATGGGAAAAACGGATTTATTTTCAAAACCAGCTCGCCAAATACGATGGCAAAATATTTTTTTGAAAAAACCGCCGATAGAAAAAAATTGAATACCATTAGGAAAGAATCGCGAATTAAAGCAAGGGAATTCTCCGATGATAAAATGATTGACGAATATGAACGCTTATTTACATCATTATCGAGAAAACGGATTGCTGTCGCAAAAGAAGCAAATAATACCTGAAGGAAATTTTTTTCGGGTTGTGATAATCTGTAAGATATGGATGAGCCGATTTTTGACCTTAAAAAAATAAAACTTCCAACTTATGGATTTATTGTTTACATCCTTCTGATTCCGTTTGAAGCCATAATGGCAACCCACATAGTAGTAGTGGTCTCGTATGCTACTATCGTCGCTACAATTACGAGTCTGCTCGTTCTGATCTATCTTCTATTTAAACCAAAACTTCTCCGGCTTACCAAAACCGCTTTCACTTGGGTGGCTTTTTTCTTGTGGGCTGGACTTTCAATCTATTGGTCAATTGATAGATCATCTTCGATATATAATTATATTTTTATTTCCAAACACTTATTTTTCTTACTGATAATATGTTCATATCCCTTCTGCTACTCCGAAAAAAGAGTTATCAGACACGCCATAATTCTCTCGGGCATTCTCCTTTCAGCTACTGTTTTCTTCACAACCTTTAAAGTCGGTGGAATTACAACCTTCGTAAGAGCAACTATCTCAAACGGATATTACAAGGCCGATCCCAATCAACTTGCATCTACGTTGTTGTTGCCAATATCATTTTTAATTGTTGATTTTGCAGAGATGAAGAAATTTAACATTTTGGATTTTATTGCTGCGATTATTTTGTTTGCAACCCTCGTATATACCGGATCCAGAGGAGCTTTCGTTGCCTTGCTAGCAGTAATGATCACCTTGATTATCTCATACCTCAAATATCCCAAGCGAAAAAAAGCGATTTTAGCCTTGGTCTTTTCATTGTCGATTTTGGCCCTTGTAATTTCCTTGCTTAATCCAAAATTGTTGACCCGATTTGCAAAAATAAATGAATTAGATCGATATAGCGCTAATCGCTTACCAATCTGGAAAGATTCCTTCAATCTGTGGAAGGAAAAACCGCTGGCCGGTTATGGGTTCGGTACTTTTAAAACCGTACCCATCATGAAAGCAAAGGGAATAAAGACAGCTCACAACATATTCATTCAAGCATTAGTTGAGGGCGGAATTATTTCTTTTCTCCTGCTTATTGCCGCCGTGATCCCTACTGTCACCATAAAAGGTAATAATGGTTTTTCAAGAGCAGCAAAAGCAAGCGCGGTTGGAATATTTATATCGAGTCTTTTTTTGTTTACCATGAATTACGACTATTTTTGGCTAGTAATTATCGTAGGAGAAATCGCAAATCGTACTTCAGCGGTAAAAACCCAGAACAAACAATCGGTAACTTAAAAAAAATTGTTTGGAATTTTTTTAGTTAGTTATCTCAGCCTAAGCGAATAGCTCTTTTCTCTCTCGATGATTTATAAATAGCTAAAGCAAGCTCCAGTGATTTTCTCCCCTCTCTGCCATCGGTATTTGGTTTTGCACCTCGCTTAAGAACTTCAATAACATTCTTATAGTATTCTATATGACCGGAACCATAAATATTATCAGGTTCGTAGCTAGACTGCTCAACGTATCGATCTTTGCGGTAAGCTTTGAAAAATTCCCACCTCTCAACTCTATTAATCGCTACTCCACCGATTTTCCCAGTCCCCTTCTCGCCAATGATCGTGATAGATCCCTCAAAATTTTTAGGATATGTCAGCATGGTAACATTAATATTTCCAATCGCTCCGCTTTTGAAATTAAAAACTGCCGAACCGGTATCCTCTGCTTCAATATTTCTACTCATTGTAGCGGTAGTTGCCATCACAGACTCTACCGGGCCGCCCAACCATTCCATAGCATCAATATAATGGCTGGCTTGATTCATAAAAGCTCCGCCATCGAATTTCCAAGTCCCCCGCCAACTAGCTTTATCGTAATAACTTTGAGGCCTCGTCCACAAAACATTAACTAAAATCATATATATTTTTCCAAAACGTCTCTTTTCGACTGCTCGCTTCAAAAGCTTCATTGTCGGATTCAAACGATTTTGCTTGACAACAAAAAGCCTAACTGGCGCTTCGTCGCAAGTTTTAATTAATTTATTAGCCAAATTCAGATTCGTTGCCATAGGTTTTTCGCTTATCACGTGTATGCCGCTTTTAGCTGCTTTGATTCCGTGTTCGGGATGCAAGCCGCTTGGGGTGCATATCGATAACACGTCGAGGGTCTCGTCCTCCAGCATCTTGTCAATATCGGTATATATGCGCGGCTTCTGATCGGATTGTAATTTAACATTTTTTTTTGCCAAATACTCATTATATTCTTTAGATTTATCCTTGGCTCTTTTTATTATTACATCGCAGAGCGCTACGAGCTCAGCGTCTTTGTAAATTTCAGATATTGCTTCGATATGTTTATATGATATTCTGCCACACCCTATAAGAGCAAATCGGATTTTTTTCTTCACTTTTGTTTGCCCCGCAAAATTTTGATTTTATTTTTTTCTTTTGAATAATTTTGGCCGCAAACAAAGCATTTCGATTTCTTTCCGTTTTTAAAGTTGAGTTTTTCACCGCAGACACACACCCATCCCATAATTCGGGCAGGATTGCCATAAGATAAACCATAATCCGGAATGTCTCTGGTTACTACCGATCCCGCGCCCACAAAAGCATATTTTCCAATTTTATTTCCGCAGATGATAGTTGCGTTTGCTCCAATTGAAGCGCCTTTTTTTACCAGAGTATTTTCAAATTCATTTTTTCTATCAATATTACTTCGGGGGTTAATTATATTGGTGAATACCACGGAAGGTCCGAGAAATACGTCGTCTTCGCAGACGACTCCTTTATAGATAGAAACATTATTTTGTACCTTCACGTTGTTTCCAATCACAGCTCGACCAGCAACAAAAACGTTTTGACCGATATTGCAATTTTTGCCAATTTTAGCGCCGCTCATTATGTGGCAAAAATGCCATATCTTTGTACCCTCTCCTATATCGCACGGCGGATCGATATAACTTGAATCATGGACAAAATGCTTTTTCTTCATATTAATTTTTTATAAAATTTAAAATCTCGTCAACGATATATTTTTTTTCTTTCTCTTCAAGCTCCGGGTTTACCGGTATTGAAAAAATTTTTTCAGAAACGCTCTCGGCTATTGGCATATCACCCTTTTTATGCCCCAGGTAAGTGAATGCTTTTTGAAGATGCAGAGGGACAGGATAGTATATGCCAACCTCTATTTGCTTTTGTTTTAAATAAGAGACTATCTTATCTCGCCGATTATATCGCATCGAATATTGATTAAACACGCATTGAGAGTTTTCGATAATTTTTGGAGTTTGCGGTTCAATATCTTTAAATTTTTCCGAATAATACCGCGCATTTTTCTCTCTTAATTTATTCCACCTATTTAAATATTTTAGCTTTACCAAGAGAATCCCAGCCTGGACTTCATCAAGTCTTGAATTATAGCCGATTAAATAATTATGATATTTTGTTACTTTTGATTTTTGGCTCTTCTTCCGGTGCAAGGTGCGGTATGCCTCATATCCCGCTTTGCCCCCGCCATGCTCCTTGAGGCCCCTTAAAACCGCAGATAGTTTATAATCGTTGGTAGTTAGCAAGCCCCCATCACCATATGCTCCTAAGTTTTTTGTTGGAAAAAACGAAAAACAGCCAACATCACCGAACGACCCAACCATCTTGCCTTTGTACTTGGCGCCAATCGCCTGACACGCGTCTTCTATGACTTTTAATTTATATTTTCTGGCAACCTTGATTAATCCATCCATTTCGACCGGTTGGCCAAATAAGTGCACAAGCAAAATTGCTTTTGTTTTTTTTGAAATTTTCTCCTCTATCCGATCAACATTAATGTTGTAAGTGTCTTCATCGATATCGACAAAGACCGGAATCGCTCCTACCCTCGCAATTGCCTCGGCAGTGGCGAAAAAAGAGAAAGCAGTGGTTATTACCTTATCTTGAGGTTTTATACCACATGCCGTTAAAGCTAGAATTAATGCATCTGTCCCGCTAGCACAACTTATTGCATATTTAACCCCAACATATTTGGCAATTTTTTGCTCTAAAATTTGAACATTTTCTCCACTGATAAACTTGCCGCTTAAAAAAACGTCTGACATGGCTTTGTCTATCTCCGGTTTTAAATATTTATATTGCTGTTTTAAATTTACCAGTGGAATCATTTTACCACCCGACAACAAATTGACCTGTTTAATTTTTCACCATTTATATTAAACTAATTATTTCGTTTCCGCCATCTATAACTATATGATATATTTGGCCTATGAAAATTGTTTTCATTACCGTTAGCGCCCCTTTTGGAAAAAGGGAATCATTTATAACAACAGAGCTAAAACAAATCAGCTTATATGAAAAAAACTTATTTATTTTTCCCCTTTTAAGACCAAAAAATACTATTTCCGACAAGAGTCTTGTTAAATTTGTACTTAGTCGCTCAAGAGCCAAGGCAATTGCGGTTTTCTTTGGTCAATTTATTAGAAAAATGATACCAATTGGAAAAATACTTCTCAGACTATCTCGAACTCAAAAAATAAAGCGGTTTTTTTATACTTTATTTTTTTTACCGCGCACGCTCTTGCTTGTAGATTGGATTGAAAAAGAACAAATCGATCATTTGCACGCTTATTGGGGAACTTCAACTGCAACCTGCGCATTAATTACCAATTATTTAACCGGAGTGCATTTTAGCTTTTCTATACATCGGGCCGATATTGAAACAAACGACGTTCTTGAATTTAAAGCAAGCAAAGCAAAGTTTATTCGAAGTATATCCGAGTGGGGAAAAGACAAAGCTGAATCCCTAGAAATTCCAAGGAGTAAAATTTTTGTGATTCATCTCGGGGTCAATGTTCTTGATATCCTCCCCATACGAATAAAAAACCAAATAATAGAGCTCGTTGCTGTTGCGAATCTCATAAAACTGAAAAGAGTCGCTTTTCTTGTTGAAGAAATTGCAAAAATACCAAATCTTCGTTTGAATATTATTGGCGAAGGACCCGAAAAAAGAAAAATACAAAAAATTGTCAGAAAAAATAAAATTTGTAATCGCATCAATTTTTTAGGTCACCTTACTTCGAATGAGTTATTTTTTCTTTATAAAGATAGGAGATTCGACTTGTTTGTTTTGCCAAGCAGTATTGAAGGAATTCCTGTTTCTGCAATGGAAGCAATGGCCAACTGCATTCCCGTAGCCATAACAAAAGTCGGAGGCAGCGGTGAGCTCGTCAACTCAAAAAATGGGTATATTTTAAAGCAAGATTTTAGCAATCTTGAAAAAATATTGAGTCGATGTCCCGAACCCAGCAAAATTACCAACGCATATAATAAAGTGAAAAAAGAGTTTAATGTTAGCCGGACATCATTAAAATTATTAAATACAATCAGAAATTATGTCGAACAATAAAAAAGTTATTTGGATCGTCAATCAATATGCCACACTGCCCAGTGCATTCGGAGGAACAAGGCACTATGATATAGCCCAAGCCCTGATAAACAAAAATCTTGAATTTTTTATTATCAGCTCGGGTTATAGCAATTTTGAAAAAAAAGAAAAACAAAACTACGGATCATCTTTTTACAAAATCCAAAAAGTAACCGGAAACACAAATTTCGTATGGCTCAAAACACCTGGATATAATTCCAATGGCCTTAAAAGAAACATCAATACCGTTGTCTTTTCGAGACAATTAAAACGCGTTTCACCATATCTTAAAGCTCCCGACCTGATCATAGGATCCTCTCCGCAACTCATATGCTCTTACCAAGGATTAAAACTAGCAAAAAAATTTAAAATTCCATTTATTTTTGAAGTCAGAGATATTTGGCCTCAGTCCTTGATAGAACTAGGAATGAGCCGGTTTAGCCCCCTTGTAACTTATTTTAAATATCTCGAAAAAAAATTGATGTATGCTAGCAATCACATCGTTTCCATAATGCCCTTCTTCAAGGAATATGCAACCGGGAACTTTAATATTGATAATAAAAAAATTACATGGATCTCAAACGGTGTTGCCGACCGCTATATTAGTCACATTAATAAAAGAACCCAAAAGAAGAAGTATTTTGACATAACATACTCGGGAACAATTGGTGTTGCCCAAAACAGTGAGTGTATTATAGGTGCGGCCAACTTACTTAGAAATTACAAGAATATTCGTTTCAATATGATCGGCGAAGGCGTAGAGAAGAAAGCCATTATACAAAAAGTGCGTGAACTAGATCTAGAGAATAATGTTCTATTTTTCGATCCACTTCCTAAGGACAAAATTTTTAATAAGTTATATTGTTCAGATGTTTTGGTTTCGTCCTTAAAGTATTCCAGCATTTATAAATATGGAACCGGGCCAAATAAGATTTTTGACTATATGGCGGCGGGAAGACCTATAATCTTTGCATCATCTTCAAAAAATAGTTTAGTCGAGGAAGCAAAATGTGGAATAATGATCAAATCCGATAATTCTAAAAAGTTAGCGGAAGAATTACTCAAATTATACAGGAGCGGGAGGAGCAAACTCGAAAAGATGGGTAGAAATGGACGGTTGTACGTCCGCAAATACTATGCAATTAGTAATTTGGCAAAAAAATATTATCAGGTTATTATTGAACTATTAGACAAATGAAATTTTACCCAAAATATATTAAGCCTCCGCTGGATTATTCTTTTGCTTTTATATTGATACTGCTGTTGTCTCCACTTCTGATCATAATCACTGCTATGGTTCTGCTTTTCGACAGCTTGCCAATCATATTTAAACAAAAAAGAATCGGGCAATTTGACCGCGAGTTCACGATCTACAAATTCAAAACCATGAGCAATGTCAAAGGACCGCTTCTTACTTTTGATAACGACAAACGAATTACTAAGCTGGGAAAGTTTTTAAGGAAATATAAGTTTGACGAACTTCCCCAGCTTTTCAACATCCTCAAGGGAGATATGAGTTTTGTCGGACCACGGCCAGAGGTGCCAATATTAGCTCGCGAGCGCCATCAGATCAGCTCTATCCTGCTCAATAGCAAACCAGGAATGACCGGGTTAAGCTCTATACGATTTATCGATGAAAGCAAGTACTACAAAAAAAGCCTGAAAGACCCATATAAAATTTATTTTGAAAAAATTCTTCCTAAAAAAATTGCTATTGACGAGCAATATGTTGCCTCTTCAAGCTTTGCCCTTGATCTAAAAATAGTACTCGAGACATTCAAAATAATCCTATTTACGCTTTTTTAATTCAAAAAACTTTGCTAAAATGATAAAGAGGGGTTAAATTTGGAATCAAACAGTTTTTTAATTAAAAGATTTTATTTAGTTGTAATACTTATAGCCTTCGCCTTGGCGGTTGGTACCTATGTTTACTTTGCAACAGAAAGAAAATCTTATGTCGCAAGGGGAAAATTCAACTATTACTTCAAGACCTCCGAGAGCCCAACCAATGACCTACCTTTCGTCTCGGATGCGATGACGCAGTCGATCTCGGATTCAATTCAAACCAGAGCCTTTCTGGAGAAATTGTATGATGCGAGTAATATAAAATTCACCAGCCAACTAGCTAACAACCCAAGTAAGTACATCAAAACAAACATAATAGAAGACTCGGGCACAATACAGGTAAATATTTTCAGCGATAGCAAGGATACGTTAGCGAGATTGGCACAAAAATTTTACTCTGTGCTAGAAACCTCGTCAGTAATTTCCGGGATCGATCCAAAGCCGAAAATTAATATCGTAGACCCGTTATATATTAACGAAAAGTCGGTTTATCCCAAACCGCTTGAATATTCCGCACTCGTGTTTATAGGATCACTATTGGTCGGAATAATGTTTTTGTACATTTTTTCAAACGAGAATTAGCCATTGATAACCCCCGCACCAAGACAAATGTCACCCTTATAAAATACTGCAATTTGACCAGGAACCAGTTGGGAAACCGGTTTTTTGTAGTGTAACACGAGGTGCTCGTTTTCAATAGAAAGCCTCGCTCTATGTAGTTTTTCAGACGATCTAGCTTTTACCAGTATATTTATCTGCTCCTTTGGAGGTTTATTGATTAGGTTACAAGGCTTTAAAATTGCTTTGTTTTTAAAAGTATCTTGTCTATGAGTCGATACAACCAAGATGTTAGGTGATTTTTTCGCTACAACATAAAAGGGGCCTCCGGCAAGGCCTATGCCTTTTCTTTGCCCAAGCGTATATTGCATTAAACCGTGATGGCTACCAATTTGCCTGCCTTGGATATCGACGATCGGACCACCGCTAGGCCTTAACTGCTGATCAATAAACCTAGAATAATCCTTTGCGTCAAGAAAGCAAAAATCCTGACTTTGTTTAATTTTTTTGTAAACATTAAATATTTTGTTTTGTTTGGCAATTTCATATACCTCCCTTTTAGTCAATTCACCAAGTGGAAAAATTATTCTTTTCAGCTCTTTTTGGGTCAAAAAGCTCAGCGAATAACTTTGGTCTTTTTCCTTATCTCTGCCTCGCTTTAATACTACTTGTTTTTTTGAAAAAATTTCTGATTCTTCCACTTGGGCATAATGCCCGGTTGCCACAAACTCTGCGCCAATCTCATCGGCATACTTTAAAAGACTTAAAAATTTAACTTTTGGATTGCAAAATACGCAGGGACTTGGAGTTCTATTGTTTTTTAATTCTTCTTTAAAATATCCAATCACTTCTTTACTAAATAAACTTCTAGCATCAATAATTCGGTGATTCACCCCATAGCTTGCAGCAATTTTTTTTGCAAGACAAAACGACTGCTCTGAACAACAAACATTTTCGCGTCTTGAACATTTCCAGGTATCAAATTTAAGAGACACCCCAGATACTTCATATCCGGCTTTTTTTAAAAGCATCAAAGAAACCGACGAATCTACTCCGCCAGACATACCCAAAACCACCTTCTTCGAATCAAGAATTTGATTGTCTTTTTTCATTGCTCAGAAATTATTTAACAGTGTTGTCGTCTTTCGCAACCGCAAAGATATAAATTATCTCTAAAATTCCGGCTGTGTTTATGAGAAGAAAAACTATATACCAGACTATTTCATTTCTTCTGGCAGCTTTCCAAAGCGCAATAGCCTTCCAGACCACAGACCAAACTGAGACTAAAACTATGAGAGTAATCCCTCCGGCAGTTGCAAAAAACAAATTCGCAGTATTTGTGTCTAACTGTTCCAAGTTACCACTCACCTCCCCCGAGTAAAAAATTATTTCTGCTAAAATTATAGCAATTTACCCTCAAAAATTCAATTACAAAAAAACTAAATAAGCCCTCTGTTTCGCCTCAGCCAAGAGAGTGCGCTTTTATATTGAGGCATGTAAGAAGCCACCTCTTCGTAAAATTGCCCTGAATGATTTTTCACTTTTGTGTGGCACAGTTCATGAACTACAATATATTCTATTACTTTCTCGGGGCACATTGAAAGCCTTGAATTAAATGATAAGTCGTCCTTCGGGCTGCAACTCCCCCACCTCGAAAAATAACGTTTGTATTTTACTTGGCCAAAATCAAAATGCTTCTTATAATTTTTTAAGTTTTTCTCAACCAAGTTTTTTGTCTCCCGAAGATAGAATGCCTCTAATTTAGTCTTTTTTTCCAGCTCGCTATTGCCTAAAACCCGAATAAAAAGCTTGTTTTCCGTGATTTCGTCCCTCGGGCCATATTCTGCCAAAACTTCTCTCCCGAGAAACAAAACCCCCTGTTTTAGGCGCTTTTGGGGGGATTTCAGATTTTTGACAATCCAACTGTGTTTATCGAGTAAAAATTTATTTATTACAAATTTCGGCAAAATCAAAGGCGAGCGAACTACCACGAGGTCGCCTCTGACCTCGACGCTAAGCGTCCTTCGAGCTGATCTTACTATTTTGTAATTGAATTCTCTATTTATCTTCGCCGCAACAGCCACATGACTCACAATCGCCAGAGCATTCCTTTTCTTCTTCATCCTTGTCCTGTGTTGATTTTTGTTTTTCTTCGTCCATGTTCTCTCCTCGTTATTTTAATGAAATTATAAATTGATAATTTGTCTTTGTCTATTTCGATGATTTATTTTTTATCCTGCCCTCTATTCCACGATCTGTCGGACAGTAATATTTAGAATTTTTGATTTTTTGCGGTAAATTATCAGAAGTTTTTTTTGACCCATATCCCAAATCCCGCATCAGGCGAGTTGGAGCATTTCTAATGTTAAAGGGTACATCTAAATTACCAAGGCGCTTGATATCCTGCCTGACGGAAGAAAGCGCATCATTTGTAGCCCGGCTTTTTGGTGCAACAGAAAGATAAATTACCGCCTCGGCCAAGCAAACATCGCATTCGGGCAGTCCAATAAAGTGGCAGGCATTGTAAACATTTATCGCCACCATCAGAGCGTGGGGGTCGGCAATACCAATGTCTTCAGAGGCAAATCTGATGAGCCTGCGGGCAATATAAAGGGGATCTTCGCCAGCATCGATCATCCTGGCCATCCAATACAGGGCGGCGTCCGGATCGCTTGAGCGCATTGATTTATGGAGAGCGGAAATAATATTATAATGCTCTTCTCCGGATTTGTCATATTTTAAAGTTTTTACAAAATTTGTATTGTTGATTAGCTTCTTGTTAATCTCCTTACCCCTCAGAGCTAAATCTTCGAGCGAGTTAAGGAGAATTCTAGCATCCCCGTTGGAATTCGCTATAAGAATTTTTCTCGCTTCATTGCTGATTTTAATTTTTTTAATTTTCGAAAGAGCATTGTCTAAAATTTTTTCCAGATCCTCTTCTTCAAGTCTCTCTAGCATCAAAACTTTTGAGCGGGAAATGAGCGGCGAGATCACGGTAAATGATGGATTTTCAGTAGTCGCTCCAATCAAAACAATATCTCCCCTCTCAACGTAAGGCAAAAGCAGATCTTGTTGGGCTTTATTGAACCTATGGATTTCGTCAATAAAAATTACTGTTTTTCCCCCTTTAAGCCGGTTTTCAACTGCAAGCACCAACTCCTGCCTAAGCAATTTGACCGTGCCAAGCACTGCGTTAATCCTTACAAAATTTGATTTTGTTGCTTTGCTGATAATATTAGCCAAAGTTGTTTTGCCGCTACCGGGTGGACCAAAGAGAATAATCGAAGAAAGCTGGTCATATTTGATAGCTTCTTTTAACCAAGATTTTCCGCCGACAAGATGCGCCTGGCCAACAAACTCTTCTAATTTTTCCGGTCTAAGCTGATCTGGAAGTGCCATAAAATACTTGCTTATTTTTCCGCTCGTGCTAGATAATGTATTAAAGTAGAATTTTTAATTATTTTTTTACTCTATATGTTAAAATAAAAACAGGTATGAACGAAATAATCAACTACACCAGGTTAACGACATCAGATAAATTATCAGATAAGTTTGCCACCTGTCAGGCTTATATCCCGCAAGATAAAGATCAAGCTGAATTGGGTCAAATTTTTTCACATATTGAAATACTCAGCCCGTGGTTTTCGGCTAGCCAGATCGGTCAAACCGTCATTAACTCGGTAGTTAAAGAGTATTACCGGGGACAAGACTCCTCGGAACTTGTCAATTTTGAAGAAGCGGTCAAAAAAGTCAATGAATCTCTGGCAAAAACCGCCCAAGGCGGCGAAACGGAGTGGATAGGAAAAATATCCGGAGTCATAGTTTTGGTCAATCGAGGCGAAATCCACTTTGCTCAGACAGGTAAATCTCACGCCTACCTCTACCGCTCGGGGAAGGTAAATCATATCACTGAGGGGCTGGAGAGCGAAGAGGCACCACACCCCCTTAAGACATTTTCTAATTTAACCAGCGGAACGCTTCAAGAAGATGATAAGGTGCTTATCGCAAATGACGCATTTTTTGAAGTTATTAACCCAAACGAGCTTAGATTAATCATCTCTTCCCTCCCCCCCGCGCTCGCGGCGGTTGAATGCGCCAAGATTCTGCAAAATCACGGCAGCCAAGACGCGACCGCAATTTTTCTGGAGCTTACAAGCAGAGAACGCTTAGCGGATTTACCACCGGAGCAAAAAGTCGAAGCAATTTATCTCGATCAACAAATTCTCTCATTTTCGGCTTTGAGTAAAAACGCTTTTTCCAATATAGCAAGTCGCATTGGAAGTATGTTCAAAAAATCAACAGGGAGAATAGCAAGCTTTTCAAAAGAGAAAATCGCTCCCGCTACCAAGCGCGCAGTCGAAAAAACAAAAGAAATTGCCAGCACAAAGAGAAAGGAAATTGACGACAAGATGCAAGAGATGTCCACCGAAAGAGGACATGAAGAAAAAAGTAGTTTCTTCGCGCTTGCAACGGAAAGCATCAAAACATTTTTTCTTAAATTTAAAAATAAATTTCGAAGATCGCTTATTCATATCGGCCTTTATACCAGAAAAAAATCAAAAATGTACCTGAGTCTTCTCGGTATAGTGCTGGTCATATTAGCTCTTGTAATTGGGCTGACTTTAAAGAGCAGACAAAGCTCAGCTAAAGAGACAGAAGCGAAGCAGGCTTATAATGAAATTATTTCTCTGGGCGGTCAGGCAGATGTACTTATGGATACAAACCAGCAAGAAGCAATAAGCAAGTACGGCGACGTTATTTCACTTTCAGAAAGGATTAAAAATACAAAATATTACGATCAGGCCAAGCCGACAATAGAAAAGGCTCACAAGCAAATAGGCAACATATCCAAACTCTCTCGTATCGACGCTAAGAGCCAAACAGAGCTAAAGGGCATATCTTCCATAGCTATCAGCGACAAATTCATGTTCGCAACGGTTGGAAGTGATTTTTATTCTCGAGCAATCTCGTCAAATAATTTCAACAAAATCGCACCCTTGGGCTTAGAATTAGATCGTTTAACCTACATTTCTGATTTAGATTTAGTTGCCGGCTTAAATAAAAATAAAATTGTTTTTTTCGATACTACCGGGGAGAATCTCAAAATCGCCGACTCTGAGCTTCAAAAGCCCAGCCAGTTAAAATCTTTTGGGGTTAATCTATATGTTTTGGATACTAGCTTAAATCAAATTCTGAAAATTCCATATGAAGAAAAAAACTTCAAAGATAAATCCGATTTTTTCAAAGAAGATGTTAACGTCAATGAGATTAGCGACTATGCAATTGACGGCAGTATCTATACTCTGAGTAAGACTGGAATTGTAGCGAGATATTCGAGAGGAAATAAAGTTAATGATTTCCAAGTAAGTCTGCCAAATCAAGAGAAAATAGATAGTTTTATTGGTATTTTTACTACTGAAAGCTCAACTGATTTGCTAGTTTTGGTTAAAATAAAAAATGACTTTCGACTCCTTGATTTCAGAAAAAGTGGGGAATATTTAAAACAATATTCGCTAAACGGAATCGAGGTAGTAAAGAGCGCAACCGTAGATCAAACTAACACAAAAATTTTCATCCTATCAAAAGATAAGGTTTTTGATTTTTCGCTGGAATAATTAGATCTTATCTAGCTTGCTCAGCCCTAGAAGATCAAGCATAGAGCCGAGCAGATCTTTAGAAATTTTTACAATCCAAATATTTTTGCTCGATTGTGACGCATCATCGGTTATGATTCTTTGTTTTTCGTAAAACGAATTAAACTTATTGGCAAAATCAAAAGCAAAATCACAGAGGATATTGGGTTGATTGGCATTTGCCGAGCGAAGCAGTGTATCTTTGTAAAAAATCGCTGCCTTTGCAATCTCTGTCGCCTCAATAGGCAATTCTTCAGTGATTTTTTCGCCGCCAAAACGCTTTGTAAATTCGCTCAGAAGACTCCTCATTCTCGCATAGGAATACTGCAAATAGATTGCGCTATTGCCTTTTAGATCGATCAGCCGGTCAAAGGAAAACACAACATCGGAAAGCCGGTTGGTGGACAAATCGGCGTATTTGATTGCCGAGGTGGCCAATTCTAATTCTTTCCCCTCTATATTAGAAACCTCTCGATCCTTCTCGTATGCAAGAACTCTCATTTCGGCTTCCCGGATAAGGTCGTCGAGGAGAATGACTCGGCCTTTGCGAGTTGACATCTTGCCTTCGGGCAAGCGCATCATACCATGGCCGGCAAAAACTATATGAGTATTTTCAAGCCAGCCGAGCTTTTGAGCAATCGATTCCAGTTGTTTGAAATGTAAATCCTGATCTTGTCCCACATGATAAACGATCTCACGCGACTTGTACTTATCGATCCTGTATTTTAGCGCCGCCAAGTCGCGCGTCATATAAAGTGCCCCGCCGTCTTGCCTTTTGATCAACGCCGGCGGCAGATTATCCAGCTTCACAATGAGTGCGCCTTCGGATTTTTCGAGCAAATTTTTGCTCTCTAGCTCTTTGACTACAAAAGCTAATTTATCCTCATAAAAACTCTCACCGACGACATTGTCGATTTTTATGTTGAGAATTTTATAAATCCGATCAAACTCCTTGAAACTCCAATCGACGCATTTTTTCCATAAATCTCTCGCCTGCTTGTCGCCGTCTTCCAGTTTTTTCGACCAAGCTCTGGCAAGATCTTCTAATTGGGGATTTTTTTCAGCCTCTTCGTGAAATTTTATGTAAAGGCAATTTAATTCTTCAATCGGATTTTTAGCGATTTTATCCTCATCGCCCCACTCGCAAATTGCATAAATAAGCTTGCCAAACTGAGTCCCCCAATCGCCGATATGATTAATCCCCACAACCGTATAGCCCAAAGCCTTATGAATATTATAATTGGCCTGGCCGATGATAGTTGAGCGAAGATGGCCGACGGAAAAGGGTTTAGCAATATTTGGTCCCGAATAATCAAAAACGATTGTTTGGTTGGAGTTTGAAGCATCTTTCAAATAGTCATTAACTTTCCCGCTCATTTCCTTGAGCTCCCTCTCGTAAGCCGACTTTGAAAGATAAATATTAAGAAAGCCAGATTCGAATTCTACTTTTTCAATAAACCCGGGGAAGTTTGTCTTTAAGTCATCAGCAATTTTTTTCTCAGTATCAGCATGAGCTACATTTTCTTTTTTCAAAATACGATTTAGCGCTGCAGGCGTAAGGCAATAATCACCAAACCGGCCGTGTGAATTTTCAATTTCTTCACCGGTCTCCTCTTTCAAAAATTTGTTGATTTCTTCCCTGATCATCTAATTGAGGACTATTTTATTTTAACCTTTAGGAATTTGAGCTTTCCAACTCTCAGTATAAATGCATCGCCTGAATTAAAAACTTTTTCCAAACTTGCTAGGCTATCATCAATTTTAACTGCATTTTGCTCTACTAGCCTCCGGGCTTCGCTCCTGCTTCCTGCAAATCCAACTTCAACCAAAAGATCGACAATGCTTTTTGCACTTGCTTCTTTTTCCTCGATTTTCTCCGGCATCTCTCTTTTGGAAAATACGTTTTTGAAGTTTTCTTTTGCCTCTTTAGCCTCACTATCGGAGTAAAGTTGTCGGACTATCTCATAGGCTAAATCCGCCTTCGCATCTCTCGGATTGACCTCTCTTCCTAACTGACTTTCCAAAAGCTTGATCTCATCCATGCTTTTGTTGGTTAATAACTCGAAACCAATTATGATAAGTTCATCAGGATAAGCCATAATTTTTCCAAAAATCGTTTGGGCATCATCATCGAGATTGATCACATTGCCTTCGCTTTTGCCCATTTTTTTGCCAGCCGGGTCTGTTAGAAGTTTCGTCGATAAAACAAATTTTTCCTTGTTTTTCAGCTTTTTCATCAAGGCACGGCCAGCGAGCATGTTAAATGTCTGATCATTGCCGCCAAGCTCGAGATCAACATCCATCGTTACCGAATCATATGCCTGAAAAACCGGATAGAAAAATTCGTGCAAATAAATTTCCTTACCGCTTTTAAGCCTTTCTTGAAACATATCGCGCTCGATCAACTGCTGAACTGTAAAGTTGGAGGCTAGCTCGAGCATATCTACGGGCTTTAATTTATTGGACCACTGCTCATTATGCAAAAATTTCATATCAGCATGCTCGGTGTCAATAATTTTGCCAATCAACTCTTTATAATTTTTAGAATTTTCTTCAACTTGCTCTTTTGTTAGTTTTTTTCTCGTAGCTGATTTATCTGTCGGATCGCCAATTTGAGCCGTAAAATCCCCGATCAAAACTATCACTTCGTGGCCAAGGTCCTGGAATTGTCGAAGTTTTTTAAAAACTACCATATGCCCGATATGCAGTTTTCCAGTCGGGTCAAATCCAATATAAATTCTTAATTTCCTGCCAGATTTAAGCTCTTCCTCCAAGCGTTCTCGACTTGGATAAATTCCGCTTACACCGCGTGTTAAAAGTTCTTCTATTTTATCCATTTTAAAAATTTCGTTATTTTTTTGCATTCGATACTTTACTTTTTTGGCAGCTTGATTTATAGTTATCAGATCAAGTTAAGATACGTCCAACCTGAAAGTATTTTATCTTAATCTATGGTATAATTCAAATAATATGAAACTTGCTGGAATAGTAAATATCAAGAGACCAACAAGACCAAAGGCGCCTAAGACCGAACAGCAAAAGAAGCTCTTCAGAAAAAGACTTTTGTATTTCGGTCTGGGGGTAATCGGTTTTATAGTTTTGCTTTTCCTCTGGTATGCAAAAGACATTCCCACTCCTGCAAAATTAGCCAGAATTCAAGCGGCAGAATCAACCAAGATTTTAGCTAGAAATGGCGATGTTCTGTATTCTACCGGCGATGAGAGAAGAACCGTTATAGATAAAAACTTAATACCGCAAAATATCAAACAAGCTGCGGTTGCAATTGAAGACCCAAACTTCTACAGGCACGGCGGGGTTGACTTCAAGGGTATTGCCCGGGCTTTTGGCGCTGACGTTCTGAATCTGAAATTTTCTCAAGGCGGCTCAACAATTACGCAACAATTTATTAAAAATGCCGTACTAACCAATAAAAAATCGATTTCAAGGAAAATCAAGGAAGTAATACTGTCAATCGAGATTGAACAAATTTACTCAAAGGATGATATTTTGGGGATGTACTTAAACGAAATTCCTTATGGCGGAAATGTTTACGGCGTCCAAGAAGCCAGTAAAATGTTTTTTGGAAAAGAGGCTAAAGACCTAACTCTGGCTGAAGCGGCAACCCTGTCGGCAATATCAAACGCCCCAACCTATTATTCGCCCTATGGTACGCATACCAACGAACTTTTTAACCGCAAAAATAAGGTTCTGGATAAGATGGTGGAGCAAGGCTACATCACAAAAGACCAAGCCGATCAAGCCAAGAAAGATACGCCATCTAAAGAACATCCTGATTTCAAAGCAAAAACCGAATATATTAAGGCTCCGCATTTTGTTATGTACATTAAACAAAAGCTGGTTGAAGAATACGGGGAAAAAATGGTTGATAGCGGCGGGCTAACCGTAACTACTACGCTCGACTCTGATCTTCAGAAAAACGCCGAGGAAGCGATAGCAAGCGGAACTGCAAAAATAACCAGATATGGGGCTAGCAACGCAGCTCTGGTTTCCGTCGATGTCAAGACCGGCGAGATAGTTTCCATGGTGGGAAGCAAAGATTACTTCGACCTCGAGCATGACGGAAATGTAAACGTCACAGATTCTCTAAGACAGCCGGGGTCTTCCTTTAAGCCGATTGTCTATGCAACAGCTTTTAAACAATCGCGATTTTCTCCGTCGTTTAATTTATTTGACGTAACAACTGATTTTAGCGGTTATACGCCCCATAACTACGACGGATCAACCCATGGGGCCGTGACAATGAGAACTGCCTTGGCAAACTCATTAAACATCCCAGCAGTTAAAACTCTTGCCTTAGCGGGAGTAGATCAGGCGGTGAAAACGGCAAAAGACCTCGGCATAACCTCACTGACGCAACCGGACAAGTACGGACTTGCGCTCGTCTTGGGAGGAGCTGAAGTTAGGCCAATCGAAATGGCCGGAGCCTTCTCGGCTTTTGGCAATAATGGAGAATTTCACAAGCCAGTCGGAATTTTGAAAATAGTGGACACTAAGAAAAAAGTTCTCTACGAATATAAACCGGATGCCAACAAGTTTCAGGCGATTGATCCGCAAATTGCTTACGAAATTTCAAATATTTTAGATGACGACGATGCCAGATGCATGGTTTTCGGATGCAGCAACCCTCTTAATTTTGGAGACAATCACGTTGCCGCCAAAACCGGAACAACCAGCGAATTTAGAGATGCCTGGACGGTTGGCTATACGACAAAATATTCAACGGCTGTATGGGTTGGAAATAATGATAACACAAAGATGGGCTCGGGCGCAGATGGCAGCGTTATTGCTGCGCCAATTTTCCATGAATACATGGCAAAAGTAGTTGACGATAGCGACTTCACGCGTCCCAAGGGCATACAAGAAATTACGGTTGAAAAGTTCTCAAATAAATTGCCTACCAGTTACTCGAGAGATACCGTTAAAGATATTTTTGCCTCCTGGCAGGTGCCAACCGAGAAAGATAATATTAATTCTATCTTTAGAGTCAATAAGTCAAATAATTTGATTGCGACCGACTCAACTCCTCCGGAATTAATCGAGGAAAAAGTATTCTCCAATATACATAATGAGTGGGGAGACGATTGGCAAAAATATCCAAACTGGGAATCACCGGTTAGAGCTTGGGCCGAAGGAAGTGGACACCTCCTGCCGCCAAGCAGTAAAGACGACAGCTATGCTAAATTGCCAACAATCAGCATTACCTCTCCATCTAGCGGCGCTTCCGTTAGATCAACTGTTACAATCACAACAAATATCAGCTCCGACCACGGCATCAAAGAAGTTGTTTATTATTTGGATGACTCCCAGATTGGATCAAACAGCGGTGCGCCATATTCAATGTCGCTTGACACAACCAAATATTCTAACGGCACACATACGCTGTCAGCAAAGATGACAGATTCAAACGATGTTACCGCCAGAGGAAATATTAGCATTAATATTTCAAATCCTGTTGCTACTGCAACGCCAAAAGCTACTCCAAAATCAACCAAAACAGCTACGCCTCACCCTTAAGATTACCCCTAGAAACCTTTAGCAAGACCCGCTAGAGAGTGGTTTTTGTACTGAGCGGTAAAACCCGCTTTTTCGGCCAATTTAATAATTTTTTTCGCACTCGAGCTCAGATGAAGAGCACCGGATAAATCAAGCTCGCCAATATATAACTTCTCTCCGGAAAGGGGTTGATTTTTGAAGGAGCTTATAATTGACATAGCGCAAGCGGCATCGGCCATTGTCGATCTTAATTTATAACCCTCGGAGATATTTAAAAAAACATCCATATTCGATAGATCAAGATTTAAGTGTTTGGAAATAATTGCACAGAGCATATGAAGCCTATTTAGATCGTAACCAACTGAATTTCTTCGCGGAATTACCGATGAGCTTTTTTGCACTAGAGCTTGAACTTCCAAAAGTATGACTCTGCTTCCCTCGATCACCGCAGACCTCGAGACGCCTTCGGGCAAAATTGTACTTGGCTTCATCCGACCAAAATTCAGAGCTGATATCAATCCGTTTGAACGCATTTCAAAAATTCCAATTTCATCCGTTGGGCCAAATCTGTTTTTAGTAGCCCTTAAAAAACGCTCCTCCCCGCTTGAAACCCCCTCAAGGTAAAATACTCCATCGACCAAATGCTCGAGAGTCTTCGGGCCGGCAACTTCGCCTTCTTTGGTGACGTGGCCGATGATGATTGTCGCAACTGAATTACGCTTGGCATAATCAATAAGCTTCAAAGTGCAATATCGAACCTGCAGGATATTGCCAGCCGTTCCACTTACCTCTGAGCTAGAAACGGTTTGGATCGAATCTACAATCAGCAGACTTGGACTGAGTTTTTTAATTGAAGACAGAATACTATCAATATCTCTTCCGTCAAAAATCAAAATATTTTTGGAAATTTTCCCTAGACGCTCGGCTCTGATTTTTATCTGCTGAGGCGATTCTTCAGCCGAGACATAACAAACCACACCGCCGATCGTACTGGCCACTTGCCAAATCAAAGTCGATTTTCCAATTCCCGGCTGTCCGCCAATCAAAATCACCGAACCTTTGACAATTCCTCCGCCGAGGGCAAGATTAAATTCATCAATTGAACTAATTAGCCTGGTTTTCGTATCAATTTTTACCTTGTCAATCGAGATCGGCTCCAAAGCCTCACTCTGTCTATCGGGAGTTAATGCTTCATCCTTCATTTCAGCGAGCGTATTCCAATTACCGCAGTAGCTGCACTTGCCAGACCAATTAATATGTTCACCGCCACAGTCCCTGCAAACCCAAATTACTCTATTTGCTTTTTTTGACATCTTCAACAATTAAATCTAATTTTTTATTTCCTCTAAATTCATTAATACTTAAGGAAAAAGCAATGTCAAACAGACCCCCGGTGTTAACTTTCAAATCTCTCGATTCAAAATTAAAAAATAAAAAGCAATGATTTTGATTATTGCAATTACAATACGCCTTCATATGGTTCTCATCTTTCCCGATAAGCTCACAAGCGCTTATTTGAACATTTTCAATTGCCAGAATTGGACGCGGATTGCCCGGCCCGAAAGGCGATAGTCTTTCAATTTCTTCGGCCTGCCCGATTGTTAGTTGATCAAAATTTACCAAAGCGTCGACTCTAAGTTCTCTCTCAAATAAATTCTTTTTGAATTTTTCCGCTTCTTTCTCTAAAATTTTTTTTATCTTTTTGAAATTTTTAGGCGAAAGAGATAAGCCAGCTGCTTGAGCGTGGCCGCCAAAAGATAATAATAGATCTTCGGCGCATGATATCAGCGAGGTAATATTAATTTTTTCAATCGACCGGGCGCTACCCTTGAGCTGTTTTGCGCTTTCGCTTAAAACGATCGTTGGTCGATAATATTTTTCGCAGACTTTTGAAGCAATCAGTCCGACTATCCCCTCATCCCAGTCGCCTTTTAAAATAATTAAATTTTTCTTGCCGGCTTTGCCACGCTCTACTTTGATCAGCGCTTCATCAACACTCGCTTTGAGCATTTCCTGGCGCTTTTGATTTAGTTGATTTAATTTTTCAGCAATCATGCGGCTATCTACATCATCCTTTGCCAGCAAATCAAAGCTGTCCTTGGGATGGGCAATTCTGCCGGCAGCATTTAACCTTGGGGCAATTCCAAATCCCAAATCATATACGCTGAGGGTTTTATTTAAAATGCCAGAAACCTCGAGCAATTGTTTCAAACCTTTATTCCTTGTTTTCTCTAAAACCATCATTCCATATTTTACAATTATCCTGTTATCATGATTTAACGATACGACATCAGCGACCGAAGAAATCGCCGCCAGATCAATCAACCATTTTTCCTGACCGTTTTCAGAAAACAAATATCTCGCAAGCATATAGGCGGTTCCCCCTCCTGATAACCCTAAATTTTTCTGATCTGAAGTCAGCTCAGGATGAATAATAATTGCATTTGGCAGATCATCATCGATTATATGATGGTCTATAACAATCGAATCGATTCCCTCTTCGGATAAAGATTTAATTTGCTCAGTGTTTTTAATTCCGCAATCTACCGTGATAAGAAGTTTTATTTTTTTTGAGATAAAAAATTGGACGGCCTGATCGTTTAATCCATAACCTTCTTTGCGCTGTGGAACGTATTCTGTCACATCAGCTTTCATGTGCTTGAGCGTGCGATAAATGATAGCTCCGCCACATACGCCATCCGCATCGTAATCACAAAATAGCCCGATCGATTCTTTTTCTCGGATAGCTTTTTTTATTCTGTTTGAAGCCTCCCTGATATTGCTGAGTTTTCGGGAGGGATAAATATCTTTGTAATTAGGATTTAAAAACTTTTGCGAATCTTTTATTTTGCGATCTTCGATAATCGCTCTTATTAAGTTTTTAGGATACTTCGATTTTATTTTCCAAGCATCATATTTCATTTAAGATACGCCACTCCCTCGACGCGAACATCGGCGTATTCGTGAAGATCTTGCTTGTTTTTTTTCACTACCTGTTTCACAGCACTTACCTGATTCGTAAGATTCGCCGATGAATCAAGTATCGCCGTCCATCCTTCCTTGGTTATAAATCTTATTTTAAACGTCGTTTCATCCATCCTAGCTTCCTTGAGTGTGATTCCTGCAGCAGTTAGTTGATCGATTGCATCTAAATAAAAAGAGATAAAAGAATCCGAAAATAATTTATCGGTTTCTTTAACCTCTAGATTCTTTTCGTCAATTAAAACAATTTTGTTCTGGGGCATAGTAATTTTTTGGTAAGCATAACCCTGGGAGTCAACCTCCCAGCAACCTTGATTGGCGCATAAAATGAGCACTTGCGAGCGTTCCTTGATCGATATCTTGATAGTACTCGGCAAGCCCCTGACTATTTTGGCCTCCTCGAGAATAGGAAAGTTTTTTGAGAGCTTTCTAAGATAACTTCCGGTTCTCATCAGCAAAATATTTTTGCCAAGCAAAGACTTATTTAAATAGTCAGAAATCTCCGCTGATTTTACGCCTTCGACTTCAACGAACTTTATTTTAAAAAGATCGGAAAAAATAATTATATAAAAAATACCCGCCAAAATTGCGATATAGAAAATGCTTTTCAGAGGTTTGAAATTCGATTTACGTTTCTCTTTCTTCACTCTTTCGGTAGCTGTGATTAACTCTGGCCTCCTAAAGTAAAATCTCTCCTTTTGTCTATTCATGTCCAATCACCCAAATACTCAATTTCCTCTTCCAGAGAAACGGAATACTTATCCGATACCGCCTGTCTCATTGATTCTATTAGCTGTCTAGCGTCATAAGCCGTCCCCCTGCCGTCGTTAATAATCCAATTAGCATGTTTTTTTGAAACTTTCATGCTGCCGACTTTAAGTTTCTTGGCTCCAGATTGATCCAATAAATAACCGGCAGTTTTTTCTTTTTCTTCTTCCTCATTTTTATCAGATCCGGAAGGATTTCTAAAAACGCTTCCGCAAGTCTTCTCGCCGATTGGCTGAGTCTTTTCCCGCCAGGATTTATATTTAGAAATTTCACCAAGAGCATCTTCGACCCTTTTTTGTTGAAACTGAAAAATTGCGCTTAGAATAACCGGGGGAAATTCTTCTTTTTTGTATTTAAGTTTACTGGCGCGGTATTTAAAATCAAACCATCCACTCTCGACGCTTACTATCTTATCGCTTGAAAACATTATCGTTGCCGATTTTAGATATTTAGAAATTGCTTCATTATGTGCACCGGCGTTCACACAAATAGCACCGCCTACAGTTCCGGGAATTCCAAACATTGACTCGCAACCGGACAGACCTTGGGAGGCGGCTTCCAAAATCATCTTCGATAGTGGCGCTCCGCCTTCGGCAATCACCACGCCCTTCGATTTATCGACTTGAATTGAATTTGCCCTATTAACGATGATAAGTCCGTCAAATCCCCTGTCGGATATTAAAAGGTTAGAGCCAAAACCTATTACCCTATAACCAACTGCTAAACTCCTAGCGGCGCTGACAGCGTTTATTAACTGTTTTAAATCCCTAGCCACAACAAGATACCTGGCATTTCCCCCCAACCCAATTGTTGTATATTTTTTTAGCTCAGCGCTTTTTTCGTGCTCTCCCAGAGAATTCTCAAACTTTATTTCATCCATTTTTTTTATTTAATTATTTAAAAAATTTCTAGCAATTTTATATACATCCGTTGCACCCATTGTCATCAATATATCACCATTTTTCAAATTTTCCTCTACAAAATTTGTTGCCTCATTATAGTCTTTAAGGGGAATAATCTTAGGATTATTAATTTTTTTAATAAGATTATCGATGCTCTTTGACTCTTGATCATCTCTGCCAGCAACCCTGTAAACCGGCAAAACTCCGATATAGTCTATATTATTTTGAGAGAAAACTCTAACGAATTCATCAAAAAAATCATTAAATCTTTTTTGTTGGTGCGGTTCAAAAATAACAATTTTTCTCGACTTTGGGAATTTCTCGCTTAGAGCCTTTAAGGTTTGCTCGATTTCCGTCGGATGATGAGCATAATCATCATATACTTTAACTCCCTTTCTCTCGCCCAAAAATTCAAATCTTCGCGCGGCGCCTTTGAAATTTTCAACTGTCAGCAAAGCATCCTGATCGCTTAATCCCAAAAATTTGCCAACCGAGTACATCGCCGCGCAGTTTAGGGCAAAAAACTTCCCAATCTTATCGGAAGAAAACTCCAAGTCATTAATTTTAAAGCTTGCCAACCCCGCCTCAACTTTGTAATCGCTAACTCTCGATAGAGTTTCTTTGGCAAAACCATAAGAGATTAATTCAATTTTATTTTGCTTGAGATAACCGGAAGTTTTTTCGATAACTTTTTTGACATTTTTGTCGTCCTCGCAATAAATCAATGCACCCCCAGGGCTTATAGAGCAAACAAAGCGAGAAAATTCATCAATTATCTGTTTTATTCCGCCCTTAAAATAATCCAAATGCTCTTCTTCAATATTAGTTATTACAGCAATTTTTGTTTTAAAGTCCAAAAATGAGCCATCATATTCACAAGCCTCACAAATAAAATCGATGCCGCTGCCCAAATGACTTGATTTGCTGGCTCCGGATGATGGAGCCCCGATTAAATATGACGGATCAAGCTTCGATTGCTCGAACAATCGGGCAACTAGCGCGGTGACTGAGGTTTTTCCGTGCATTCCGGAGATTGATATTCCCCTGAAGCCTTTCATCAGCCAACCGATCATTTTAGAGCGCTTGATCGACCTAATATTGAGCCGTTCGGCCTGTTCGTGCTCTGGCTTAGCTTGCGAGGCCTTGCTGGCTGCAGATGAATAAACGATTAAATCGTAAGAAAGATTAATGTTATCTTTTGAGTGCCCGCCGGATTTAAGATCGCTCCCTCGAACGGAAATGCCCAATTTTTTTAATATTTCGGCAATCCCCTTCATTGATACGCCGCCAAGGCCAATCATAAATATATTTTTTAATTTTTTGAGTGAGTAAAAGTCGATGAAATCATCGATAAGCTCTGCAATATATTTTGCTGAATTGGGGAAGAACAAACTTTTTATGTCCTCTGGAGGTTTTCCTTTAATTAGATTATTAATCTTGGTCAAAAGTTTGGACGAATTATCGTCAGGCATGACTATTTCCGCCATATTTAACTCTTTTAAAAATATCGCATTATCCACTTGGTGAGATGCTATCCCTGAAGTAATCGGAACAAGCAACAATTTCTTGCCGAGTGAGGCAATTTCGAAAATCGAAGTAGCGCCAGCTCTTGAAATTATCAATTTCGCACCTCGCATCAGACGTGGCATATCATCAGAAAAAGCCGTTAGCTCATAATTCTTTCTTAATTTCTCCGGCATACTATTTTTTAACTTAGAAATTTCGGCAAAATCAGCCTTACCGGTTAAATGGACTATGCGCTGATGCTCTAAAAGCCGAGGAATCACTTCAAGCATGCGACTATTGAGCTCTCGGGCCCCGAGACTTCCTCCGGTAATTAAAATATAATCATCAGATAGGTCCTTCGAATTTTCAAATTCTTCTCTTATGGGAAGCCCGGTATGAATGGCTTTTTTCTTAACTAGGCGCGGAAAAAGACCTGCGGGAAATGCAGTAAAAATTGCATGGGCAAAACGAGCGCACACCCTGGTTGCAAGTCCGGCCGTTATGTCCGACTCATGGATAACGCTTGGGATCGATAATGCTCTTGCAGCCAAAACTGTTGGCACGCTAATATAGCTGCTTTTTGTAAAAACCAGATCCGGTTTAAAAGAAGCCAAAATAAAAAACGACTGGATGGTTCCAATGATAATCAAGAAAAAATCAAATATGTTTTTTAAAATTGAAACTATTGAGGAATCTCTCCTCAGCTTACCGCATAAAATTTTTTCTCTTTTAATGTTATAGCCGGACAATAATTGGTCTTCCATTTTACTTGAGGAACCAATATATAGAAATTCGTAATTGTTTTTTTCGAGTTCTTTATAAACCGACAAAAGGGGCAAGATATGCCCGGCGGTGGAGCCACCAACTAAAACTATTTTTCTCGTTTTATTCAACAGCATATTTGGATATATTTAATAAAATTCCAATCTGAATGAATGAAATAATCAACGAATTGCCTCCATAAGAAATAAACGCTAAGGTTACCCCGGTTAAAGGAATTAATCCGAGCATTGCTGAAATGTTGATAAAAGCCTGGATCAAAAGCGACGAGACAATGCCGATTGCAAGCAATTTGCCAAAATTATCCTGAGCCCTCTTTGCAATTGATAAGCCAAGATAAAATAGATAAAAAAACGCGACAATCACAAAGCTCGCTCTTAAAAAACCCAGCTCTTCGCTGGCAATAGCGAAAATCGAATCGGTATGAGGCTCGGGCAAATAACGCATTTTTTGCAGACTTTGCCCATAACCCTTGCCCCAAAGACCGCCTTGCGAGACTGCGATAAAAGCCTGATTGATATGATAACTTTGGTCAAGTTTCTGGGCCGAAGGATTTAAAAACGTCATAAATCTTTCCCACCTATAAGACGCAGATCTTACAAAAATAATGAACGTTCCAAGAAGAAACAGACCCAAAGAACCGAGGTGCCAGATTGGTGCACCGGCGGCAAAAAACATAATTATCGAGGTTAGGATAATGACCGTAAGAGTTCCAAGATCCGGCTCTAGAATAATCAAAAGTGAAATAACTCCAAGCATCACAGTAAAAGGCAATAGCGCTTTAGTCAGTCTGTTGAGTTCGCTCTTTTTTGACTCAAGCCATGCTGCAAGATAAATCATAAAGCTTATCTTCGCGAGCTCGGACGGTTGAAAAGTGGTAAATCCTAGGTTTATCCAACGGGACGCTCCTTTGGCCGAGCCTCCGACTACCGGAAGAAAAACAGCTACAAGTAGAATCAGGGTTATAATCATAAGCGGCAAGGAGATTTTTTTCAATTTGCGATAATCAAAATTCGAAAAATAACTCATCGCAATAAATCCAATAGCAAGTGAAATAAGTTGGTGCCAAACAAAATAATAGCTGTTATGTTCACCAAATTTTTCGTAGGCCACTACAGTCGATGACGAAGCGATCATGATTACTCCAAAAATAGCCATCGCAAACGTCAGCAAAGCAACCTTGTAATCTGGTTTCTTTTTTTCTTTTATATATTTTTGCATTTCAGCTCTTCGAAAAGATTGTTGAAGTGTTCTCCTCTTTTTTGATAATTCTCGTATTGGTCAAAACTCGCAAAGGCAGGAGAAAATAAAATATTTTCAACACCCAGATCCAGACAATGAAAAACCTCTGCCAAAGTTCCAGCACAAGTTAATCTACGATCGTATTTTAATTTCTCTAACTCTTTTTTTATATTTTCACATTCGCGACCAAACAAATAAATTGCTTTTATTTTCCTCTCATCAACAATCCTTTTGCATAAAACCCCAATATCCAGCCCCTTACTTTGACCGCCCAAGATCAAAGCTGTGTCGCCTTCAATAATCTCGATGGCTTTTTGCGTTGAAATAGGATTGGTTGAAGCTGAGTCGTTGTAAAATTTAACCCCTTTGATTTCACCTATCAGCTCTATTCTGAAGTGAAGTTTTTTGAAGTTTTCCCCCACAGCTTCCCGGTCCGCATCAAGCCCCTCTCCTTTGGCAAAGGCAAAAGCCGCGACAACATCAATCTTGGGAACTTGGCAACTAGCTGCAACCTGATTGATATCGGAATTTGATTCTTCGACTGAATAAAATATTATTTCATTTTTTTGCTTTGAAAGATTCAGAATTTTCTCGTTCTCTTTCGCGCAAATAACTTTTACTTTTTCTGAATTTGAAAAAATTTTTTTCTTAGCCGAGATATACTCCCCTAAATCCTGATGGTAATCCAAGTGGTCGGGGAAAACCGGTAAAATTACTGCAACATCGGGGGATTCTCTCAAATCCATAAGTTGAAAACTAGATAACTCTAAAATCGAATAACTTTTTTCCGTCAATTGATCGATGAAGTCGAGAGGGGAGTCGCCTATATTTCCTCCAACGAAAACCTGTTTGGAATTGCTCTTTAAGATACTTTGGATCAAAAGCACGGTCGTGCTCTTGCCTTTTGTTCCGGTAACGCCAACGATTTTTCCCCGTGCCAAAGAAAAAAATAAATTGGTTAGGGTTGAAATTTTTTCATCAGGACAATTAATGTCTTCTTTTTTCACGCCCGGACTGCGAAAGACAACGTCGAACTTGCTAAAATCAACATCACTGACTGCCTTCTGCTCAATCGAAATACACTCTGATTCATGCATGGGCTCAAGATCAGATATTTTCTCATCGAAAATAACTATCTGATCAGGCTCTTTCTTTATCAAAAAAGTTGCAAGGCTTTTGCCCTCAGTTCCATAGCCACAAATAGCAATTTTTTTACCTTTAAAATTATCCATATATTACAACTAAGCTCAAGCCGATCACGGTCGTAATTGCCGAGATAATCCAAAACCTCATAGTTACTTTCGTTTCCGGCCAACCCATTGCTTCAAAATGATGATGAAGGGGAGCAACTAAAAATACCTTTTTCTTAAAAATTCGCTTGGAGATAATCTGAATTATTGTCGATAAAGCTTCAACCAAAAAGATAAATCCGACAAAGGGCAGAACATAAACAGTATTGGTCAAAAAGGCAATTACCCCAAGCGTCATGCCAAGGCTCATTGCTCCGGTATCACCCATGAAAAATCTCGCCGGATAAACATTAAACCACAAGAAGGCAAGAATTGCCCCGGTTAAAGTAGCGCAAAAGATAGCCAGTGAATAGTTGCCTTGGAACATGCAAATAAAAGTATAGGCCCCAAAGGCAATGCCAAATATCCCTGCCGCCAAGCCGTCGAGCCCATCGGTTTGGTTGGCGGCAAAAGCGGTAAAAATCAAAACAAATATAAAAACGGGAATATACCAGTAGCCCAAAACAACATCACCGATAGCCGGTATAAAGAAGGGTCGCGATAGCCAATCTAGTTTGTAGGCAAACCACAACGCTCCGACGAGAGCAACAATAGAGTAAAAGATTAATTTAGTTCTAAATCTCATACCTCCGCGGTCAACTCCTATGCCAAAGACATTCATCAAATCGTCAATGCCGCCAATTATCCCCGAAGCAACGAGGGTAAAGAGTGGCAAAAATGTGCCGCTTCTAGAAAAATTTGCTACCAGAGTTACCAGCGCTGTTGATCCCCAAATCAAAAGCCCACCCATAGTCGGAGTATTTTCTTTGCCTTTATGCATGCGGGAATAGATCGGGGTCCGGTTGCCTTCGTAATCCGCCGATCTTATTTTTTTGCCAATTTTATTCTTGTATAGAAAGTCAGTAAAAAGCGGCGTGGCGAGAAAGGCTATCAGAAAAGTAAAGGCCACGAATGAAAAGATCTCGATAAATCTGAATGATTCTAGCGAAAATTGGATCATTTTTCTTCCAGATAATTAATTAGTTTCTCTAATTTATTTAGCCTTGAACCTTTAACCAAAACAACATCCCCTTCTTCGAAGATTGAATCTGCCTCCTGTACTAATTCTGACACATCTTTATACCATCTATCAAGTGTAAACCCGGAAAATGATTGGCCTACGCCTATAGTATAATCGCTTACATCTTTGGCATATTTTACGATTTCTGCGTGGGCCTCGTGTGATATTGGTCCAATCTCAGCCATTCCTCCTAAAACAGTAACCCTGCGACCGTAATTTATCTTCTTCAAATTATCAAGCGCCGCTTTCATAGAAGCCGGATTGGCATTATAAGATTCGTCTATAACAAGAATATTTTTCTTTGAAAAATATCTTCTTCCCCTTCCAGCGAGAGGCGAAAGCTTGCTAATTTTGCCAACTATTTTTTTATCATCACCGGTTGCAAGATGAGCGCAAAAGGCCGCCAATTCTAGATTATCAATGTTGTGAGAGCCAAAAAAATTAAAACTCGTTTCGTATTTTTTGTTGGCGATATAAAGATCAAACTCGGTTTTATTGGTGTGAGTTTGGACATTTTCGGCTTTAGCAAGCTTCATACCTGGCAGAATAAATAAGTTCGCTTTTACTTTTTCAAGTTCGATATCTTTGACTTGCTCTAGGGTTTGGCGATTTGCAATTACTGCATCTTTTGCCGAAAGGGCCAAATCCCATTTTTCTTTTATGATATTTTTTTTGCTTTTGAAAATTTCTATATGAGCCTCCCCTATCGAGGAAATTAGAGCGATGTCGGGTGTGGCAATTTTAATTAATTCATGCATGTCGCCAGGCCGGTCAACCCCATACTCAAGAATTAGAAATTTTTCAAATCTAAAGGTGAAAAACGCTTTAATCGGCGCAAACAAAATAATCGGCAACCATTCAAGTTTTGTTTTGGGCGAATTCTTATAACCTAATATCGTCAAGGGAATGCCAACTTTGGTATTGAGGTTGCCGGGACTAATCAAAACCGAATCCGTGGAAGCCTTGACGAGCTCTCCGATAAAATATTTTGTTGTGGTTTTTCCCGAACTGCCGGTGATGCCAATTATAAATGGCCTGAATCTTCTGAGAATCCACTTGCTTAAAATCGTAAGTTCTTTTTCAACTAGTTTTATCATTGTTTAGGGATCTTTAGATAATCATTTAAGAGCCAGTTGGCAATTTCACCGAATATTGGAGCAGCCGAAGTTTCCGCCCATTCGACATTTTTTGGTTTATTTAACTTCACAAGCATGACAAATTTTGGATCGTCAGCGGGAGCAAAACCGGCAAAGGAGCCGATAAACGAATTTTCTTCGTAACCACCGTCTGACTTCGGAACCTGCGCAGTACCGGTTTTTCCGGCGACGCGATAACCTTCGACTTGGGCCGGTTTTCCATGGCCATTGACTACAACCGAAACAAGCATATCTGCAACTTTTTTCGCCGTATCCTTGCTCATTACATCAATTGTTTCAGAATTTTCATATTTTTTTTCATCATTTGAAGAAATGACTTTATCTAAAAGATGGGGTTTGACCATTTTGCCCCCATTTGCAATTGCTCCGTACGCTTGAATAATTTGAATCGGAGTGACCGAAATCCCCTGTCCAAAAGAAATGGTTGCTCTGTTGACATCTCTCCACTGCCTCACCGGCCTCACCTGTCCGGGTGACTCACCTGAAAGATCAATTCCCGTTTTAACATTAAATCCTATTTTGTTAATAAACTGGCTCAGCAGGTCATTTCCCGTCTTGTTCGCAACCCAAACCATCCCGATATTATCAGAGTTTTCCAAGATTTGAGTAACTGTCTCGTATCCATAGGGCTTATCCAGGGCATTGTGAATTTCATAACCGTCTACGGAAATAGAATTTGAGAATCCCCCCTCTTCAGGGCTTGGCTTAGAATCAGGCTGAAGCAAATTTGCCTGGATTGCGGCTGAAACAACAACCGGCTTGAAAATTGAACCGGGCTCCCAGTTAGAACTAATCGCCGGATTCAAAAACACCGATTGATCTTCCGATTTCACTTCGTTAAATTTGTTTGGATCATAGCTTGGCGAGGAAGCCATAGCCAGAACGGCTCCGGTTTTCGGATCCATAATAATAACGCTTCCGCCGTCTGAACCATATCGCTCAATGCCCTCTTTCAATTTTTTTTCCGCCATATACTGAATGCTTCGATCAATTGTCAAAACAACATCCGCACCGCTTTTACCCGGCTCGCTCTGCTCAATCTTAACCACGCGCCCTAAATTATCTTTAATGCCGGTCACCTGGCCGCCATCACCCTTCAAGAGACCGTCATAAAAATTCTCAAGGCCGTATTTACCATTTGAGTCATAATCAACAAAACCAAGGGCTTGAGATAAAAACTCTCTCTCTGGGTAAACGCGAGAAAATTGTCCATCAAGAAAGACTCCTTTTAATTTGAGATTAGCAATTTTATCTGCCTCTTCCTTAGTTAAGCGTTTTTTCAAAGGCGGAAGATATGGTTTATTGTTGTTAATTTTTGAAAAAAGCTCTTCCTCCTCGAGCTGAATCAGCGGAGCTAATTTTTTGGCAGTATCAGCTTTGTCGGTAATATTTTTAGGAATAACGCTAACGTCAAATAATTCTAAATTTGACGCAACGGGAAAAAGACCAGCCTTGCTTTGATCAATCAAGTCGGTCGAATCATTATCCTTTATAAAAATCTCACCTCTTTTAGCCGGCTGATCAATTTTGGTGTAATATTGCTTGTCGGCGACAGCCCTGAAACTCCCACTATCAACCACCCCTCTTTCAAAAAGCCTTATCACCAAAACCCCGGTTAAAAGCAAAATCAAAAAGGATAGATATTTTATCCTTTTTTCCATTGATCGTTCTTGATTATCGCTTGATATCATTGGATCATTGCGAGGAGGATTCCATTCCCTTCTCTTGAGCTTTCTCTTGAATTATCGAGAGGGCTTTTAGTCTGTTTGCCTCGACTTGAAGACGGTCTTTTTCTGATGCAGACTTATTATTTTCGTCCTCGAGATTCGAGACTATGTAGTTTTTGGACGCACTTTGGCTTGATTGAGAAAGATAAAACAGCGAAAAAGCGGCCAAAACTACTATGGCTAATATTTTAACAGTATTCGGGCCAAGTACCATCCTTCGCTCGATTGATCTTTTTCTCAAGCCTAAATCCTTCGAACGTGAACCTACTATAAACATAATTTTCCTTTTGTAATTTGCTATCGCTTCCGGGCAACCCTCAGCTTGGCGCTCCTTGAGCGCGGGTTCATTTTTGTTTCCTCAAAAGTTGCTTGAAGCGGTTTTTTGGTTAAAATTTCAATTTTTTCTTCTCTAGCGAATTTTTTCAAAGTTTCTTTGACGATCCTATCCTCAAGGGAGTGAAAACTTATGACAGCGATTCTTCCACCTTGAGCTAGTAAATCAATCGCTTGAGGCAGTGTTGATTTTAATATTTCAAGTTCGTCGTTGACCGCAATTCTCAAAGCCTGAAAAGTTTTTGTAGCCGGATGAACCTTGCCTCTTCTTCTCACACGAGCTGCAATAAGCTCGGAGAGCTCTGCAGCTGATTCAATCTTCTTTTTCTTTCTTGCCTCTACAATTATTCGGGCTATTCTTCTGGAGAGAAATTCATCAGCGTTTTGATAAAGAAGGTCGGCAAGCTCATTTTCTGGTAAATTATTGACAAGGTCGCTCGCTCGATCGCCTTGGGTTCTGTCGAGCCTCATATCAAGCTCGGGATCTTTGAAGCTAAAACCTTTTTTCAGCTCGTCAAAGTGGTACGAGGAAATTCCAAGATCAAAAAGAATTTTGTTGATTTTGCTGATTTTGCTTTTTTTCAAGATGCTTTTGAGATGAGAAAAATTCTCATTTGCAAATATTATACGATCATCTTTGAAATTCCCTCTTGCCAAATCAAAAATTTCTTCGTCTTGCTCAATCGCAACCAAGATTCCTTTTGGACCGATTTTCTTCAGCAACTCTCTCGAGTGACCGCCAAAACCGAAAGTGGCATCGACGATTACATCGTCCTGTTGTGGATCGAGAAGTTCAACTACCTCTTGGATTAAAACTGGAATATGCACTTTGTCTTTCATATGTCAAAAGTCAAAACTCAAATCTCAAAACTTTAGGTAAAAACTTTTCAACTTTTCAACCATTTCTGGGTTATTATGCTAACAAGTTGTGGTTTTGCGTTTTGAATTTTGCGTTTTGAGTTATTTATTAACGACACGGGCGGAAAGGCTCCTCGCTACCTTCCAAATATTGGTAGAACCAGTATCCAGAGAGGTAATCCCCCGCTTACACGAGGAGAGCAGCCCCCCTCCTTGCCCCGAAGGGTTTTCGGGTAAACCGCCCATGTCAAAACACTCGTGAGCAGCTGACCTAAAGCCAGCACTTCACGTCGCTGATCACACACCGAGCTCAGAGAGATCTTCGATAAGATCCTCTGCTCTTTTGTCCGTTCTGCCACTTTCCTTCTCCCAAGTCTCTTTGGCCCATATTTCCACTCTATCGTATATTCCGATTACTTCGGCAGATTTCTTGAAATTGCCAAATCGCCTGAGATATCCCGGCAAAACGATCCTCCCCTGATTGTCAAAGTCGACCTCCTCAGCACTCGCAAGCATCAGGCGCGCGTAAAGCCGAGCTGATGATTTTGAGAGCGGGAGACTACCGATACTTTGCGCCATTTGGGTAAATTTGGCCTTTGGGAACATAAAAAGACAGCCGTCGAGCCCCTTGGAAATAATCGCTCCCCCTTTAAGTTCTCTTCTGAACTTCGCAGGGATTGCAATCCTGTTTTTTTCATCGATTGAATGCTCAAACTGTCCAATAAACATTTCACCACTTTCCCCCACCTTTTACCACTGCACCCATATTATACCTTTGGATTATGGTGTCAATGGAGAACAAAGAGCGAACACTTTGCACTAAAATAACAGGGATTGATTGAGTCCTAATTACTTAAAATGATATTCCCTAGGAATGAGTGGGGATAATCGAGATAATATTTCACAAGTTGTGGTATCGGCAATTGAAGCTAACTCGCCGGCATAAACCGCCTCTTCCTTTTCTTCGCCAATTAAAACAACCGGATCACCGATAGAACAAGTAACGCCGGTAACATCAACCATCAGAGCATTCATACAAATCCGCCCCACCACTTTTAATCTCGCGCCACAAATTATTACTTCGGATTTGTTCGATAGGTTTCGCGGATAACCATCGGCATAGCCCACAGGCACAATGGCGATTTTTCTCGGGCCCGAAGCTTTATAAATTCGATCATACGAGACAGATTCCCCCTTGGCTATCCTTTTGATCGCCGCTATTTTACTTGTAAATGACAATGCCGGCTTGAGTTTTTCCTGAAATTTTGGGTTATCCGAATAGCCATACAAGGCCAGCCCAACCCTCACTGCATCAAATTGGCTTTCATTATATAAATATGCCGCTTCGCTTGAAGCCATATGAACCATCGGAATTTGAATCTTCTGTTGTTGAAGCCCAAACAAGAAATTCTGAAATTCGCGAAGCTGAATCTCGCTGAATTCTTTGTCGAAGGGAGAAGCAAAATGCGAATGAATTCCCTCGATTTTAATATGCTCAAATTTCATAATCTTGCCATATGCCTCAATTGCTTCATAAGGCTTAAAACCATAACGGTTCATACCTGTATCAATCTTGAAATCAACCTTAGCCCAGCGATTGTGTTTTTTTGCTTCAATGTTTAGAAGATATATCAAATCAACATCATAGCCTGTTGTGGTGATATCAAACTCAAGCACCTTATAGAAATCGTTTTGATCAACATAGCCCAAAACCAGAATTGGAGATTTGATCTTGTTGACCCTAAGCTCAACCGCTTCCTCGAGAGACTGAACGGCCAAGATATCTGCTCCGCTTGTCCAGACCGCCCGAGCAGTCTCAACTAAGCCGTGTCCGTAAGCATTAGATTCAACCACGCCGATAATTTTCGTTTCCGGATAAATCAGCTTTTTTATCGCTTGCAAGTTGTAGACAATCGCATTTAAATCAACTTCTATAATTGAATTCATTTATGTATCTTGTTAATCATCGCCAGCAGGCGATACCTAAATTTTAATTTTTGATTTTTAATTTTTTATTTTACTTATTACATTACCTCATCCGGCAAGATCTTGCCAAATTCATGCTCAAAATATTTTTGAATTATGAAGTACGATTGCCTAAAAACGTCACTTTCTACTTTCAGGCCCTCGATTTCTTCAACGCTTAATTTTGCGAGCAATCTCAAAAGCTTTATTTCACTTTCTCGAATTTCAAGACAATTGCCATCCAAACAATGCTTATGGGTTAGACCCCCTTGAAAGGCAAACACGAACTCATCTTCTCTCAATATGGATTTGTGACACGAGGGACAATTAACCAAATTCGGGAGCGAACCCAGATTACTTAGAACATCAATTAGAAATTTCATAAATACAAGTTGGCGGGAAAATTTTGAAACAGATTTTATTAAGTGAAGCAGGCTTTGATAAGTATTAGGGTAAGGCTCTTCAAATTCAAATAATTTGTCGATTATTTTGAAGGCATAACTGACCTTTTGGGTTTTATCAAATTGACCTCTTATCCCATCGGAATTAAAAAACGGCTCTATTTCTAAAATAATGTCGAGGGATTTTGCCTTGTGAACGTGAAATGAGGCAGCGGTGGAGAGATCTGAATTGGCGCTCAGGCGATTTCCGGGACGTCTGGCGCCCTTGGCAAGCGCCTCGGTTTTGCCGCGCTCAAGGGAAAAAAGTGTAAGGATGCGATCTTTTTCCAAAAAATTTCTTCTTTTGATAACGATTGCGTTTAAGCGGTAACTTCTCATATCAATACATTATTTGGAAAGCTGATAAAAAGCAAAGAGGGCGTTAGTCGGTGAAGACCAACGCCCCGTAGCACAAGGCGAGCAAAAAACGCTCACCTGTTGTAGTTTGGAGGCCACTGATACTTTCGCCTTTCGCACCGCAAAAGGGTACTTGTATGTCGGAGCGTGACCCAAGCTCTCCCGACTGCAGCAGTAATTCCTCGATAGGTTCGCTGCTTTCCTATCGTGGTACCCGCTTCCCCTGGTTGGGGGGATCAGAAAACCGCGCTTGGGGCGCGGTTCTGGGGGAAAATCATACTAATGATCTGCGCCTCAGAACCGCCCTCCCATTTTTTTGACACAAACAAAATGGAGGACTGAGCCAGCAAGAATTGATCTGTTTGATGTGTAATTTGTTTTCATGACAAGTCTCATCATATATTATTTTTTTGATTCTGTCAAGTCTGCCCTCTTGAGTAAAATCCGCTCAACTTCATTTCTATCTTCTTCAGTATTGATTCCGAGCGCTTCATCCTGATCTTGAATCTCAACCGTTTCAACCCTCACGCCCTCCTTGATCGCCATTTCAACAATCGTATTTACATAGTATTCTTTTTTCACCGGACTCATTGGGATTTTGACGAGAGCTTGAAACAACCATTTATTATCGACAACAAAAATACTCGGACTTCGCTCGGCAATCTTCTTTTGCTCATCTGTCGCCTCGGGAATTTCGCGGACTGCGGCAACCTTTCCTGAGTCGTCTCTTACAATCCTGCCATAATTTTCAAACCTATCTGGAGCATTCACAGACGCAAAAGTAATTGTCGCTCCGGTGTCCGAGGCGGTTTTTATCATTTTTTCAAATGTTTCGGCCGAATAAAGAGCATGATCGCCGTTTGAAATAATTGTCAGCCCCTCCTCGTGTGCAATCAATGCTTCCGCTTGCCTTACGGCATGGGCCGTACCGAGCTGTTCTTTTTGCCAAACAAATTCACTTTTATCGGCCAAATAATCGATTACTTGATCACCAAAAAAACCGACAACCGTGATAATCCGGTCAACCAGCCCCTCTTTTTTTAACTTTAAAAAAGGATCTATTGCGTAATTGATAATCGGCTTTCCGGCAACCTCAAACATTACTTTTGGTTTATCCTGTGCACCGATCCTAGTACCTTTTCCCGCCGCCATTATCACTGCAAATACTTTTTTTCCGTTAATCATATTTGAATTTTTAAGTTTTTTCTTCAATTAATATACCTTGAATAATTGAGAAAAGAAAGGGGGGGAAGTGTGGATGCGAGCTCTCCCGCTCGCCCACCTTCCCCCGAAACAGCGGGACTTTCTTCCTTGAAGCATAGTCCCTGAAATGACAGGCCCGCCTGCAAATCCCGAGGACTGCAGGATGATTGTTTGCATAGCCCTCCAGCCATGCAAACCAGCAGGACTCTCCCGTCCCGGGGCAGAAACAGATGCTAACCGCCCGGAAGGATCCAGGCGCCGCCGGGTACCGTCGGGGCACACTCCTCCTTCTCTTCATCGGCAGTCAAATACTCCCACCTGCACCGTGGGCACCAGTAATGCTCGGTGCCCGCAACCGGAATTAGGCCTACTTCGCAGGCTTTACACCGTGGCATTGGCCTCTCCCTCATCCCGTATTCTGTCAAGCTTATGAGTTCTCGACATACGACGTCCAGAACTCACAGATTGATCTCTTCGTGAAAGGAGCAATCCTCCTTCGCTCCTTGCGGAGCTACGGAGGATGGTTGCGATATTTTTTGTCATTATCGAGCAACCAAAAACCGGCCTGGGGGCCGGATATATTCTCAGTTTTATCTGCAAACTAAACCTTCCGGCCTCCAAAGTCGGTAAAATAAAACCAAAAATATGCATTAATCAATTTCATTATTATCAATTTATCAAAAGATTTTTATGCTGTCAAGAAAAACGGGCCGGAGTCCCTTGCGGGTCCGGCCCTGATATACGTCGTGACAGTGGTCACTACTTGTGCGCCTCCTCAGCGCTCATGATGCCGTACATATAGCCGTCGAGGACAGCCATCCAGGCGGCATGGTCCTGATTGGTGTGTTCGGCAACCGAGGTCCAGGAATTCTTACCGCAACGGAATTTGGCGGTGCATAACACTGGCGCATTTGAGCCCGTGTTTTCCGCCTTAACTGCGTAGCCGGTCAGGACGATCTCCTCGATCTTCGGGAAGAAGGCAGCGACAGCCCTCTTCAAAGCGATATCGAGAGCGTGGACCGGCCCGACACCAGATCCGGCAGTGTGTTGAAGATTTTCTCCGATCCACGCCCGGACCGTTGCCACCGTCTCCAGCTTCTTGCCCTCTTCGGGTGGCCATATTGTCTGCAGGATGTATTTCTCCACCCTGAACGGCAGATCTTGGCCGGCGTCGAGCATTGCCTGGAGCTCGTCTTGTGCATTCTTCATTGCTATTACTTCTCCTTCGCTTAGATCGTGGTAGTTGTCCGTTACAGGCCTTGCACCTTCTCGCCACGTTCTTGCATGATGATTATGTGGTTGATCCCGTTGAGGAAGGCGCGGGCCGAGGCCTCTATGACATCGGTAGCCGCCGCTCGCCCTATAGCTTCGAAGCCATTGAGACGCAGGCGAACGGTCGCTTCGCCGAACGAATCGTCGCCACAGGTCAAGCTGTGAACGTGATAGTCCTCGACTTGTGGCTCAAGACCAGTCATCTCGGCAATCGCTCTGAAAGCGGCCGAGACCTGACCGTTACCGGTCCCTGCTCCAGTGAACGTCTCTCCATCCCGTTCGAGTTTGACAGAGGCAGTCGGGATGCTGCCACTCGAAGAGGTAAACATCACTAGTCGCCAGATGCCATTCTGGCTGTCCTCGTCTCCCATGAGAAGATGAAGATCCTCGTCGTAGACGCGCCTCTTGCGATCAGCCAAAGCAATGAAGCGTTGGTAGGTTTCATCCTCTCGGTCTTTCGGCACCTGGTAACCCAGGTCCCTAATACGCCTCATTACCCCAGCTTTACCGCTACGCGGCCCGAGCGTGATGCCACCCTCGCCCGAGAGCCCGACATCCTTGGGATTCATGATCTCGTAAGTCTTGCGATTCCTGAGGACCCCATGCTGGTGAATCCCGGCTTCGTGGCGAAAAGCGTTGGCACCAACGATCGCCTTGTTGGGCTGGATCATGAAACCGGTAGCAGTTGAGACAAGCCGGGACGTGCGAGCGATCTGCCTGCTGTCCACGTCGGTATGGCAACCAACAACATCCTCCCGCGTCTTGATTGCCATGACAATCTCCTCGAGTGCAGCGTTCCCGGCGCGTTCGCCGATACCATTGATCGTACACTCGACCTGCTCAGCCCCCGCCATAATCGCGGATAGCGAATTGGCCGTGGCCAGCCCCAGGTCGTCATGGCAGTGTGTGCTGATCACCGCCTGACCAATATTCCCCACGTTCTCCCGCAGGTGGGTGATCGTATCCGCCATGATCCAGGGTAATGCGTAGCCGACCGTGTCGGGGATGTTGACCGTCGTCGCACCAGCTTCGATGACACCCTGGATGATCGTCGCGAGGTACTCCGGCCTAGTGCGTGTAGCGTCCTCGGCAGAGAACTCAACATCATCGCAGAGACTGCGAGCGTAAGCAACCATCTCGATTGCTATCTCGTAGACCTGTTGGTGAGTCTTGCCGAGCTTGGTCATGACATGTAGGTCCGAGGTACCGATGAAGGTATGAATCCTCGGTCTCGCGCTCTGCCGAACAGCCCTCCAACAGGCGTCGATGTCGTCCTTGAGCGCTCGAGCTAGGCCACAGATAATTGGCCCCTCAACCTGCTGGGCGATCTGCTCAACCGATGAGGAGTCTTGGGGCGAGGAAGCGGGAAATCCCGCCTCAACCACACCCACCCTCAATGCCGCTAGTTGCTTAGCGATCCGGAGCTTCTGCGCCGGGTCAAGCGCCGCCCCCGGCGCTTGCTCCCCGTCCCTGAGCGTCGTGTCGAATACAGTGATCTTCCTAGACATAACAGACAACCTCCTAAATCCAGGCGCTTCGCGCCCTTTGTGTGCAAATAACAAAAAGCACGAACGCCCGAATAAAGGATCATAAGAAAAACCGCCTCTTTAGGCGGCTTTTCAGATTCGTGTTAATAAGGTGCTGAAGTCTTATCGCCGCCAAGTGAAATCTAGGCCTAGTAAAAGACCGAGATTAAGGGCGGTAATGTTGATAAAACTCCTCTTCATAGGAAAGATAATAACAGAAAGGGAATAAAATGCAACGTCTCGACTTAGATAGTGAAAAATCTTACCGAAAGTGTATTCGTTAGATAGTTAATAATCTTACCAAAATCTGCTAGGCTGCCAAGATCAAAATTATAATCTTGGAGGAAGACAAGCAGATGATGAG
>Ga0172381_10000138_pt1 | contig 84574 bp, 85 predicted proteins | sample Leawel6488metaG_FD_119754 | JGI IMG/M metagenome (GOLD analysis project Ga0172381, IMG submission 119754) | Leachate microbial communities from a municipal landfill in Southern Ontario, Canada - Leachate well 64-88 metaG | ecosystem: Engineered > Solid waste > Landfill > Unclassified | place...
CTATAGCTCTCACGTCATGCTGAATTTATTTCAGCATCGCATGGTCGTTCGCTTTTGCGATCCTGAAACAAGTTCAGGATGACGTATATTTATTGCAACTCGGTATAAAAAGGCCTTATTTAATGCATTAACCCACCTGCTGCTGCTAAGTGACTAAGTGATTAAGTTCAATAATGCTTGCTTTTTGCTCAAAAAATAGTATAATCAAGTTATGAAAAAGATTTTAATACTATTTTTGTTTTTAATTTTGTGCTGCCCGCAGGCTGCTCTTGCGAAGAAAAAGGCTGCTGCCATTCCCGCAGGAAGCGGTTACGTAGGCACTTTGCCCAATATTACGGGAAGGTTCAACAAAGCTGAAACACAGGAAGCGATGCCTTCTTTTGAGTATAAAGACGGTTTTAACGATCAGGACAGCATTAAGCCCGCCCCGAGGAATAATCCCGCCTTTATTAATATAATTATGAAAAAGGACAAGAATTCACAATACATTAATGATTTAAACTATATTATTTCAATTGTTGAAAACTTACAAACATCAATAGAAGCAAAGCAGGATGTGCAAAAATTTAACGCCCAATCCTATTTTTTAAAAGAAAACGTAGAATATTTCCGCGACAAATACAAAAATAAAGCAGAGGAAAGTTACATTTCTTATAATAAATTAATGCAACTGAATTCACATGTTCAGGCTGTATCCCAGCTTAGGCTTGAGAGCGAAGTTTTCAGTCCTTACGTTACGGAGGCAAAAAGCGGAAATCTTTTTTCCAAAAACAATATCAACGTACAGCTGGATTATTTGCTTGCAGAGATTAAACAAACTCTGGTTGTGTTAAAAGAAGATAAATAATCATTGACAAGAAATAAAAAAAAGAATATTATAATCTTATTCAGTTAATAGGTTTTGATAATGTTACTAAGAAAAATATACCTTAAAATTTGGTTGTTCCTGTACTCTATAAGAGAAATTTTAAACGGGATTGTTGTAATTGCGATGATTACAACTCTTTTGTACTTATTTTTGAATAATTTTATTTTTGAAAAAATTATTCTTGTCAGAGCAGACAGCGACCAAATAAAAAGGGATTATGACAGTGCAATAAACTTTTACAACATTTCTTATTTTTATTACAACATTAACCACTTTTCAAAGAATAATAAAGAAATCTACTTGAGAATTCCTTATGAAATATCGATTTGCTACCTTAATGAAAATAAAAAGGAGCAATCAATTGAAGAAATGCTCAACGCTATAACTGCTATTCAAAAGCAGTATGGGATTTTCTCAAGGGAAACCGCTTATTTCATAAGAAAATATTTGATAAAATATTACCTTGAAAACAACAATATCCGCCTCGCCAAGCAGGAATTTAACAACTTAATGACCATCTACAAAATCGTAGGCTACAGTGACAGTGAAATGTCTGACTTAATTTGCCTGAAGGGTGATTTATATTATCAGCAAAAAAGGTATGATTCGGCAATGGCTCTTTATGAACAGGCTTATAGTGCTATTTCTACTCAAAACAACATAGACTATGAAATATTGGCAAAAATTGTCGATAGACTCTGTGATTATGAAATAGTAAATAATAACACCGCTGAAGCTATTAATATTTACCAAAATTCAATAAACCTTCTCAAAACTTCCGGGTGGCGGCAGCAGGAATTAACGGCAAAAATGCTGTTGAAACTCGGAGATTTATACACTAAAGAAAATAACCAGACAAAAACAGCTATAAAATGTTATGAAGAAGCTATCGGCCTTATTAAAAAACTCCCAAGCAACAATTATCTGAAGCAAAACATAAGCGAATACCTGACTACTCTAAAAGATTTATACAATCAGGACGGACAGTTTCATAAAGTTGACGAAATCGACTTGGAACTTGCAAGAAAGAGAAGATTTTCATTCCTTTATTGAGGGGAACGGGGAAAACGTGAGACGTGAGAGGTGAGAAGGGAAAGGGAAAGTTTTAATTTTTTTGTTGCACTTAGTCACTTAATCACTTCTCCGAAAGCCCTTCACCCCTTAAGCCCTTAAGCCTTTCAACCGTTCGCCCAATCATCTTGACTTTATGCCAAACATCCTTAATAAATTTGTAGTGTCCTTCAACTACTTAGAGGATTTTTGTGTTAAAACTTTAACTTTTTATGATTTTTTTACGAAAAAGTTAAAGGAGGAATGGCAAACATGTTTTCACCAATGATTCAGAATTTAATATCAACGGGAGGCCAAAGGGCTGCAGAGCAAAGAGCGGTGCAGCTTCAAAACTACGTCAATAGTGGCGTGCAGCCGGCTGCGTTGCCAAGCCAAACATCCACGGTAGTGCCGTTTCAGGAAGTTTTGCAGTCAACAGCTCAATCTCAATTCGGAACACTTTTAACAAATCCGGCAACAACAAGCGTTCAGGCACAAATATCAACCCAGCCTCAACTCAGAGAGTATGCTCAGGTTTCCAAACCCCAGCTTTTGAGCATGATTTCTCAGGTATCAAAAAAACACGGCGTGGATGAAAAACTTGTAAAAGCTGTAATACAACAGGAATCAGGCTTTAACCCGAAGGCAAAATCCCATTGCGGAGCCATGGGTCTAATGCAGCTCATGCCGGGAACAGCAAAAACACTCGGAGTTACGGATGCTTACAACCCTGTTCAGAATGTGGACGGCGGAGTAAGGCACTTAAAATGGCTATTGAGCAAATATAACGGAAATGTAATTTTAGCACTGGCCGCTTATAATGCTGGTTCAGGTGCCGTAGATAAATATGACGGGGTTCCGCCTTATGCGGAAACTCAAAATTACGTTAAGAAAATTTTAAAAAATTATTTAAGCTGATTAAAATAGAGGGTGCGGAAAAAATTAAAGGCGGAATAAAAATCTAGACTTGTGCATCCGTTTCTTAACGTATATAATGTTAACCATGAGTATTTTAGAAGTTAAAAATCTTAATTTAGGTTTTGAAACAGAAACCGGCTTTAAACAAGCTTTGTATGATGTTTCTTTTTCACTTGAGAAAGGTAAAATTCATGCACTTGTCGGCGAATCGGGCTGCGGAAAAACAATCAGTGCAATGAGCATCTTACAGCTTTTACCCAAAACCGCCAAAATAACCGGCGGAGAGATTTTATTCAGTGAAAACAATAAAATAAATATTTTAAAACTAAATAACTATGAACTACAACAAATTCGGGGAGCAAAGATTGCCCTAATCCCCCAAGATCCCATGACTTCCTTAAATCCGCTTTATACAATCGGAAACCAGCTCCTTGAAGTGATAGAGAAACATCAGGGAGTAAACGACAAGGAAGCTAAGGAAAGGGCAATAAAGGCTTTAGAACTGGTTCAAATACCTTCCGCAAAAGAGCGGTTGAAATCTTATCCGCACGAGTTTTCCGGCGGTATGAAACAAAGGGCGATAATTGCCATGGCACTTGCCTGCAACGCTCAGGTAATAATCGCAGACGAGCCGACAACAGCTCTTGATGTAACAATTCAGGCACAGATTATGGACATTTTAGCAAATATAAAAAGGGCAATCGGGACATCAATTCTTTTGATAACACACGATTTGGCACTTGTTCAGGATTGTGCTGATGAAATCTCTGTCATGTATGCGGGAAGAATAGTTGAAACCGCACCTACGGAAGAATTTTTCGCCAACACAAACCATCCTTATTCTAAGGCACTGCTTAAATCGCTTCCATCCTGCAAAGGACACAAACTTGCTATTATTGAAGGCCAGCCGCCATCAATTCAGCAGGATATCCGTGGCTGTAAATTTCACCCGAGATGTGAATTTGCCATGCCTGTCTGCTCAAACGAGGTTCCTGAGTTGAAAGAAATTGCACCTAACCACTTTTCGGCGTGCCACCTGAATGATTGAAAGGCCGAAGGGTTGAAAGGCTTAAGGGCTTAAGCCCTTAAGCCTTTCAACCCTTCGGCCCTCCATACCTCCCTCTTCCAGTCTCACCCATTTATGCCGGCAGTTTTATGCAAAATTCTGTGCTTAGATTTTCTTCGCTTTTAACAACTATTTCGCCACCGTGAGATTTGATAATCTGCTGTGATAGGTAAAGCCCCAGACCTGTTCCGATTTTGCGAAACTTTTTTGCAGTAGAATAGTATTTATTAAAAATCTTGTCAATATTTTCCTGAGAAATCCCTTTCCCGTAATCAATTATGGTTATAGTCACAAAATCCTGAATTTGCTCGATTTTAACATCAATGTCCTTGTTTGATTCGCTGTGCGAAATTGCATTTTGAATAAGGTTTTTAACAACTCTTTTCAGCTGCATTTTATCCGCAGAAACATTTATGTCATTTTTCGGGTCAAAATTTATTTTTAAACCGGATTTTTCCGCTATCGGCTCCATTTCATCAATAATTGAGGCTATAAAAGGGATTAGACCAATCTTTTCTTTATCCAACTCCACTCCCGCCTCTTTAATTTTGTACGTTTCAAGCAGAATTTGCACCAGATCAACCAACTCCTGATTGCAGTCTTTCATATTGGATATTGCCGTGTGCTGTTTTTCGCTGATTTCACCGAACTTGCCATTAATAAGAAAATCTAAAATATTGGCTTCGGCAACAATCGGCACCTTCAAATCATGTGTCAGTGTCGCAACAAAATCTTCCCTGATTTTTTCCAGTTCTTTTTGGTTTGTCACGTCTTTAATTATAATTACAAACCTTTTTTTCTTATCGTCTAAATTTAATTTCATGGCAGTGGCTTCAAAACTTGATTCGGAGTTGTTTTTTATAAAAATTTCTTCCTCGCTGAATTTTTCCGGTTTAATATTTTTTTTGGATTGGATGTAATCCAAAAGGTTTTTGTCCAGAAGGTTTTTTCCGTCTTCTTTAAACCAATTAACGATTTGCGGGGTAATTCTTAAAATTTTGCAATTTTCATCAATGATTAAAATCCCGTCCGACAGAGAATTTATAATGGCCTCCAGAAACTTATTCTGGCGGGTTAATTCGCCCTGATACTCAACAATCATCTTTTCCCTGTCATTAAGCGTTTCAACCATTCGGTTTATGCTTTCTGTAAGATTTTTATACTTCGGGTGTTCAATTTTTTCTATTTTGGTGGCCAAATTCCCGTATCTTACAGAGTTCACGGTATTTGTTACCATACCAAGATAGTCGTTGATTTCGGACCATTTTTTATCCGCTTTCCTGAAAATTAAAAGCAGTAAAAAAACGACTGTGAAAATTATTAAAGAAATAACTATGTACCAGAGCATATGACGGTTCCTCAACTTTTGTGCTATTATGATTATAGCAGACTTTTGTTATAATGCATAAAATTATTAAAATTCGGTTCTGCTGCCTGTTGTTAGGAAGGTAAATGATGCCAAAGCTAAAAATACCCAAAACTGTTAGAATGATTATATCTGATTTTGACGGCGTAATGACCGACGGCTGTATTTATGTGGATGAAGAATTAAAAATATCGAGAAAAGTCAGCTTTAAGGACATTATGGCCGTATCCATTTTAAGGAAAGCGGGATTTGAGCTGGCTTTTATATCCGGTGAAAAAAATCCGCTGATAGATTTGCTTGCCGAAAGATTTGACTTAAAGGAAGTTCACCAGAATATTCGCTCCAAAATAGATGTACTGAAATCAATTGTTAAAAAAAACGGACTGAAAGAGGAAGATTTTTTATATATCGGAGACGATATTAATGACATGGATTGTCTGAATTACTCGGCAACAAAAATAACTGTTCCAAATTCGGCTCCTGCGGTCAAAAAAATCAAGGGAATACAAATTACGGAAGAAGTCGGCGGAAACGGTGCTTTCAGAGAGGTTGTAGATTGTCTTTTAAGTATTTAAAAAATATTATTGACGGGATTAAGAAGCTGGATGTTGAAGTCGACGATTACAAAAGAGTCGTTCAAAATCCTTACATCCCTTCTATCGCTTACGTAAACTGGGGAATATATCTTGCGGAAGCGGGCAATGTTGACGGGGCTGAAGAAAAACTAATCTCCTCAACGCTTATGGCTCACCAGACGCCTGAGGCTTACATAAATCTGGGGGTTTTAAAAACACGGGAAGGAAAATATGAAGAAGCGAAGGAGCTTTATAGCAAGGCCATAAGACTTGATAACAATAATGCAAAAGCTTACTGCTTTTTGGGCAATGTTCTTACCGAGATGAGGGATTATAAAGAGGCTGAGAAAAAATTCAGCCATGCACTTAAAATAGATCCAAATAATTCTGATATATTTTTAAACTGGGGAATTTCGTTAATAAGGGAAAGAAAATTTACTCCTGCAAGAGAAAAACTTGAACAGGCACTGAAACTCAACAGCTCAAATTTTAGTGTACTTTATTTTTTGGGTCTTATTGACATTGAATTTGGAGATTTTGATAAAGCAAAAGAAAAATTCAACCTGATAATCTCCGTTGTTCCTGACAATCACGAAGCCTTTTATTATTTGGCGTACATATATTACAAGGAAAATAATTTTGAAAAAAGTCTGGGGTTTTCACTGAAATCGCTTGAACTTTATCCTAAAAAAGCTGAAACTTACATGCTTATCTCCGAGAGTTACATGAATCTGGAAAATGAGGCGGAATGCTTTAAATATTATGAATCAGGGGAGAAAGAATGTGACACAAATTATTACTTCCTTATCTCCTGGGGAATCGCACTTCAGCACTTTGGCCGGTTTGAACAATCAAAAGAAAAATTTCAAAAGGCCGTTGAGATTGATGGTGAAAACGAACTGGGAACGGCCTATCTCGGTATTTCATTCTATAAATTGCAGGATTATGACAATGCCGCAAAATTTTTTCAAAAAACTCTTAGCCTTAACCCTCAAAACATTATCGCTCTGGATAATTTAGGCCAGATTGAATTTGACAGAGAAAATTATAAAGCCGCAATAAAATATTTTGAACTTGTGCTTAAAAATTCCGCAAAGGCGATTGGAAATTACAGTAAAATTGCGAAGGCATATTTTCTGGACGGGAATCTTCAAAAGGCCGGTGAATATTACCAAAAAGCACTGGAATACCGGCCCGACGATGTATCTGCCTGCATTGATTACGCAAGAATTTTAATAGAACAAAAAAATTATGAACCTGCCCTAAAAAAGCTTCAAAGTGCTTATAAAATTGATGATAAAAATTTGGATTGTCTAAATCTGTTATTTTATGTAAATTATACCCTTGCCAAAGAAAAATTTTCTGACTATAATGTAGAAAAAGCAATGGAATTTGCAGAAAAAATACAAGAAAATTATCCCGATTCCTTCAGTTACAAAGAAGAAAAAGAGGAATTGGCCGAATTAAAGGCAAAAGTTAAAAGTTAGTTAAAACCCCAAGAAAGATTGTTAATTTTACAAAAATGAAAAAGATAGTTGTACAAAAATTCGGCGGAACATCAGTTGCAAGTACCGACAAAATAAAAAGTGCAGCAGATGCCGTAATAAGAGAAAAAGAACTCGGTAATGATGTAGTTGTAATCGTTTCGGCGATGGGGCATACCACAGATTACCTCGTTAATATGGCTAAAGAAATCAGCAAAAATCCGTCAGATAGAGAAATGGATATGCTTCTCTCTACAGGCGAAGGTGTTTCGATAGCACTTTTGACAATGGCAATTCAGGCAAAAGGCTATGACGCAATAAGCTTAAATGCGATGCAAATAGGGATAATTACCGAAAAAGTCCATCTTAAAGCAAGAATTATAGACATAAAAACCGATAGATTGAAAGCAAGTCTGGATGAAGGCAAAATAATAGTAGTGGCAGGATTTCAGGGAGTAACCGAGGACGGAGATGTTACAACCTTAGGCCGTGGCGGGTCAGATACTTCTGCAGTTGCACTCGCATCGGCACTGGGAGCTATAAGGTGCGATATATACACAGACGTCGAAGGGGTTTACACAACTGACCCGAGGGTAGTTCCTACCGCATCAAAACTCAAAAGTGTTTCTTACGAGGAAATGCTTGAACTTTCGAGGGTCGGAGCAAATGTTCTTCATCCTCGTTCTGTTGAAACCGCAAAAAAATTTAATGTCCCATTGAGGGTTCGCAGTGCATTTAAGTTAGATGATTCTGGAACTTTAATAATAGGAGCTAAAAATATGGAATTATACCAACCTGTAACCGGTGTAGCGGCAGATTTGTCGCAGGTAAGGATTGTGGTCTGTGACGTTCCCGACGTTCCGGGACATGCCGCAAAACTTTTTGGAGCACTTGCTAAAAAAAATATTTCAGTAGATATGATTATTCAGTCTTATGCAAGGAAAACATCTAACACAAATGACATTGCCTTTACTGTCGATAAGGTTGATTTGGATAAGGCCAAGTTTATTTTGGAAAAAATAAAACCCGAGTTGAGTGCCGGAGAAATTCAGGTTGATGAAAATATTGCAAAGGTTTCAATCGTGGGGGCCGGCATGGTAGACAGGCCGGGGATTGCCGCAACAATGTTTGAAACACTCGGAAATCTCGGCGTGAACATAAAGATGATTTCAACAAGCGAAATTAAGATAAGCTGTCTTGTGGAAGAAGAAGATGCGGAAGAGTCCATAAAGGCACTGCATAAAGTTTTTGAACTTGATTCGGACGAAATTGCTGAAGTAAAAGGCGACTTGCCGAACTTAAACCCCGTCGGATAATTACCGGGGTTTACGAACGTAACAATTTTGGCCGGAATTTAGGACAAATTTTTCTGCAAGCTCATAATTTAACTTGCTCCTTTTGCAGGGTAGAATTTTAAGCCGCACCAGATATTATAGCCTCCCGAGGCTATGTATATATCACCTTTATTGACTGGAATCAATGTACTTGTCTGGGAATAGCTTTTTTCATCATATAGCTCTGCTACGGATATATTATTAATAAGTAAATGGGAAGTATCTGTATTTGCGTATATTGCCATCACCACCAAAAGCCATCCGTCACATTCGGCCGTATAAGACGTATTCCAGGATTTACTTACTCCGCGTGAATAATCAGGCATGGGTAAGCTTGCAACAACCGATTTCCCGACAGAGTTTATATTGCTTAAGTTCGTATCCGACTTTGCCGCCAATGCAACAGACATTTGCGTAGAATTTACGTAACTTGCATCATTGGTAAACGAACTTACAGCGGTAGGGACAACCGGCAATTGAGAGGTTGTTGCGAAATTACTGTCATTTGTAATTTGTGACGTTTTTGTAGGAACATTCGAGATATCAGCCTTAAGGGCAAGGTCGTTCCTCAATTTTCCCAAAGCTTCGGAATGAACATTCCTGTCGTGATCATGTGCAGCTATTGCGGCAGAAACATCTGTTTGAGTATCTGTCATTTCTAAATTTGTTGACTTATCCACCGTAATTGCGGGCGAGGTATCTGTTACCAGATTAATTATTCCGGATTGAGAGTTTAATATCCCATCAAGTTCTACATTTGCATCTTCGCCGTTCGAAACCGAAACAGTCAATTTATCCGCCATATTATACCCCTCCTATTTCCGGATATATGTACATCATCGGCGGGTTTTTAAACTCTTGAGGGATAATTGTTTGTGCAAAATTGCTTCCGATGTTAACCTTTAGTCCCCAATAATAAGTAGTGTAGGAATTTGTCTTGGCGGATAATTTTTCTGTATCTTCTGTAGTTAAATTTACAACAACCGATGTCATAACCGGATTGGCATATTCTTTTTCTATTACAGGAACGGTATCATCAATATTTTTTTTGATATAAAAATGGACTGTATAAGCAGAGATATCCTGCCCGAAATTAAAGGTAAAAGATGCGGTATCTCCCCTTCGTCCTCTGATAAGTAATGAATTTTCTTCTAAAGTAAACGGCATTTGCGATTCCTCCTATTTAATAAGTTTTACTTATTTATTATGGAAGATTTTTAAAAAAATAAAAGTCCGCAAAGCAACGTAAGTATAATTCGCAAAGTTGACCTAGAGCACGTGGGCGGAACTATCTCGTCAATTTTAAATTGTACGATTTTATTTAATAAAATATTAAAGTCAATAATTTTTATGTTAGAATTAAATTATATTTTTGGTAAATTTGGAGAATGAAAAATGATAAAAAAAGTTAAATTAAGAGAAGATGAATCAAAAAGACGTTCGTCTTTAAAAAAAGAAAAGCCGTATGTATATGAAAAAATAATGAAATACCCTGAAAAATTAGAAAAGGGTGAATCTACAGCAATAATTCAATTTCAATATAATTATGCCTGCAATTTTAAGTGCCAACACTGCTCCATAGATGGATTTCAAAAAGAAAAATCTCAAAGATTTTTTACGCTGGATGATGTTAAAAATCTGTCAAAACAGGCAGATGAAATGGGTCTGGCACAATTTACAATTACCGGTGGCGAACCATTAATTTTTAAAGATTTTGATGAACTTGTTGCCGCAATTGACCCTTCAAAATTTTATATTGCGACAGACACAAACGGGTGGCTGCTTGATGAAAAGAGGGCAAAACACCTTAAATCAATTGGCGTGGACAAGGTTCATATAAGTTTAGATAGTTTTGATGCAGAAGAGCATGATGCTTTTAGAAGGACTAAAGGTTCACATGCTAGAGCACTCAAAGCAATTGATGCGGCAAAAGAAGCCGGTCTTAACATTTTAATTAATACTATTGTTACCAATCAGCGTATACATTCCGAAGAATTCATTAATTACTTGGAATTAATGAAGGAAAAAGATGTTCCAACTCTTGCTCTTTACCCCAAATTAGTTGGTTTATGGGAAGGCAGATATGATATTCTTCCGGATAAAGAGGGTGTGGAATTCGTAAAAAAACTTGGTGAAAAATATAAAGTATTTACCCATTTATCAAACTTTAACGGGATAAATTTTGGTTGTCCTGCTGTAAAAAGAATGATATCTATTATAAGAACGGGAGATGTAATGCCTTGCCCTTGGATTTATACTTCTCTGGGTAATGTTTTTGAAGAACCGCTGAAAGATATTCTCGATAGAGGAATGAATATCAAATATTTTGGCAATAGAATGGAAACTTGTCTAAGCTCAGAGAATTTGCCATTTATAAAAAAATATGTTGAAGGCAGAATGTATGGCAAAAAAATGCCTGTACCATACACAGAAGTATTTACTCAAGAAGATATGATAAAATATACAAAAAAACCACAAAAGGAGTAAATATTAATGGAAAAAATTCTATTTATAGTTCCCCCACATATGACTTATGAAAAATTCACCAAGCCATCTTTTAATGAAAGCACTAATGCAAAAAAGTCCGGGATATATGGAAGCCTATTAACAGATATGCCCTTAGGGGTTTTATCACTAAGTGCTTATGTAAAAAAATATACGGATATTGAAACAAAACTTATTGACTTTAATATTTTATTAAATAAAATGGACGATTTCAAATTTAATTCATTTTTGGAAGTTTTTAATACTTATCTTACAAAAAATGAATTGGTAGATTATTCGCCTACTATAATCGGAATATCTGTATTATTTACTCCATCGTATCAAAGTATGCTTGATCTTGGGAATGTTTGTAGAAAAATTTTTCCTAATGCAGTTATTATAGCTGGCGGTAGTATTCCAACAAATATGCCAAATGAAATATACAAAAATACTAACGCTTTTGATGCACTTTGCTATGGCGAAGGAGAAAAACCTTTACTGGAACTTGTTCAGGCTGATAATAAGCTTAAATATCTTGAGGGGGACCCCTCCTGGATTACACAAAAGAAAGTTGAGAATAATGAAAAATATCAACACAATTTTATAGAGGATTTGGATGAAATTCCTTTTAGTGATTATGGGATTTTAGATACTGATGAATATGGATTTAATCCTGCAATGAGGGCTTATGCTTCAATTGAGAATAAAGAGCAAAATTTTCATGTTATGACATCTAGAGGGTGTACTCATCATTGTTGTTTTTGTGCTTCGCATAAGGTTCATGGAAGAAAAATGCGTTATTATAGCATAAGTAGGGTGAAAGAAGATTTTTTACGTCTTAAAAATGAGTATGGTGCCAAAGTTCTTATTTTTCAAGATGATCATTTAATGAGAGACAAAAAAAGAGCTTTAGAAATTATTAATATTGTAAAAAATGAATTAGAGTTAAATGTTGTTTTCCAAAATGCTTTAGCAATGTATGCTCTTGATAGAAAAACTCTGGAATTCATTAGAAACGCCGGAATTGAGCAAATTTCCATGTCGATAGAATCAGGCAGCGAAAAAGTTCTAAAAGAAATAATGCATAAACCTTTATCTCATTCAATAATAAAGCGTGTAATCAACGATTGCCGGGATTTGGGCATATATACAAATGCAAGCATTTTGGTCGGCCTTCCCGGTGAGACAAAACAAGACCTGGAAGATTCAAGAGCATTTTTAAAAACGGTTCCGGCAAATTGGTTTATAATACTCTGTGCCACCCCACTTGTAGGAAGTGAAATGTTTGAAATTTGCGAGAAAAACAAATATTTCAAAGGCAATTATATTGGATGTGACTTCAAAAATGCAATTGTTGAAACAGAAGATTTTACTGCTGAATATATTCAAGAAATAGCTTATTCTTTTAATCTCGATTTGAATTTTGTAAATAATAGTGATTTTAAATTAGGAAATTATGAAAACGCATTAAAAGGCTTTGAAAATGCAATAAGAGTTAAAAATGACCATGCTATTGCATATTATTTTGCGGCAAAATGTTGCAAAAAATTGAATTTAAATAAAAAATATATAAAATATAAAGAAAAATATGAAAAAATTATTGAAAAATCAACATTTTGGAAAAAATACTTTGATGAATTTAATTTAAGTTCACTTGAACAGAAACAATTAATAACGAATTGATAAAAAGGGCTAAAAAATAATGAATATTTCAAAGGCAATTTCTTTAATCGAACAACAAGTCCAAAATCAATCAGAAGGCTTGCCCGATGAGCTGTTTTATTTTATTAGCAAAACAACTCCGCTGGTTAATGTTGATCTCTTAATTCAAGATGAAAATGGAAGAATTCTTTTTGCCTGGAGAGACGATAAATATTGTGGACAAGGCTGGCATTTACCGGGAGGAATTCTTAGGCATAAAGAAACATTAGAAGAAAGATTGCAAAAAACAGCTTTATCGGAAATTGGTACAGAGGTAGATTTTGACCCTGTACCTTTGACTTTTAACCAATTTATATCTAATGAATTAAATGAACGGAACCATTTTATTTCTTTTTTGTATAAATGTTCATTAAGTGCGACTTTTGTTCCTGACAACAAAAATCTATCTACAACTGATTCTGGTTATCTAAAATGGTATGCATCTTGCCCTAAAAATTTGCTAAAACACCATGAAATCTACAAAACTTTTTTTTAATAATTTTATATAATTTTTCTATTGAACAACTATATACATGGTATAATTAGAACGAAGAAAATATTGATGAAAATTTATAAACAGGAGATATAGCGGTATGAGGCAAAAATTAAAACCATTATTCATTTTTGAGTTGGCAAACAATCATAATGGTAAATTAGAACGCGGAAAAAAAATAATTAACGATATTAAAGAGCAGGTTAAAGAATATAAAAAAGATTTTGATTTTGCATTTAAACTACAGTACAGAAATTTAGATACATTTATTCACCCTGAATATAAAAATAGAGACGATATTAAATTTATTAAACGTTTTAATGAAACAAGGCTTTCAAAAGAAGAAAATTTGGCACTTAGAGATGAAATTAAAAAACAGGGATTTATTTCGGTTTGTACAGCATTTGATGAAGATTCCGTAGACGCAATAGAAGAGCAAGGTTATGATTTTATAAAGATAGCAAGTTGTTCTTTTTGTGATTGGTCTTTGTTAGAAAAAATTGCGACTAAAAATATGCCGATAATCGCTTCTACTGCAGGCGTTGAAATAGATGATATTGATAAGGTAGTTCAATTCTTTTTACATCGTGAAAAGAATTTGTCACTTTTGCATTGTGTTGCAGAATATCCTACAAAAAATAAAAATTTACAGCTTAATCAAATTGATTTGCTAAAATCAAAATACCCGGAAATAACTATCGGTTATTCAACACACGAAAGCCCTGAAAATATGGACAACATCAAAATGGCGATGGCAAAGGGTGCAAGAATATTTGAAAAACATGTCGGCCTTGACGATTATGAAGGAAGTATTAACGGTTATTCGGCTACTCCAAAACAAATCAGTCAATGGCTTAAATTCGCAAAAGAAGCATTTGTTGCCTGTGGAGTTGAAGGAGAAAGATATAAATTTACTCAAGCTGAAATGGATAGTTTGAAAAACTTAAGCAGAGGCGTTTTTGCATCAAAAAATATTAAAAAGGGAGAAAGCATCGACAATTTAGATACATTTCTTGCTATTCCTACAGTTCAAGGACACCTGTTAGCTTCCGATTTATCAAAATATAAAGAATTTGTAGCAACTTCTGACATAAAAACCAATTCCGCAATCCTTTTATCGGATGTTGCGATTATTGATGTAAGGGCTAAAGTTGAATCAATAATTAACAAAGTTAAAGCAATGTTGAATGAGGCAAGAATTATTCTTCCAAACAAAGTTTCTTTCGAAATTTCCCACCACTACGGCTTAGATAAGTTTGATGAAACGGGTGCCGTGATAATCAATTGTGTAAATAGAGAATATTGCAAGAAATTGCTAGTTATGATGCCAAATCAAAATCATCCTACGCATTTGCATAAAGTGAAAGAAGAAACTTTTCAGGTTTTATACGGTGATATGACAATAACAATTGATGGTGTTACAAAAAATTATAAACCCGGCGATATTGAGCTTGTAAAAAGAGGGATTAAACACTGCTTTTCATCAAAAGGCGGGGCGATTTTTGAAGAAATTTCAACGGGACATTTTAAGAATGATTCATATTATGACGATTCTGCGGTTGCGGAAAACAAAAATAGAAAAACCAATTTTACTTATTGGACAGAAGATTAAGGGGTTTGGAAATTGCTTACAATAGCTTGGGATGTTGACGACGTTTTAAATAATCTTATGCAGGAATGGCTTAAGGATTATTGCCAAAAAACAAACACTCAGTTTGATTACGCAGATATCAAGAAAAATCCGCCGCATGAACTTTTGGGAATAGGGTTAGATGAATATTTGGCGTCATTGGACTCTTTCAGAATGTCTGACAAAGCACTTTCCATGTTGCCTAATTGTGAAATTATCGCCTGGATGGAGAAAAACGGAGAGAGTTTTAAACACATTGCACTTAGTGCAACTTCACATAAAACATCCGGAAATGGTGCGTTTTGGACAATGAAGCATTTTAGCAAGTGGATAAATTCATACAACATTGTCCCTTCATATAGGTTGGGCGAGAATTTTATAAAACAAAACGAAACCAAAAAAGACTTTTTAGTACGTATAAAAGTTGTTGATATTTTAATTGATGATAGTGAAAAAAACATTGCTGATGCTAATTCAATCGGTGTGAAAGGTTTTTTGATTGCAAAACCATGGAATAATGGCGGATATACTATAGAAGAAATATTAGCTAAATTGGATGAACTAAAAGGAGCAAAAAATGAAAGTTTCTGATTATATTATAAAATTCATTAATGAAAAAATGGGAGTTAAACATGTTTTTATTTTATCCGGCGGAGGCTGGATGCATTTGCTCAATTCACTTGGAGAGAATAAGAAAATTGAATATATTTGCAACTTGCACGAACAGGCTGCCGCAATTGCGGCAGAAGCTTACGGTGAATATACAAACAATATAGGAGTTGCAATTGTAACAACGGGTCCGGGAGGAACAAACGCAATTACAGGAGTTGCTGCCGCTTGGATTGATTCGACACCAATGATTGTTTTTTCCGGTCAAGTTAAAAGAGCTGATATGATTGGGGACAAAAATATCAGACAAATGGGACCTCAAGAGGTTGATATTGTGCCAATAGTAAAACCGATTACAAAATATGCCGAGTCCGTTTTAGATCCGCTAAAAATCAGGTATCACCTCGAAAAAGCTTACTATTTGGCAACGACAGGGAAAAAAGGCCCGGTTTGGCTTGATGTTCCGCTTGATGTTCAAGGTGCAACTGTAGATGAAAAAAAATTGAAAGGATTTACTCCTGAAAAAGAAGATAAAAAAGACAAAGATTTTGACAATAAAATAAGGAAAACAATAGAGCTTATCAATAAAGCTAAACGACCTGTTATTCTTGCCGGAAACGGGATTTATCTGTCAGGTGCCAAAAAAGAATTTTTGCAACTTGCGGAAAAATTGGATATTCCTATTCTGACAACTTGGAAATATATTGATTTAATCGAGCAAGATAATCGGCTATTTGCCGGCAGGCCTGGTTCTATTGCGTCCAGAAGTGCCAATTTTACTTTGCAAAATGCTGATTTGCTAATTACAATCGGTGCCAGAATGGATTTGCCGCAGACTGCTTTTAATCATAAAAATTTTGGCAAAAATGCAAAAAAAATCATTGTTGATATAGACGAAAACGAAATTAAAAAAATGCAAATGGATATTGAAATAAAATTTGTATCAGATGCAAAAGATTTTATTTCAGAGGTTTGGAAAAATAAAGATAAAATTACTTATAAAAATAATGATTGGATTGAAAAATGCAATGAACTAAAAGAAAAATATCCTATTGTTTTGCCGGAATTTTTAGAACAGAAAGAATACATAAATTCTTACGTTTTACTTGATGTTTTGAGCCAAGAAATGAGCAAAAATGATATGCTTGTCCCCGGAAGCTCAGGAAGCTGCAGTGAAGTCAGCATGCAGTCTTTTAAAGTTAAAAAAGGCCAAGTTGTTTTAAACAATCAAGGGCTGGGTTCAATGGGATTTGGTCTTCCTGCGAGTATTGGAGCTTGCATCGCAAGCGGCAGAAAAACAACGGTATGTGTTAACGGTGACGGCGGTTTTATGATGAATATTCAAGATTTGGAAACTGTTAAACGGCTAAATTTGCCGATAAAATTCTTCATTCTAAATAATGACGGCTATGCTTCAATAAGAAATATGCAAAATAGCCATTTTCACAGCCTCTACGTCGGAAGCGGAAGAACAAGCGGAGTAACTCTTCCTGATATGCAAAAAATTGCAAAGGCTTTTGATATCCCGTCAAAATTAATTAAGACCCAACAAAATTTGAACGAAGAAGTTAAGGCTATATTAAAATCCGAAGGGCCTTTTCTTTGCGAAGTTATTATTAATCCTAATCAACAAACTCAGCCCCGGGTTTCATCAATAAAACTGGAAGATGGTTCCATGATGTCTAAACCGATTGAAGACATGTGGCCGTTTTTACCGAAAGAAGAAATCGAAGCCAATATGGTTTAATATTAAGTATTTTTACGGACTCTTGTATTTTTGCATAATAATGTTAAAATGTTAATATAATTAAAGATTTATATATAATAATCCGTTATTTATATATAAAAGAGGTGGATTATGTCTAACATAAAATTCAATTTTAATAAACAGAAAGCTATTGAAACTATTTTATATTTAGCTAATAAAGATGGCCTAATAACCAAAATGAGGCTTTTAAAATTTGTTTTTTTTGCTGACTTATATCATGTAAACAAATATGGTCGTCCTATATTGGGGGATTCTTATTTTGCAATGAAAAATGGTCCTGTTCTTTCGAAACTTTATGATATGTTAAAGCATAGTACAACTGATTATTTAGTAAAAGATAATAATTTAATTGAATCATGCAGAGAATTTAATCCTGAATATTTTTCCAAAAGTGATATTGATGCATTAGATTACGCATTTGTACAATATTCACAATATGAGACAATGCAATTAAGTGAGTTAACTCATTCGCATAAAACTTGGCTTAGAGCCGTGAGAAGAGAACCTAAGTCTAAAAATGCAAAAATATGTTGGGAAGATTTTTTTGATAATGAGAATAATGAGGATATTCCTTATTTGCAAGAAGTTTCAGAAAGAATGATTATTTAAAAATGCTTAATTCAGGGGATGTTTATTGTAGTAAAAGAGATGATACAGCTGATATTAAAATTAAATATCAATTATATCTTGATGAAAGAAATGTTTTGCTTATAAACTCAGAAAAAAGTAAAAGGAATGTTAGTGTTTTAATTAAAAAAGAAGAATGCAAACTATTAAGTCATGATAGTTATTTATGTATTGATAATTTATTTACCTATGATAAAAAATATAAAATACTAGATAAAGGTGAATTGGCAACATCAGCAATTGAAAGGATTATATCATTAGTAAGTTCAAGTGCCACATTGTTGAATTGCCAAATTAAACATATCAAAAAACTTTTAATGGAAGTGAAAATTTCAAGAGGGGATTAAGTTATACGCTATCTTTTATAAATTTATGTATTAAATCACCGGTTTTATTAAGTTCTTTTTCGCCTATTCCCGGATAAACCCCGACCCAGAAAGTATTGTTCATAATAAAATCTGTGTTTGGCAATCGGGCATAGTTTTCCTCTGTCAAATCTCTTGAATTCAAAAGTCCTGAACTGTTTATCCTCAACAGAATATCGTTTTCAACAAACATCGGCTGTCTTAAAATATTGCCGGCAAAAAGCTGGCGTGTTCCGACTCCGTTTTTTTCCAAATATTCAACGAGTTGCTGTTTGTTGAATTTTTCATTAGGCCTAACGGAAATCAAAAACCCAAACCACGAAGGCTTAACGTCATTTGCAACTTCGGGCAAAATTAAATATTCCTTTAAATCATTAAGTTTTTCCATTAAATATTGGGCATTTTTTGTTCTCTTTTCCAAAAATTCAGGCAATTTATCAAGCTGGGCAAGTGCAATCGAAGCCTGCCAATCGGTAATCTTCAAATTAAATCCGATATGGGAATACGTATATTTATGGTCGTAACCTTGAGGCAAATTCCCGAGCTGATAGCTAAAACGCCTCTTGCAAGTATCGTCATGACCCGGCTTGCACCAGCAATCTCTTCCCCAATCTCTGAACGACATAATTATTTTATATAAATCAGGGTCGTCTGTGACAACCGCACCGCCCTCGCCCATTGTTATATGGTGAGCGGGATAAAAACTAAATGTCCCGATATGTCCGAATGTTCCGACCTTTTTGTCATTATACGTCGCTCCAAGTGCGTCGCAACTATCCTCTATCAACCACAAATTATGTTTTTCACAGATTTTTGCAATTTTATCCAAATCAAAAGAGTTTCCAAGCGTGTGGGCAAGAAAAACCGCTTTAGTTTTATCCGTAATAGCTTCTTCTATTTTATCGGCATCAATGTTATAAGTTCCGATTTTGCAGTCAATAAAAACAGGAGTCAAACCCTGCTGCACAATGGGATTTACCGTTGTCGGAAAACCTGCGGCAACAGTGATTACTTCGTCACCTTTTTTAAGCCTTCTGTCGCCTAATTTGTGGGAAGTCAAAGCACTCAGGGCAAGCAAGTTCGCAGATGAACCCGAATTTGTCGTAAGTGCATACTTAACGCCCAAATATCGGGCGAATTTTTTCTCAAACTCATCATTAAAACGCCCCGCAGTGAGCCACATATCAAGTGAAGCGTCAATCATATTGCATAATTCTTCCCCGCCAAGGACTTTTCCGGAAGCGGGAATATATTCACTACTTCTTTTATCAGGCCGAGCGAGGAAATAGTAAATTTTTGCCCATTGCTTTATGCCGCTTCTAACTAATCTAGCTAATAATTTTTTCATTTTTTATTTTAATCCCATGTTGTTGGGCTGAAAGCCCAACCTACTTTACTACTTTACCAATAATTGTTTTTGCGATTTTTCTTTCGTAATTTTTAATCTGTTCTAAAGTAAACTCAACCATTTTTTCACCTGAATAAAATATTTTGTACCACTCAACTGTTTTTTTGATTGCTTCGTCGGCACTGTAAGCGGGCGTCCAACCCAGAGTCTTTTTTGCTTTTTCAATATTTAGCATAAGCAAACCGGCTTCATGCAGGTCATCTTTTTTATCAACAACCACAGTGCCTTTTCCGTAATATTCAACAAATTTTTGGGCAACATCAGCAACAGTCAAAACACTATCGGAATTTGGCCCGAAATTGAAACTTTGGGCGAACTCTTCTCCGCCTTCAAGTAATTTTTGTCCGAGTAATAAATACCCGGAAAGCGGTTCCAAAACGTGCTGCCAGGGGCGGATGGCAATCGGGTTCCGAATTGAGATAGTTAAAAGGTCGAAAGGTTGAAGGGTTGATAAGTCCCGTTCCCTCTTTCCTCTTCCCTTTATATCTTCTTCAATCGCACGGATACAATCAGGAATTAATCTGTCCAACGCCCAATCGCCGCCACCGATTACATTTCCTGCACGAGCCGTTGCCATCGCATAAGGCTTACCCCCTTGCAAAAACGAACGGCGGTAAGATGCAGACATAATTTCCACACAGCCTTTTGAAGAAGAATACATATCCCATCCGCCCATCGGCTCATCTTCTTTGTAGCCGTGGTTTATTTCTTTATTCTCATAGCATTTATCGGTTGTAACATTCACAAAGGCCTTGATATTTGGGCATTTCCTTGCCGCTTCAAGAACATTTAAAGTACCTATAACGTTTGTTTGGTAGGTCAGCAATGGTTCCGAATAAGAAAGTCTGACAAGCGGTTGGGCCGCAAGGTGAAAAATAATCTCAGGATTAAAATCCGTCATGGTTTTTTCTAATTTTTCTTTGTCCAAAATATTTCCATACACGTTTTTAATTTTTTTATCAATTCCCAGTTCCAAAAACATTGCAGGTTTTGTATTCGGATTTAGGGAATAACCCATAATCTCTGCACCTAAAGACTGTAGCCAAAGTGTAAGCCAACTTCCTTTAAAGCCGCTTGCTCCCGTTAAAAATACCTTTTTATTTTTATATATTTGAAACCCTTCAACCATTCAACCCTTCAACCTTTCAACTCCATGTGTCCACGCAGCCCATGGGGCAGAGCCATTGTTCCACAGGTTAGTCAAATCCGCTTTATCTTTTAAGGTGTCCATGGCATGCCAAAAACCATAATGCTTAAATGCATTCAATTGTCCGTCACGTGCGAGATTTTCCAATGGTTCACGCTCAAAAAATACATCTTCTCTGTCGTCAATATAGTCAAAAATCTGAGGTTCAAGAACAAAAAATCCACCATTAATCCACGATTCATCACCTTTTGGTTTTTCCATAAAGGAAGTTATTTTTACATCATCTTTTATAATCAATGCCCCGAATTTTCCAGACGGCTGTACCGCTGTCATAGTAGCAATTCGCCCTGATTTTTGGTGAAATTTTATCAGTTCCGGAAGATTAACATCACTCACCCCGTCACCATAGGTAAGCATAAATCTTTCGTTTCCAATATACTCTTTCGCTTTTTTAATTCTTCCGCCGGTCATAGTATCTTGTCCGGTATAAAGCATTGTTACTTTCCATGGCTCGTTTCTGTGATTGTGAATTTCGACGGCATTTTTTTCCATATCAACCGTAATGTCTGAATACCTTGTATAGTAATTTATAAAATAATCTTTTATAACATGCGATTTGTAGCCGGTCAAAATGATAAAATCGTTAAACCCACAATGAGAATAAATTTTCATAATATGCCACAATATCGGACGGCCGCCAATCTCTACCATTGGTTTTGGTTTAAGTTCTGTTTCTTCAGATAATCTGGTACCCAGTCCGCCTGCTAAAATAACTACTTTCATAATAAATTCCTTAAATTTTACTCTGAGGTCATTATATTTAAAACATGGTTAATCATAAAGAAAAACTTTATAAAAGTTAAAATATCCTTGCCGCCTGATAATTCCCGAGAGCCTGTTGACACAAAAAGTAAACACGTCATGCTGAACTTGTTTCAGCATCGCATGAGTGAACGACAATGCGACCCTGCCTCTTGTTTTCTTTGCGAGGAACGAGCTTAGAAAACAGTGTCGGGGAGATAGATTTTGTTTACAAAATCATCTTCGCGGAAATAAATTCAGGGTGACGTTTCTCCGGAATATGTGTCAACAGACCCGAGAAAATCAAACAAATTTTTGAGGCCTTTTTCGTAAGAAGTAAAACAAAAACCCCCGAGTTCGTTCAAAAGTCTTGAGTTATCTCCGGTATATTCAGCGTTTAAACCGTTTTCTTTAATTATTATTTCCGATTTAAAACCGCTTATTTCATTTATTATTTGTGAAATTTCAGACAGCGAAATACTTTGGGTCGGAGTGATATTCATAATTTTTTCGTTAGGTTTACTTTCAACAAAATATTTAACAATTTTGCACAAATCATCAATGTATAAATAGTCAAAAACAACGTCCTTGTTTATAATTATAGGTTCTTTTTTTAAGTTCTGAGAAATGGCATAAGTCGGGAAGCGGGTTTCTTTTTCCCACCTTCCGTAAGCCCCGAAAATATTCAGACAAAGAGCATTATCAAGTTTTTCAACTTCTTTGGCCATTAAATATTTTGACATACCATATGGATCTTTTGGTATAATTTCACCCAAATTTTCTTCCCTAATTTTAGCCAGAGGTCTTGACTTGTCATACTCGGCACCGGAGCCAAAAGTAATTATCCTGTTTTTTCCCGAACAAATTAAAAGATTATTAAACATTTTTAAATTTTCGTCAATAACGGAAATATCGTCAGTGATTCCTCTTGCCCCGCCTTTAGTGGCACAGTGTATTACAAAATCAATGTTATTGGCTTCAAAATATTTTTCAACGGCAGTTTTGTCAGAAATATTAAGCTCAAAACTTCGGGGAGTTAATAAGTTGTAATCTTCCTTTAAATATTCTTTCAAATTTTTGCCGACAAATCCGCCGGAGCCTGTTATTAAAATTTTTGACATGTAGTTTCACCCAAAAATTATTATAATTCTTCTGCTTCAAATTCTATCACGAATACATAACTCTTTTACATACAGCTTCGCTCAATTTATAAATTTTTTCAACAATTTTAAATACTTCGATTTTTCTTATAACATCGTTATCGGCAGCGTGTTTTTTAAATGTTTTGAGGGTCATCTTTGAATTAACGCTTTTGAGCCAGTGATAACCAAGTTTAAGTTGTGAATGCACGAAAGAATTGTAAATAATCCCGTATTTATCAAACCAGCTGTTTCCCAAAATTTCTTTATATTTTTTCAAAAGAGCAAACCATTCTTTTTCAAAAGGCCCTGTTTCTGAGGTATTGGTATCCTGTCCGGGGTGAGTTCTGTACCTTATGTAAGGTGCTTTTAAAATAACATTTTTGCCATGTTTTGCTATATCCAGCAAATAAGGTCTGTCGGATATTTTTCCGTAAAGTTCATTGTCAAGTTCATTTTTTTTCAGCAACTCGGTTTTATAAATAGTTGATGCAAAATTATGCAGAATAAACCCAAACATTAGTGCCGCAAAATCCTTAATATCTGCGAAATATGCATCATTTGAAAAATTCTCCCAATTTTTGTCATTGGGATGTTCATAAGGAAGATATGTGCAAGAGGCCATAACCGCATCCGGAGTTTTATTTATCAAATCCATCGCTGTTTTGATATATTCCGGGTGCATTAAATCATCATCATGGAATATCATCGCCCATTCTCTTGAAGCCATTTGTATTGTCCGAAGCACATTCCCCAAATGCCCGAGGTTTTTTTCCGCACCGACAAATTTCATGTGCCTGTTTGGGTATTGTTTTTTAATTTCATTAAAAACTTTTTTTGTATTATCGGTGCTGGCGTTGTCCAAAATTATTATGTCAAAACCCTCCGCATTTTGTTCGCAAATCGTTTTGAGAGTTTGTCCGAACATTTCAGCACGGTTATATGTTGTTATAAAAATTTCCAGATTATCGTACATTTTACTCCTCTACGAGTTTGGCTAAAAATTTTGCGTAACCTTTAAACGAATATTTTTGGCCTTCTTCGGAATTTAGAAAATCCCGTCCGTTTTTAATATATTCTTGAGCTTTTTCCGTCGAAAGATTTTTCATAAATTCAAAAAGCTCCTCGTTAGTTTTAAAATCTCTTAAATCAATAAAGCAGTTTTTGGGGATGTATTTTTCAACATCAGGGGCCCCCAGATATACAGGGATTGAACCCACGACAAAACTGTGAATTATTTTTTCCGTGATATAACCTTTATATTTTAAATTTTCCAGACAGAAATTAAATTTAAAGTTTGAAATTGCTTCAAATTTATTATCAACGGGTTTTGGATTTAATTTTTTAACGATTTTTGTCAGGCGATTTTCCCACTCTTTTGGCAAATTATCCAGATATTCCCATCCGCCGCCGTAGAGCTTAAGAGAGTCTTTGCTTCCAAAAAATTCAACAAGTTCTAAACGTTTATTCTGCAGTTCGTTTGCCTCTAAATATTTATCGGCAGGACTTTTGTAAATATATTTTTTAAATGCCCATTTGACAATTTTTTTAAATCTTATTTTCCGCGGGAATATATCGCCATAAACGTAGAATTTATTACCCATAACAAGCGAAGCAAAATCACGGTTTTCCCATTTTTTCGGCTCTAAAATATCTTTGTCATCATAACTCGGAAAATAAGAATGAAAATTGTTATTTTTACCGCAATCTTTTATGCTTTCATACATCCCGTCAAAGAATATTCTGTTTTTGAATTTTTGGGCGAGCGAGTTCAATTTTTCGTAAAAACTTTTGGCATAAATCTGTGACTCAAAACAATAAATGGTGTGGGGAAAAGCCCCTTTTTCAATGAGTTTTTTACCAAATTTTGCATCCTGTTCCTGTAAAACAATGACATCTTTGGGGTTTAATTTTTTTTCTTCAATTAATTTTAGTGCTATATCGCCTGTTATAACCCGATAATCGGCTAAAATTTTTAAAAAATAATGCATAGCAACGAGGCCGAAATATTTTTGGGCGAAATCGTAGTCAAACATCCTGTTTTCGTTAAAAATCTCTGTGTCAGTACAAATAGCAACCGTTTTAGTCATTCGTTTTTCTGTTCCTCTATTCTTTATTCAATTTTATAACTAAAATACAAAAACACAATTAACCTTATTTATGATATATTATAAAGGCATAAGGAGAGGTTGTGAGATGAGATTGTTTAATAATGAAAAGGTTGGAAATGCAAGAGTAATAACCATTTTTGGGATTAAAATAAAATATTTGGAATTTGATTTAAAAAGCATCTGCAAAAAAAATGCAGGCAACGATTTTTTAGAAGATTTAAAAAAAGCAGGATTCAAATTTAATAAAAAAAAGACTATAAAAATAATCGCAAAATTTGAGAAAAACTTAAGTGATATAAATAATTTTTTATATACAAAATTAAGCGAGGAGGACAAAAAGACCTTTATCTCGTTTTGTTTAAAAAGACACGGCAAAATTAATGTTGTTAAAAAGGACGACAAAAAATACTTAGATGGCCTGTTTGAAAAAGCATACAAAATTTACAATTCACGAAAAAACACAAATGACCCCATGGAAATTGAATTCAACGGGAAAAAAATAAAATATCTGTCAAATACTCCGGCTAAAAAAGTCAGACCAAACAGCAAACAAATGATGTTTTACTGCTATGAAATGGTGCATGCCTTTTTTATAAATGAATATTACAAAGAAGGTTTTTCTCCCAAAGACGGCCAAATAATCTTCGATTGCGGTGCCTGCTCGGGAGACACTGCATTGGCCTTCAACGCCCAATATGAAAATTCAAAAATTTATTCTTTTGAGTGCGATGATGGTGCCTTTGAACTATTGGAGAGAAATATTCAGACAAATAAATTGCAAAATGTTTATCCTCAAAAGGCATTTTTGAGTTCTTCAACCGGAGAAATGCAAATAGGCTGGGAAACAGAAAAAACTCTTTCAATAGACGATTTTGTCAGGGAAAATAATTTAACCGATATAGGGCTTATAAAATTCGACATAGAAGGTGCTGAATTTGAGGCCTTAAAAGGTTCAATTGAAACAATAAGAAAAGAAAGACCCGTGTTGATGGTTCCGATTTATCATCTTGACAGCGATTTGTACGAAATTCCCAAGTTTCTGCATAATTTGGATATTCCTTTTAAATTTTCTTTAAAATGGACAGAAAAACGCATTCTGGGTGTTGACTGCGTATTATTTGTGAAATTTGCATAAAAGGTTTGGCAATTTATAGCGGGTAGTTGATTACAATCTCGCCTTTATTTACGCCTATTATATTCTTCTCGGTCAGTACCTCAACCATAAATGGTAGAGCCTTTTGCGAAAGGTGGCATTTGTCAGCTATATATTCTTCAATTGTCAGATTATTTTCATCCACAAGTTTGTTATATATTGAGCAGTTTATAAATTTATTTTCCGCAGCAAATAAGTTCAGCTTTTCGCTGAAAATTTTGGTAGCGTAGTTTCTTTCACTTTCGGTGCCGATTTTGGAAAACTCGGAATGTTTGGATATAGTGTCCTTTTGAGAAGCTATTGGTGCCCATGTTATTATTTTATAGCCTTTTTTCTGCAAATATTTAACAAACTGAATATAACATTGTAAAACATCATCAACAACTTCATCAATGCTTTTGTCTTGAATTTTTGACTGTTTTACGACATGACATCTCATGTCAATTTCACCGAAACATAAAAGTAAAATAGAATTCGGGGGGATTTTTTGAGCCAAAAGCCATTCTATCTTTTCAAGGCCTTTTGATGAAGCGTTCGGATTTAAAATATTGTAAGCCAATGCGGCACCCAGATGGTATGGTTCAAAGCAGTTTATTAAGGCTAAAGTTTTATTTATTCCTTTTTTATATTTAAAAAAATGAATATATTCTTCACCTGAAAAAAAGTTAACATGCGAATCGCCAATAACGTAGATTTTTTTGTTTTCACCCTTCTTAAAGGCCTGATTTTGTAACCCATATTGACGTAAAAGCCTTTTAAATTCCTTCATTTTCTTTGCCTTGAAAAAAGGAGCTCTTATTTTCACCCAAAATTTATTTGTATTTTGCCCAAATGCAATTTTAATGCCCAAAATTATAATTATTGTTCTGCCGTCTTCTTCAATTACAGAAAATATTTTTTTGAAATTTATCACTGAAAAACCTAATCTATCCTAACTCTTTTTTATTTAAACATATACTTATTTTATTGTCAAATTAAGAGAAAATGCATATAAAAGCAGCTGTCAAAAAATATCTGATTGAGATTGTCTTTGAAATAATTTTAGTACAAAGTTAATCTTTTGTTGGTGATCTTTTTGACAGCCGTTTTATATCAACTGGTTTAGTAATACATCTTAAAATACTTGAGACAATATGTGGAAGGTCCATACTGGCAATATTTAAAATTAACTGTGTCAGTTTGCTTAGAAACAGTTGTATTTATAATGTTATAAGTTGCTGGTTCAGCAGAGTTGTCTGGCCAATATTTAAATTTAACAAAACTATCTGGCCTCAGTAGAATTTCCACCCAGTAATCAGTCGAAGCATTCATATTATTGCTATACAAAAGTGTTCCGTTATTAAACACCCTAAAAGAAGTTTCATAGGACGCTCCAGCAAAGTCAAAATATAAGCCTGAGCTGGAAGATGTTATATAATCATCCACCCCAAAAGGTGAAAATCCTGAAATACCACAATTGGCTGTAACATTCACTTTGAATTTAAATGTGTAAGTTGTTGAGGCATTATATGTCACAGACCTTTTTAATCTGGCATTTAATGTTACACCACTGGTTGTGCCTGCATGCATATAGCCATTTGTTAGACACCAGCCATAATTTTGCCCATTACTGCTGGAGGTATTTGTCCAGCCGTTATTCCCAGACACAGGAATTTCATCTGCACGGTTAAATGTATCTTCAAACAAATTTGAACAACCCACCTGATAGTAAGAGCCTATCCATGTAGTTCCGCCATCTTCTGTCTCAAAATGCAGCCTGTTTATTGTAATGCCGGTATCAATTAACGCAGGTTCCAATCCATAAATCCAGGTAACATTTTCAGGGAATGTTACTGAACATTCGCTGGCCAAATAAAAATTGAAATCACAAGTTTTTTTAGCATCAGTTTTTTCACTTGGTAGAGACAAAGCAAAAGAAGCTGTTGCATTGGCAATATGATTTCTATCAATTTTTAAGGCTATTTCTCCTGAGGAAACCGTACCAAAATCATAAACCTGTCTTTTTATAAAATTATAACCGTTATAGTTGTATGAATTTGTAGAAACACTCACAATAGAGCCGCTTGATATACAAACTTGCCCTAAATAAATTCCTGCGTAAATGTCCCAGCTGGAACCATTGTACCTTTTAGAAACCAAAGGCTCAACTGCCGTATTCAACCAAATATCATTCATTGCAGGAGTTGATGGAGTTGTTGAATACCTGTACAAAGAAGTTGCAAAAGCCTCCAATGTATCGGCAGTAGTTAAAAACAAATTATAAATTCCATCGACATAACCTGTCATATCAAGGGTTTTCAAGGTTGCTGCTGTTACTTGAGCCCCTTGAGCGTTTGTACCTACGGCATTGGCATAACTTCCGCCTGTTTTTGTTGTAACCGTCATTCCGGAATATTCAAGCAAATCAGCTTCACCGTTAGTTGTGTTGCCCGAGTTCATGCAAAACTTAACGCTTGAATTTACACTTAAATTTTCTACCTCGTTTTCCAGTTGTTCAATATCACTATTGATTGTAGATACTGCCGTGTCTAATTGTCCTTTGTTGACGGCTTCAGTGGCTTCGGTTGCATTTGCGACATTGAATTTTTCGTCAATATCACCATTCTTGTCAGCTTTTGTCGCTATCTCCGTTTCTAATTCGGCAATATCCGCACTAATTGCTGATACAGCCGTACTTAATTGTCCTTTGTTAATAGCCTCGGTGGCTTCGGTTGCATCAGCAACCTTAAATTTTTTGGTGCTGTCGCCGTTCATTGCAGCTTTTGCATTTACAGCTGCCTCCACTTCTGTGAAATTACTATTAATGTTAATAATTTCTTGAGTCCCGATTTCTACTAATGTTAAATCTTCTGACATATTTCCTCCTTTTTCTTGAGTAAAACGATAATCTGTAAACAGTGAAAAACGATTTTCCTGTTCACTTTCTTATTATGACCGTTTTGAAATTAAATAAAAGTCCGTAAAAAGACTTAAGTAATTTTCTAAATTATTATCATTTTATGCTATGATTAAACATGTAAAAAATCTGAAGGATGTCTGTTGAAAAAATTATTCAGAAAAATTAAAAGAAAAGTAAAAGATTTTTTTGCACTTCAAAGACAAAAAAGTGGATTGTCTTTGTTTCTTAAAACGGCCAAAGGTAAAAAAATCCTTTTGGTTTCCCATCAGCTGACAACTACCGGTTCGCCTTTGATGCTTTATAACCTCACAGAGGAATTATTAAAGCAGGGGTTCAGCCCGATGGTCGTTTCTTATAACGGAGGCAGTCTTGGAAGTTCGTTTGAAAAAATCGGAGTGAATGTTCTCTGCGGAGAAATTTATAACGACAATCCGGAGGTTCTGAAAAATCTGGCCTCTAATTTCGATAAAATAATCGTTAATTCCGTAGTCTGCTTTTCTGCCATAGATTTATTTGAAGACGCTATCTGGTGGATTCATGAAGGACAAAGCATTGAAACAGGATTCATGCAGGATTATCCGAAACTCGAATCCGTTCTGAGAAAAGCTAAAAACGTTTTTGTAGTAAGCGATTATGCTAAAAAAACCGTCGACAAGTTTAATCCTTATTCAAAAATTATAAAGCTGGGGATAAAAGATTTTTATAAAGAACAAAAAAATGCAAAAAATAATGACAAAATCAAATTCGCACTGGTTGGAAATGTCTGTGAATGCAAAGCCCAGGATGTTTTTATTGATGCTATTTTAAAACTTGACAAAAAATATTTGGAAAATTGTGAGTTTCATTTTGTCTGCGAAAAAAAAGGCAGAAGATACAGAAAAATCGTTAAGGACACAAAAGGATTAAGAAATATATTCTTTGACGGAATTATAGTTAACCAAAATGAAAAGTGGGAAAAGTTTTCACAGATGGATGTTTTCGTAATTCCATCCAGAGATGAATCCTGTTCGCTGGTTACACTGGAAGCCTGTATGCTCAAGAAACCCGTAATAGTGAGCGAGAACGTCGGGGCAAAATATATGGTGAAAAACGGCGAAAACGGTTATATTGTTCCGACCGAAAACTCTGACCGGCTTAAAGAAGCAATGGAAAAATTGATTATTAACAAAAATGGGCTGTCCAAAATGGGCGAAATATCAAGAGAACAATACGAAAAATTTGCCAATTTTGACAAACATATGGAAGAGTTGCAAAAAATTGTCGAATTATGCCGGCGGAATGTTTGTGATGATATGTTATTTATTGTATAGTTAAGATGTAAAAGTTACGGAGCGGAAAATGAAAGATTCAAACGTTTTAATCACAGGCGGAGCAGGGTTTATCGGCTCACATGTCTGCGATTTGCTTATAGAAAAAGGTTATAACGTTTTTATCGTCGATAATTTATCTTCGGGATTTGATTTCAACCTCAATAAAAAAGCCAAATTTTACAATCTGGACATTAATTCTGCTGATTTAGAAAATGTTTTTAAAGAAAATAAAATAGACTATGTTTTCCATTTTGCCGCACAGGCCAATGTAAGTTTTTCAACAAAATTTCCTACAATAGACGCAACAGAAAACATTTTAGGCAGTATAAATATTTTACAACTTTCAAAAAAATACGGGGTTAAAAAGTTTATTCCGGCATCCACCGCCGCAGTTTATGGGGTGCCAAAAAATTTACCGGTAAATGAAACCCATGATACAACATGCCTTTCCTTCTACGGTATTTCAAAACTTACTATGGAAAAATATACCCAATTGTTCGGCGTGGATTACATAATTTTCAGATTTGCAAATGTTTACGGGCCGAGACAATCAGCACATGGCGAAGCCGGTGTGGTAGCAATTTTTGCAGATAAAATGAAAAACAACGAAGACATAACGATTTATGGTGACGGAGAACAGACAAGGGATTTTGTCTACGTTTCCGACATAGCACAGGCTTGTTTGAGTGCAATTCAAAGCGAAATCAAAAACGAAATCATCAACGTTTCAACAAACAAGGCAATTTCCATCAACAAACTTTTTGAACTTATGAGTAAAAAATATAGTTACATAAAGAAGCCTGTTTACGGGCAAGAAAGATTTGGCGATATCAAACACAGCATTTTAGATAACAAAAAATGTACTTCACTTTTGAGTTTTACTCCCGAAACATCTGTTGAAACGGGATTGAAAACACTGGTTATTTAAAAATTTTCCTTGATTATTCTTGTTATAATTTCTTTTACCTGAGGTAAATCTTCCTTGATTGTTTGCCAAACAAATTGATAGTCCACCCCCAAATAATCATGAATAAGCACATTTCTCATGCCAGTCATTTCTTTTAACGGCAATTCCGGATATTTTTCCTTAAATTCTTCTGGAATATGCCTTGAAGCCTCCCCGATTACTTCAAAATTTCTTGTTATTGCGTCAACGGCCATGCTATTGTAGATAAATTCATCATATGACATATATTGGGCATATTGGGCTATTTTATCAATACAGTCCAAAATATCTTGAAAAAACAACTGAGGAGTCCGATTTTTCATACTCGTACCGCCTCTTTTAGGATTATATTTTTTACAATCGGTTTTAGTCCGTTTGGTGTTCCTAAATCAATTTTTTTTCCTAAAAGATTTTCAAAATATTGTTTTAGGTTAACAAATTTAAAAAGGCCGATTGGTTTTGTTGTTTCAATAAGCAAATCAATGTCACTCTCCGAAGTTTGAACTTCTTTTGCATAAGAACCAAAAATAAAAACGGTTGAAACATTATAAATTTCGGCGAGTTCTGATTTCTTGCCGTTTATTATTGCTTTTAGTTCATTAAGTGTGTAGATATCTTCCATAATAGTTATTATACCAAAGTTTTTTATTTTTTGAACCCTTTTAAAAATATTTCTTTGATTTTTTCTTTTACATAGCCGGATAATGTTATTTTATCAGGTGTTTCACCTCTCAAGTAGGCATGCCCGCCGTATTTGAACTTGGATTTGTCACGCTGGATAATTTTGACTTTAGGATTTAATTTCAAAAACGGTTTACCGTGGGTCGGATGAATGTAATTATTGCTCAAAATCTTGTGCGGCCTTGTCAAAACGTATTTATTAAAAACGCTTTCATCGTGAAATTTCGGGATAAAATTGTTTTTCAAATCTTCGTCCATCATTTTTTCGCAAACATCCAGCATTTGCAAAAATTCTTTTACTCTGCCGCCCAAAAGCCCTGCGTGGAAATAGTATTTGCCTTCGCCAAAAGGGATATAAGACGATGAGTTCGGGTTTCTCTCATATTCAAATTCGTGGTTTGACTTAAATCTCTTGTTGCCGGAATGAAGCGGTGCGACGATGTAGCCGTCTTTTTCGGTCGGCAAAAATTCTTCCTCTGTTACTTTGCGGATGGCTTCCATATTGCCGTTGAAGAAAAAGGCATAATCGTAATCTTTTAATTCTTCTTTGATTTTGTTTAAAATTTTATATCGCAGACACGTAATCAAAGGCCAGCCGAGATTTTCCTGCGGCACAATTGTAATTTTGTCATTAACTTGACTTTCTTGGTAAAATTCTTTGCTGTCGGTAAAGAAAAAATAATGTTTTTCACAATTCGGGAGCAGATTTTTTTCACAGGAACGGTAAAATTCATCCCAAAAAATCGTGTATCTTCCTGTACCTATGTATAATATAGCTATTTTTGCCAACTTTTTTCCTTTCCCTTTTACTTTTCCTCTTATGTTATAATGATTGAGTTAATAAGTCAATCGAGAAATAGATGCCAAAGATTTCTGCCGTTATGGCACTTTACAATACACCTTATAAATATTTAAAAGCAACCATTGAAAGCATTTTAAACCAAACTTTCGCTGATTTTGAGCTTATTATTATTGATGATAAATCTACGATGGAGTATCGAGGTTTTTTTGAAAAATTCAACGATGACAGAATAAAATATGTTAATCTTGAAAAAAATGCGGGTCCGGGCCATGCCAGAAATGTTGGTATAAAAATGGCTCAGGGTGAATATATCGCAATTACGGACAGCGACGATTTATACATGAGTGAAAAATTTGAGCGTCAGGTAAAGTTCCTTGACGAAAATCGGGAGGTTTCTCTGATAGGAACAACCTTTAGATTTTCCAACAGAAAAAAGCTGTCATTTGTTCCCATAAACAACGACGAAATAAGAATCTTAATGCTTTTCAACTCCCCTTTGAATAATTCTACTGTAATGTTCAGGAAAGAGGAATTTGCGAGAAAAAATCTTTACTACATTGAAGAAATTAATTTTGCGGAAGATTATGAACTTTGGATTAATGCTATGCTCGCCGGCGTAAGGATGGCAAATTTAGAGAATTTTCTTATGATTTACACCAGACGCCCTGGTCAGCTTTCCAAGGCTAAGAAAGAAAAACAAATTGCCATCTTGAAAAAATTATATGAAAAAATGTTTTTGCATATAGGACTGAAAACAACGAAAGAAGACCTTGACCTGCATTACAATATTTACACGGAAAATTTTAAAAAAATTAAAAATCCGCAAAAAATTTCTGATTGGTTTGATAAAATTATTGAACACAATAAAAAATTAAAGATGTTTGATGAAAAAAACCTTATCTGCAAAAAAGAACAAAAATTAAGCATATACAAGAAAGTTAAAAACAGACTTTTTAAAATTAAAATTGGCGGACATAATCTTTGTTTAAGCAAATGTCTGAAAATTTATATTGAGGAACGCGATTAAGGTCTTGACTTGTAGGTTTGTAAATAATATTATAGTGTTAGAGGATGCAGAAAAAGTCTAAAAATGACAATTTTTAGAACTTTTTCAAATCCGACCTAAGAAGTGCTAAATCCTTACCGGCTGCGGGACAGCCGGCGGTAAGGATGAAAGCCGGACAAGGGAGCTTGCGAGAAAAATTTTTAATTTTTCCGCAAGCTCTAAGATATGGGAGTCAAGCATTGAAAAAAAAGACAATAAAAGTTAATTTCTGCTCATTTTGGGAAGAATTTGATATTTACGACAATTTTTTATTAGATATTTTAAAAAAAAGATATAATGTTGAATTTTCGGAACAGCCGGATTTTTTGTTTTACTCAATATTTAGGGGGGATTTTAAGGGATATAAAAATTGTGTCAAAATTTTTTATACCGAAGAGAATTTTTCTCCCATATTTAACGACTGTGATTATGCAATAGCATATGACCATATCGATTTTGGCGAGCGTTATTTTCGCCTTCCTCTGGATTCTGAAAACCTAAAGGCGGAAATACAAAACAAAAGCAATTTGCCGTCAAAATTGGCGAAGAGAAAATTTTGCAATTTTGTGTATTCAAATCCTGACAGTGGCGAAGGTTCGCTCATAAGAATAGATTTTTGCAAACTTCTTTCAAAGTATAAATCTGTTGATTGTCCGGGCAAAATTTTGAATAATATGAAAAGCGATATTATTGAACGCTACGATAAGAACTGGAAAAAAGGTAAAATAGATTTTATCCATGATTATAAATTTACAATTGCTTTTGAAAACAGCTCATCAATAGGTTACACAACGGAAAAACTGCTTCATCCTTTCTGGGCGAATTCTATACCGATTTACTGGGGCAATCCCGAAGTTACAAGAGAATTCAACCCTAAAGCTTTCATCAACTGCAACGACTACAAAAATTTTGATGAAGTTGTAGAAAAAGTAAAAGAACTCGACAATAATGATGATTTATATATGGAAATGCTCCGACAACCTCCAATGCGGCCTGATTATAGGTTTAACCAAAGGGAATTGCTGGAAAATTTCTTGTATAATATTATTGAAAAGGGAAACAAACCTTACAACAAAAATCCAAGAAACTGGGATTATAATGAAAAATTGATGAGGGATATTATTGATTATAAAAAATTAAAATTTAAGCATTACAGATACCTCCTTTTATCTAAAGTTTCCCTCGGCAAGATGCGTAAATATTACGAGGGAAGGACTGCCTGGTTTACTCCAAGAATTAAACGCCTCAAAACTCTGGTTAAAAAACTCAAAGCGATTAAATAATTAATTTAACGCCAAAAACCAGTTTCTCAGAAATACTTAGGACAAAATCTTGACTTGTGGGTATATAAATTATATTATAATTTTATTAAACTAAATGGAAGTTTTAAGATGAGCAAAGTAAAAATTTATACCTGGGCCGACAAGGCACCTGAGTTTTTGTATAAGCAGTATGAAACCATTAAAAATTTTGTTAAAGACGAGGATTGGGAATTTATCGTCTTCAATAATGTTCCTGCACCAAAAACGGACAGACAGAAACAGATTAAAAAAATCTGTAAGGAGTTGGGCGTAAAATGTTTTGATGTCCGCTTTAGAAGTTTTGTCTCGGGAGCTGCACAAATTTGTGCATGGGGAATACACTGGGCATATCACAGGTTTTTAAGGTGGGAGAAAGATACAATCCACGTGATTTTGGACTCGGATATGTTTTTTATCAGTGATTTTAATTTTAATGACTATTTAGGAGACAACGACATTTGTGCAATCCATCAACGCAGGGGTGATATTGAATACCTTTGGAACGGATTTACAATAATGCGTGGAGGAAATTTGCCCGACAAAAACCATTTTGATTATCGTTTGGGAAAAATAAACGGCGAAAGAACGGATGTTGGCGGCAGATTGTACTGGTGGCTGAAAAGAAACCCAAATTTAAAAGTAAAATATATCAAGCACACCGGACATTTAGACGTTTCTAAATCAGAAATGCTTCCCGAAAAGGTAAGAGCCGGATATAGGCCGGAATATTGCTTCCAATTCATAGAACATTCCATTATCCATTACCGTGCGGGTTCGAATTGGGATAAAAAATCAAAAAACTTCGTCGACGAGAAAAAAAATTATTTTAAAGAACTTTTAGATGAACTTTTGTACAACAACGGGAAAATAAAAAACAGTCCTGAATTGTACATGGATTTAGAACCTTATGTTGAACCTAAGCCGGGAACAAATAAAGTAAAAATCTACACATGGTCAGATAAGGCACCGGAATTTTTATACAAACAATACGAAACAATAAAACGATTTGTTAAAGATGAAGATTGGGAATTTATCGTGTTTAACAATACGCCGATTAACGCATTTCCCAGAAGAAAAGCCATTAAAAAGGCTTGTAAAAAATTAAAAATAAAATGTTTAGATGTAAGATTCCGCACTTTTATTTCAGGGGCTTCTTATATTACCGGCTGGGGAATATCCTGGGCCTTCCACAGATTTTTTAGGTGGGAGAAAGATACAATCCACGTGATTTTGGACTCGGATATGTTTTTCATCAGTGATTTTAATTTTAATGAATATTTGAGAGACAACGACATTTGTGCAATCCACCAACGCAGGGGCGATATTGAGTACCTTTGGAACGGTTTCGTGATTATAAGAGGCGGAGAACTGCCCGACAAAAATCATTTTGATTACAGGCTGGGAACTGTCGAAGGGGAAAGAACCGATACCGGTGGGAATACCTACTATTGGCTGAAAAGAAATCCGGATTTGAAAATAAAATATATGATGCATACAGGACATTTAGATGCAGTTTCTAAAACCGGAATGTTGCCTGAAAATTTTCGTTTGGGTTACAAACCCGAATACTGCTTTCAATTTATAGAAAATTCCGTTTTGCATTATCGTGCAGGTTCAAATTGGGAAAAAAGGCCCGAGGATTTTGTTGATACAAAAAAGAGGTACTTAAATGCACTTTTGGATAACCTTCTATATGAAGACGGACAAATCCAAAAGGTTCCGGAGTTATGCAATTGGAAACAATGACGACTAAAAAGAAAATTTTTGCCGATAAAATTGTAAAACTTAACGGCGGGCTGGGAAATCAAATGTTCCAGTATGCTTTTGCCTATAGTCTTGCCAAGCAACTTAATATCAATGTGTCACTTGATCTATCGTGGTTTGAGGCGGTCAAAACTCATAAAAACGTCACCCCAAGACTATTTGAACTTGACGTTTTTAATATTGAATATGAAGCTGCATCAAAAGAAGATTTGGAAAGAGTTATTTACTCGAATAATAATACCAAATTTCAAAAACTTTTATGGAAAGTTTTTAAAGTAAAAAAATATAAACCTTTGAAAAATACTTTACTTCAAAGGAAAGCCCACAATTTCGACGGGAAATTGTTAACTTCTAAGGACTATTTTTATTATGACGGATATTTTCAAAATGAAGAATATTTTAAAAATATCAGAAATGATATTTTAAATTGTTTTTCACTCAAAGACTCAATTGATGAAAAAAATCAATCGGTTTTAAATGAAATCATTAAAACTAATTCCGTTTCAATTCATATAAGACGAGGAGATTACGTCGCTCTTAAATGTGCTAACAAATTTCACGGAATTTGTTCTATACAGTATTATGAAAAAGCCATTAAATATATCGCAAAACACGTTGAAAACCCTCATTTTTTCTTATTTTCAGACGACATAGAGTGGGTTGTTAAAAATTTGAAGATAGACTATCCTCACACATTTGTTGATTTTAACCAGAATAAGGGCTGGCTTGATATGAATTTGATGAAACATTGCAAGCATAATATAGTAGCAAATTCCAGTTTTTCATGGTGGGGTGCCTGGCTGAATGAAAACAACAGCAAAATCATTATTTCTCCAAAAAAGTGGACAAAGAAAAAAATTAAAGGTAACATCGTTCCGGGCAATTGGATTAAGATATAAGTCTGCCGGACAAGCCCAAACTAGGGTCTGTTGACACAAGAAGTAAACACGTCATCCGGAATATGTGTCAACAGGCTCTAAGCTTTTTTTAGCAAAATTTCAAATTCGGTTGAAGTTTCGTCCGATTTTTTCAATACTAGCTGAGCAAACTGTTCTTCCAGCGTTTTTTTGCAAATAACAAGCCCCAATCCGCTGCCGGATGGTTTTGTTGTAAATCCTTTTTCGTAAATTTTTTCCTGAATTTCTCTTGGAATAGGTTTCCCGTTATTTGAAATTGTTATTTTGGCATTTTTTTCATCAATTTTTGTTTCAATGAAAATTTCGCCCTTTTCTTCAATGTTTTCAATCGCATTTTTAATAAGATTTATTAGTACCGACAAAAATTTGTTTTCATCCGCCAAAATTTTTGTTGATTCTTCAATTCTAAATTTGAACTCTATATCTTTGTCAATTGCATAGATTTTTGCAAGTTCTATGCCCATTTCTACCAGATTTTTTAAGTCATGCTCAAGTAAATCAACACCGCTTAAGGATTTAAAATCCAAAAGCAAATTGCCGGCCATTGCGAGTGATTTTTTAATGCAATTTCTGGCGTTTGTTACCGATTTTTCGACATCTTCGGATTCAAAATTTAACTTGCCGCTTTGTTTCTCAATTATATTTGAATATAAATTGCAAATGGACAGCAAATTTCTCATTTCGTGAGCGATGTAACTCGATTTAGTTGATATAAAATCCAGTTTGGAAACCAAATCCTTATTGTCCTGAGCCGACTCTTTTGTCATCTCGGAAATTAAAATTTCTTGATTTGTTTCGTTTAAATTTTCGATGATTTTTCTTATAGAACTGTTTAAAATATCATTATCACGCCTATCGGGGTGCCATTTTTCCTGACATTCGCTCAAATCAATCGAAGAATTTGCATTGATAACGCCAAAAGCATCTGACAGGCTCTTTGAATTGTGCAGAGTGTAAATCTGTGCGAACCCGTCAATACCGCTTTCTTCATAATCAAAAACGAAAATTGCACCAAATCTTTCCGTTAAAACATAAACAAACTCGGTTTTATCCCAAATTTTTTCCTTCAAAACATTTTCAAATTTTTCCGAAATAGGACTGTCGGAAAAATCGTAAAATTTTGCATTTGAATATTCAAGTCTTTTCAAAATCCCGCTGAAATCATTTTTGCTTTTTTCTTCTAAGCGGCACAGGATAAGGCCTTCGGAGTTTTTTTCTAAAATCGGTTCAACTATTGAACGAAACAGACCTTTGACAGTCTGTTCGTTACAAGGTTTGTTTTCCTGAATATAAATTAAGTCTTTTAGTTTGTTTTTTTGATACACTGTTATGTCCCTTTGAGTTGAAGGGTTGAAGGGTCGAAAAGTTGAAGGGTTCAATTTTAAAACTGTTCGACTATTCAACTATTCAACTACCCCACGCTCGCCAATTGCATTTTTCTTTTGTTGGTAAAGCCGTTGTTAATTGCATAAAGTACGGCTTGAGTTCTGTCATTTACCTGAATCTTTTGGAAAATATTATTTACGTGGGTTTTAACTGTTGTTTCAGAAATAAACAACTTCCCGGCAACTCCCTTGTAAGTTATGCCTTGTGTCAACAAATCCAAAACTTCTTCTTCTCTCTGAGTCAAGTATGAGAGCAAATTTTCTCCGTCTGAAACAATTGTTGTTTCTTCCTTGAAAGAACGTTGGAAATATTCGAAAAACCTTGACGAAAGGGCAGTTGGAAGATAAATTTTACCTGCTGCAACTTCCTCAATTGCGTAAATTAGCTGAGCGGACGCCATGGTTTTAAGCACATATCCCTTTGCACCTATCTTCATCGCACGGAAAATCAAATCCGCATCATCGTAACCGCTTAAAGCAACGATACGCACCCCCAAGTCCAGTTTTTCGATTTCTTGTATAGCCTGAAGTCCGTCTTTTTCCGGCATGTTAATATCCATCAAAACTATATCCGGACGGTGTTTTTTAACAAGCGAAATCCCTATATTCGCACTTGTTGAAGTAGCTACGACTTCAAATTGCCCCTCCAGGTTAATAATCTCCCTAATCCCGGCCAGATGTTCGTAATTGTCGTCGATTAACAACACTCTTGCTCTTTTTTTAAACTCCACTACTCTTCTCATACCTACTCCTTCTTTATCCCTTAACTAAAGTTTTCATGTCTACACTATGCATATTACATCTTTTTGGATGAGGTTATCATCAACACATAGATTGATTTTATGGAGATTTTGGATGTATAAAGTGATGTAGACCACATGGTTAATAAAGCGGCTAAAAAGCTTATTTGTAATACCTTTTTTGCATTTTTATCAAAATTTGGAAAAAACTTCGAATAATTTAAACGTATTAATACAGATAGTTGAAAAAACCTGTTTTATTATTTTTTTTATTTTATTATATATTTTATGAGTATTTATTTTTTTTACGGCGATGAAGATTACAATATTGAGCTTGAGATTAAAAAGCTCAAGAAAAAGCTGCTTGATAAAAATTTTGCCGTGATGAATTTTAAAACCGCCGATAATCCAAGTTTCCCCGATTTAATTTCACTTTTGAGAACTCAGCCCATGATGTTCGGCAACCTGATGGTTGTAATCAACTGTGAAGAATATTTCTCAAAAACTTTTGAAGATGACCAGATTGAAGAGATTTCCAGAGCGTTGGAAGACAATGTTGAAAGCCTTTGCGTAGTTTTTGCAGCAATTTTGCCAAGAAATGAGGGCAAAAAAATTGATTCAAGAAAGAAAATTTACAAAATAATCACAAAATATGCCCAGACGCAAGAATTTCCGACATTTAAAACATATAAAATTGAGGATATTTCAAACTGGATTAATAAAGAGGCAAGGAAACACGAAATTACTCTGGAAAAAGAGGCTGTTTTGACTTTGATTGAACAGGTCGGAAATAATTTGAGGGAACTTTCTCAAGAGCTTGAAAAACTGAAGCTTTTAGCCCATCCAGAGAGCAACATTACAAAAAAAATGGTTCGGGAAATTTGTATTTCAAACGAGGACTTATTCGGATTTGCGGATTTTTTGCTGAAAGGTGATAAGGCCCATGCTTTGCTTGAATTTCAAAGGCTTTTGGACAAAAAACATCCGCTTGAGGTTCTCTCTGCACTTCAGACCATGCTCAGAAGATGGATTTTGATAAAGTCAAAATCAAAGGATATGGCGTTGTTTGAGATATCAAAACTCACGGGGCAACACGAATTTGTAGTGAAAACAACTTTGGAAAAAATGAAAGATACCCCGCTGAAAGATTTGGTTGCCCTGAAACAAAATTTGCTTCAAGCCGAGTACAAAATCAAGTCCGGTCAGTCAATAAACCCCATTGATGAGGTGGAAATCGCTTTGTTTAAGGCTTGAAGTACATTTTAACTGCTGTTTAGTCTCGTATAGAGAGAATACATAGCCAAAATTGTCTGATAAACACTTAATATTTGCGGGTTTTGGCCGATATGGCAAAAACGTTTCAGCTTCTAAATTTCAGCTGTTTTTATATTTTTAATTGTAACAATTTTCTTAAAAACCCTACAAAAAACCAGTTGGGGTAGCAACTTTTTTTTTTATCTGTTTTAACATGAGTGTGTATGTGTATATTTTGCATTTTAGTGGATGTGAAAATGTCATGAGGCAGGAAAAATATGAGTAGAATTCAATCAGTACAGCAGAATTATCAAAAGAGCAACAATTACCAGAGACAAGCAAAACCTGCCCAACACCCGAGTTTTGGAGCAGAGGTACTCCCGAGATTGAAAGATTTGCCTGCAGAGGCACAAAATATTATTCTGGATGGCATTAGACCTGAAATCAAGAAAAAAATAGGGAGAATGGGTTGGATCTACCAACGTTTGGCCGATACTTCCGGTGAAATGCAAAACCAGTCAATAAATGCTATTTTTACATCAACATTAGCACCATTTTGGATAGCGTTCAATCCATTTACAAAAAAATCTAAAGAAGATAAAGAATATTTGGCCCTACGTCAACCAATCTCTGCCCTTATCGCAATAAGTGGCGGATTTGCTATGACAGTCGGCATTAATCGTTTTATGGACAAAATATATAATGATGGCTACAATAAAGACATTGACTTGAGGCCTTGCCCTAATAAAACGTATATAAAACGTAAATTTAAGCGAGATCACAGCATAAATAAGAATAAAGCCGAGCAATTGAAGGATTATATTAAAAAAATCCAAGACGAAAGGAGGGAATTCTTTGCATTTTTAATAAGTGAGGAAAATCCTGAGTCCATATTAAAAGGAATAGACGAACTTCAAGAGAAACAAAAAATAAAAGTTCCAAATTTAGATACAGCAAAAAAAATAAATGAATATCTTGATGCAAATAATTTAAATAAGCTTAAATTCGGCGACTTCTTGAAAAACAGATTTGGATTCGAATTTCATGAAAATGGCAAATTTAAACCTATTGCTGTTGAATCAACACTTAGCAAAGTTAATGCCATGGATTTCCTAGAAGAAATGGGATTGGTTGAAAAGGGCAAAGTCAGCGAAGATGAACTAAGAAAAACATTGGCAATTTATCAACAAGAAAGAAATATTGGAGCAATAGAAGCGGAAATCTTTAATGAAAAAGTATTAAGAAAAGATGGTGCTAAAAAACTCCAAGAAATTGCAGGTAAAATTGCAAGCAGAATTACTCAAATGACAGTCGGAGAAGAAATAGGCAAAGCTAGGTCTATTAGCTTAGGGCAATTCTTCCATCAATTGCAATACAAGGCTGACAATGGGGAACTGCAAAAATTGATGGATATGTCAATGGCTGATGTCCTAGCAGAATTTAAAGATAAATTTGAAGGTAAATTGAAAGGTTTTAATAATAAAGCCGGCTTGAAAGAATTTGCTGAAAACATGCTTAAAATTAATGCTAAAAGACTTGAAAAACATGCTAAAAACTATAAAAATTATACCAACATATTCTTTAACTTGTTTGCAACTGCTATTACTTGTACGATATTGAATTGGGCATATCCGAGAATAGTTAAAGGAGTATTCCCAAATCTTGTCAAGGATGATAAGAAAGGAGGAAATAAATAATGACTAATATTTCCTCTATAACCAACTCCATAAATGAACCAATCGGTAAATTCATGAATTATACAACAAGAAAATGGTTTGCCAAGACTCTTGAAAAAGGTTACAAAGAACCTGCAAAATATGCCGCTAAAATGATGGTTTTATCAATTGTAAGTAAAGATGCTATAAACTGTGCCATTTATACCTACCAAAGCTATAACAATAAAGAAATCCCTGAAAGAAAAAGGAAATTTATTGCAGCTATGGATTTGATAAATGGTATTATTAATGTGGGCGGTCAAATTTTGTCATTTATGTTAATTGAAAGGCTTCTCACTCCAATATTAGAAAGCAAATATACAGGGATATTTAAAGACCCTAAAACAGAAGTTGAACGTCTTGTAAAATCTGATGCGGCATTAGCTCCTGATCATGTATACGAACTCGCTCAGAACATTATAAAAGAAAAGCAAGCTGAACTCAAAAAGATCAAAGATGTAAATATAGATGATGTAATGAAAAATATTAAAGTCATTAGCAAGGATGTTGTTGAAAAATTGAGCCAAACAAAAGGTAAAGACCTCGCAACTGGCCTTAGTCTGTTAGTAGGGGCTCTTGGTACAATGGCTTTGGTAAAACGGACAATAACCCCGTTGGTTTCAACTCCGCTGGCGGGATTGCTCAGTGATAGGTGGGACAAGAAAGAAAACGACAAAAAAGAACATAAGATGGATGCGATAGAATCTGAAAATCTTTATAAAAATCCTACATTTAAAAATTTTAATTTAAAATAAATTGTGTAATTTTCCTCTACTTAATATTTATTTATATTCACTCTTTTTCCCTAAAGTTTACTTGAAACAATGCCGAAGGAAAAGTTGTGAGTATAGTGTATCGTTAAGGAGTAAACATGTCTGGATTTAATTACAACAGCTTCAAAGAAGCTATCAACGGGGTTGAACAGGAAAATTATTCAAAGTTGATGGACGATGTCGAAAAAGTAAAAGTGTTTATCGAAAAAGCACTGACACTTTGTCTTGAAAGTAATGCAAACACCGCCAGAACAAACTATCCGGGAGTTGAATTATAAATTTTTGAGGTGATTAATTTTAATTTCAGGCTTTAAAATCACTGAAATTGCATCAATCCTAAAATTTTTGTGTTTAATTTCTGTTTCGGATAAATAATTAAACACACCCGTTTTAATGTTTTGGTATTTAGTTTTTGTGATGGCCTCAAAAGGCGAACCGCAAAAGTCGGACGAGCGGGTCTTAACCTCAACAAAAACAAGCGTATCTTTGTGTTTTGCGATAATATCTATCTCGCAAGTTTTCTTCGCACCGTCTTGAAATTGTTTGTTTGTTTCAAGAATCTCATAGCCCTGCTTTTTTAGATATTCTTGGGCTAATAATTCGCCTTTAGCACCTGTTTCTCTATTTCCCATTCCCAATTTCCTATTCCCCTTTAATATTAGGCTATACTTGGCGGGGTTTTCTCTTTTAATTCGTCCAAGAGTCTGGAATCCCTAAGCTGATTGTATTTTTCTTCTCCATTTGAATAATTTGCAAACGGCGTAATGGAAATTCCTCCTCTGGGATTAAAGATTCCGGTGATTTCAAGATACTTTGGCTCCATCAACTTAACTAAATCTTTCATAATCATATTTATACAATCTTCATGAAAATCCCCATGATTTCTAAAACTGAATAAGTATAATTTCAAACTTTTAGACTCAACCATTTTAATATTTGGAATGTATTTAATATAAAGTTTTGCGAAGTCAGGCTGTTTTGTCTTTGGACACAAGCTGCTAAACTCATAGGCATAAAATGTTACCAAATAATCATTATCCGGATGAACATTTTGAAAGCACTCTAAAACAGAAGGGTCGTAATCTGTCGGATAATCAGTTTTGGTATTTCCTAAAGATTTAATTGATTTTAATTTTTTTTTCATTTTAGCTCCTGTGGAGTTTTATCACTCTGTTCTAAAACTCTTACGCCGTCATCGTTAAGTTACGCCTTCCTAAGTCTTGCAAGTCTGCAAGCCTTTTTAGGCTTCACTCCGGCTTACGCATTTTTATATTATTTCCTTATATGCTTCCGGACTGTTAAGCAAATCGTAGTTAATTTCATTTTCGTTATCCGCAATAGCCGCGGCTACAACAGCATCTGACGTTACGTTGAGCATTGTTCTGAACATATCGGTAAGTCTTTCCAGCGTGAACAGGAATGCAAATCCTGCGACCAGCTGTTCAGGGCTTAATCCAAGGCCGTTAAGAATAAGAGCAATAGTGATAAGTCCCGCACCCGGAATTCCGGCACAGGTACTTGAAGCAATCATTGCCAAAAAGCATATTTGAACAATCAGAAACGGCGTCAGATGGACTCCGTAAGTCTGTGCAAGGAAAATTACGGCAACTGTCTGTAGCAGTGCCGTACCGTCCATGTTCAAAGTCGCACCCAAAGGCAGTACAAAGCTGGAAACTTTGTGAGAAATTCCTCTTTTTTCACAGCATGCAATTGTCAAAGGCAGTGTGGCAGAAGAACTTGCAGTACCAAAAGCAACCATCATTGCTTCTGCAATTGCCGCATAAAGCATCAAAACCGGAACTTTTGAAAATATTTTCAAGAACACAGGATAAACCACAAAAAATTGGATTGCAAAGCCTATTCCAAGTGCCAGCAAGTATTTTGAGATGCTCTGGAAAATATCAACTCCAAAACTCGAAACCGCAGTTGCCGTGAGGGCAAAAACACCGGGTGCCGCAAAATACATTATCCAATCTGTGACTTTCATCGTCGCGGCAAAAATCGATTCAAAGAACGACACCACAGGACGATTAATTTCCCCAACCTTAGCAAGTGCTACCGCAAAAATCAATGCAAACACGATAATTGAAATCATATCGCCTTTTGCAACAGATTCTAAAGGGTTTTTGGGAATAAAATTCAAAAATATGTTAAGCACATTGCCTTTTTGCTGATTTATACTTGTGGCAACCTGCTGTTGAATTGATGCGGCCGCATCTGTGTTTATATATTGTGCCGCACCGACTCCGGGTTTTATCGTTAATGCCAGAATGGCACCGAGAGATACGGCAATGACGGTTATTATACCGTAATAAATAATCATTTTCGTTCCGTATTTGCCCAGCTGCTTGTTGTCGCCAATGCTGGTAATCCCGATTATAATAGCCGAAATAACCAATGGAATTACGACCATTTGAATAAGCCGTATAAATACCTGTCCGATGAATACCAAAATTTTGGTGATGAGAACATTGTCATGCCCGTGTAAAAATACACCGACAATAACCCCGGCAATAAGCCCAAAAAATATGTGCCAATTCCGTTTTAATCCCAGCCCAAGTGCAATAAGTATCTGCATGTGCAATTTCATATCAAAAATCCTCGCAAGTTAATTGTTAAAAATATTCTTTTATTCTACTACTTTCAAAGAAAAAACACAAATATGTTTACAATTTGTATTAAATGGGGAAGAGTTAAATGGTTGAACGATTAGATGGTTGAAGGGCTGAAAGGCTTTTTACGAAGTGATTAAGTGACTGGGTGATTAAGTGATTAAGTGCAACAAAAAAATTGAAATTTTTCTTTTCCCGTCTTCCTTCTCACGTCTCACCTAGTACTTCATCTGCCAGCCATCATCCATAATTCGGCCGGCACAATATATCCCCCTTTTGTCCGTGCCCCCGTTATATCCGTAATCACAAACATTATAGCTTTTCCAATATGAACTTTTAATCCCGCCATTTGGATATAGAGCGATACCTTTATCAGCGGCAATTTTAAAGAGGAATATATCACGTCCCATAGTATTAGGTTTTTTGAGTCCATTTACATCAACATAAAGGTACATACATAACCTGGTTAAGGGATAATCGAATCCGCCGCAACCTAAGTCGGCGGACCCAATCTGAACAGACATACCATCCGCGGTTATAAATCTGTAAGTGTCAAGATTATCGTATCCGCTCCCAATGCTGCTGCCATCAAAATTATATGCCACTATATTAGGGTAACAGCCCTTCGTTGTTGTGTCACAATTTTTTATAACTTTAAAATATTTGACTATTTTATCTCCCATTGTTTTTAAATCGGCCGAATCAAAGAAACAACTCAAATCCCCAATGCAACCACTATCTGCTGCCATTTGAATCAGTGCCTGATTCCAGTTTGAATAATCTTTTTTTAAACTTGCAACATAAATCTGCTTTTGAGTATCCGCAACCAGAGTAGGGATTGTATATTCAGCCACAAGTCCGACTATACCAAGTACAATCAATATTTCCGCCAGGGTGAAGCCGAAATGGTGGGAAAAGGGAACAGGAAACAGGGAACGGAATTTCCTTGAAAGTACTTTTTGGAAAAAATTCACCATTTTATTTATCACTTCCAGTTAGTAACCAACCCAAGTATATTTCATTGAGGGGTACTTTGTCAAATGGTTAACAATTTATTACATTCTTGTTTGTAATAAAATAATTCTATGAAAATATCTGTAATTACCGCAAGCTACAATTATGCTCAATATATTGAAGAAGCGATTAACTCCGTTATAAACCAGTCATACTCTAATTGGGAGTTGATTATAGTAGATGACGGAAGCAGCGACAATTCCGTCGAAATAATCAAAAGATATTGTGAAAAAGATTCCAGAATTAAGCTTTTTCAGCATGAGAACGGGCAAAACAAGGGTTTGAAAGAAACTCTTTTGTTAGGGATTGGGCATGCTTCGGGTGACTGGATTGCATTTTTGGAAAGCGACGATTTTTTTGCTCCGGATAATCTTTCAAAAAAAGTTGAAATAATAAACAAAAATCCTTCCCCTAAGCTTATTTTTAACAAAGTTGAAATTATACGCGAAAAGGACGTCACTGAAAAAAGACAGCAGGATTTGGAGGCTATTCAAAACAAATTATCCAAGTCAAATTTTCCGAAAAATATGTTTCATGAATTTTACATAACTAACTCTATCTTAACGTTTTCTTGTGTCATGGTTGAGACAAATGCACTTAAAAACACTGATTTTGATACGCCGGCGGATACTCTGCTTGATTGGTGGCTCTGGATTCATCTCGCTTACAAAAACGATTTTTATTACATTGATGAAAAATTAACCCATTGGCGTCTGCATGCTGAAAGCTATATTTTAAAGGGTAAAAAGCCGATTTTATATTTGGTTCAAGCACAAGCCTATGAAGATATTTACCAAAAAAACGGAAAAGAAGCCGGACTTTTGCTGTTTATAATATATTCAAAAATAAAACTTTTTTTTATCAGAGGATTTAGACTCATCATAAGAATATTAGGCAGCAAAAAATAATTAAGGGCGGCCGTTTTGCAAAACAAAACGGCCGCCCTTAATACATTTACAGTTTATGCACGTCCTGCTGTTCCCAGAACTTCCATTTTGTGCTTAACAAGTTCTTTAACTGCTGTTCTGCCCGGTCCCATGTATTCTCTCGGGTCAAATTTATCAGGATGTTCAACAAAGAACTCTCTGATTGTTGCAGTCATCGCAAGTCTTAAATCTGTATCAATATTGATTTTTGCAACACCGTTTTTGGAAGCGAATGACAGCATTTCTTCCGGAACACCTTGCGTATCAGGCAAATTGGCTCCATATTTATTACATTTTTCAACCAGATATTTTGGAACAGATGATGAACCGTGAAGAACGATTGGATAATCATACCCGACAACCGCATTAACGGATTTTTTAATTACTGCAAGCCTGTCAAAGTCCAATTTTGCTTCACCTTTAAATTTGTAAGCACCATGGCTTGTTCCGATTGCGATAGCCAAAGAATCACAGCCTGTTTCTTTAACAAATCTTACCGCATCTTCAGGGTCAGTGTAAGTTGCGTCTTTTGAATGAACTTTAACATCATCTTCAACGCCGGCAAGCTTACCCAGTTCGGCTTCAACCGAAACTCCTCTTGCATGGGCATATTCAACAACCTGTTTTGTTAATGCTATATTTTCATCAAGCGGAAATCTTGAACCGTCAATCATAACTGATGAGAAACCGCCATCAATACAGGCTTTGCAAATTTCAAAATCCGCACCATGGTCAAGGTGCAGTGCGATAGGTACTGTTGTTGTGTCTAAAGCGGCTTCAACAAGCTTGATTAAGTAAGTTTGGTTGGCATATTTTCTTGCACCTGCTGAAACTTGTAAAATGATTGGCGAGCGGGTTTCTTCCGCAGCTTCTGCAATACCTTGCAAAATTTCCATATTATTAACGTTATATGCACCAATGGCATATTTGCCTTCAAGGGCTTTTTTGAACATTTCGGCTGTTCCGACTAATTTTCTTTCACTCATGTGAATCTCTCCTCTTTGTGTAACCATACGTACATTAATTTACATCAAAGGCGATAATTTTACAAGTGAATTACGAGTAGTGAGAGATAAAAGGGCTTGAGAGTTATAAGCCGATAGGTTGAAGAGTTGAAAGGTCGAACGGTTCAATTACCAATTCCCAATTACCAATTTCCTTTTCCCGTTTCCCGTTTCTCTTCTCACGTCTTACCTCTCACGTCTCACTTTCCTCGCCCCCCATGTCCGATTATGTTCCCATTTTCGTCATAAATAATTCCGTTGATTGAATGGGCGATGAGTTTTCCTTCGGGGGAAAAGCGAAAAAGTTCATTTTTGGATACCGTAAGGCTGGTGAGAATGAGTTTCCCTTCCAGATTGTACCGATAACCCCTGTGGGGATAAACATTTACGGGCTTATCGTATTTTTCTACATAAATCAGGCCTTTGTCATTGCCGTAAATGTAGGCTTTGTTCGGCTCGTTTTTGTATTGAACGGTTATTCCGACGACCTCGCCGCTGTTGTTGTAAGAATAAACTATTTTTCCGATATTTTCGTTTCTAAAATATTGCGGTCCCGAAATATCCATGCTGTCGATTTGGCCCTCCTGCAGGTATTCTCTGGCAGAATCAACAGTATACGAAACCCCGCCCTGAAGTTCGGTTGCAAAAGCAACACCTGACAAAGCAATCAAAAACCACAATATACAAATGAGTTTTTTTGAATAAGCCATCATTATATTATTTTATTCTAAAATAAATTTTTTTACACCCACTTGAATAATACAAAAATTTATGCTATAATTTGTATTGTAATACAAAATATTATACAATAATTTGTATTACAATACAAAATTTTGAATGGAGAAATGAAAAATATGATAAAACGGCATCTGGCAAAAGAGATAGAAAATCAGCTTTATAAGGGAAAAATTGCAATTTTATACGGGGCAAGACGTGTAGGTAAAACTTTTTTGTCAAAACAAATTTTAGAAAAACAGGAAAGAGCGGGAAAAAAATGTTCTTATATTAACTGCGAACTTATTAACGTAAAGAAAAATCTTGAAACCTTAAATGAGCAGGATTTAAAAAAATATTTGGGAGAGGTTGATTTTGTTGTGCTTGATGAGGCCCAAAATATAAAAAATGCGGGGCTGGTGTTAAAAATTCTTATTGATACATATCCCGAGATACAAATTTTAGCAACCGGTTCAAGCAGCTTTGACTTGGCAAACCAAGTCGGAGAGCCGTTGGTAGGCAGAAAACGAGAGTTTATTTTGTACCCTTTGTCCATGCTCGAAATTATTGAAAATTCGAATTTTCAAACAGTCTCAGGCAATTTGAATTCAATCCTTCAATATGGTCTTTATCCTTCAGTTTATACCAAGTCGTTTAGTGACGCAAAGGACGAAATTCAAGAAATTGCGAGCAGTTATTTATATAAAGACATTTTAATGTTTGAAAATATAAAAAACTCGAGTTTACTGATTGATCTGCTTCAACTGTTGGCACTTCAGGTTGGGAATGAGGTTTCTTACAACGAATTGGCGATAAAGCTTGGCATAAATACACGCACGGTTGAAAAATATATTGATTTGCTGGAAAAATGTTTTATTGTTTTTTCCCTGAGGGCATTAAGGCGTAATTTGAGGAACGAAGTGAGCAGAAAATCCAAGAAAATTTATTTTTATGATTTGGGAATAAGAAACGCATTAATAAATAATTTTAACCCGCCAGTTGTACGTTCAGATGCTGGTGCATTATGGGAGAATTTTTGTATCATTGAGAGAATGAAATACAATCAATCTCGACAAAAATCAGTAAATAAATATTTCTGGCGAATGTATTCCGGTCAGGAGGTTGACTATATTGAAGAATATTCGGGAAGATTTGACGGATTTGAGTTCAAATACAGCCCAAAAGCCAAATTCAAAAAACCAGCCATTTTTTTGGGAAATTACGAAAACTCAAGCGTAAAAGTTATTGATAGCGAAAACTGGAGTGAATTTTTGGCAACTGATTGACGTATCTAAAACAGGAAGAGGGAGGTATGGAGGGCTGTGGAAACAAGTTCAGGATGACGTATATTGATTGCAACTCAATATGAGTTTTGTCCATCCTTTTTCGCTTAATATTTTCAATGCTCTTGCCCGATTTCCGGCTTACAACTATTGACTTTCGGGCCATTTTATGTTATAATGCGTGCGTGGAGAAAATCTCGGAGAAAAACAATGTTTATCGGACCTGTAAGCAGACTTAGTGCAAATAATGCAGCATTCAACTGGATGAATTCTGCCAATTCGCTCATGGGCCTTCTTTCTTTTGGAGGGAATTCTTCTTCACTTTTGGCTTCCGAACAAAGATTAACATCCGGCATGCTTAATAACAGCTTGATTTATAAAGCAAGTTTACTTCAGGAAGAAAGCATGAAAAAAGTTTCTGACGAAAACATTAAACGTTCGTTTTCTATTTTTGCTTAATAAACACGGCGGAAAAAGTAACTTGAAGTGAGTAAAATCATTGCATTTTTTAATGCAAGTTGGAGTACCCGAAACGTGAAAAGCAGAATTGCTTATTTATTTAAAATTTAAATACTTGGTTTATATCAGCATCAGGGGATATGTCTCTATACTCCATAAAATTCTTAAATGATTGATATTCCTTTACTCCGCCTTCTTCTTTTATCAAAACAAAAGGATTTCTGATGCCAAGGTCTTTAAACAAATAATTTCTTATAAATGTTGTAATACCCTCTATTGTTGTTGTGGGTTCAATAGGGATTAATATTGCTCGTTTTGCAGGGTTTTCAATGATTTGCCTTCTGGCTTCCTCTGTTTTTGCACAAGCAATCTTGTTTGCATCTCTTTTGGTATAAATAGCAAGACCTTCCCCGTATGGAACTCCATCGATGCTTACCTTGTTTACTCCGTCTGTTCCTAAAAATAAAATTCTTCGAAGAAGTTTTTTGGGATGTTTTGAATCTATCAATGAACTTATTTCATGATTATCGTAAATAGCTCTTGCTATAAATTCCTCCACATTACCAACCAAGCCAGATGTTTTGGAGATAAGGAGATAGCGTCCTCCAAAATTAATATCTCTTTTGTTATTTTTGTTACAGGTTTTTATGCCATTTGTTTGGTAATTAATTAAACTTACTTTATTTATCATGAATTTTTACCTTCTTTCGTTTCCTAATTTTTCACACTTCTACGTATGCTTTAAAACTCCTAAAAAGAAAATTTGCTACCCATTTGTTACTCACTCCCAATTTATTACAAAATTGTTACAAAATATACGATTTTAGGTTTACAAAAAAGCCCCGAAATTTTTTTCGGGGACTTTTTTTAAACTTTACGTTTACGAGCGGTTTCAGATTTACGTTTTCTCTTAACGCTCGGCTTTTCATAACGTTCGCGTCTCTTAATTTCAGATAAAACCCCTGCTTTTTGGATTTTCTTCTTAAATCGGCGAAGGGCACTTTCGATGCTTTCGTTTTCACCTACTTTTACTTCAGGCATTAGCTTTTCACCACCTTTAAACTTACATTTCTAACTAGCTAGGGCTATTGTAGTATAAATATAATCAAAAAGCAACCTACTTTTTCTACAGAAAAAGTAGGCAAAAAGACTTTAGGAATATTAGCCTTTTCACTAAAGCAAAACAGATTGATGTATAAGGGTTTTCTGTAGAAAAAGTAGGCAAAGCGTGAGCGAGCAGAGGGCGAGGTTTTTTGTTTGTAAAAAACAAAGTTTTTGAAAACAAAAACCTTAGACCCGTTTAACGCGAGCGAACAAGACAAGACTTTTGGAATATTAGCCTTTTCACTGAAGCAAAACAGATTGATGTGGAGGGGGTGAACGGCTTAAGGGCTTAAGGGCTTTTTACGAAGTGATTAAGTGACTGGGTGATTAAGTGATTAAGTGCAACAAAAAAAATTAAAACTTTCCTTTTCCCGTTTCTCTTCTCACCTCTCACATCTCACGTCTCACGTTTTCCCAATTACCAATTACCAATTTCCTTCCCCCCGTTTTCTGCTTACCATCTTTATGCTAAAATCAAGTTTATGATAACTATAATCGACTACGAAGCAGGAAATTTAAAAAGCATTTGCAATATGCTTGACTTTTTGGGTGCCGAATACGTAATTTCGTCAAATCCTCAAGAAATCGAAACTGCAGACAGGATAATTTTCCCGGGGCAAGGCCATTTTGCTCAGGCAATGAAAAATCTTGAGCGTAAAAACCTCATAACCCCGATTAAAAAAGCCATTGCAAACAATGCAAAATTTTTAGGGATATGTTTAGGCTTGCAGGTTCTTTTTGAAAAAAGCGAAGAAGCTCCGGAAGTAAAAGGGTTGGGAATAATTAAGGGCGAAGTCAAAAAATTCACAGAAGGCAAAATCCCTCAAATCGGCTGGAACAGGATTAAAACGACCCAAAATAATTCATATCTCGAAGATGACTATTTTTATTTTGTAAACTCTTACTATGTGGTTCCTGATGAAAATGTGATTTCGTCTTTTTGCAGCTATCACATAGATTTTGCCGCATCAATTGAGTATAAAAACTTAACCGCAGTACAGTTTCACCCCGAAAAAAGTGCTGAAGCCGGTGTGAAATTTTTTAAGCGTTGGCTTAACGGTAGCTAACAACTTTAATATATCTTAAAATTTCTTAACAATTGATGATTTTGGGACATAAATCATTAAATATTCTAATGCAAACGGATGATTTACTGCTGTTGGGTTCGGTTAAGTACATGATTTCTTAGCCGGAGCTTGAATTTACAATAGAAAATAACCGACAAAGAAAAGGTATGCCGGTGTATACCAGAAAGTGCAGGTGGGGAAAATGACAAACAGCTTCTATCCGAAGATAAACTTATCAGGCCATATCCAAAACACGATGGGGAGTATGGGGCTTGGTTCTATGCCATCATCTATGAAGCTTGATTCTGTGGACGAAACGCAGACAACCAGCTTCAAAGGTGTTATGTCAGGGCTTGTCGGGAATTTGAATAATGATTTAAACGCTCCTGACCAACTTTTAAAGGATGCGATGACCGGAAATAATGACGTGGATATTCACGATGTAATGACAGCAATGGCCAAGGCCGAGATAAGCGTCAACGTTGCAACTCAGGTTACATCAAAAGTCATTCAGGCGTACGACAAAATTATGCAAATATCAGTGTAAACTTAACATAGTAGGCAAATTTGCAAAAAAGTGATACAATATTGCAGGGAAACGGAAAGGGGAAAACGTGAGACGTGAGAGGTGAGATGTGAGAAGAGAAACGGGAAACGGGAAAAGGAAATTGGTAATTGGGAATTGGTAATTGAACCGTTCGACCATTCAACCCTTCGACCTTTCGACCGTTCAACCCAGTCACAGTCACTTAATCACTTCGTAAAAAGCCTTTCAACCCTTCGACCATTAAACCTAAAGGCGGGGATGTAAACAATGGATTTTCAAAAACTTTTAGAAAACAAACCTTTATTATATGGGATTATAGCGGCGATAGTTGTAGTGCTTGCATTTAGCATTACAATCGGCGTCGTTTCATCCGGCAAAAATTCCTCAGGAAAAAATCCGGCCAACGAAAAAGTGATAAAAGAATCTCTGGATTTATTAACTACGGATAACTTGGGTAAGGCCATTGAAATTCAGGCTCTGTTAGCTCGAGAAGGAATTGAAGCCGACAGAAAGCTTGACGGAACAAAATCCACCATTTATTTAAAGGAATATACTCAATCTCAAAGGGATAGAGCTCTCTTGGCAATAGTAAAAAGCGGGTTGATGGACCAAAATGTCGGACTGGAAATTTTTGACAAAGGTGATTTTACATCAACAAAGGAAGATAAGAGAATCAGGCTTGCCAGAGCGATAAACGGCGAACTGGCAAGGCTTATAAGAAAAATTTCTCCGATAGAAAATGCTTCCGTATTTATTTCAATCCCTGAACAAACAATGTTCACATCAATGCAAAAACCAATAACAGCAACGGTTCAGGTAACAATCCCCGCAGGAGATAAGCTTGACCAGCTGAAAGTAAAAGCTATTACAAACCTCCTTTTGGGGAGTGTGACCGGTCTTGTTGCGGAGAACATTTCAATTACCGACACAAACGGGAATGTTTATTCAAGCATTATGGACGCTCAGGACGAAATGGTTCAAAGAGCCGAGGAAAACGACAAGTATATGCAGCAAAAAGTAAACGCCCAGTTGGATAAATTAATCGGCAAGGGAAACTACGTTGCAACAGTCAGCACGTTTTTACGCCAATCTCCTATTGAAACAACAAGTATAAATTACGACCCTCAAAGAAAGACCTCCGTTAGCGAGCAAACTTTTACAGAAGGCCTCGGGGATAAATCTCAAGATGCAGGCGGAAGTGCCGGAGGTGCCGTAAGCGTTTATCTTCCGAACGGATTACCGCAAACAGGCGGGTCGGCAAACAGTTCTTCCCAAAACAGAAACTACGAACGTTCTGCGAGAGAAACTCAATATGGAGTTTCAAAAAGTCAGGTTAGCGAATACACAAAGGCAGGGGTTGTAGAAGATGTTTCAGTAGCGATAACCCTCGATAAGAGTGCTTTACCGCCTGAAACAACTCTGGAAGAGTTAAAGGATTTAATTGCAGGTGCCGCAGGTCCTAAGGTCAATCCCAAAAATGTTACTATTGCACTTTCAGATTCAATCGATCCTTACTTGGCCGCAGATAAATCTGCAAATCTGCCAAAACCGGATGAAACAGGAAACCCATGGTGGCTTGCCATTGTTGCGATTGTTGTCGGACTCGGCGGCGGCTTGAAATATATATCCGTAAAAGTTAAGGCATCTCAAGACAAGCAAAGAGAAGAAATGGCACAGTTAAGAGAAAGAGCTCACGATCAGGAACGTCAGCTTCGAGATGTTAACCTGAAGGCCGCAGAATTGACGGAAAAACAGTCCCAAATGGCTCAAGGACTTATTGAACAACAACAAAGGGAAATTATATCGCCACAATTAAATGAATTTGATAATACAATAAAAGATTTAAAATCTGACCTGGAAGGACTTGACGAAGATGAAGCAGGGGATAAGATTAAGAATTGGATAGAACGAGGGTAAAGGAGGTTTAGAGGTTTAGCTTAATTAATTTTTTAAAAGCCAACCCTCCAAACATCTCATTATCAACAAGGCGGAGGAGAGAATAAAAATTTATGAGCATAGAAGGTTTTGATTATAAAGAATTTGCCGAAACGCTTTCATCACAAGCAGATGAACTTGTTCCTGCGGAGTTTCAGGATTTTCAAAAAAATTATGTTAAAAATACCGTTAAAAATTTTGCCACTCTTTCTGCAGAGGCCATATATAACGACACAAAGGCTAATTTTACCGCAGATCAGGCAATGCTTATAACGCAAATTATTGCCGAATGGTCATTTCACAAATCCGTTGATGTTATAAGATCGGGTATTCTTCCTGATTATTGGGACGGAATTATGCAAAAAATAGCCTTTACAATTTTTGAAATTGCAAAGCAGACAATATCAAAGGGATTGCCTCAGGATGAAATTCTTCAGATTGTTGAACACCATGTTAAAAAAACTTATCAAAAGGTTCTGGAAGAATTAAAGGAACGCAAAGCCATAGACCAGATTGCTTTTGACTCTGCCTTGGGTCAATCAAATATTGATTCCATGATGAAACAAATTCAGGATGAAAAACAAGCCCTTGAGGGCGAAAATCCCGGACAAACCGGCAATCAATCAAATTACAAAATTCTAAAACTGGCTTCGGTTGCTCTTTTATTACAACAGGTTTCTCAAGACAAAGTTCAGACAATTTTGAACAAATTTGACCCTCAGGATGCCCAAACAATAATCCAGTACATGCAAACGCCGGATTTAGGGAAAAAAGTTGACAAAGGCATAACAATGAAGTGTTTACAGGAAATAAAAACTTATTTGCCTGAACCAAAATATATCAGTCCGAGCAAAATCATTTCAAAAATCAATAAAATTTTTGAAAAAACAACCAAAGAGAAGGTAGAAAAAATAGTTTCGAAAGAGCGGCCAAAAGTTAAAGAACTTATAGCAAAGGCACTTGACGGCGAATGCCCGCAAATGCCCTCAAAAGTCGCTAATATAATTGCTCAGCACTTGGAGGAAAGTGTTTAATGATTATCAAGAAAAGAAGTGAATTAGGAAATAAAGCTCCCGTGCAAAAAAAATCGTCCGCCGACATTCAAGCTGAAAACGAAAAGATTGATTTATTTGATTTGGATAACATAGATTTTTCCCAAAGGCAGGAAAGAAGAAGGGGCGACCGCCGCCGTGGGTACAGAAGAATTGATGACAGAAATCTTATTTCCAGAGCTCAGCAGGAAGCCGGGACGATTAAGGACTCTGCCGCAAAAGAGGGCTACAATGCAGGCTTAGAGCAGGCTAAAGAGGATATTCAGCGGGTTAAAGATGCCGTTTTAGATTTTTTGAAGGCAAAGCAGGAAGTTTTTGAATATATTGCACCGGATATTTTGGAAATAAGCGTTGATATCGCCAAAAAAATTGTTAAAAAAGAAATAGAACAGGACCCTCAGATAGTTTTGGAAACAATTTTGGAAGTTCTAAACAATATTTCCAAAGATGAAACGAAGGTTAATATAAAGGTAAATCCGGCTCAACTTTCTCTGACGAAGGAAAATATTCCTCAAATGATATCGTCAATCGGGTTGGAAGCAAAGATAAATGTCCTTGCAGATGCTACAATAGAATTGGGAAGCTGCATTGTCCAAACAAGCAACGGGCTGGTAGACGCAACAATTGACACTCAGCTGGAAATAATAAAGGAAGCTTTCAAAGGAATGTAAAATGGCTCAATCAAACACAGGAAATCCAATAAGTGAAATACTTTTAGCAGGCTTTGTATTAATGCTGATTCTTATTTTGCTGATTGAAATGCCGACATGGGTCATAAATTTTTCCATAAGTTTGAATATAACCCTCGGGATTATTTTGCTGATGATTTCCTTATATGTCCAGAAACCGCTTGAACTGGCGTCTTTCCCTTCAATAATACTTTTAGGAACAATGTTCAGACTCGTTTTGGGCATCGCTTCAACCCGTCTGATTTTGGCAAACGGGAATGCGGGGGAAGTAATTGCAGCATTCGGGAAATTCGTAACCGGCGGAAACCTGATAGTCGGCGGCGTAATTTTCTTAATCATAACGGTTGTTCAGTTTTTGGTAATTACAAAAGGTGCGGAACGTATTGCGGAAGTTGCCGCAAGATTTGCCCTTGATGCGATGCCGGGAAAACAAATGACAATTGACGCAGATTTTAACGCAGGATTGATTTCGCCGGAAGAAGCGGTTCAGAAAAGAGAAGATTTGCAAAGAGAATCAAACCTTTTCGGTTCAATGGACGGTGCAATGAAATTCGTAAAAGGTGACACAATCGCCGGTATTATAATCGTGTTTATAAACATTATAGGAGGTTTGTGCATAGGATCCTTAATGAACGGGATGCCTCTGGCTGATGCGGTTTCAAAATATACAGTCTTAACAATAGGTGACGGATTGGCGACACAGGTTCCATCTCTGTTGATGGCACTTGCAGCAGGTATCTTAATGACCCGCTCATCTGCGGCGAGTTCCTCTTTGGGTTCTGATTTAACAAAACAGATTATGAGCAAGCCTTACAGTTTGTTTTTTGCCGGAGCATTCTTATTGCTGATAGCTGCAACAAGCTCTTTCACCGGATTGCCCTGGGGACCATTTTTATTCTTTGCCATTCTGGTTTTTGTGGCCGGATTTTCCGTGCTTGTCAACGCCGATGTTCAATCTCAATTGGGACAATTGGAAAATGTCCGCCAAAATATGCAAGATTTGGTTAACCCGAACAGAATGTACGAACGCCTCGGCGTTGATGTTTTAAGCCTACAGGTCGGTGAAGGATTGCTCGTTATTGCAGACCCAGATCAGGAAGGACAATTGCTGGCTAAAATTGCCGCCCTTAGACAAAGGACAACTGATGAACTCGGATATATTTTACCCAACATAAGAATTATGGACTCTTCTGCTCTTGAATCGGAAGAATATTTGATTGCAATACGCGGAAACACTGTCGCAACAGGTTTTGTTTATCCGAAACGTTACATGGTAATCGCAGATCAATGGGATTCTGTGAGAAAAGCCGTGCCTGAAGATGCCATCGTCGGAGTTGACCCGACTTATCAAACTCAGGCATACTGGATTTCAGAGGAAGACGCCAAAAAGACAAAAGAGGTCACGGCGGTTGATGCCACAGATGTTATAATTACCCATTTGCAGGAATGTGTAAGGAAACACGTCGACGACGTTATGACAAAGACAGATGTCTTAAAGCTTATGGAATTAGTCCGTTCTCAAGACCCTACTCTTGTAAACGACCTTGTTCCGGCAATTATTTCAACAAGCGATTTGAGAAAAATCTTTGTTAATTTAATCAGAGAAAAAGTTTCTATCAAAGATATTATATTCATTTTTGAACGGCTTTGCGATTATGCAAGATTTTCCAAAGAGCCTGACATTCTGTCTGAGAGATTAAGAGCGGCACTGGGCCGTCCGATTTGTCTTTCCAACGTTCAGGAAGACAAAATTCTCTATGCCCTTACACTTTCTCCTGATTGGGAAAAAACGCTTGATGAAAGCTGTCAGAGAACAGAACTCGGAACAATGTTTTTGCTGAACCCAATGCAAGTTCAGGAACTGATAGAAACAACCGCAAATACTTTGATGCAGGCACACCAAAATGTAGGCAAACAGCCGGTAATTCTGTGTTCACCAAGAATAAGGCTCCCTTTGTATCAGCTGCTTGAAAGACATATCCCTACAATTGTCGTAATCTCTTATTCTGAATTGATTACCGATATTAAGGTGGAAGCGATTGACACTATTGGTGAAAATTACTCAAACAGCTATGCGATTGAATAGTGACTAAGTTCAACAGTTTGCTTCGCAAAATAAATAACAAAAAACGAGGCCGCATGTCCTCTTTTTGTCAAAGAAAAATAACTTAGTCACTTAATCACTTAATCACTTATTCACTTTATAAATGGAGTAAAAAATTGCTCAAAAAAATTCTTTTAAAACTCATAGGAATTTATCAAAAAATATCAAGCCTGACGCCGCCGGTGTGCAGGTTTACTCCGACATGTTCCGAATACACAAAACAGGCGATTGAAAAATACGGAGTCTTAAAAGGGCTTTGGCTCGGTACAAAAAGGGTTTGCAAATGCCACCCGTTCAACCCCGGCGGCTACGACCCACTTGAATAATATGCCGAGATGGTGTATTATAATTATTAAACAAGGAGTAAATTTATGAAATTAAAAGTTGTAATACATAAGGAAGACGACGGGTTTTGGGCGGAAGTACCCGCCCTTAAAGGGTGCTTCACTCAAGGTGAAACCATAGACGATATTAAAAAAAATATAAAAGAATCTATTGAAGGTTGGTTTTCGGTTGATTTACCTTCGCTCCCCTGTTTTTAATTACAGAAATCATGCAGTAGATAGCTTAAAACTCTTGTCAATACCACCAATCAGTCATAAATGATTTTGTTAAAGTACTGTGTTGGCCAGATTGCCGCGTCGGGGTTCAAAATTAATACAAAGTATTGACAATACTTTGTATTGTGGTATAATGATATTATGAAACCTGACAGACCTCATGAAATAATAAAAGTTCTAGGCAAAACCTTTGTTTTTGCGAATGACTTGAACCCGATTACAAAAGAATGGGATTTACATATTTACCTGAGACATTTGGTGTTAGCCGAAGAAGCTATCGCAGCATTTTTTAATATAACGGAGCAAATATATAACATAAAATATGACCGCTATGAGGCCTACTCTCAAGAAGATAATATGTATGTTTATTATTTTTATTATAAAAACAACAAAAATATAATTATGATTATTACAGCATTTAAAAAAGATTAATAGGTGAAAAAATGAAAAAATATACGTTAGAAGAAATTAAAAAAATGGCGACTCATTCTAAAGATTTCCTTTCAGCCGAGGATGGTTTGGACTTCCAAAAACGGATAGAACAAGCCGAAAAAGATATTGAAATCATGAAAAATAATGCTACCGTTAATTTTCGTTGGTCTGAGTTTGAGATAAAAAGAGCAAAGAAAATTGCCCAAAAACTCGGAATGCCTTACCAAACTTATTTAAAATTTACCTTAAAACAGGCAATGGACAAGGACGAAAAGAATTTTGGCTAAAATTTTAATTCGTCTCGACGGATAAATTCATAAATTCTATGTCGTCATAATCCACGTGAGCAGTTTGGGTCATGTTTCGGCCGGTTTTTATGGTGACTTCGTTTAACTGGTTTTGCCTTATAAGCCCGTACGGTATTTTTATTTTCTGCCCGTCGCCGTTTACCTGAATGTCCGCAATCTTATTCCCGTTAAAATAAATTTCCGGAGGGCTTGCGTATGCGTTTGCGACATTGTTCTGCCCCATTGATTTTGCCATAATTGTATCTATGCCTATAATAGAACCTATAACAAGAATTACCTTTGATCCTGATACAATAGCTGGAATTTTAAAATTTTTTGAGTAGTAAGGTCCGATGGCCTTTACCTGAAATTCTCCCGCATTTGCGGATTGGTTTGAGTAATTGTTATCGCCCAGATGGAACATGTTTGTTTCAACCGTAATATCTTTTGGCGTCGATTTTTCTATCCCCATAATAATCGGGCGAGATGCAGTATTTTTATCAATCGTAACGGAATAAGGTTTGTAGCCTTTTTTTTCGACCGACATAACGGTTTGACCGCTGACATTTGCGTCCAGAGCAAAATTCCCGTTAGAATCCGTGTAAGTTTTGTAATTCTTTTGGGGCAGCGAAACTTTAGCTCCCCTTATGGGTGCATTTGTGGCTGAATCTAAAACCTGATTGGAGCCGACAATCATTTCTTTTTCAACCCCGCCTTGAACTATCCCGCAAAAAGCAGGTAAATTGATTGTAAATATTATAATCAATGCGACAAAAAACTTAGGCATATCAACCCTCACTCGAACTCTTGTCCTTAATTTAGCGTTCTTGAGGAAAGAATAAAACAGCTTATAGAGGAAGCTTGAGGATATTTTTAAGAAAGTAAAAATTTTATTTGTAATTTGAACTGTTTTTGGTATTATTTAGTTGAAGGGCTGAAAGGCCGAACAGTCAAAAAAACAATAAATGACAATTTAATACTATAAATGCCGAAGTGGCGAAATGGTAGACGCAGTGGACTCAAAATCCACCGAGGTTCACCCCTTGTGCGAGTTCGAGTCTCGCCTTCGGCAATCTTATAATAAATCTCTGTAAATATGCGGGGATTTTTATTATGTCAAAGGCACAAAAAGTTATACCAATATTTTTAATTTTTTCATTTGTTCCAAAAATCTTCCATTTTCTATTCTGTCACTTATAATCTTCTCTTTCATTATTTCATTCCAATTTTTTGGGTTATCATCAATATTTTTCCAATTATAACGAGATGAGCTTTTATCATTATAAAATAAATCTGAAAGAACTTTAGATATTATTTGTGATTTAGATTTAAGTTGTGTAGGTGTTTTCTGGTAAACATATAATGAAACACCAAATCTGTCGCTTTTTATGTTTTTTGCTATAAATTTATATTTCAAAATACCATCTTGACTCAGTTCAGAAATTCTATCATATAGAAAATCCATCGGAACATCCTTAAACTTTGTTGTTTTTTCACCAACTGAAGCCGAAAAATAATTATCTATTTTATTAATGTCAATTGTAGAATCTTTTGGATTGGCTATAAAATGTAAATGTGCCGGAATTATACCCTTTATATTGGCCATTTCATCACCTTCTCCTGCCCCTGATTCAAAAATATATAAGTCTTCTTTCGGATGTGTTAATTTTACCAACTCTGTAATGCGGTTAATTGATTGCAAGGTTGTTTCTTTACTTTGCACATAATATCTGGAAAAGTTATTTATGCCATTTTTATTCGGCATAAGCAACAAACGGAATTTCCCAGCTCCGAAGACATCAAAATAGGTGTTAAAATCTTGGCTTACCCCAACTAGTTTCATAGGCAAGGCTAAATCTTTGCCCATAACAAGCAGCCTTAATTTTGAAGATGCTTTTTTATAAAAATCATCGTAATTGTTGCACTTAAGTTCACGATCATCAAATAGACTACTAAAATTTATGTCCTGATTTTGTTTAAAAATATATCTTGGTTGTACTCTCATAATTAAATCACCATAATTAACTTCACAAGGATTATATTTACTTAAACCTTGTCAAAATATTTTTTGCCACAAAAAGCGTTGCCGATTCTATCCGTAGCTATTATTATAATTTGTTCTTAACCCATTGTAAATATTTATAAAGTGAGTTTATATTTCTTAATAAACAGGTTGTGGATTGGTAAAGAAACCGAAAGGTGCAAAAATTGCACCTTTCAGACTTCCTTTTATTGCTGAAGTTTTAGCATGTTTTGATTATTTTATTTCACGGTTCCTTTGAACATTTCCTTAATTCCGTCGACGGAGCTTAGGATTCCGGTTGCTTCATAAGGCATATAAACGATTTTATTGTTTTCGCCGGCCGCTATTGATTTTAAAGTTTCCAAATACTTCATTGCAATCAAGTACTGATCAGGTTTCCCCTTGTTTTCAATCGCCCCGATTACAACCTTAATCGCCGTTCCTTCCGCATTGGCATTTATAATCCTTGCTTGAGCATCCCCGTCTGCTCTTAATATTGCAGATTGTTTATCCCCTTCGGCTCTGTTAATTTGAGACAACTTATCACCTTCAGCTTTCAAGATTGCCGCTTGCTTAAGACCTTCGGCTTCTAAAATATTAGCACGTTTGTCTCGCTCCGCTTTCATTTGCTTGTCCATTGCCTGTTGAATATCTAAAGGCGGAGTGATGTCCTGAAGCTCAACCCTATTGACTTTCACGCCCCATTTATTTGTTGCCTCGTCCAAAATGGCTCTTAATTCCTGATTAATCTTGTCGCGTGAAACCAAAGTTTCCTGTAAATCCAACTGCCCGACAAGGTTTCTCAGCGTTGTTTGGGTAAGTTTTTCTATCGCATCTGATAAGTTTTGAATTTCATACGTCGCACTTTTCGGATCGATAATTTGAAAATAAATAATCGCATTAATACTTATAGAAACGTTGTCTTTTGTAATAACGTTCTGGCGGGGAAAATCATAAACCGCTTCCCTCATATCAATTTTTGTTCTTTCCTTTATATATGTATAAGTTGAGCCGTCAAGTCCTTTTTGAGTAACTCTCCAGTTCATGCCCCGTGGAGACTCCAAAATCGGGAAAATAAAATTGAAACCCGATTGCAAAACCCTATCAAATCTTCCTAACCGTTCAATAATAACAACTTCTGCCTGCTGAACAATTATAACCCCTTTAAGCACGTACACTACTGCAAGTGCAACTAAAACCCATAAAAACATGTTTGCCTCCTTTGTTGGAGGAATGGAGGACAGGATGTATGGATGTATGGCACACTTTTAGGCTATACCTCTATACTTCTAATCTTCTAAACCTCTTTTTCTACATATAACGTTAAACTTTCGTTTCTGATAATTTTGACCTTTGCACCGACCGGAATTTCTTCGCCCGAATTTGAACGTGCTTCCCAACGTTCATTATAAATCGATACTACCCCACTATTTGATGTTATGGTATCGGTTACTTTGGCGATTTGGCCGATATATTTTTCTTCAACCCCTGTTTTTTCACCATTTTCTTTATTTTTAACCAGAAGCGGGCGTAAAAACAACAGGAATATCGCCGAAAATACTACAAAAACAGGAACAAGAATATTCCAATCTATGATGAAAAACGCCACAATTGCCGTCACAAAGCATGCAAGTGCCAAATTTAAGAAAAACATTACCGGAGTAAAAATTTCTATGATGATAAAAATTATTCCGGTGACTATCAGTAATTGCCAATAGGCCATATAAACTCCTTTTTGGAGGTCTGGAGGACAGAATGTACGGATGTATGGCACACCTTTGGGCTATACCTCTATACTTCTAATCTTCTAAACCTCTATTAATGCGTTGATTTCAGCTACCATCTCATCCGGATCAAATCCGTGGACTTTTGCCCCTGCTTCAAGGTTTTCGAACCGTGCCGCCGCACAGCCGATACAACCAAGCCCGTATTTTGCAAAAATTTCCAAACTTTGAGGGTATTTTTGCACAATATCAATAATACTCATATCTTTTGTTACTTTTTCCATTTTTTACTCCTTTGAACCTTCTATTACTTGGATTGCCGCGTCGGGGGCTTCACCCCTTCTCGCAATGACATTCTTCTACGGCTCGTTCCTCGCCTAGAATTCTGTCACTTTTTCCATTTTTTACTCCTTTTTTGATTTTTCCAAAACTATCATTAAACTCATTATATACGAAAAAAGAAGGAAATAAACCCATGAAATTTTTGAAAAACTTTTTTAATGATGAAAGCACAATTGTTGGGCTTTGCGGATTTGAAACGACAAAACCAAAATACAGCAAAAGCACAAATGCAAGAGAAAATTTTTTAAATCGCTTTAATATCCAAAGAACTTTTGAAACAAATTTTGAACAAAACGTGTTTTTGGAGGTTTAGAAGGCCGGATGGCTTTTTACGAAGTGATTAAGTGACTGGGTGGTTAAGTGACTAAGTGCAACAAACTTTTCTTTTCCCGTTTCTCTTCTCACGTCTCACATCTCACGTCTCACGTTTTCCCGTTTCCCGTTTTCCTTTTCCTAACCGCTTCGTTTACTGTTCCGATTCCGGAAAATCTTTCAATAATTTTTCAAAATCAGAGGGCTTGACGTTCTGGATAAAGTCTTTAAATTCTTTTGTTTCTTCCTCGTCTTTAACGGAATCTGTTGACACAGAACCGTTTGCAAGAACATTGGCCGCAACAAAAATTGGAGCGTCCACCCTTATCGCAACGGCAATGGCATCTGAAGGACGGGCGTCAATTTCAAGTTCTTCGCCTGCCTTATTTGTCAGGCACAAACTTGCAAAATAAGTTTCTTTTTCCACATCGTTAATCTCAATCCTGTCGAGCGTATAACCGGCTTTTTCTATAAGGCTTATAATCAAATCGTGTGTCATCGGCCTTGCAACGTTAAGGTTTTCGATTTTTCTTATGATTGCACTTGCCTCGGCCGAGCCAATCCAAATCGGAAGTGCTTTCCTGTTGTCTTTATCGTGAAGCACCACAATCGGTGAACCTGTTCTTGTATCAAGGGCAATGCCCATTACTCGCATTTCTATCATGGCTTACATCCTTTAGTATTAATTTTCTATTTATATTTTTGGGTTAAAGGGTGAACGGGTGAACGGGTTAACGGTTTAATGGTTATTTTTTAAACTTTTCACCTTTTCCCCTAAATTATATCACTAAAATCATTTCCTTCCACCCTTAATCAGGTAAGCTGCAATAATAGCTGTAATGGGGACACATAGCACTATTGCGATACTTCCGATTAGAGCCGAGGAAATCTCTGTTGCAACCTGATTAAGATTAAAAAACTTTTGCAAATCAATGTTGCCGGAAAGCAGCACTAATGCCAAAGCCCCGCCAAGATATGCTAAAATCAGAGTATTTGCCATAGTCCCGATTATATCTTTCCCGACATTCATGCCTGACGTGAACAATTCTCTCACCCCCATTTTTTGATTTGATGAAAAAAGTTCATTAACCGTACTTGAAATTGACATTCCGATATCCATTACAGCCCCCAAGGCACCTATTATCATGGCCGAAGCCAAAACCCCGACAAAATTCAAATTAGGGTGGGCAGAAAATAAAAACATGCTCTCCTCTGATGAAAAGCCCGTCAAACCGGCAATTTTTATGCTTAAAATCGACAAAAATCCGGCAACAACAAGGCTCAAAACCGTTCCCAAGATAGCGGCCGTACTTTTTGAATTAAAGCCCCCGACCAGATAAATCGCAATCACGCAGGCGAGAACGCAAATCAAAACGGTTGCCAAAATCGGGTTCATCCCGCTCAAAATTAAAGGTGTCAAGGCCCAAAAGATGAGACCTAGAGTTACCAGTATAGAAATCAGGCTGAAAAGCCCCTTTTTATGCCCGACAATAAGCAACAAGGCAAAGAAAAGCCCCGCCAAAAAGTACAGGGTCGGAACTCTCTGTTTATCCGCAATGAAAAAATTCACCCCGCCATCGGCCTGTTCTACGTGCAAAATAACCTTGTTACCTCTTTTTAGTTTAATATCATAAGCCGGATTTCCCATAAGCATGTTATCAATGAAAACTTTTTCACCTTTGTGCGAGCCTGTCAAAATCCTAACCTCGACGGATTGTTTAACCTGATTTAACTCACCTGAAGGTGAAGGCTTTATATCTCCGAATGTTTCCACTGACAAAACTTGACCGACTTCTGACGGCAAAACAGGGGTTTGATTGTCCTCTTGAGCCGCAACCGGAGCGGCAAAACTCCAAAACATTATTAAGATTATAATTATTTTTTTACCCATTATTTTTATCTTTTTCCTTTAAAAATTGTTCCGTAATTATTAAACCGATAAATAAAATCATAATTAACGGATTTAATATGACAGAAATTCCTATTTGTGACCATGAATGAGGGGTACTCATCAGAAAATATATTATATCAGGATTTTTAATATAAAGCGGGTTTATTATTATGGCACTTTTTGGGATAAGCAACAACCCGAAAAGTATTGTGTAAATTAAATCAAACCTTGATGATTCTTTCACTTCTGCAAATAACCAGAGCGGGATGAATAAAAAGATTAATTTATAATCAAACACAAGATACGGCATTAGCAGCATATAAAACGTTAACAATGATATCCTTTTCCAAAATATTTTTTCCTTCCATGTAAAGAACACTATAATCACCGTTATTATATTCCACAGCCAATTATAAATTCTTTCAAACAAAAATGGCGACATAGCCGGATGGGAGCCGAGTTTGCAAAACGCCCATTTTAGAGGCATAAACAAAGAAGAGGTAAAATTTAATCCCATATTATTATCGTTGCCATAAACGTAGCCTAATTTAAAAAGCTCCAAATCCTGTATAAAAACAACAATCTGATTAAAGAAATCCCCTCTCAAAACCATAAAACCGCCGATTATTAATAATCCTGTTAATATTAAGCTCAAAAAGAATTCCTTATAGCGTTTTTTGAATAGAAACAAAAGCAAAAATAAAAGCGGAAAAGGCTTAATCGCATTTTCTATCGCCAGCAAAATTGCACTTAACAAATACTTTTCGGATTTAAAGCAATACACGGACAGGGCGAGTACAATAAAAAGAAACATGTCAAAATTGCCCTTGTCCAGATTAAAAAGGACAGGATAGGATAAAAATGTTATGATAAAAATATTTTGAAAATTCTGTAATTTTGTTAAGGATTTGCCGGAAAACACCTTAATATCCATATATATAAGGAAAGCCATAAAACCGGATGCAAAAATCAAATACGCAATAACTTTACTTTTAATAAGCGTAAATGGAAACATGAAAATATATGCAAGCGGAAAATAGGCTATCCATGGGGTAACTTCTTTATATGGGGCTAAGTTTTGGACAAACGGCAAAACATCTTTGAAATCGCAAAAAGCCTTGTATGCCGGATAAACAAAGGAATTAAAAGGAGGCTTCATTCCCATGTAAAATCCCAAAACATAGTGAAATATTACCGCAAGAAAAAACCCCACCAATATTATGTTTGATACTAATGTCACTTTGTTTTCTTTGTTCATTGCCTAAAAATTTATCCTTTCCTTTTCAACCACAAGAGGTCTTTTGTTTATTCTCGTATAAATGGCTCCGATATATTCACCCAAAATCCCTATTGAAAAAAGCTGGACTGACGCAAAGAAAAACAGCCCTATTGCAATAGGTGCAAGTCCCAATTCAAAATATTGCCAGAATAACAGCTTATAAACCAGATAAACAAACGCTATAAACATACTCAAAACAGACAATATAAAACCCGCAAATGTCATCAAACGCAACGGCACTTTTGAATGTTTTATAATCCCGTTCATCGCATAATCATAAAGCGAATAAAAATTATGCTTGGTTACACCGTTTTTCCTGCGAGGCTGAACAAAAGGAATTATAAATTTATCAAACCCGACTTCGGATATAAGCCCCCTAAAATAGGGGTAAGGGTCATCAACAGTTTTGCATATATCTATTATTTGCCGGTCATAAAGCCCAAAACCCGTAAAATTCTTTGTCATTTTTGTATTGTCGTCCGAAATTTTATCTATAAAAAAGTAGAAAAATTTCCTTATTGCAAAAACCAAAAAATTTTCTTTTGATTGGTCTTTTACGCCGATTACTATTTTGTAGCCTTCCTCCCATTTTTCAATAAACTTGGAGATGAGTTCGGGCGGGTCTTGCAAGTCAGATGCAAGGTATATAACGGCATCTCCGGATGCGGTCATTTTGGCATGGTATTGAGCTCTTATATGCCCAAAATTTCTTGAATTAAAAATAACTTTGTTGGTTTTGTCTTTTTGAGCCAGTGCTTTTAATTTTTGGACTGTTCCATCCGTAGAGCAATTATCTACCATTATTTTTTCATAATCGTATCTGTCCTTGAATTTTTGCAATTGCAAATCTACTTTTTCAAAAAATTCTTCAATATTTTCTGCTTCGTTGTAGCAGCTTGAAACAATACTAATCTTTTTTCTGTTAAACATTTTTTTCTCCAAACAAATTTTGTTGTAAAGTGTTTGTTTTATACCCCAAATATCTCAATGCTTCGGGTGAAGCCTTACGGCCACGGGGGGTTCTCTGAATAAAACCCGCCTGCAAGAGATAAGGTTCACAAACATCCTCGATTGTCCGAACATCCTCCCCCAGAGCCGCTGAAAGCGTTTCAATCCCGACCGGTCCGCCGTCAAATTTTTCTATAATCAATTTTAACAAACATCTGTCTGTATTATCAAGCCCAAAGTTATCTATTTTCAAGCAATCCAAAGCTTTTTGGGCGATTTTTTCCGTTATTTCCCCGTCGTGTTTCACAAGTGCATAGTCTCCGACCCTCTTAACCAAACGGTTCGCAATTCTTGGCGTGCCTCTGGAGCGTTTCGCTATTGAATAAGCCCCCTCATCGGTGATTTTTATATCCAAAATTCCCGCTGTTCTTTTAACGACCTGCGTCAATTCCTCAACGCTATAAAACTCCAGCCGGTGAACTATCCCAAATCTGTCCCGCAAAGGCCCTGACAAGGCACCTGCTTTTGTCGTAGCCCCGATTAAAGTAAATTTCGGCACAGGAATTCTCAAAGTTTTTACCGATTGCCCTTTGCCAGTATTCATATCGAGGGAAAAATCTTCCATTGCAGGGTACAAAATTTCTTCTGCAACCTTATTAAGCCTGTGGATTTCATCAATAAAAAGTATTTCGCCGCCTTTTAAAGACATTAAAATTCCGATAATATCTCGTGGACGCTCCAACGCCGGAGCCGAGGTGATTTTTATATCAACACTCATTTCGTTTGCAATAACGCCCGCCAGAGTAGTTTTACCCAAACCCGGAGGTCCGTAAAACAAAAGGTGGTCTAAGGGAAGCTCACGTTTTTTAGCAGCTTCTATTGAGATTTTTAAGGTTTCTTTCAGACCGCCCTGTCCGATATAATTTTCAAAGGTTTTTGGGCGGATGTTATTTTCAAAACTTCTGTCAAAATCAATTGCTTCCGGTTTTGTATCAATACACTTGTCAACACATTCATCCTTGTTGTTAAATTCTTCATCATCGGATATTATTGCCATATTTCCCCTTTTTGTTTCTAACCCGCAGACCTTTAATCAATTTTACCATGTAAACTTTTTTTTGGTACAATTATAAATAGAAATTACCAAAGGAGCAAAAAATGCAGTTATCAGAAAGATTAAACAAAATTCCGCCGTATTTGTTTGCGGAGATAGACAGAAAAATAGCCGAAGCGAAAGCAAAAGGCATCGACATAATCAGTTTGGGAATAGGCGATCCGGACACCCCGACAATCCCGACCGTGGTTGAAGAAATGCACAGGGCAATCGATAACCCTGCAAACCACGATTACCCGCCTTATAACGGCACTAAACAGTTTAGAGAGGCTTCTGCAAAGTGGATGAAAGAACGCTTTGACGTTGAACTTGACGCAGATAATGAAATTCTCGCAAATATAGGCTCAAAAGAAGCCATTGCCCACGTTTTCTTCGCTTTTGCAGATAAAGGTGATTACACCCTGATTCCCGACCCCGGATATCCTGTTTACAAAAACGCAACGATTTTTGCAGGCGGAACTCCTTATTCTATGCCGCTTTTGGCAGAAAACGATTTTCTGCCGGATTTTGACAAAATCCCTAAAGACATTGCAAGAAAATCAAAATTGATGTTCCTAAACTACCCGAACAACCCTACAGGGGCTGTTTGTGATTTAGAATTTTATAAAAAAGCTGTTGATTTCTGTAAAAAATACGACATTTTGCTGTGTTCTGATATGGCTTACAGCGAGATGACTTACGAAGGTTACATCGCACCTTCTGTTTTACAAATTGAAGGTGCAAAAGATATCGCAATCGAGTTTTTTTCACATTCAAAATCTTACAACATGACAGGCTGGAGAGTCGGCTTTGTCGCAGGAAATGAAACTGCGATAAAAGCCCTCGGTACAATTAAAAACAACATAGACAGCGGTGTGTTCAAGGCAATTCAGCAGGCGGCTTCAAGGGCTTACGAAGCACCAAAAGAGCAAATTGACAACCTGAATAAAATTTATAAAGAACGAAAAGACATCATGGAGAAAGGCTTGAGGGAACTCGGATGGAATATTAAGCCGTCAAAAGCAACTTTTTACCTTTGGCTTCCCGTCCCGAAAGGATTTACTTCGGAAGGATTTGCGGAATTAATGTTGGAACGTGCGGGAATTGTTGTCCCACCGGGCAATGGATATGGGAGCTGGGGTGAGGGATACTTTAGAATAGCACTCACAAAAGATGCTGAAACACTCAAAAAAGCTCTCTCCCGTATGAAAGAAGCGGGGATTTCGTACGATATGGATGTGGCTGCAAAGTAAACGGGGAAGGGGAAGGGGAAAGGAAATTGGGAATTGGTAATTGGGAACAGAACCATTCAACCATTCAACCCTTCGACCTTTCGACCTTTCAACTTATCAACTAAAAAAAGGAGTCAAATATGAATACAATCTTCAAACGGACAAGCGTCAGAAAATACCTTTCCAAGCCGGTTCCGCCCGAGCAGGTAGAAATGCTTATGAAGGCAGGCATGGCGGCACCTTCGGCCAAAAATTTTCAGCCATGGGAATTTGTGGCGATACAAAACAGGGAAACTCTGTTAAAAATCACCGAATTTCATCCTTATTCTTTTATGCTAAAGCAGGCTCCGCTTGCGATTGTGGTTTGTGCCGATACCGAAAAAGAAATTCCTGACCTGAAGGGTTTTGACTACTGGGTTCAAGACTGCTCTGCGGCGACCCAAAACATTATGCTTCAAGCAACAGAAATGGGGCTGGGAAGCGTTTGGCTGGGTACATTCCCCAGAGAACAGATTTACAAACCGCTTGCAGAATTATTGGGAGTTCCGGCTAATATCGTCCCGTTTTCAATAATTGCAATAGGCTATCCTGACGGTGAAACCGAGCCGAAAAACAAATTTGATTCTAAAAAAATCCATTACGAAAAATGGTGAGCTGAAAGGGACGAGGAAACGGGAAACGGAAAGGGGAAAACGTGAGACGTGAGAGGTGAGACGTGAGAAGAGAAACGGGAAAAGAAAAGTTTGTTGCACTTAGTCACTTAATCACCCAGTCACTTAATCACTTCGTAAAAAGCCCTTCACCCTTTAAGCCATTCACCCTTTTAAAAATGACTCAATAAACCCGTCTAAGTCGCCGTCCATTACGGCATCAACGTTTCCGACTTCGTAATTTGTTCTGTGGTCTTTTACCATTTTGTAAGGATGAAAAACGTATGAGCGGATTTGCGAGCCAAAATTTATGTCAAAATTTTCGCCTTTAAGTCCGGCCAGTTTCTTTTCATGTTCGGCTTGCCTCATGGCAAGAAGCTTTGACGCCAAAATCTGCATGGCGTTTTCTCTGTTTTGTAGCTGAGAACGCTCCTGCTGGCACTTAACCACAATCCCCGTAGGTTTGTGAACAATGCGGACGGCCGTTTCTACCTTGTTGACGTTCTGTCCGCCGGCACCGCCGGAACGCATGGTTTCAAACTCGATTTCATCGGGCGGAATTATAATTTTTTTCTCAAAATCCTCAATAATCGGCGTAACTTCACAGGACGCAAAGCTCGTTTGCCTTTTCCCGTTTGCATTAAACGGCGAAATCCTGACAAGTCTGTGAACCCCTTTTTCGGCTTTTGCGTAACCGTAAGCAAATTTTCCGGTAATTTTTATCGTAGCGGATTTAATCCCGGCTTCTTCACCCTCAGATTTGTCAAGCAAATCAACTTTCCAGCCGCGATTTTCAGCCCAACGCATGTACATCCGCAAAAGCATTTCTGCCCAATCCTGAGCATCTGTTCCGCCCGCCCCAGCGTTAACCGTCAAAATCGCATTGGCCTCATCGTATTCACCCGAGAGCATTTTTTGGATATCAAATTTATCAAGTTCATGCTCTAATTTTTCTAAATTTACCTTTGTCTCAACGAGCAATTCTTCATCTTCCAAATCAATGGCAACTTCAATGTCGTCCAAAACATTATCCCAGGATGAAATAAGAGCCAAATTGTCTTTGATTTCACGAGCCTGACTGCCCAAAGCCGACGCCAAATCCTGATTAGACCAAATTTCTGGAGATTGTAATTTTTTTTCCACTTCTTCAAGCTCAATTTTTAGCCTTTTTGAGTCAAAGACACTCCTGTGCTTTTTGCACACGTGTTTTTAAATTATTAAATTGTTGTTTTATTTCTATGTCCATATACAAATTATATTAGAAAATTAAAGGGGTGTCAAACAACGTAAAATAATTATTTTATCCTGTTCACAGGACAAATAATAGGCTTTTTATTAATTTTGGGCAGCCAGATTTTTTTCGGCCACTTTACAGTGTTTTTTATTTTAATTCACTTATAATATAAATATGTATGGAAAAGAAAAATTAACTGATACATTCAACTACATAAAGCTTGCGGATATTGAGTATAAAGCCGGCAATTTTAAAGGTGCAATCGAGTACTATAAATTATATATCGAAAAAAATCCGAAAGATGCTGACATTTACAACATAATCGGCTATTTGTACAAAAAAATTGACAGCTACAAAACTCTTAAAGAACAGATAAATTATTTTGAAACCGCTGTCAAGTTGAAGCCCGATTTTGAACCTGCAATAAGAAATTTGGCTTTCGCAAATTCAAGAGCCTGCAATTATAAAAAGGCAGAAAAATATTTTAAAAAATTACTCAAATTAAATCCGACAGCCGATGATTATACTGCCTATGCCTGTTTAAAAATCCGCCTCGGAGATTTTGAAGAAGGCTGGAAGTATTATGAATACAGATTCTCAAAATGTTTTGGAAAAACCTTTTATCCGAAAATTGCCAAACCTAGATGGGGCGGAGAAAAAATTAGTGACAAAACCTTGCTTGTCAATTGCGAACAGGGTTTTGGGGATTCTATACAATTTTTTAGGTATATAATGCAGGCTCGGCCGCTCGCTAAAAAAATTATTTTCAGAGTTCAGGAAGAACTTGCCGATTTATTCAAAACCAACAGCGAGGGCATAGAAATTGTCGGCGACTCTATTCCTTTGAATAATCTTGATTTCGACTGCCATATCCCGATTATGAGTCTGCCATTAATTTTAGGGGCTAAAATAGATACCATACCGATGGCCGAAGGTTATCTTAAGGCGGATGAAAAATCGGCTGAAAAATACAAAAAAAAATATTTTAACAATAAGTTATTAAAAATCGGTATATCCTGGCATGGGGCTGCGTCAGGGAAACAAATCCGTGATATACCCGTAAAGTATTTCCTGCCTATTTTTAATTTAAAAAATGTGAAATTTTACTCTTTTCAAAAAGGAGTGAACATGGAGCTTATAAAAAATTTGGCACCGGAAGCAGACATTGTAGATCTGGGGCGGATTTTTAATAATTTTTCTGACACTGCCGCTGCGATGGAAAATATTGATTTATTCATAACATGCGACAACTGTCTTCTTAACCTTGCGGGTGCAATGGGCAAAAAAACTTTTGTCTTGTTAAACAAAGATTCCGAATGGCGTTGGTTTTTAGACAATAAAACTACCCCGTGGTACAAAAGCGTAAAAATATTTAAAAAGCAGAATAAAAATCAAAGTTGGAACTTGCAGATTAAAAATATCCTTATGAGCTTGCGGGGAAATTAGTCCTTTATTTCTTGCCTTTATCCGCAAACTCGCTGTCAAGACGTAAAAACACCGGCTTGATTTCCTCCTGCGAGATTAACTTACCGACTTTTATGTTGTTACAAGTCAAGTCATCCAATTTTATGTTCAAATCAAATTTTAACTGTCTTGCCATTTCTTTTGCGATATTCGGGCAAAACGGGTAAATAAGGGATGAAACAATGCACATAACTTCTAAAACCGTTACCAAAGCTTCCCCACATTCTGTCCATTTGCCTTCTTTGGCAAGAGTCCATGGGGCGTTATCTGCAACATATTTATTAGTCAAGTTCACAAGCGAAATTATTTCATTTCCGGCTTCTTGAATTTCGTAGTTATCAAAGAATTTTTTCACTTTATCAATTGTATCTAATGCAGTGTCAATAAGGCCTTGTGATTCTGAAACAAGTTCAGGATGACGTGATGGAATTTCGCCATCGAAATATTTTACCAGCATTGAAAGCGTTCTGTTGAGCAAATTCCCCATGTTATTCGCCAAATCCGCATTGACTTTTTCCTTAAAATCTTCATCAGAATAATTTCCGTCTTTGCCGACAGCTGCGGCCGTTACCATATAATATCTAAAGGCATCGGGAATTTCTAAATTCCATGCTTTTAAAATATCAACGGGAGAAATCACATTCCCTGTTGATTTAGACATTTTTTCCTTGTTAATATTAATAAACCCGTGGACAAAAAGCTGTTTGGGAAGTTCAACATCCAACGCCATCAAAATTGCCGGCCAATAAATACTGTGGAATTTCAAAATATCTTTTCCTATAATCTGGACATCCGCAGGCCAATATTTTTTGAATTTCTCGTCATTTTGGGTATCGTAGCCCAAAGCCGTAATGTAATTTGAAAGTGCATCTATCCACACGTAAATGACTTGCTCATCATCGCCCAAAACAGGAATTCCCCACTCTACATTTGCTTTTGCACGGGAAACCGATATGTCTTCGATTTCGTCTAATTGGTTTAAAACCTCAATAGCCCTGTAACCCGGAATGATAAAATTTGAATTTTCTTTAATATGTTTAGCAATGGCATCCTTGTATTTTGTAAGTCTGAAAAAATAATTTTCTTCACTGACAACTTCCGGTTTTTTGCCATGGATAGGGCAAAAACCTTCTTCTGTTAAATCTTTTTCATTTAAAAAAGTTTCGCATCCGCTGCAATAAAGCCCCGTGTAGGAATGTTTGTAAATGTCCCCCTTTTCAACGAGTTTTTTGAATATTTTTTGAACGATTTTTTTATGCTCTTCGTCCGTTGTTCTTATAAATTGGCTGTAATCAACGCCGAGTGCCGCCCATGCCTCTTTGAATTTTGCTACATTTTCATCACACATTTGTTGAGGGGTAATTCCTTTTTCGGCAGCGGTTTTTTGGATTTTAATCCCGTGTTCGTCAACGCCTGTAAGGAAATAAACATCTTCGCATCGTTGTGAAAAATGTTTTGCAATAACGTCCGTTAAAATTTTTTCATAAGCGTGTCCGATATGCGGGACCCCGTTTACGTAGTCTATTGCGGTTGTTAAATAAAATTTGTCCATGTTTTTATTATAGCAAAAAAACTATTTTTGAGCATTTTGCGAAGCAATTTGACCGAAAACATAATTTTTGTTTGTCACCTGAGAAAACCCAACCTCTTTAAACAGTTCGGCAAGCTGCTTGGGGGAGGGGAAATCTTCATTAGATTTTGCAAGATACTTGTAAGGTGTTTCATCCCCGTGAAAAATCTTGCCCAGCAAGGCAACCCACAGGTACATATACGGTTTTAGAAAAATATTAAAAAATCTGTTTGGTTTTCCAAGGTCAATATTTATAAAATAACCGCCTTTTTTTAAAACTCTGTAAATCTCTTTTAGTGCTTTCTCAATATTTTCTATATTTCTAAGCCCAAAAGAGATTACACATAAATCAAATTGCTCATCGTTAAATGGCAACTGCGTACAGTCTGCTTCCAAAAATTCGATTTCAGGGTGTTTTTCCCGTGCAATTTTTAACATATTTGGAGAAAAATCAACTCCAACTACCCGTGCTTGCTGATATTCTTTTTTTAAAATATCTGCCAAATCACCTGTTCCGCAACATAAATCTAAACAAGCGGGTTGAGAGAAGCGGGAAGTAAGAGGTTGTATTTTTTTAATCACGTCCCGTTTAATTTTTTTGTGCAGCCCAAAAGACATCAGATTATTTAACTTATCATAATCTCCGGAAATTCTGTCAAACATATCCTTTATAGATTGAGGAGTTTTTGAAATTTTTCTGCTCACTATCCACTACTCACCGTTTAAAATAGTCGCAAATCAGTGCTTTTTTGTGCGGAATAAGGTTTTTTACTCTTGATAAAAAACCGTTGCTGCCAAAATCTTGTAATTCTTTGTTCAAAATTGCCTTCTCAAGCACGACTTTGTTGTACAAATCGGAACAGACCGTCGATTTATCAACATGCACTTTTAATTTTGATAATTGGACTTCTTTTTCTCTTATGGAGTCTTTTAAATCTTTTACTTTTTTTTCTTTCACAAATGGGGTTCCTTATTTTGCATCAGAAAACATTTCAACTCAACATTTATAAGATAATACTTTTTAGAACTTTTGAAATCAGCTTTATGGTTGATTTTAGCAAACTACGGGTGCGAGTTTAAGATTAAACCCAATTTCAAGAGCCTTTAAATTAAGCGGCAGAAGGTTTTTTCTGTGTTCGGGCAAAACCATATCCAAAGCTTTATGCAATGTTTCAACAGATGTCAGCTTACTTATTTTTGCCAGTATTCCAAGCGAAATTATGTTTGAAATCCTTATTTCTCCAAGCTCGTTTGCCAGAGCGGTTATCGGAGCAAAAAAGTAATCCACGTCAATTCTCGATTTAATTTCTTTTACAAGTGAAGAATTGGCAATTATCGCTCCGCCTTTTTTCAATTTTGGCAGAAATTTATCAAAAGAAAGCTGATTCAATGCAATTATAAAGTCCGCTTCTTTTTTATTGACAGAGCTGACTTCCATATCAGAAGCCACAATCTCGCAATTAACCGTCCCGCCTCTCATCTCGGCACCATAACACGGATACCATGTTACGTTTTTATCATCAAGCATCAGTGCCGTTGCAAGCACTTCACCCGCAAGCAAAATTCCCTGTCCGCCAAATCCGGCTATCAATATACTTTTTTCCATTGTTTGTTTCCCTTTTACCCTTTATACGTTCCCAACGGATAAACGTTGAAAAGTTCATCCCTTACTCTATCATGTGCTTTTTGCGGTGTCATGTGCCAATTTGTCGGGCATATTGAAAGAATTTCCACAAACCCGAATCCAAGACCCTGCATTTGTACTTCAAAAGCCTTTTTAATCGCCTCTTTTGTCTTTTTGATATTTGCGATGCTGTCCAAAGAACATCTCGCACTATAGGCTGTGCCGTCGCAAAGTGCGATTTGTTCGGCAATTTTTATCGGATAACCGTAATACTCTTTGTTTCTTCCAAACGGCGTTGTTGTTGTTACCTGCCCCATAATTGTTGTCGGGCCGCCCTGACCGCCGGTCATACCGTAAGTCGTATTATTTATGCAAATTGTGGTAATTTTTTCCCCTCGAAGTGCCGCATGCATTGATTCTGCAAGTCCGATTGATGCAAAATCGCCGTCGCCCTGATATGTAAGGACAATTTTATCCGGATTTGTTCTTTTTACACCCGTTGCAGCCGCCAAAGCTCTGCCGTGAGGTGCTTCAACACAATCAACATCAATCCAGTCATAAAGCATAACCGAACATCCGATTGAAGCAACAGCAATTGTTTTTTCTCTCAAATTAAATTCATCCAGTACCTCGGTCATAAGCCTGATGGCAACCCCATGGTCACAGCCCGGACAGAACGGGAATTTAACTCCTTCTTTGAGCGATTTAGGTATTTGAAAAACTATCTCTTTATCACTTTTCATTTCTCACCTCTCACCGCATTAACTATTTCTTCGACGCTCAACCACTGTCCTACAGGCTTCCCGAAAAATTCCACCGGAACTTTCCCGTTTACGGCAAGTTTGACATCTCTTAACATTTGCCCCATATTCATTTCCACCACGAGGAATTTTTTTGCCCTCTCTGCCAATTCCTGAAATCTTTTCGTCGGGAAAGGGTACAAAGTAATCGGCCTTAACATGCCAACCTTTAAGCCTTGCTTGCGGCATTCGCTGACTGCTGATTTTACGTTTCTTGTCATACTGCCAAAGCATGAAATTATCAGTTCGGCATCCTCTGTCAAATATTCTTCAAATTCTGCTTCGTTTTCTTCAATTTTTTTATATTTTTCAAATAATTTTCCTATTCTTGCAACAAGTTTATCCTCTACCGGTTCAAGTGAAAATATTGACCTTGAAGGTCTGCCCTTTGCCCCTGTTAAGGCCCAATCTTTTTTTGAAATTTCCGGATACGGGTAGTCTTTGATTTCAATCGGCTCCATCATTTGCCCCAAAAGCCCGTCTGCCAAAAGGATTGTTGGATTTCTATATTTTTGGGAAAGATAAAAAGCTTTGTAAGTCAAATCGACACATTCCTGAACAGTTGAAGGAGCGAGTACGATAATTTTGTAATCTCCATTCCCGCCGCCTATTGTAGCCTGATTATAATCACCCTGCGACGGGTAAATGTAGCCCAGCCCCGGACCCGCACGCATTACGCTGATTAAAACCGCCGGCAATTCATCTGAAGCAATATATGAAAGTGCTTCCTGCATAAGTGCAACTGCACAGGAAGAGGAAGAGGTCATTGCCTTCGCACCTGTCGAACAGGCACCCAAAACCATATTTATTGCCGCAAGTTCACTTTCTGCGGAAACGTAGGCACGGCCTAATTCCTGCATTTTTTTGCTCATAAACTCGCCGATTTCGCTCTGTGGCGTAATCGGGTATCCGAAATATCCTTCACAACCGGCATTTATTGCCGCCTGTGCGATTGCATAATTACCTTTTATCAACTTTTTTGTCATAATTGCTTTAGCTGAAAAGCTGAAAAGCTGAAAGGCTGAAAGGTTTTAAACTTTTCACCCATTCACCAATTCACCCATTCACCTTTATAACCTCCGTTATTGCCAAATCCGGACATCTCATTGCACACATAGCACAACCCAGACATTGATTATCAGGGTCTTCAAAGTCTACAGGGAAATTGCCAAGACCATTTGCCTCTGTCCCTTTTTTAATAAGCTTTTTGGGGCATACATCAATACACAAATAACAAGCTTTGCATTTTTTTTTGTCTATTTTTATACGGCTCATCTAATCCCTCGTTTTTTATCTAATCTTTAGCTAATACATTTTATCACAAGCACAAATCAAAAGGAAATATTTATTTATGTTAATTTTTTCTCTTTACAATCGTAATATTTTATACATTCGGCAATAATTCTGGTAAAATATACCTGTAAGATTTGTGGGGAATGGAAATTGATGGCAGAAGTTAATGATTTTGGGGATATTCGGAGTAATCTTGAACAGATTGCGTCAGTTTTGGACTCCGTACGGGAACAAAACACAGCGAACGCAGGGAACATGGGCAAAGTTTTAACCGGCATAAACAATCAGCTGGAAATTTTGTCCAATGAAGAAAACGCTGATTTGATAAAGATTTTTTTAGCGGAACTTAAAAAAAACCTTGAAGAAAAACACAACTTCGTTTCTTCTAAGTTCAACGAGATTGAAAATTCGTTCAAATACCTTGCCCAAAAAGCTGAAGCCCAGCCTAAGACAGGTGAAATAAAAGAACTTTTTGAAATTATCGCCACAAATTTAAATGTTTTTTCCAAAGATTTTTCTGCTCAAAAGAATCTGGTTTCAGAAATCGGTTTAAAATTAGAAGAATTAAAACAGGATGACAGCAGGAAAAAGGATATTTTAAAAAGCATCGCCGAACTCTACAATAATGTTTCGAAAGAAATGGAAGAGTCCAAAGATCTTATAAAATTTGAAATTGATGAAGGAGCCTCAAATGTCAGCGAAAAAATTGATTTAGCCAAAAAAGAAATTGCGGAAAATTCAAAATCAAATTTATCAAATATTCTGGAGCATATTCAATCCGTAATCAACAATATTTTTTCCGTAAAAAATGCCCTTCATCTTGAAAACGCAGAAACTGTCGAGACTCTCGGCAACAAAATGAAAGACTTGAGAGAAAATATCAACGAGGATTTGAAATCAAATTTTTCCGAGATACAAAGTTCGATTTCGGCAATACCGGAAACAATCAAGGAAAATATGGCATCTCCGGTGAATGATTCATTAATTCCCGATTTGTCCAATGATATAAATAAAAAATTTGAAGGCCTTTTAATAAATATTACTCAATTGGAGGAGATTTTTGCTTCAAAAAACAAAGATTCGCTGCAGACCGTTTTAGGGGCTTTGGAAGAAAAAGCATCTGCTTTTGAAGGATTGGTTAAATCAAGTGATGAAGCAAAAACGGCCATTCTGGAACAAATAACCAAATCAAAAAACGAAACCGAAACCGCTATTCTGGAAGAGCTGGAAGAGAATATAAATTTCCTGAAAGAAGTTTTGGTTTCAATTTCTTCCGAAAAAACGCTCCCTGACGAACTTTCACAAAAAATCGATACTCTGCAGGCCGCTTTTCAGAAAATTGCCAACAATCTTGAGAGCAAACTCTCAAAATCAGAAGAAAATTATAAAACTTCAACCCAATCTTTAATTTCCAACATAAAAACAAGTTTCTACGAAAAAGTGGATGATGGGCTGGACGGATTAAAATCATTTATAGAGCTTATTGAGGGCAAAAAGAATTTTCCGGTCGTATTGGATGAATTAAAATCCGACATTCTTGATAAATTTTCAGAATATACGGATAATCTTGAGAAGGCCGTTTCGTCAATCAGCGTTAAGGAGGATTTGGAAGGACTAAGCGAAGAAATTAAAGACTCCGTCGGCAGCTTGTTTGCGGGCATGGAAGAAAAATTCATTTCTTCACTTGAAAATAATGAAAAAATTGACAGTCTTTTTGAAAAATCAGAAGAAATTACCCGTAGAGTTGAAGATTTGAAAAATGTTATAGCAGAAGACATTGTTCAAAAACTTGATAGTTTTGAACTCAGCATCGACACCCAGAAAATGGATATTTCCGGCTTAATCGAAGAACTTAAGGCCTCTTTGGCGGAACTTAAAGAAAATTATATTGATTTGAGTTTGAATTCAACAATGGAAATATCTGCTCTTCTGGTTACAATTCAGGAAAAAATTGAAAATATTGAAAAAAACATTGAAAATATTGGGAATTCTAAAAATGATTTTTCAAAAGAATTTGAAGAAATAAACCAAAAACTTGATATTCTGGCCATTGATTCCGATGAAGAAATAGAAGAAGACGTAAAAGAGATTAAACAGATTGTTCAGTCGCAAAATGATTTTATTGAAAAACTGGATAAATTACCCGACAGCGACGAGATTATTTCGATTAAAAATGACATCCAAAAAACCCTTGAAAATTTCGGGGAAAAATTGAATTCCCTATCCTCCGGCAATTCAAAAAATGAATTGAATTTGTTCAAAGAAGAACTTTTCGGAAACCTCATTGAAATATTTAACCAAATTTCCTTCGTTGCCGAAGCCGAAGAAATCAAGGACTTTGTTGAAGAGAAAACCGATGACATAAAAGAAACACTTAAAGATTCTCTGGGAAGCAATTTTAATGATATCTTATCAAGCCTTGACATTTTGCACGAAAAGACAAGTGCGGCCGATAACAGTTATTTTGATATCAAAAACGAAATACAAGAAGTCAAAGAACACCTTTTATCAACAAAAAATTCCGCAGAAGACGGCTCAGAATATTCTTACACTCTGCAAGACATTGAATCCGATATTACAAAAGTCAGATTAATCTTGAAAGAAATTTCCCAATCAAAAACAGAATTGGACACCGACAAACTGAGCGAGGACATACTTAGCATAAGTTCAAGAACAAACAAGCTTTTGTTGAATTCCGATGAATCTTACACTGCTTTGAAGGAAAACTTGAGCGATTTTAAAAATATAATGTATCAGCTTGAGGAAAAAGTAAGATATTTAGACAATACGGAAGCAATCAACAGAGTCGAGAAAAAGCTCGAAGATATCAACAATCTTACTCTTTCAAGTGTAAAATCCGATAAAATATTTAATCAGACCTTTATGTATTTGGCCGAATGGGTCGACAAGGCGAGTGAAAATTTCCAAAATATTATTGAAAAAGCCTCTGATATTGACAATATAAAACAATCTCTGGGCGAGTTGAAAAAATCTATGCCAAAAAGTGCTGTTATAGAGACAGTGCTGGACGAAATTTCTGAAAAATTTGACCAGCAGCAAGAGAGAATAAATTCGCTGGAAGAAAAAATCGAAACCCTTGCCAAAGGTCGTCCGGCAGAGATTAACCCAAAAGAAATCGCCAAAGAAATTTTGACACAAATGGAACTGCCTGAAAATAAGGCTGATATAAAATTAGTAAAAAAAGTTGATAATATTGAAAAGCAGCTGGCAAAATTAAGCAAGGGCGTTGAAAAACTGGCCTCTTACGTTGATGAGGAATAGCGAGAGTCAAGCTTAATGACTGAAGGGCTTTTTACGAAGTGATTAAGTGACTGGGTGATTAAGTGATTAAGGGCAACAAAAAAATTAAAACTTTTCTTTTCCCGTCTTCTAGTTGATAAGTTGATAGGTCGAAGAGTTGAAAGGTCGAATGGTCGGTAAGTCCCGTTTCTCTTCTCACCTCTCACGTCTCACCTCTCACGTCTCACGTCTCACGTTTCCCCCTTTTCCCTCAATAAAAAATGTAAACAATTTGCTTTTTTCTTGAAAATAACCTATAATAATCCCATTAAATAAATTGGAGGAAGCAAAATGCTAAATAAAAATACAATTGCACGCTTTTACGTCATTGCGAGACAGTGGTTATCGGCCCTGACAAAGGGAATCCACCGAAGCAA
>Ga0172381_10000139_pt1 | contig 84137 bp, 55 predicted proteins | sample Leawel6488metaG_FD_119754 | JGI IMG/M metagenome (GOLD analysis project Ga0172381, IMG submission 119754) | Leachate microbial communities from a municipal landfill in Southern Ontario, Canada - Leachate well 64-88 metaG | ecosystem: Engineered > Solid waste > Landfill > Unclassified | place...
TTCACTATTCACTATTCACTGTTCACTATTCACTGTTCCCTTCTCCCGTATCCTGCCAACCTATGTAACGTTTTTCCAAGGATCAGAAAATAATTTTTTATTGTCGGATGATCAATGAATTGCATATTCAGGTAGATCTTCGCCTTCATGATTTCCCCGATGTAGGTTTTTTCGGGATCGGTTGCATGGCCAAGAATTTCATTTTCATTGAAGTAAATAACAGAGGCATAATCCGTAATGCCCGGTCTGACAGCAAGGATTTTTTTTTGTTCCATGGTATAAAGATCAACATATTTGCGGATCTCGGGGCGGGGGCCAACCAGGCTCATATCTCCTTTTAGGACATTGATCAGCTGAGGCAATTCATCAAGCTTAAACTTCCGTAGAAAACGCCCAATCCTGGTGATTCTGGGATCATGCATGCCGATGGTCAATCCTCCTTTCTGATCAGCGCCGGTGGCCATGGAGCGGAACTTGATCAGTCTGAAGTCCTTATTCCCCTTCCCCACCCGTGACTGCAGATAGAAAATGCCACCCCGGGAGCTGATTGGAATAATGATGCTGATAACGATGAATAAAGGGATGAGAATGATAAATCCAATCAATGAAAAGAAAAGATCAAAGAAACGAATCATGGAAAACAAAAAATTATTGACTATTGACAAATGACTATTGACAAATGACTATTGACAATTTAATCTCCCATCTCCCATCTTTTATTTATCCCCCCGCACTGTTTCCACGGCTTCAACAACAGCTTTTATAACGGTATCAACCATTTCATCTGTCAGGTCATAATAAACCGGAAGGCTGATTTCATGGGAATAGTTATCATAAGCTACCGGATAATCCTGTATCCTGTATCCTGCCTCACGGTAATAAGTCATCATAGGTAATGGAACGAAATGTACATTAACTGCCACTTCTTTTTTGAAAATTTCCTGAATGATCCGGTCTCGTTGTGCTTCGTTTATCCTTTTAATGCGTAAAAGGTAAACATGGAAGGAGGATTTTCTTTCAAGGGTCTCATACAGCGGGACCTGGGCCCATGAATACCCTGAGAAAGCGGTGGTATAACGGTCAAAGATGTGTTTTCTCCGCACCAGCATGTCCTTGTTATACCGCACCAGTTCAACGATCCCCATGGATGCCTGGATGTCGGTCATATTATATTTATAGCCCGGTTCGATGATATCATATCGCCAGCCACCAATTTGAGTTTTGGCAAGTGCGTCCTTGGTTTGCCCATGTAATGATTTAGCGTTCAGTTCACGGTACAGGAGATCATGGTCAAAAGGAGGGGGCAGGTTCATGCAAACAGCCCCTCCTTCAGCTGTCGTCAGGTTTTTCACAGCGTGAAAAGAATAGACGGTGATATCAGTCAGCGCTCCTGTCATCCTGTTTTTATATTTTCCACCAATGGAATGGGCAGCATCGGAAAGGATCAGGATACGGTTCAGGGTCATTTGTGCTTTGGTTGCCGGAGTAAATAGCCGTTGAAATTCAGGTTTCCTTACAAGGGCATTGATGGCATCATAATCACAGGGCCAGCCGGCAATATCAACAGGTATAATTACTTTTGTGCGGGGCGTGATAGCCTTTTGGATAGCTTCGACGGAAATATTAAAATCTTCATCCGAATCGACAAACACAACCTTCGCGCCACAATGAACAACAACATTCGCTGTGGCAGCATAAGTATAAGCGGGGACGATAACTTCGTCACCCGGGCCAATACCGAACCAGTGAAGCATAAGTTCGAGGCCTGCTGAACCGGAGCTGACACACAATGTAACAGACTGACCTGCATAAGCCGTAAGCATCTTTTCAAACTTTTTTGTTTTCGGACCGGTTGTGATCCACCCCGACCATAATGTGTCGACGACTTCATCGACAATCTTTTGGTCCATCCGGGGGGGGCTGAAGGGTATCATAATTATTGACTATTGACAATTGACCAATGAGCTGCATCTTATGTATTGAGAAACCGCAGAATGTTGCTTTCAATTCTTTGTAGTATGTCAGCATTATCCCCTTTAATGAATTTTTCGCCGGTAATTCCTTCGAAAAGTTCAATATAACGTTCGGAAATTTCATGGATCCAGGAATCGCTCATTTCCGGGACGCGTTGGCCCTCTTTGCCCATAAAGCCGTGAGCCATGAGCCATTCACGTACGAACTCCTTGGAAAGTTGCTTTTGTTGTTCTCCTTTGGCAAGGTGTTCTTCGTAACCTTCCAGATAAAAATAACGGGATGAATCTGGTGTATGGATTTCATCACACAGGTAAATCTTTCCATCGGGCCCTTTTCCGAATTCATATTTGGTATCAACCAGGATCAGCCCTCTTTTAGCAGCTATTTCAGTGCCTCGTTTAAATAATGCCAGGGCATATTTTTTGATCAGCTCATACTCTTCTTTCGGGATCAATCCACAGGAAACGATCTCTTCTCCAGTGATGTCTTCATCGTGTCCTTCTTTGGCTTTGGTTGTAGGTGTAATGATGGGTTCGGAAAACTTCTGATGTTCTTTCATTCCGTCGGGAACAGACGCTCCGCAAATCGTACGGGCCCCTTTCTGATAAGTACGCCATGAGCTCCCCGTGAGATAACCCCTGATGATTATTTCGACAGGATAGATCTGACAGAAGCGACCAATGGTAACATTGGGGTCGGGTGTTGCGATCTTCCAATTGGGGCATATATCTTCGGTGGCATCAAGAAATCTTGCGGCAATCTGGTTGAGGACCTGTCCCTTGTAAGGTATGCCTTTCGGTAAAACAACGTCAAAAGCAGAAATGCGATCACTGGCGACCATCACCAAAAACTGATCATGAATGTTATAGACATCCCGGACCTTCCCTTTATAAAAGCTTTTCTGGCCAGGGAAGGAGAAGCTTGTTTGTTTCAGGACATTTTCCATATAAATGAAATTATGAATGCAAATATAGCCGAAATAATTATCGGATAAATTTCCATCCATGACTCTCCTCACCCGGATTAGATAAATCCCCTGATTTACCCGATCCGAAAGAGAATGAAAGAGCCGGTCCTCCGTTATCCGGGAACCGGCTCATGGTTGTTACAAATGGTTGAAATAGATTAATTAGTTGGTTTTAACCAGTTTATATGTTTCGAGATCGCCCCCTGAAACCAGTTTTAAGATGTAAATTCCGGGATTCATCCCCGACAGGTCCAGGGTCTGTTGATTCCCATTGAAAGAATCGGTAAAGAACAACCGTTCCCCTTGAAGGTTAAAAAGTTCAAGATGTATTTTTTCGTCAGGCAAACCTTCTTTCAGGGTTATGGTGAATTTGCCGGTTGATGGGTTAGGATAAACATTAAAGCGATTATTTGTGGCAATTACAGGCTGTTCTTTAGTTCCGGTCGGGGCAGAGACCATGGAGTATCCCAGGCTCCCGCAATAGTCGTTGGTGATTGTAATATAACCGTGCATATATCCTCCGGGTTCAACTCGTGTGCCATATTGGAATAAAATCCTGACACCCGCGATCACCGTAGCGCTACCACCGCTCTCGACAAGAAATGTGCTACCAGGGCCGGCGACAGTCACGGTATTGCTTGCATCATAACAATTTGACGTGTTTGATGGAACCACACCGGTGACAGTATTGGTGGCGGGTATCCAGTTGATCAGATTATATATATCAGCGTCATAATCTTCACCGGAAAATCCTCCGGAATAATTCACGAAGTTAACCTGACCGGAATTGACGGTTTTGGCAACATTACTGGCTCCGCTCCATGTATTTGTCGGAAAGATCGCATCGAATACAGTCAGTGTCTGGTTGTTGTTGATTGTCAACAAAGCGCCGTTGGCTGCGCCATCCTGGAAAGTACATCCATTAAAGGAGTGAGATGCATCGACTATGGCGCCCGGCTGTACATTCACACCATTGGTGGTCATGTTTTTAAATAGGCAGTAATCGGACGAAATGGTCCCGCCCGAATTTACATTGAAATTAAACCAAGCGGTCGGGGTATTTGCCCGGATGGTTACCGGGTCCCCATCTGTGCCGTTGGCTTGTAAGATGCCACCGTTATTGACACTTAGGGTTTTATTGTTTGACATGATGAAAAGCGAAGCAGGAGGGAGCATCAACAGGGCTGAATTATTAATAGTTGAATTACCGAATACGGAAAGCTGATAACTATTAAGGTTGTAAATACCTTGCTGGACAGTAAAGTTTCCGCTAAACTGACAACTCGTATTACCAATCTGGGTCACTGAAATTCCGGGTGATTTGTTGATGAGGAGATTACGGAAATACCCAGAACTGCCTGAATAAGTGAGTATTGAAGATTGTGAACCAAGAAATTGGAACGTGTTCTCGGTAAACGTCGTATTTAAGCACCCGGTAGCGGCAACAGTAAAATTCCTATATACCGAATGAGTAAGCCCCGACAGGTTATCTTTCCAGGTTCCGTTGTTGATCAGTATATTCCCGTTGCATTGGATGTTGTCATTCGGGCTCAGGTTGCCGGTAGCCTTATCCACAATAAGGGAATAAAAATTCTCCTGGGCCGCAGCAGTTGAAAGGTATTGATCAGCGGTTCCGTTAAATGTCACAACTGAATAATCTCCCGGATTAAAACCATGATAAACATCATATGATGTATTAGCATTATTCCAGTCTTTTCCGATAAAGATCTGCGGGCCATACCCGTCACCGGCGTTCAGACCGGCATCCAAATCGAGGTTCAGATTACCCGTCAGGTAAAGGTTGGCGGGATTCCTGAATTTGAAACATCCGTCGGCAATATGGAGGTCGTTTGTCACATGGATATCCTGCATTACTTCAAGTGCATCATAACTTGAATAGGTTTTATTGAGCGCGAGGTTATAAAAGGTTTCGGGTGAGAGAATATCCGAAGCCCCGGCGCCATAGAATGTGACCGTGCTGGTCCCTTCAACAAATCCGGCAGGCCCTACGAGGTTGTCCCAATTCCTTCCTACATAAAGTATAAATGAATTCCCATAAAGAATTCCGTTTTGTATGGTAAGGTCATGGGTGACGGTAAAGTCAGACGAAAGGGAGCCAGAGTTTGATTTTCCACCTTTACCAATAGTTTGATCAATTCTGTCGGTTGATTTTAGTGATAAAGGTTTTTCTGGTACTTCATCTTTGGCGGTTTTATTTATGATGACATTGAACAAAGTACAACCGTTTGATTGGGATAAAGTAACATCCGATGGCCCATAGAATTCAAAAGTCCCCGCCGTTGGGGTAAAATCCCCTATTTCACCGTTGAAACCATAAGCAGCGCGAATGGTCCCACCCGAAATCATTTCGGTCAGAATATGTCCCCCGTTGTAAAGGTGAATTCCACAAGTATGAAAGTCAAGAATGCCTGCGGTCATCTCAATTAATGCATCATTTTGGTAAGTCCAGTCGCTTAGATTACCATAAACATTCATGGTACCTCCATATAGGTGTATTTCTCCGTTCAGGTCGACCCATTGAATGTCGCCTGAATTTGTAAGGTTAATAGTTCCGCCTTCATTGTTGTAAAAGGCCCCGTAGATTCCGTTGTCCAGAAGGTCATTGGCGGTAAATGAACCGGAGAGGACATCCACTGCGCCGGCAGTCCAATCATAGGCATTGCAGGTCACATCCGTTCCGTCCATCCTGAAAGCGCCGCCCGATGCCTTATTGACTTCAAGGATATTAAAAGTTTCACTGGAGCAGTATTGATGATAGTTTCCACCATTGAAAATCACTTTCCCGGTTCCTTCAACAAATCCGGAAGGTCCTACTAAATTATTCCAATCACCTCCAACAGAAACAGTATTATTCAACGGATTAAAAATTCCACTCTCAATGACAAGATTACCATTCACTGTCAGCGTGGTTGAAAAGGTGTTATCAATACTTGTTGCTCCGGAAGAACTGATCGTTAAATTGTTTATATAATCGCCCGTATTGGGTTTAATAAATTGAGATGATCCATCAAGCACCAGGGTCCCGTAATCAAATTTAAAATGATTGTTGTTATAGAAAAATCCACGAAGGATTAATGAATGGTTGGAATATCCACCAAAAGAGGCATTGGGTTGGATTCCAAGATAACCGTTGATAGTAAGATCATAATTTGACAAAGCGCTCAACCCTAACTCAAATCCGATAGATTTATAGGATCCAACGTTGTTAAAGGCACAATCAGGTGAATAGGTACGGATGTAAGAATTTTTACTCCCGGCAAAATCCACATATCCATTTTCCATCTGAATATTGGCCCCGCTCCTGAACTCCCAGTTGCCATAGATCCAAATAACAACGCTTGCTGATATTGTTGCTGCCGATCCGCTTTCCCATAAGATATCTTCATACACGGCCAACACTCCTGAAGCATTGTCCATGATCAGGTCCCCAAAAATATCCATATTCCCGCTGACAGTCAGTTGTCCTGCTCCGATTTTCAGTTGGGCGCTATTGCCTAATGTAAGGTTATTGCAGTCGGCAGCGCCTGATGAGATAATCGGATAATTGACGTAGCCTGTATTGATGGTCACATTAGTAGTGGAATTCGGGACAAATCCGCTGCTCCAGTTTGCCGGATCATACCAATCATGGCTCACCGAACCGGTCCATGTGATGGGCAAAGTAGAAAGGTTAAGATAAAAAGTATGGGAACCGGCTAAGATGTCTTCATCATCCAGCAGGATATAATAGGTCGTTCCTGCTGTCATGGATATGGAACCATACGTTCCGGGGCTATAAACATTATCAATACAGATCCACCCGGTGGAAGAACAAGCAGATGATGTCCACAGATAATCAACCCAACTGCTTGAAGAGGTAACAACCACATTATAAATACCGGTTGAAGCGGGAGTGAAGCTATATATTTTTTCCCTTCCCGGACATGGATATCCACAGGGGGTGTTGGAATAGGTGAACCAGGCCCCATGACCACCTCCGTCATAAGTTTGCGAATTACCAGCCCCGGTCCCTCCGATGGAAGAGATATTTGAACAGGGGTTCAGAAATACGTAAAAGGTGTGGGCGCCTTCATCACTATCCTCATCGTCCAGCAACAGGTAATAAGTAGTCCCTGCAGTCCAATACATGGAGCCATAAACTCCTGGCGCATGAATATCATCGATACAATTCCAACCTGAGGAGGAACAGGATGAGGCCTTCCACAGATAGTCAACGTAACCAGTTGCGGTGGTAACTCCAATGCTGTATGTCCCGGTGACAGGAGCAACAAAACTGTAAATCTGTTCAATTCCGGGGGTTGTGAAGTTGCAGGGATTATTGGTCGTGGTGAACCATACACCCTGACCCCCTCCCCAGTATGTCGATGCATTTGCTGAGCCGCCATCCCCCAAGGAAAGGATGTTGCTGCATGGGTTTGGGGTAACAGCCTGGAGCTGGATGGTAGTGACCCCCCAATGCTGCATTCCGCTATAAGATCCTCCCCAGGTCATGGTGTGGCTGAGATAGTCCCAGGTGTCATGAAGATATACGAGACTGCCCGTGTTGTCGTATCCATATCCCAGCATGGTATGGCCTTCAACCTGGATCAAAACCGGCCTCCCCGCGTCAATTTCAGCTTTATACTGCGCAAAGGTGAATCCCTGTGTGGCCCCACCAAAACCATAGATCTGCTGGGTGCAGTTGGACAGGACAGTGTAGCCCCGGGATTCATAGAACTCCCGCAGCCCTTTGCACCCATCTTTATGCCCGGCCGGCGCTGAGTAATTGCAGCATACCGCACCATTTTCATAATAATAAAAGGTGGTATTTCCATCAGAATTGCCGAGGGCGGATTGGTTGGTCCCCATGTAATCTCCGGTACATTCACCCCAGGTATGCTGCGTCCATCCGTTGGTAATGTATGGATCTGGCGAGCCATTTCCATATTTGATCCAGTAATCATCAACATGTCCCCGGATAGTGCGACCATCTATCGTATTGCGGGTAGCGCTCAGTGGGCATTGTTTCCTGGTTTCTCCGCTGATGACGACGGAGCCCCAGGTACTATTGTCCATGGGCATCAGCCCACCATGCGTTGGTCCTGCATACATGTTATAATAGCCGGTCCGGTCGTAATAACCAGCCTGCATGGCCGCGGAGGTAGCAGAACATCCGAAAGACCAGTCAAAAGCGGGAACATTATTAAGCAAAACAGCCGCTTTGGTTGGAATGGCTTCAGGCATCCTGAAATCATCGGGTGGTTTTCCCGGAACATTTATTTCAATCACCACCCTGCCGGTTGAATCAATGAACCTGTCAGTAATGTATTTTGGGTCTATGCCCCTGTCTTGAGCCATTATATTACCTGATACAGTCCATAGCGCCATCACTAGGAAGAAAAAAGTAACTTTTTTCATAATCCGTAGGTTTAAATGAATACTATAATTTTTCTGATGCTGTAATCGTCAGTATTATTACAATACAAACCAAGCTAATTATTGGCCCCAAATCATGTCAGGCTGATATTATAATTTACTGCACCATAACAATTAGAAAGGGACGATAGCGTAACAATAATACGAATAAAAAAGGCCCAAAGCAAGGTTTTTCCCTAGATTACATAAAAATGGTCAAACGATGGCATTGCTATTTTTCTTTCGCGTATGCATTGATAATCCTGCTCACCAGTTTATGACGGATGATGTCGGAATTATCAAGATAAATGAATTCGAGACCTGATATGTCTTTCAGGATGGTTTGTGCCTGGATCAGGCCGCTCATCTGGTTTTTGGGAAGGTCAACCTGGGTAATGTCGCCAGTGACAATGAATTTGGATAAAGAGCCCATCCGGGTCAGGAACATTTTAAGCTGGGCCGGAGTGGTATTCTGGGCTTCGTCTAAAATGACAAAAGCGTTGTTCAGGGTTCTGCCACGCATAAAGGCAAGAGGGGCTATTTCAATAACGCGGTCTTCGAGATATTGTAATAATTTTTGCGTCGGAAGCATGTCCCCTAACGCATCATAGAGTGGTTGCAGGTAGGGATCAAGTTTTTCTTTCAGATCACCCGGCAGAAAACCCAGGTTTTCTCCGGCTTCAACGGCAGGACGCGTCAGGATGATCCGCTGTACCTCTTTGTTTTTAAGGGCGCGGACCGCCAATGCAACAGCAGTATAGGTCTTTCCTGTCCCCGCAGGCCCGATGGCAAATACCAGATCATTTTTCAAGCTGCATTCCACCAGCTTTTGCTGATTGGTAGTCCGTGCCCGGATCAACATCCCATTCCTGCCATGGACCAGCACATCAGAAATGGATTCCGATTCCGTCCCCATCCCATTTTGACGGGTATCTAACAAATGGGTTATATCCATTTTGGTCAATCGTCCGAACTTTTCGAAATGAAGCAAAAGACAGGAAAACCGCGATTCAAAATCAAGCAAGTCGGCATCATCGCCAAATGCTTTGATATAGTTATCGCGGGAAACAATTTTTAGTTTTGGGAAAAAATCGCGGATCACTTCCAGGTTCTGGTCGTTGGCCCCGAAAATATCCAGCGGGTGGAAAGATTCGATGTGGATTGTTTTTTCATTCATGATCGGTCTGTCTGATATACCCTGGAGCAGAACTGTAATTCGTTTTTACCTGCAATGTGTGTATAATTGGATTATTATGTACTTTTGAATAGCAAAAGTACGAATAATTCATGGCAATTATTACCCTCACAAGCGACTGGGGATTAAAGGATTACTATGCAGGAGCGGTCAAAGGGGCTATCCTGCGCCTATTACCTGATGTACAAATCGTGGATATCACGCATCAGGTTCCGGCTTTTGATCTTAGTCAGGCTGCTTTTATCATACGTAATTTCTATCATAACTTTCCTGCCGGTTCTATTCATATCATAGCTATTAATGGTGAAGCGGCCATTGAAACACCTCATACACTGGTCAGGCACCACGATCACTATTTTATCAGCGCCGACAATGGGATTTTTTCACTGTTATTCGATGAAAAGCCTGAACAGATCATTGAAATCGATGTAATTCAGGATTCGGATTATTTCACTTTTCCTGCCCGTGATGTGTTTGCCAAGGTAGCATGCCACATTGCTGCCGGTAAGCCCATCAGTGAACTGGGGCATCCCAAGGATAATATCTTACAGAAGATGGCCTTCCAGCCCGTGATCCAGGATGACCTGATCAAGGGTAAGGTGATCTATATTGATAATTATGAAAACGTTTTTGTCAATATTACTGAGAAACTATTCCTTTCAGCGACAAAAGGCCGGAGATTTATCATTACTTTCCGGTCCCCATCTTACCGGATTACCGAGATCAGTAAATCTTACAAGGATGTGAACCAGGGCGAAATGTTAGCGCTTTTCTCTACCAGCGGTTATGTGGAAATTGCCATTCGCGAAGGTGAAGCAAGCAGCTTGTTAGGACTGAAAATGGATCAGCTGGTAACGGTGGAATTGATTTAGAAGGATCATTGACCAAGGCGTTATTACTTATATGATTGAATATGAAATATTTGTGTCTTTGCATTTCCTTGGTAAAAGTAGAGATTTGACGTTTCTGGATCAGCTCAATTCTTAATTTAATTAAAGTGGAAGAGTCAAAAAGGATTGCCCTCGTGGCACATGATTATTGTAAAAAGGATCTCGTGGAATGGGTGGAGTTTAATTATAAAACCCTGTTAGGCCATCAATTGATCTGTACAGGAACCACCGGGAAACTGGTCGAAGGGACCATCCTGAACAAGCTGGAGCCCGAAGAATCCATCATGATGCCCATTACCAAACTGAAATCGGGACCGCTGGGAGGCGATCAGCAATTAGGCGCTTTGATCTCCGAAGGGAATATCGATATATTGATCTTTTTCTGGGATCCGATGCAGCCCCAGCCCCACGATGTGGATGTTAAAGCCCTGCTCCGGATCACGGTCCTATATAACATCCCGTCGGCATGTAACCGGTCCACGGCTGATTTTCTGATCTCTTCCCCGCTGTTGAAAGAGAAATATAAACCGCTTCAGTACGATTATTCTGCTTACATTTCAAGACGGATTCCTTAAAACTAAACCTCTCGTATACTTTCATCCGTGAAAATTGTTAATTTTGCACGCTCAAAGAACCGTGTATGTTCACGCTTTTTAAGAAAGAGGTCCAGGGTTTTTTAAACTCCCTGATAGGATATATCGTCATGATCGTATTTTTGGTTATGATTGGTTTATTTTTATGGGTTTTCCCGTTGGAATTCAATATCCTGGATAATGGTTTTGCCAATCTGGATGGATTGTTCATCCTGGCTCCTTTTATTTTCCTTTTCCTGATCCCTTCCATCACCATGCGTTCATTTGCCGATGAAAAGAAAAGCGGTACCCTTGAATTGTTAATGACTCAACCCCTTACCGATATCCGGGTCATCATGGCCAAATTTCTTGCCGGGGTCATTCTGGTCATTTTTTCGTTGGTCCCCACCTTGGTTTATTACTTCTCGGTCTATAAACTTGGACTTCCCCAGGGTAATCTTGATTCAGGCTCTATCTGGGGATCATACATCGGCCTTATTTTTCTTGGGGCCTGTTTTGTATCTATTGGTGTTTTTGCATCCTCTCTTACTGACAATCAGATCGTTTCATTCATTTTAGCGGTCTTTATCAGCTTTTTTGTTTATATGGGATTTGAGTTCATTTATACCTTTATCCTATCAGGTAAAGCCGGGCTGATCGTTGAATCATTGGGGCTGAATGCACACTATTCATCCATGAGCCGTGGGGTGATCGATACCCGTGATGTAATTTACTTTATCAGTGTGACAGGATTATTTATATTACTTACGAAATTATCGTTGGAAAGCAGGAAGTGGTAAATCCCAAGGTAACGAAAATATAGTGAATTGGTGAGATGGTGAATAATATAAGAAAAAATATTAAACGTTCCAATGTTTTACAGCTTATACTGGGAATGGCGATCATTATCCTGGTCAACATCATAGCTTCTTTCCTGTTTACGCGGATTGACCTGACTTCTGAAAAGCGCTATTCGATATCTCCGGCTACCAAAAAAGTATTGAAAAAGTTGGATGACGTTGTTTTTTTCAAGGTTTTTCTATTTGGCGACCTTCCGCCCGGATTTCAGCGTTTATCAAATGAAACCAAAGAGATGTTGGACGAATTCAGGGCTTACAGCGATAATATCCAATACGAATTTGTCAATCCTTCTGAAAATCCCAATGCGAAAGACAGGAATGATGCCTATCGGTTGCTGGTTGAAAGGGGATTGCAGCCTACTGATCTCAGGATAACTAAAAAAGGCGAGTCATCGCAAATGATCATTTTCCCGGGAGCCATTGTTTCGTACAAAGGGCGGGAATTGCCGGTCCAGCTTCTCATGGCACAATTACAGGAGGATCCAAACAGGGTCCTTAATACATCCATTCAGGCGTTGGAATATAACCTGGCAAGTGCGATAAAAACGCTGACAACTGATATAAAACCGCGCGTGGCCATCGTTGAAGGACATGGTGAGCTGGACCAATTGCATACCATTGACCTTCAAAATGCGCTTTCAGCATTCTATTCTGTCGACAGGATTACGATCAACCACAAGATCAACAGCCTGGCTATCAGGATAAAATCTGATTCAACGCACGAAGTCCTTCTGAACAAATACCGGGCGATCATTATTGCCAAGCCGGTTAAACCATTCGATGAAAAAGATAAATTCCTTATCGACCAGTTCATTATGCGTGGCGGTAAAGCGCTTTGGCTCATAGATCCGGTTTTCGCTTCCATGGATAGTTTACAGAAATACAATACGACCATCGGGATCCCGAATGATATCAATCTTGAAGATATGCTCTTCAACTATGGAGTAAGGTTGAACCTAAACCTTATCCAGGATATGAATGCCCTTCAGATTCCAGTAAAAACAGGTCAAATTGGCAATCAACCACAATTTGACTTTTTCAAATGGTATTTTTTCCCGATTTTGGTCCCCACCTTGAACCATCCTATTGTCAATGGACTGAATGCCGTAAAGGCCGAATTTATCAGCAGCCTTGATACTGTTGCCGCTCCCGGTATCAGGAAGACGTTTTTATTAACTACTTCGCCCTATTCCCGCACGGTCAACGCACCGGCCCTGATCGATCTGGAAATTCTCAAAGAACAGCCGGATGAGCGTAGGTTCAATCAGGGGCCACAAACAGTAGCCGTTTTGCTGGAAGGCGTTTTTACTTCGGCTTTTCTGTATCGGATTCCGCCGGAACTTTCTTACAACCCGGTATTGGATTTCAGGGCAAAGAGCAAGAAAACAAAAATGATTGTGATCGCTGATGGCGATATAGCAAAAAATGATTTTTCCCAGAAAGAGGGATACCCGTTGCCGCTCGGATTTGATCAGTATTCACGGCAGACTTTTGGGAACAGGGACCTGGTATTGAACGCGATTAATTTCCTTTGTGATGATTCCGGCCTGATTTCAGTACGATCAAGGGAGCTGAAATTACGCATGCTCGATGGCAATATTGTCATGCAACAGCGCTTGTTCTGGCAATTGCTGAATGTCGTTTTCCCTGTCTTGCTGATCCTTGGTTTTGGTATAGCCAGATACCGGATCCGGAAAGCCAGATTTACACACCCACTACCCCATAAGTATCATGAAAAAGAATAGGATTATCTTTTATGTTGTCATTCTGCTCGCTTTGATTACTTTGTTATTGTGGTTAACCCAATCCACTTCCACATTTAAACGTGAGCTGAGTGATTTCGCAATCAATGACAGTTCGAATGTGACGAAGATTTTTTTATCCGATAAGAATAATAACACGGTCAAACTCTTTAAAGAAGCCCCTGGTAAATGGAAATTAAATGACAAATATCAAGCCCAAAAGCTGACGGTCGAAATGCTGCTGAAGACAATGCTGGAGTTGGCTGTGAACCAGCCTGTCGCCAATGCAGCCCAGGATAATATTATCCGGGAGATGTCGGCCAACGCGGTGAAAGTTGAAATTTACCAGAGGGTTTATCGCGTTGATTTATGGGGATGCATCCGTTTGTTCCCCCATGAAAAAAGAACAAAAGTATATTATGTCGGGGGAGCCACACAAAATAACCTTGGAAGCTTTATGTTGATGGAAAATTCATCCCGTGCCTTTATCACCTATATCCCGGGATTCCGTGGTTTCGTTTCACCTCGTTACAGTCCGATTGAAAAGTACTGGCGTGATTATACGGTGTTTAAAAAGCAAATTCCCGAAATCGCTTCGGTACGGGTTGAGATCCCATCAGCCCCGGATCAATCCTTCGAACTGAAAAATAACGGGAAGAATTATTTTACACTGATCTCCCTGATTGACAATAAAATAATCCCGGATTATGATACCCTGAAAGCCCTGAACTTTTTATCGGGATTCAGGAACCTGAATTTCGAGACCCTGATCAATGATATGGACCATTTGCGCAAAGACTCTATCCTCTCTTCCCCACCCTTCATTATTATTACCCTGACCGATAACCTGGGAACAAAAAAAAGCATCCGGACATGGCATAAACAGGGGCCGGAAGGCCAAACCGATCCACTGGGCAATCCTCTTCCTTATGATCTTGACCGGCTTTACGCGTTGGTCAATGAGGGTCAGGATTTTACTTTAATTCAGTATTTTACTTTTGATAAAGTATTACGGCTAAAAACTTTTTTCCTGAAAGAAAAGACGGATAATAAACGATAAACCCTGATTTTTGCCCAGCGGTAGTTTTTCCAATATATCTTCTTTCAAATCCTCCTTAAAATGTAATAAACGATGTAGCGATATTCCCTGTGACGGTTTGAGCTATTAAAATGAATTCATGAAAAGAGAGGTAATCATATATCTTGGGGGACGATTTATCCCGGCCGCAGTCAATCTGGCCGTGATAATCCTTGCAATCCGTTACCTGGGGCCGGTTGAGTATGGAAGATATTCGTTGTTGCTTTATACAGCCCTGATCGCTGTCACGTTATCATTCCATTGGATCCAGGTCAGTATTTTACGGTTTTTGGGCCATGCATCGCGTGAAACCCAAATCGCGATGACCCGGTTTTATGACCTGACCTGGTTCAGCGCCCTGACTTCAACCCTGATCGTTGTTTTAACCGGAATATTTTATTTTCATCTCCCGTTTCTTGAGTTAATTCTGGTCGCCTTTTTTGCATTCCTTACCCATTTTTACCTCTTCCACATGGCAGTCTTACAGGTCTATCATTATTCGACCCGGGCGGCTATTCTTGAAGGATCAGACCAGTTGCTTGCCCTGATTGTTCTCCTGACAGGTTTATTCCTTTATGGATGGAAGAGCGCAACTTTGATGTTTCTTGCATTGGTCATCGGTTTAACCGGTGTATTGATCCTACGCCTGATCATCCATGCTAAGGGGATCGGGAAAATTAACAGAGGGCATTTTTACTGGGACTCCCGCTTTTCGGGTAAAGTTTTTAATTTTGGATATGGGCTGGCCCTTTTCCTGCTTTTTTCTCATGTGATCATGGCAGCCGACCGGTTTATCCTGAAAGAATATTTTGGATACATGGATGCAGGAAGTTATTCAGCGATTAAGGATCTTATCAGCAAAGTGGTGGTTTTTGCCGGTTTACCAATCTATATTTCCTATCAGTCAAAGATCGTTGATCTATGGCATGCACACCGGAAGGAAGATGCATGGGCATCGGTAAAGGAAGCAATCAGTTTCCAGTTACTGGTTTACATCCTTGTTTTTATTGTATTCATGGTTATTAAATCGATGCTGTTTGCAGACTGGTTGCAGATTCCCGCCATGGATTTCTGGATGATTTACCTGCCGCTTGTATTGGCTTCGTTTATATGGCAAACAGCCTTGCTGCTGCAACGTTTCCTGGAGCTGATGTTCCGGCCTGGTTTCTGGCTGATAGCAATTGCTGCCTGTGCCCTGATGAACATATTACTGAACTTGTTTCTGGTTCCGCGTTATGGTATCGTTGCCTCTTCCGTTATCATGTTGGTGACTTCGGTTGTATATGGTGGCTACCTCTTTTTCCTTTCCTGTTTAGGCAGAAAGAAAAACGGGAACCCGGTCCCCCGGATTCCCGCCTGAATTAAAATGAACAGAACGGATGATTAAACAAGTCCCTGGGCCATCATGGCATCGGCTACTTTTACAAATCCCCCGATGTTGGCGCCTTTTACATAATTGATGTGGCCATCGGGTTCGGTGCCCCATTTGACACAATTTTTATGGATGTTGACCATAATGGTATGCAACCGTTGGTCAACCTCTTCCCGCGACCAGGAAAGGCGCATTGAGTTTTGTGACATCTCCAGTCCGGAAGTGGCCACACCGCCTGCATTAGCTGCTTTACCTGGGCCATAAAGGATTTTTTTCGAAAGGAAAATTTCGATGGCTTCGGGTGTTGAAGGCATATTGGCCCCTTCACAAACGCACATACAGCCATTGGCCATCAGAGCGCGCGCATCATTTCCTTCGATTTCATTTTGCGTTGCGCTGGGCAGTGCAATATCACATTTAACTTCCCAGGGCCTTTTACCGGAAATGAATTTTGCTTCTGCATATTTATCACAGTATTCTTTGATACGGCCCCGTTTCACATTCTTCAGATGCATGACAAATGCCAGCTTGTCGGCATCGATCCCTTTTGGATCATAGATGTATCCTTCGCTGTCGGAGAGGGTCACCACTTTTCCGCCAAGTTGGGTTGCTTTTTGGGTGGCATACTGGGCAACATTGCCCGAACCGGATATCAGGACTGTTTTGCCCTTGAAATCCAGCCCGCGGGTTTTAAGCATCTCTTCAGCAAAATAAACCTGACCATAACCAGTAGCTTCGGGACGGATCAAACTCCCTCCCCATTCTAAACCTTTACCAGTCAAAACTCCTGTAAATTCATTACGGAGACGTTTATATTGTCCGAACAGAAAGCCAATCTCCCGTCCGCCGACCCCGATATCACCTGCAGGAACATCGGTATCAGGCCCGATATGACGTTGAAGTTCCGTCATAAAACTCTGGCAGAAGGCCATTACTTCATTGTCGCTCTTTCCTTTGGGATCGAAATCGCTACCGCCTTTACCCCCGCCCATGGGCAGTGTGGTAAGGCTGTTCTTTAATACCTGCTCAAAAGCAAGGAACTTTAGAATACCAAGGTTTACCGTCGGGTGAAACCGCAATCCGCCTTTATAGGGGCCAATGGCGCTGTTCATTTCAATACGGAAACCACGGTTGATCTGGATTTCTCCTTTGTCATTCATCCAGGGAACGCGGAAGATGATAATCCGTTCAGGTTCAGCCATTCTTTCCAGGATCTTAGCCTGTTTGTATTTCGGATTTTCTTCGATGAATGGGATCAACGATTCAGCAACTTCCATTACTGCCTGATGAAATTCTTTTTCACCGGGATTCTTGGCAATGATCTTTGCCATAAACTCATCTAATGATTTTTTTAATTGGTCGTTCATAGGGATATGTTTTAAGGGTTATTGTTATCTGGACTCCAGAAAAGAATTTCTACAATATTAAATAAATTTTATTCTGACAAACTAAAAAAACAAAAAAATATTTCACATAATTAATTATTATTCAATAAGATAAGAAAATTACTTAGAAAAAATACGTGCCCTACGTAGGATGTACTACGAATTATACTGAACTTTATAAAAGTGACCGTTATTATTTTTTTATGTGAATGGAATTATTATAATTTTGGCATTTTCATCCCCCTTTGGCCCATGTTAACCAACAACGAATACCCGCCCCCTGGAACCCCTTCCCCGGATTCAGTTAACCTTGAAAAACTGGTTTATGATAACCAGGAGCGTCTCAAGGAATTGGCTGCCATAAATGACACAACCACCATTATTAAAGCCAACAAGCCCGTTTCTGAAACCCTGAACGAAATTTGCCAGATCCTTCCGAAAGCCTGGCAGTATCCTGAACATACCGTTGTCAGGATTCGTTTTGAAGAGATGGAATTTACAAGTCAGGGATTTTTTGAGACGCAATGGAGGTTGGAACAAAACTTTGAAACGATCGATAACCTTACAGGTTCCATCGAAATCTTTTATCTGAAAGAATTTTCCCCTGCCGGGGAAGGCCCGTTTCTGAATGAGGAACGCAACCTGATTATCACCCTGGCCAGCTTGATAGAAGGTTATCTTAACGGTATCAAGGGCCGGGAGGGGCGTTATATTACCCGTGAAAGGCTGAAAGAGCTCAGCGCCATAAACCAGACTACGGCTATTTTAAGGGCCGGAAGGCCCAATGAGGAAGCGCTGCACCAGATCTGCCTGATCCTGCCGACTGCCTGGCAATATCCCGAGTACACCGTATGCTTCATCAAATATGGGAACCTGGAACTGAAAAGTCCCGGTTTCGTGGAAACCGAATGGTCACAAAAACAATCCTTCGAAACCATTGATAACTTGTCCGGGTTTATTGAGATCTGTTATCTGAAAGCTTTTCCTGCTCAATTCGAAGGGCCTTTTCTGGAAGAAGAACGCCATCTGATCATCAACCTGGCCAATCTTATCGCCGGACATCTTAATTCGGTCAAAGGGAAAGCCATCTTGCGAAAACACAGTTCTAAAGAGATCCCAGGGCCGGTTCCAGATGGTTCAACGCCGGTAAAATACAGCAGACAGCTTCTACAGACCTTCCTTAACCGTTCAAACTTCAACCGTGATGTTTATCATGACCTTATGCCTTTTAAGGTAAAGGAGATTTTGCTGGTTGCCAATTTATACGATGCCTACAGCATCGAAAAGGAAGGCCGTTTCTCAGAACATGTTTTGGGTGAGTTCTATTCTCTCAGTCTGAGTACCATGCCGCGAATTACTGGGGTCTCCACCAGCGAAGAAGTGATGGAGCAGCTCAACGCGAAACACTACGATCTCATCATCATCATGATCGGTACGGATAAACAGTTTCCAATTGAGTTGAGCAGGCTGGTGAAGGATAAATACCAATATATACCGGTATTTCTTTTGCTGAACAGCAACACCGATATCGCCCTTTATGAGGAGGAACAGGAAAAGCTGACCTGGATTGACCGTGTGTTTGTCTGGAATGGCGATTCGAAAATATTTTTTGCAATGATCAATTATCTGGAGGATAAGATCAATGTGGAAAATGATACCAATATGGGGATGACCCGTGTGATCCTGCTTGTAGAGGATTCACCCAAATATTATTCCCTTTACCTGCCGATGTTGTACAATATCGTTTTGGAACAAACCAAGAACATCATTGAGGATGTTACTACCGATGAGCTGTACCGCATTCTCCGGCTAAAAGCGCGTTCGAAAATATTATTGGCTTCAACTTACGAAGAAGCAATGTATATTTTTAATAAATATAAAGACTTTATTCTTTGCCTGATCTCGGATGTGAAATTCAGGAAGGACGGGAAACTTAACAATACAGCAGGTTTCAGCCTGGTTAGGCAGACCAGGAAAGAGATCCGGGATCTTCCTATTATTCTTCAGTCGTCGGATGAGGGGAATATTCAGAAAGCTTATGAATTAAAGGCCTCTTTCATCAATAAGAATTCAGAAACCCTTTTGCTTGATTTTAAAAGTTTTATCACTCATTACCTGGGTTTCGGGAGTTTTATTTACCGCGACAAGGAGGGCAGCCAGATTGCTGTAGCGCGATCGCTCAAGGAGTTTGAGGATTTATTAAAGACCATTCCCGAAGAATCTTTGTTGTATCATGCCCGTAAAGACCATTTTTCACTCTGGCTGATGGCCCGCGGTGAGATCCAGGTGGCCAAGATCCTGAACCCGTCAAAAGTAACTGATTTCAAAGATCCCGATTCACTGCGTGAACACCTTATAAACGTGATCCAGCATTTCCGGAATGAACAAAATACCGGAAAAGTAATCCCTTTTGAAGAATCGGCCATTGCCGACGAACGCAACATCCTGGCCCTTACCGAAGGAGCGTTAGGTGGAAAAGGAAGGGGACTTGCCTTCATCAATACCCTGATTTATAACTACGATTTTTCGCAACATGTGCCCAATATTAAAATCCGGACCCCCAAGACTTCCATCGTGGGGACAGATGAATTTGAATATTTTTTAGACCGGAACAAATTAAGGGAGAAAGCAGTCCTGGAGAATGATTATGACCAGATTAAAAAATGGTTTCTCGAAGGCCGGCTGACTGAAACCCTGATTAAAAAGCTTAAACTGATTATCAAGAACATCAATAAACCGTTGGCAATCCGCTCCTCCGGACTTTTTGAAGATTCCCTGAACCAACCCTTTGCCGGGATTTTCGAGACCTACCTGATCCCCAATATCCATCCTGATCCGAAAGTAAGGTTGGATCAGTTAATGGATGCCATCAAGCTCGTCTATGCCTCGGTTTACTCTCCCATCGCCAAGGGTTATATTGAAGCGGTGAATTACCACATCGAACAGGAAAAGATGGCCGTTGTTATCCAGGAAGTGGTTGGTAATCAATTCGATGATGTTTTTTATCCACACATCAGTGGGGTAGCACAATCATATAACTACTATCCGTTTGCACACATGAAGCCCGAAGAGGGTTTTGCCGTGGCCGCACTTGGACTGGGCCGTTATGTGGTAGAAGGGGAGAAAGCCTTCCGCTTTTCACCGCTCTATCCAAACCTCGAGATCAACTCGCCAAAGGACCAGTATAAAGGATCGCAGGTTTATTTTTATGCAGTGGATCTGAAAAAACAAGAGGTCAATTTGTTGGAAGGTGAGGATGCAGGTTTACGGAAACTGGATATTTATGATGCCGAGATGCATGGCGCCTTGAAGCATTGCGCATCTGTTTATTCTGTTGAGAACGACCGGATCTCAGCCGGGTTGCGGGATGCCGGCCCACGGGTCGTCAATTTTGCCGACATCCTGAAATACAATTATATACCGATGGCAAAAACCATCGAAGTAGTGCTTGATGTTGTTAAAGAAGCCCTGGGATCACCGGTTGAAATCGAATTCGCCATTGACCTGAATAAAGATGAAGACTATAAAGCGTCCTTTTATCTCCTTCAGATCAAGCCCCTCATTGGGAATGTCAGCGATTTTCAGATCGATTTGGATATGATTGATAAAGAAACGGTCCTGTTATATTCCGAAAAGGAAATGGGCAATGGATTAATCGAAAATATTCATGATGTGGTTTTTGTCGATCCGGATCGGTTCGATAAGTCCAAAACGATAGAAATGGCAGACGAAATAGATAAGATCAACACGGAAATGGGAAAAGAAGGGAAAAGCTATATCCTGATAGGCCCCGGAAGATGGGGGACGAGGGACCGCTGGATTGGGATCCCTGTTGCCTGGCCTCAGATCAGCCACGCCAGGGTTATCGTTGAAACGAGCCTTGAGGGCTTTCCCCTGGATGCTTCCTCCGGCTCCCATTTCTTCCATAACGTTACTTCCATGAATGTCGGATATTTCTCTGTTCAACCTGAATTTTCAGATAGCTTTATACGGTACAATATTCTGAGAGAACAGGAGAACATTCGTAAGACCAACTTTTTCGATATTGCTCATTTCAGCAAACCGCTGACCATCCGGATGGATGGAAAGAAGAGGATTTCGGTGATAACTTGGAATAATGACAAGGAATAAATAGCCATTGACCATTGACCATTGACCATTGACCATTGACCATTGACAATTGAAAAAGCGTTGGGAATTGAGGTGAAGTAAAAATGATAAAAAACACAAAATGTCTAATAATATTTCTTTATGCGAATTACCAGAATTCAATCGGGAAAAAAGCCTAACCTGGTGGATGAGCCTGATCTCTCTTTACTTGATCCTTTGATTGCTTCTCAGAAAGGGAAAAAAGGCAGCCTGATCCCGCTTTTACAGGGGACTCAGGAAATATACGGTTATATACCCAGGGCGGCGTTTGAAAAAGTTTCGTACGAAACGGGAATCCCGCTGAGCAATATGTTCGGGGTTGTTACCTTTTACGCCCAGTTCAGGCTCCATCCGGTGGGAAAAATGATCATCAAAGTTTGTCATGGCACTGCCTGCCATGTCCAACAAGCAAGGGAGATCAGCGAATCATTGGAAGAAGCGCTGAAAATCAAAGATGGTGAAACAACCGAGGATCGTTTTTTTACTCTTGAATCGGTTGCCTGTCTGGGATGTTGCTCTCTGGCGCCGGTCATGATGGTCGGCGACCAGACCTATGGAAAACTAACCGGAAACGAAGCGGTGAAAATCGTTAAAAACATCAAACTGGCGGAAAATAATTGACTATGGGCACTACTGTTACGGTTGGTCTTGGCAGCTGTGGGATAGCTGCGGGAGCAAAAAACACCTATGAAAAAATATCAGCCTTGAAAACGGCTGGAAAATTGAACTTTATTCTTCGTAAGACCAGCTGTGTCGGGATGTGTTACAGGGAACCATTGGTTGAAATTACCGATGATACCGGGACCTACCTGTATGGAGAGGTGGATACTGACCGCGCTGCTGAAGTTATTGAAAAGCATATCAACCGGCATGAGCCTATTAAAGATTACGTAGTTTATACCAATCTTTTTGATGCCCCTGAAAATGATTTTATTGGTGCACAGGTAAAAATTGTCCTGCGTAACTGTGGGCACATCGATCCGGAATCCATCGAAGAATATGAAAACCGGCATGGTTATAAAGCTATCAAAAAAATTGTAGCTGAAAAAATCAGTCAGGAAGAAGTGATAGATACTGTCTTAAAATCAGGTCTTAGGGGTCGTGGGGGCGGAGGTTTCCCTACAGGAAAGAAATGGAAATTTGCCCGGTCCAACAAATCGGACGACAAGTATGTGATCTGTAATGCCGACGAGGGAGATCCCGGTGCATTCATGGACCGGTCAGTGCTAGAAGGGGATCCCCATTCCGTACTCGAAGGGATGATCATTGCTGCTTATGCCATCGGGGCTACCCACGGGGTTATTTATTGTCGTGCCGAATATCCCCTGGCCATCAAACGGCTTAATATTGCTCTTGAGCAGGCTCATGAACGGGGCTATCTTGGAAAAAACATTTTCGGGATAGAAGGTTTTGACCACGATATCTATATCAAAGAAGGAGCCGGCGCTTTTGTATGTGGCGAAGAAACAGCTTTAATCGCTTCCATCGAGGGCGAAAGGGGTATGCCCCGCAAGCGGCCGCCATTTCCGGCAGTGTCAGGATTATGGAAAAAGCCGACTAACATCAATAATGTTGAAACATTTGCCAATATTCCATGGATCATTCTGAAAGGGGCCGAAGCCTATGCCCGGTATGGTACTGAAAAAAGCAAAGGGACCAAAGTCTTCGCATTGGCAGGTAAAGTCCGGCATTCAGGATTGGTGGAAGTCCCGATGGGAATGACCATCCGGGATGTGATTTTTAAATTGGGGGGCGGAATTAAAAACAATAAAAAGTTTAAGGCCGTCCAGATGGGTGGTCCTTCGGGAGGGTGTATCCCGGAGTTTTTATCAGATACCATTGTGGATTATGATTCGGTCACTGCTACCGGAGCGATTATGGGATCAGGAGGGATGGTGGTGATGGATGAAACAACCTGTATGGTGGATGTGGCTAAATTTTTTCTGGACTTTACAAGAAAAGAAAGCTGCGGTAAATGCACATTCTGTAGGATGGGGACAAAACGAATGCTTGAAATTCTCGACCGGATTACCAAAGGCCTGGGCAGGGAAGGAGATATCGAAAAGCTGGAAGAGTTGGCTTATCAGATCAAGGATAACTCTTTATGCGGCCTGGGACAAACAGCGCCCAATCCGGTACTCACAACCATCCGATATTTCCGGGATGAATATGAAGCCCATATAAACCAAAAAAAATGTCCGGCCAAAGTATGCAGGCCCCTGCTGACTTATCAAGTGGATCCGGAAAAATGTACCGGATGTATGGTCTGTCTGAAGAATTGCCCCGTGAAAGCCATTACCGGCGAACGGAAACAACCCCACCGGATCAACCAGGAAATCTGTACCAAATGCGGAATGTGTTTATCCAAATGTAAATTCGAAGCTGTCATGATTTCCTAATGCATCTTTCTTGATCGATAAATCAACTAATACATAATCACTTAATCCATTTTCCTTAATGATGTCAGAAAATATAAATATAATCCTGAATGGTAAAAATGTAAAAGGTTACCCCGGGGAAACGATCCTTGATCTGGCCAGGCGAAACGGTATTTTCATCCCCACCCTATGCCATGATGACCGCCTTGAACCTTTTACTTCCTGCTATCTGTGCGTTGTGGAAGTGGAAGGGATGCGGGGCCACCAGCCTTCGTGTTCCACGAAACTGACCGAAGGGATGAAGATCATCACAGATAGTGATGGCATCCGGAACTCCAGGAAAATGGCGCTCGAACTTATGTTGAGCAATCATTATGCTGATTGTATAGGGCCCTGCAAACAAACCTGCCCTGCGGGTGTGGATGTTCAGGGTTATATATCTTTAATTGACAAAGGATTATATGGCGATGCCATTGCACTGATCAAAGAAACCAATCCCTTGCCTGCCATCTGCGGCAGGGTCTGTGTCCGTGCCTGCGAAGCAGAGTGCCGCCGTAATTTGCTGGATGAAGGGGCTCCGGTCGGAATTGATTACCTGAAACGATTCGCTGCAGATCATGATCTTGCGTCGCCCAATCAATTCGTTCCGGTTGTAAAACCATCTACCGGGAAAAAAATTGCCGTGATCGGAGCCGGACCTGGAGGACTATCGGCTGGCTATTTCCTTCAAACCGAAGGCCATCAGGTAGATATTTTTGAAGCGGCGCCCAAATCAGGCGGCTGGCTTCGCTATGGAATCCCTGAATACAGGCTTCCCAACAACATTCTGGATAAGGAGGTGAAAAACATTACTGATCTTGGGGCCCGGATTTTTTATAACCACAAATTAGGGGACAACCTGAGTTATAAAGATCTGAAAATCAAGTATGATGCATTGTTGCTTACCATCGGTTCCCAAAAAGGGACAGGGGTTGGTTGCGAAGGAGATGATTCAGGGAATGTTTTTTCCGGAATTGATTTTCTGAAAAACATGGAAATCACCGGTCAACGTCATGATTTCAGGGGGAAGACCATTGCTGTGGTGGGAGGGGGTAATACCGCCATGGATTGTTGCCGGACATCGATCCGTTGCAAAGCCGATAAAGTTTATGTAATCTATCGCAGGACTGAAAAAGAGATGCCGGCAAATCCCATCGAAATCCATGAATCAAAACTGGAAGGCGTTGAATATTTGTTCCTCACATTGCCAAAAAAAGTCAATAAAAATGACCAAGGGGATGTAGAATCGGTTACCTGTATTAAAATGGAGTTGGGAGAACCTGATGCATCAGGCCGTCGTCGTCCGGTCCCGCTGGAAGGATCTGACTTCATTCTGAAGGTGGATTATATCCTGGCAGCCATCGGACAAAAAACCGAGGTAAACTTTATTAAAGATATAAATGCCAGTCCAGATGGCGGGGAACTGACAATCAATAAATGGGGCAATATCGATGTTGATCCGGTTACTTTACAAACGGGGATTCCTTCTGTTTTTGCTGCCGGTGACGGAGTCACGGGACCTGCCACCATTGTTGAAGCTATTGCTCAGGCCCGGATTGCCTCCACCAGCGCTCACCAGTATGTAATGGGACTTCCAGTTGTTCCGCTCCGGAAACCCTTTACAAGCCGGCGTGAAAATTTTCAAAAGCAAGAAAAAGAGTCATATCTGGGAAATTTCCCCACTCAATCAAGAGAAGAAATGCCAACGCTCCCAGCTCGGGAGAGGATCAATTTTAATGAGGTTGAGCTGGGATATCCGAGCGCTGAGGTGGCATCCCATGAAGCGCAACGTTGTCTCGAATGTGGCTGTGTCGCATTTTTTAACTGCGATCTTCAAAAATATTCTACGGAATACCAGGTTCAGCAAAAAACATTTGAGGGGGAATACAGGAAATATCAGGGTGACTTCAGGCATCCATATATTGAAATCGACAACAACAAATGCATTCTTTGTGCCCGTTGTGTGCGCATTTGCCGTGAGGTGGCAGGCGCCGACGCACTGGGACTGATCAACCGCGGATTTGATACCTATGTGGCGCCCAGTATGGGTGATGCTTTGCAAGATACAGATTGTGAGTCATGCGGGTTGTGTATTTCTGCCTGCCCTACAGGCGCTATTACTGAAAATGTGGCTTTTAAACCCGGCCCGGTCAGAACCGGTAATATTGATACCATCTGCAATTATTGTTCAGTGGGATGTTCCATCACCCTGAAACATAAAAATAATTTTATCATGGGCGTTACCGGTAAAAAGGGCCTGATCAACAAAGATGGGAATTTATGCCGGTATGCGAAGTTTGGTTATTCTTATCTGAATGATGTCAAACGGGTTACGGAACCTCTTCTGAAAATCAACGGGAAATTTGAACCTGTATCATTCGAAAAAGCTTTTGCCCTGATCAAAGAAAATATTCAAAAGGTCCATCCTGATGAAAATGCGTTTTTCGGCGGGGCCCGGCTTTCCAATGAAGAATTATACCTGATCCAGAAACTGGCACGCGGCGCTGTAAAAACCAATAATGTAGGCAGTTTCCATTATCTCGGAAGGGGAGAAGGATATCGCGCCAACAATGATTTCAATGTCCCGTTTGAGCAGCTTAATCAAGCCGGTAAAATTTATTTTTTCGGGACTGAAATCAATCGGGATCATGCCGTAGTGGGTTTTATGGTTCAGCAGGCACATATACTGAAGAATATCCCGGTTGTCCAGATCACCAGCAAAAGAAAAAGTTCAATGACCCATAAGGTGGATGAACAGATTATCGTAAAATCCTACTACCATTTTATCAAAGCAGTGAACCATTATCTGGTTTCCAAAGGAATGGAAAACAGTCTTTTCTTACATGACCGGGTCAATGGTTTTGAGGCTTATAGAACAGGGTTACTGGCAATGAATTATTATTCCCTTGTCAGGGAATCAGGAGTGGCTGAAGAAATAATTTCAACCTTTGCTGAATCCTGCAACCTGCAGATGAATGCCATCATTATCTTTTCCGAAAAAGAGATCTCCGGCAATACCGGTAAGGAATTATATAATTTTGCATTGATAACCGGAAAATCAGGGAAGACATCCAGTGGGCTTATGGTCCTGAAAGAAAAGAATAATTCCCAGGGTCTCTTTGACATGGGCGTCAGTCCGGATTTCGGAATAGGAGGTCAGTCATTATCCGATCCCATATACATCAGCCGTTGCCAGGAGCATTGGAAACTTACTGACGTTCCTGACATGGTTGAGGGTTGCCTTCATACCCGGTTAAACAACGGTGAAATCAAAAATCTTTTTATCTTCGGGGAAGATCCCGTGGGTTGTTCCATGGATCGTGATAATTTTCGACAATTATGGGAAAAGGTTCAATTCAAGGTCGTCCAGGATTATTTTATAACGCCAACTGCAGCCACTGCCGATGTAATCCTGCCGGCGTCATTTCCGATCGAAACAGGAGGTACTTTCACAAATACCCAGAAAAGGATACAGGAATTTCAACCCGTGATGAAATCGCCGATCGCCATGAATTCATTGCAGCAACTTAGCAGGATCATTAAAAGTTTTGGATTGGGGTCAGATGATAATCCCTATGATATATTAGCGGAATTCATCGCCCTTCTGCCGGAGAAAAAAAATCATGGGAAATTCAATTTCGAACAAACGCCGGATGATAACAATAAACGTTTCTTCAACCATGGATGTGACGCGGTCGTCAAAAGGTTCGATGAAGAATTCAAACATAAACTTAAACTTGAACGTGAATACGATCGTGATATTCTGAGGGAAAATTGACCTGATGAAAGAATGAGCATTACAGGGAGGATAAAATATAAGGTATGAAGAACAAGCAGAATGCTTTAAATCCTAAGAAGTATTACTTCATTGAGACATCGTTCAATCTGCTGATGAAGCGCAGGATCTATCAGGTACTTCTGATTTCAAGCACTTACGATTCATTCATGTTAGAGGAAGATGGCCGGATTGATGAAACTATTTTCATGGAATATGTTTCGCTGAACCTTCGCTATCCTCCCCAGTTTCTGAAGGTGACATCGGAGGAAGAAGCCTTCGAAGTGCTTGAAGATAAACGGGTCGAGTTGATTATTTCGATGTTGAACATAGAAAATACCGACACTTTTGATCTGGCTATCAAGATAAAGCAGAAATACCCGAAAATACCGATTGTAGTCCTGACCCCTTTTTCGCGTGAGGTTAACCTTAAATTGGCCGAAAAAAATTTAAGCGCCATTGATTATGTTTTCTGCTGGCTTGGGAACGCTGATATTTTAATGGCGATCATCAAGCTGATCGAAGATAAAATGAACATCGAACAGGATGTGAAACAAGGGGTTCAGGCTATTCTTCTGGTTGAAGATTCAATCCGTTTTTATTCGAGTTATCTGCCAAACATCTATAAAATCCTTCTGAAACAATCGAAAACCTTCATGACAGAAGGTTTAAACGAACACCAGAAAATGTTAAGGATGCGGGGAAGGACAAAAATCCTCCTGGCAACCAACTATGAGGAAGCTGTCGATATGTGGCAGAAGTATAAGTCCAACTTGTTGGGTATCATTACCGATATCAGTTTTATGCGGAATGGTGAGACCGATAAAACAGCAGGGATCAGGTTTGTTGAAAAAGTCAGGGCTGAAGATGAATATATGCCAATCCTGTTTCAGTCGACCGACACGGAATATGAAACCGTAGCGCGAAAAATGAAAGTCGGATTTCTGAACAAACTTTCCAAAACACTATCTATAGAGTTGCGGAATTACATCAATGAATATTTTTCTTTTGGCGATTTTATCTTCATTGATCCGAAAAATGGGAGGGAGATCACCCGTGCTGTGGACCTGAAATCGTTACAGGATAAAATTTTTGAGATCCCTGATGATTCACTGTTGTATCACATGCAACGGAATCATTTTTCAAAATGGCTGAATGCCAGGGCTTTATTCCCGATTGCCGAAATGTTCAAGGAAGTTCCGGTCACCGAATTCGCTGACGATATGGATGAGGCAAAAAGATATTTGTTCGATTCCATCACGGCATTCCGCATCAATAAAGCCAGGGGCGTGATTGCTGATTTCGACCGCGACCGTTATGACGAATACCTTCAGTTTGCCAGGATCGGTGAGGGTTCAATCGGTGGGAAAGCGAGGGGGCTTGCTTTTCTTGATTCCCTGATCAAACGGAACCGGCTGACGGATCTGTTTGAAGATGTGGTGATTTCAATACCCCGGACAGTGGTATTGGGTACCGATATTTTTGACGAGTTCATGGAGGAGAATAATCTTTATGAAATTGCCCTGTCGGACCGGAGCGATAAAGATATACTGGTCCGGTTTGTCAAGGCCCGTCTGCCATTCAGGATCCATGAAGATCTTTACCGTTTTATTTCCTGTATCAACAACCCGATTGCCATCCGTTCTTCCAGTTTATTAGAAGATTCGCATTATCAACCTTTTGCCGGTATCTATTCAACTTACATGATCCCGAATATTAAATTCAATGACCGGGTCATGATCGATAAATTAGGGGAAGCCATCAAAAGCGTATATGCCTCTGCCTATTTTAAAGACAGTAAATCATATATGGCAGCCACCCTGAATATGATTGATGAGGAAAAGATGGGGATCGTTCTCCAGGAGGTAACGGGAAGACAATATGGTGAACGGTTTTATCCGGCCATCTCCGGGGTTGCGCGGTCTATTAATTTTTATCCCATGGCGCCTGAAAAACCTGAAGAAGGGATTGCCAATATCGCCTTTGGACTTGGAAAATATATCGTTGATGGAGGTGTCGGGATCCGTTTTTCGCCCAGATACCCCAAAAAGATTTTACAGTTATCTACCCCTGAGCTGGCCCTGAGCGAGACCCAAAGAACTTTTTTTGCCCTTGATCTCCGGGCTGAAAGTTTTGTCCCAAGCACGGATGATACAGTAAACCTGATGAAGCTGAAAATCAAGGAAGCTGAAACAGATAGCGCTTTAAAACTCGTGGCATCCACTTTTGATTATGACAGTAATCAGTTAAAAGATGGTACCTTATCCGATGGTAAACGGGTGATCACTTTCTCACAATTGCTTAGTCACAACACATTTCCCTTGTCTCAAATCCTTCAGTTAGTGCTGGAAATCGGTCAACGGGAAATGAATAAACCCGTTGAAATTGAATTCGCCGTCAATCTCGACTTGCCCAATGATCAACCCAAAGTATTCAGTCTTCTTCAGATCAGGCCAATCGCGGGCCGGGATGAAACCATTAATATTAAACAGGATGAGATCCGTCCGGAAAACACATTGCTTATTTCTTATAATGCTTTAGGAAATGGTATCATAAAGAATATTCATGATTTCATCTATATAAAACCGGATACTTTTACTGCATCCAGAAGCCAGGAAATGGTTCACTGTCTCGAAATGCTGAATGATAAATTTACTTCAGAAAAGAAAAATTATATTCTGGTAGGGCCCGGTCGATGGGGCTCCAGTGACCCCTGGTTAGGAATCCCGGTTAAATGGCCGCAAATCAGCGCGGCCCGGCTCATTGTTGAATCGGGACTCGAACATTATAGGATTGACCCCAGTCAGGGTACCCATTTCTTTCAAAACCTGACCTCGTTCAGGGTTGGTTATTTCACGGTGAACCCATTCATCAACGAGGGCTTCTATGATGTTGCTTTCCTTGCGTCACAACCGGCAGCCTATGAAGATGAATTTATACGCCATGTTCATTTTATGAAGCCCATCCGCATTGCAATAGATGGGAAGAAAAACTTCGGGGTCGTATATAAACCGGTATAATTTTTCAACAACCGTATTACTTTTTTAGCAGGAGCAGGATTAAGCAGAAAAACTGCTTATGAAAACTCTTTTATTGGAACCCGGTAAGTGTTACCATATATACAACCGGGCTAAAAACGGCGATCCGTTGTTCGAAAACGAAGAAGCTTTCCGTTTCTTCATGCGACTGTACCGTACCCATGTTGTACCGGTGGCAGATACCTTTGCTTATTGCCTTTTAAAGGACCATCTCCATTTGCTGGTCCGGATAAAAAGCGATGCCAGTGGAAGTGTATATAAACCCTTTGCTTTGCTTTTCAATGCCTATGCCAAGGGATATAACAACCACAACGACAGGCAGGGGAAACTGTTCCAGTTCAAACTCAAACGGATTGAGATCCGCAAGGAGCGCTATTTTTATGAAATGGTACGGTATATCAACCAGAACGCCAGGAAACATGGCGCGATAGATGTAGATTCGCAATACCGGTTTTCGTCCTATCGCGCAACAATTACTTCGGCGCCCAGCCTGATTTGCAGGGAAGAACTGGCAAAATTTTTCGCAAATGGACTTGATCTGGCTGAAAACCTGTCAGCTGAAGTGGATGAAAAGATGATAAAGATGTTCCTTCTGGAGAATTGATCAGGTTGCCGCACGATCAGGGATCTCGATTTTTTCAGTGTCGCAGATGGATTTCAGTCGCTCAAATGACCAGGGTCGGTCATAATCGAAAAGGATCCCATATGGTTTTTGGAGCTGATTGATAAGATGCTGTGTGTCATGATCCTGTTTGGACCCGATCTGATCATTAATAACCTGCCAATTTACTGAACAAAGCTTCAGGGGAATAAAAATCTCAGGGTCAATCAAGGCCAGGGTAATGGTATTCAAGTCTTCGGTTAATATTTTATTTCTTGTCCGGCTCAGGTGACGTTCGCCTAACTCAGAAAGGACCTGCATATATTTTTCGAAGAGGATATATTCATTCAGAAGAAAGATGATTTCAGCGGTGTCAAATGCTTTCCAGAAAGCTACATGATGGGGTTGGCATAAAAACCGTCCCAGCATAAATGCACCGGCCGAAAAGCCACTGATTTTTTTACTCTGACAAATCCGGATGATATTTTTAAAAAACTGGATTTTGCGTTTGGTAGTGAGAAGAGTATAAATTTTGTGCTGATCAAGATGAGACCCAAGGCCGCTTTTCAGGATTTCAGTATAATAATGTTCGGCATTCAGGTCAAACCACCCGTTGACAAATTCGCTTGCTTTCACCGGTTGATGTTCATAATCATTCCGGATCAGTTTTACTACATCGGGTAAGGTCATGGCTTCCTCGGTCTTCAGCGTATTCAGGATTTCCTGATAACTCCGGTATGCAAGGGCCATATTAACAAACACTTTTTCTTCTTTCAATTCCATCTCAAGAGCTTGCCCTTCGAGATATTTTTGAAATCTTGCCGGTTTAAATGTTGCTTTCCCAATATATATGCAATGATGTTTGCTGGAAACCGTGATCCAATCCCCTTCATGAAGAGTAACATTCTCAGCGTTAATGATGGCATTTTCCTCCAGCCGCATATGGTGGTTTTTGAGATTGATAAATGCCGGGATCCCATATCCAAGGCAAGCTGTGACAACATGAATGGCCAATGGGTTCATGCTCAGTATCACATCCAATTCCGCCATAAAAATAGTCTCGGATGGGATGAAATTATCTTTGCACAGACAAACTTTCTCTCCTTTTTTTTTCGCTTCAAGCGCCCTGGCCATGGTAAAATAGATTCGGGTTGAAACAGCAGAACGGGGGAGGACCGAAACCCCATAGCCAAACAAAGTCAGGGATTTCATGGAGTCATCATCAATCCGTTCTGAAAAGATCTGTCGTAAATGGTAGGGCTTGATAAGCTGGATCACCCTTTTTTTCGAAATGATCTTTTTCTGGTACAGGTCGATGGCGGTAAGCATTGTTGACCGTCCGGTCAGTTCCGACATGTTGAGCTGAAGGATGGCAAAGAGGGATATCCCGTTATATGATTCAACGGCAAATTCAATAGTGGCTGGCGATTTAAGTTTTACTTCCAGCTTGGGGAGCATGGGGGTAAAATGATAAATGGCTGGGAATTCTTCTTTGATCTCTTCCCGGTTGAAATACTCTTTTTGTTCGGCATGAATGGTGCCGGTCATGATCTCTTCTCCGAATATTTCCCTGACGCTTTCAATCTGCATCCCAAGGCCTGTGCGGGGATGCCGGCTATAAAGGACCCCGGGATAAGAATCCTGGTTCCGGATCGTCCACACCATCTTTTGCAATATCAGTGATGGATAGGTCGTGTGACCCTGTTGGAAAGTATAAATAAGATCCTGATTCCGGGTAAAAAAGCTATGCGAATAACCCATAAAAACCTTTACCTGGTAATGGGCATCATACAAGATACGCTCATCAAGTATGGTAATCTTTTGAAACAAACGGGAAATCTGATCCTCGATGTCGTCGTTATCCGGGGTACGTTCTTCCTGGGGTGACCTGAAAAATTCCTGTTGGGGATTCAGGATCTGGCAGACAGATTGTAGGTTGTTCAGGTAGATTTTATTGGCAACTGAACGGCCATACCTTTTTTCAAGGGAACGGAAACTTGTTTTTGTGACCCCGATGTTCAGATAGGTAGGCATGAGTCCCGGGATATATTGAGGGGTGGCACAACGCATTGCAAATACGAGGGCCTGATCGGGATCACCCAGCTTTTCGCCCGTCATCTTTTCAAGATTGAAAATGGTTTCCCTAAGATAATTATCCCTTTCGGTTTTCTCTGCCAGAAAAGAGCTTGAAGTTATAATGCAAAAATCAGGTACCGGATATCCTTCCTGATATAGATTGAGAAGTACCTTCCCTTTTTGGCTCAGGATTAATTCATCATAGGGTTTATCAGTAATGGATGGAACGACATTTTCGTGCTCAATAAAAACTATGGGGCCAAACTTTTTTCGTAAAATCCGCAGGTACTTTTCACGGAGAAGGCTTTTCTCCCGGATAGCATCCTTGTCGTTTTGTTTCGAATGATAAAGAATGTTCAGGTAGCGGGATACTTCCGAATGATCCGGCTGACAAAGAATTGCCGCATCAATCCTGCTGATGGGGACTGGGTTGAAAAAGTCATCCCCCTCCATCCTGATTTCCAATTCAGGAGATAAAGCGCCAGGCTGGTTGATCGTCGATTCCCCCGATGGGGAATCCCGCAAGATATCCCTGATAGTATGAAAGTTTGGAAAATAATCCCTTAACCTGAATTGAAGGATGTTGCCCGAAGCCATTGCGTTCCAATTATCCTGCATTGTATTGTATTACCATTTCCATGCTGTTCAGTTCGAGTGCGACCATATTTCCAAACCCCTCGCGACCTGTAATATATGGGCCATTATCAAGATCAATGAAAGGATATGTCCGGTTTTTGATCGCCATGGTGATGAGTTCCATGTTAACGGGAACGTGCCCGTGAATGATCCGCCGGTTACCGATCTCCTCAGGGATGATCTTGTAATCCCTCAGCCAAAGCATGGCATGCTTGTCTTCAAACGGATTTTTATTTTTAAAATTAAGTCCGGCATGGACCAGCACAAAGTCATCCAATTCTGCATAATAAGGCAGGTCCCTCATCCAGTTGATATAATCAGAAGGAATATCCAGAATATGCCGTGCATTGAAACTCTGAAGGGTTGGTTTCCCTCCAATCTCCGACCAGGATTTATATTTCTGATTACCAAATTTGGGCCACCAGTTGCTTTTCGATTCTTTCATGGCATCATACAATTCCACCATGACATCTTCGTGATTACCCTTGAGGACAGTCACATTGTACTTTTCCAGTTCGAGGGAGCGGATAAAATCGATCACTCCTTTTGAATCAGGCCCCCGGTCAACATAATCCCCTAAAAAATATAGTTCGTCGGAGCGCATGGGTTTGATCAGGTCGGTGACCAACGACCTGACGGTATTGATATGTCCATGTATATCGGGAATAACCCAGCGTTTTGGCATGTGGGCCTTTTTCTTTTGAGGAAGTTACTTTCTTTTACCCTGGTTGGCTACTTCTTCCATCAGCTTCTTTATAACTTCCGGATCTCCCAGGAAATAATCGCGCTGAAGCTTCATGTTTTCGTCGAATTCAAAAATATAAGGGATCCCGGTAGGAAGGTTGATACCGACAATATCCCGATCAGAGATGTTTTTCAGGTATTTAAGGATTCCGCGAAGACTATTTCCATGGGCTGCAACCACGACCTCCTTATACCTGGCAAGGGCAGGTTCCATCTCGGTTTTCCAGTAAGGGACAATACGCTCAACGGTATCTTTCAGCGCTTCTGTTGCAGGGACATCACCGGGATAGAGGGCTGCGTAACGCGGGTCAAAATGGGGATGGCGGGGATCGTCAGCCGGAAGGGCAGGGGGGCGGACATCATAACTCCTACGCCAGATCAGTACTTGTTCATCTCCATATTTTTCAGCCATTTCGGATTTGTTCAGTCCCTGTAATACGCCGTAATGCTTTTCATTCAAACGCCAGGTTTTATGAACCGGGATCCAGAGCAGGTCCATTTGCTCAAGCATAAGCCATAATGTGCGGATTGCCCTTGTAAGATATGAAGTATAGGCAATTTTAAAATTAAACCCTTCTTTTTTCAGGATTTTCCCGGCTTCGATGGCCTCGTTGATCCCACGTTCTGATAAATCCACATCAGTCCATCCGGTAAAACGGTTTTCTTTATTCCACAGGCTCTCCCCATGACGGATCAATACTAGTTTGTTCATGTTCAGTGAATTTAGGTAACGATGGCAAAAATACAAAAATGGTTCTATTTTTCCTACCTTTGCCCTCTTCAAAGACCTCCTCATGAACAGTTATAAAAAAATCAATAATATCCTTGGATGGATGGTATTTGTTATTGCCTCTTCGGTTTATATTCTGACCTCGGAACCAACCATGAGTTTCTGGGATTGTGGCGAGTATATTTCCACGGCATATAAACTGGAGGTTGGCCATCCGCCGGGGGCGCCCCTTTTTCAGATGATCGGCCGGTTTTTTTCTCTTTTTGCCTTTGGCGATACCGCGCTTGTGGCCCGGATGGTCAATACCATGTCGGCGCTGGCCAGTGGGTTCACTATTCTGTTCCTTTTCTGGACAATTACTTTGATCGCAAAAAAGATCGCGCTCAAAACAGGTGGGATCACGCGTGAAAAGACCTTCGTAATTATGGTAGCCGGTTTGATTGGCGCTTTGGCTTATACCTTTACTGATTCTTTCTGGTTTTCAGCAGTGGAAGGAGAGGTTTATGCCATGTCGTCCTTCTTTACGGCCATCGTCGTTTGGGCTATTTTCAAATGGGAAGAACATGCCGATGAAAAACATGCCTACCGGTGGCTGATCCTGATCGCTTACCTGATGGGGTTATCTATCGGTGTTCACCTGTTAAACCTCCTGGCAATTCCGGCCATCACGTTTGTTTATTATTTTAAAAAATATCCTCATCCCAGTTGGAAAGGGATCATCCTGACTTCTGCCCTTTCCATTATTCTCCTGGCAGTGACCATGTACCTGATCATTCCCTGGGTTGTTAAGTTAGCTGGTCTTTTTGAATTATTTTTCGTGAATAACATCGGGTTGCCATTCAATTCCGGGACGATCATCTATTTTGTCCTACTTATCGGTTTTATTGTCTGGGGATTGCATTATACCATCAGGAAAGCGAAACCGGTATGGAACGCCATGCTCCTTGCGCTGACTTTCATTGTGATTGGCTATTCATCCTTTTTGATGCTGGTTATCCGCAGCAATGCCGATACCCCCATTGATGAAAATAATCCGGAAAATGCCATGTACCTGCTGGCTTACCTGAACCGGGAACAATATGGTGACTGGCCTTTGGTCAAAGGACAGTATTACAATGCTCCGGTCATTGACAGGGCCGACGGGGCCCCGGTTTATATCAAAGATACAAAAGCCGGAAAATACCTGATTTCAGATAAACGGGAGAGAGTAATCCCTGTTTATGACCCGCGGTTTACGACTTTTTTCCCCAGGATGTGGGATCAATCGGAACCCCGTTTCGCGGATGAGTATATCCGATGGGGCCATGTCAAAGGAATTCCCGTGGAAGTCCAAAACGGCGACAGGAGTGAAACAAGGAAAGTCCCGACGTTCGCTGAAAACCTTACTTTTTTCTGGAATTACCAGTTCGTTCACATGTATTACCGCTATTTCATGTGGAATTTTGTCGGACGTCAGAATGATATCCAGGGGATGGGAAATAAAATCGACGGGAACTGGAAAAGTGGTATCCCATTCGTGGATAAAACGCGTTTAGGATCCCAGGATCTTCCGGAAACGCGTAAAAACAAAGGCGATAATAGTTTCTATTTTTTACCCCTGCTTCTCGGTTTGATCGGTATATATTTTACCTGCCGGAAAGATAAACAGAGCGCCTGGATCGTTTTTCTGCTTTTTTTTATGACTGGTTTCGCCATCGTGTTATATTTGAATTCTCATTCCCCTCAGCCCCGCGAAAGGGATTATTCATTTGCCGGATCCTTTTATGCTTTTGCCATTTGGATCGGGCTGGCCATCCCGCAGATCTTTGAATGGCTGAATAAAAAACTGAGCTGGATACCTTCGCTGGTAATTCCATTGGCTGGCGGTTTGTTTGTAACTGGTTTGATGGCTATACAGGGATGGGACGATCATGATCGTTCAGATCGTTATACTGCATTAGCCATTGCCTCGAACTATTTGAATTCATGTGCCCCCAATGCAATACTTTTTGCAAATGGCGATAATGACACTTTTCCGTTGTGGTACGCCCAGGAAGTAGAGGGAATCCGGACTGATGTCAGGGTGGTCAATCTGAGCCTGCTGAATACCGACTGGTACATCGACCAAATGAAACGAAAAGCTTATCTATCCAATCCGGTGCCATTTTCCCTGACCCGCGACAAATATCGCCAGGGCAATCACGACGTGACTTACCTTTTTGAGGATGAAGCGCTGAAAGATACGTATGTGGATGTGAGGGCGCTCCTGGGTGTGATCAACCAGGATGAAAGCAAGCTGAAGATGAACACTTCCCAGGTAGGAATGATCGATTATTTTCCCACGAAAAAACTTATGGTCACTTATGATCCAAAGGAAATCAAAGGATATGGATCCTTTTCTCCGGGTTTGGCCAACCGTCTGGATACGATCCGGTGGAATATAAAAGAGCCGGCCCTTGAGAAAAACAACCTGATGGTCATCGATCTCCTGGCAACCAATAACTGGAAACGTCCAGTTTATTTTGTAATGACAACAAGTCCAGATACTTATATTGGCCTTGAACCCTGGTTTCATCTCGAAGGACTTGCATACAGGCTTCTTCCAGTTAAAGCAATACCTTCTGAAGGAATGATGGGAGAGGTCAATACCCGTGTGATGTACGATAACCTGATGAACAAATTCAAATGGGGAAACATTGGCAAACCCGGGATTTATCTGGACGACAACAACCGGCGGATGGTCATGAACATGCGGACTCTGTTCGGAAGGTTGTCCGATGCATTGATAAAGGAAGGAAAAAAAGATTCTGCGCGCCGGGTATTGGACCGCTGTGTTGAAGTGATGCCTGATGCCGCAGCGCCTTATGACTTTTTTTCCGTTCCGATCGTGGAAGGTTATTATAAAACCGGGGATGTTGCCAAAGCCAATGAAATGGCTTCCCGCCTCGGCCGATATTCATCCCGGGAGCTGGCTTATTTCTTTTCTTTCCCGGATAAGGATTTGAAGCCTTTGGAATACAGTATCCAGGAGGCATTATATACCGTCCAGCGATTGAGTGTGATAACCAAAGAAGCAGGACAGGAGAAACTCGCAAATGAAACGGAGGCTACTTTACAAAAATACTATAACCTCTATGTAGAGAAGGTTTATCAGCAGTGATCATGATGAAATCCGTCAAGCCTCCTTTCTTTTTTAAATGGTTTAACCCGGATAACCTGGTTTGTGAATTTCCTGGCGGACAAAAGGTCATCTATCTTACCTTTGATGACGGGCCTGTGCCGGAAGCTACGCCCGAGGCGCTTGACATTCTGGAGAAGTTCGATGCCAGGGCTACTTTTTTCCTGGTTGGGGATAATGTCAGGAAGAATCCCGATTTACTGGTGGAAATTCAAAACAAAGGTCATGCTATTGGTAACCATACCTTTCATCACCTCAATGGCTGGCATACACCTCCGGGCGCTTACCTGGATGATGTCATGCGGTGTCAATCATTTTTCACCACACGGCTTTTCCGTCCCCCATACGGCCGGTTTACCCCATCGCAATACTTTCTGATCCGAAAACATTTTCGTTTTGTCTTGTGGTCGGCGCTGACCTATGATTTTGACCGTTATACCAGTGCAGAACAATGTTTGAAATACGCCCTGGAATATTCCCACTGCGGATCCGTGGTCGTGTTTCATAACCACCTGAAAACCGTCGATAAGGTCAGATATGCCCTGCCGCGGTTTCTGGAACATTTCTCAGATATGGGGTTCACCTTTCATCCGATCCCTTGAAACGGGCAATTGGGGTAGGTCCCGCCTGGATTAACCCCGAAGGGCGCCTTCATCAGCATAGCTGTAAAATCCGTTATCACCGATGATCAGATGATCCAGGACATCCACATCCAGCATTTTCCCGGCCGCATATAGTTTCTTTGTGATATTGTTATCCGCCTCGCTGGGAATGGTTGCTCCTGATGGATGATTATGGCCTAGGATAATCGAAGAGGCATGATGGTCCAGCGCGATCTTGAAAACTTTTTTTGGATCAACAACAGTACCTGAAATTCCACCCTCACTGATGCAACATTTCCTTATGACCCTGTTGCCCTTGTTCAGCAGAATGATCCAGAATTCTTCGTAAGGCCGGTCCGACATGGTACTCCTGAAAATGGTGTACGCATCTTTACTTTTAACGATTTTTTCTTTTTCCATTACAATGGATTCATCCCTTCGCCGGCCAAGCTCCAGGGCAGCAGCGATCGTGATCGCGCGCACCATCCCTATCCCTTTTATACCCGTCATTTCCTGGAGCCCCATTCTTGCCAGTTCAGCCAGGTTATCGTGGGCATTGTGCAACATCCGCTTTGCAAGATCAAGCGCAGATTCACTTTTTGTCCCCGAACTGATCAGGATAGCCAGCAATTCTGCATCACTCAGGTTATGCCTTCCTTTGAGCAACAGTTTTTCCCGCGGGCGGTCTTCCTCTGCCCAGTTCCTTATTACCGTCCTGTTTGTATAAGCATCCATGTTTTTTTCATCTTAATCGGATATCAACGCCAAAAGTAATACCCGGATATCATTTTTTTTTGAATGATAATCATAACAGTCGGACACTAAAAAAATGCTTCAGGACGTTAATCTTTGTTAAACAAATCGAATGATTGGTTCTCCTGTAATAATGCTGGAAAGGATTGATTCTACCAATGCTTATGCAATGCGGGGCCTGGAAACGAATGGCTGGACGGATGGCGCTGTTATCCTGGCCCGCGATCAATTTGCAGGATGTGGGCAACACGACCATAAATGGCATAGTGAACCCGGAAAAAACCTGACATTCACATTAGTCCTCCATCCGGTATTCCTCCCTCCCGACCACCAGTTCCTGCTGAATAAGGCGATAACGGTCGCGGTACTGGAATATATCCGTGATACCGTCCATACTGATCCGGTCAGATTTTCTGATCAAAAGACATCCCCGGGTACCATCCTGTCTGATCCACTTTCCGGTATTTTTCATGATAAACATTCTCCTGCCAAGTCACATCAGACTTACATCAAATGGCCCAACGATATTTATCTGGATGAACGGAAAGTGGCGGGGATCCTGATCGAGAACAGGATCATGGGGACTGGATTCGATACAGCCCTTGTGGGTGTAGGCGTAAACATCAACCAATTGAATTTTCCGGTTGAACTTCCCAATGCCGGGTCATTGGCTCAGGTACTTGGGCATGACCTGGACATGACCGAGGCTTTGAAATCGCTCTGCAAGAAAATGGACCAACGATATAATCTGCTCCGGTATTCAGAACCAAAAAACCTTGGCGCGGATTATTGTTTTAATTTAAAAGGTTTTGGTCAGTGGGGCAAATTCACGACCGGTAATGAAAATCTGGATGGAAAAATCAAAGGTGTCGATGATTTTGGACGGTTGATCATTGAATTGCGGAACGGGAAGACATGTTCATTCAACCATAAAGAAATTGAATTTGTCTGAACGCATCATATTGAGATCATTTATTATATCGTTTTCCCAACATCACGCTCAGGTAAAGCGTTAAAAAAAACTGTTGTTTTGGATTATAGGCCATAATGGGAATGGGGATGGGAGAAAAATCCAGGGTCCCTCCGATTTCCAGGGAATTGATCCTTCTGCTGCGGGTGCCAAATTCAAATTCCAGGCCGGTTTTTATATAGGCGCCAGGATAAAATCCAAGATTCGCTATTCCAGAAAAGAAGGGGGCCCTACCATAAATATTATCGGTAAAATGTACTTCCGGGTCATATTTCTCTTCTTTTATTTCATAGTCAGTATATCCACTATTGAAATAGATGATGTAGAGATATACAGGTTTGGTAATTCCCAATGAAAATCCTCCATAGTAAAGCCAGCTTAGCTGTACTCCACCCCAGTATGGTTTTCTGTTGAGAATGTGTTGTTGCCCGATCCCTCCCCTGATAAATGACAAGTAATTCATTTTTCCGTAAATATAGGCGCGGGAGTCAGAAAAATAGGGGTTGATGGTGCGGATCTCTTTGGTTGACTTGTATGTGGAAAATTCCAGCTCCCACATGAATTGCCTGAGTGCAGTAACATTGTGCCCCCTTCTGAATTTCAACCCCCATCCGTTGGAATGGATCATTGCTCCAAGGCTCCATTGTTTTTCAAGCAATACATTTTCAGGAAGGGTATCCTGATCCGAAGCAACCTGCGCGTAGCTGGTAAATTCTCCGGTAGTCAGAAACATCAATATGAATATCAGAGCGGACCGCTTCATCAAATGAGAAGATCTTAAGGAACAAGGATACAAAAATAAAAAATAATGGGAAGCCAGGGCTCCCCATTATTTTTGAATTCCTGATCAGATAATAAATTAATGACGTTCGTTTTGGTATCTTTGTTTTTCGCCGTAAGCAGCACAACGTTTGTTTGAAGCGCAGGAGGAAATAATGCCAAGAAGAACAACTGTCAATAGAAGATAAAGAACTTTTTTCATGGTGTCAGCTCCTGATTTTGATAATTGAATACTGCAAAGTAAATGGTTTTAAAGTAAATGAACAAATAAAAGCGAATTTTATTGTGTTATAAGATAATACCTGCCAAGTTGAATAAAGGAATAGAAAAAATCGATCCGGTTATTGAAGAAAGTTGGAAAGTAATGCTCCGGGAGGAGTTTAATCAACCATGGTTCTTTCAGTTAAGGGACTTTTTAGTTCAGGAAAAGAAAAAATATAAGGTATTTCCGCCAGGCCCCCTGATTTTTAATGCTTTTAACCATACTCCTTTCGACCAGGTAAAAGTCGTTTTATTGGGGCAGGATCCCTATCACGGACAGGGGCAGGCCCATGGGCTGTGCTTTTCCGTGCCCAAAGGAGTACCCGCACCACCCTCCCTGATCAATATATTCAAAGAGATGGAAAATGACCTGGGAATTCCTATACCCTCTTCCGGTGACCTGACCTGCTGGGCCAACCAAGGTGTTTTGCTGCTAAATGCAACCCTGACCGTAAGGGAAAACATGGCTGGTTCGCATCAGAACCATGGTTGGGAAACATTCACAGATGGCGCTATCAGTAAATTATCAGCCAATCGGAAAGGATTGATATTTGTGCTTTGGGGAAATTATGCCATTGCAAAAAAATCATTGATAGACATTTCCAAACATTTTGTCCTTACTGCCGCACACCCATCTCCATTGTCGGCCCAACGTGGTTTTTTTGGTTGTAAACACTTTTCACAGATAAACAATCTGCTTAGTAATATGGGCGTTGAGAAAATCGATTGGCGGCTAAAGGATAATAAATAGAGGATGAAAAATATTGATTTATTGTTTCTTCTTTTCATCGTTGTCTCCTGTAAGAAAACAGGTTCCGGGGATGCGGACTATAAACCAACTCCCTATACAATTCATATCCCGGGATATTTCCCTACAACAATGAATATCCCCTCTGATAACCCTATGACCGTGGAGGGGATCACCTTGGGCCGATACCTGTTTTATGATGGCCGGATTTCAGGAAGAACGGATCCCGATTCGCTGATGAGCTGTGCCACCTGTCATGTCCAATCACACGCTTTTGAATGTGGTATGGACAATCCGGCGTTTCCCGGTGGGCATCCTCATGGATTGACTGGTATTCCGACTCCGCACTCGATGTTGCCCATGATCAATCTGGTCTGGACAGGTACCGGATATTTATGGAATGGTAAAGTCAATTCCGAAAATCCATTACCTTATTTCAGGAACATTGAAGATCTCACCTGGATGTCGATGATTGCCCCTCATGAAATGGCCGGCGATACCGACCGGATTAAGGCATTGATCCAGAATATCCCTGGATATCCGGAATTATTCGAAAAAGCTTTTGGAAGCCGGGAAGTGACCGTTAAAAACATGGGGAAAGCCATTGCCCAATTTGTTAGGACGCTGATCTCGGCCAATTCTAAATTCGACCGGTTTTTGAGAGGGGAGGTTTCGCTTTCGACGGCCGAACGTGGCGGATATGTGCTATTCATGACGGAATTGGGGGCCGATTGTTTTCATTGTCACGGAGGGGAAGGGAATCCACTCTTTACTACCAATCTGTTTTACAATAATGGTAAAGATTCCGTATTCGGCGATCCGCTGGATAGGCGCTCGGTAACCGTCAATCCAGCCGATATTGGCTCTTATAAAGCGCCAACTTTAAGGAATATAGCCTATACGGCGCCATATATGCACGATGGACGGTATAAAACGCTGGACGAAGTAATTGACTTTTACAGTTCCGGACTGGTGTGGTCCCCCACCATCAGTCCACTGATGCACCATGTCAATGACCATGGCGTACAATTGACGCCGGTTGAAAAAGCCGAACTAAAAGCATTTCTCTATGCACTTTCCGACACTTCATTTATTATGAATCCTAACTTTACAAAACCCGACAAATTCCCGGATGAAAAATAAAGGGGGTTATTTACCGGTGTGACCATGTAAAACAACCAGGAAAGAGATTTTCCAGGTTTGGAATTTTACTAAAAATCCCAAATACCGCGGCACCACTGCCCGTGAGGGAAGCATAGACAGCGCCGGCCTTATACAGCTTTTCTTTGATCATCTCAATTTCCGGATAGGATCTGAAAACCGGCGCTTCGAAATCATTGATCAGGTCATTTTTCCATTTTTCGACAGGGAAACCTATTGCCCTGGCAATTGATACCAGGGGCCGGGCAGGGACAATGGCTGCATAAGCATCGGTGGTATTACAGTGAATATCAGGAATAACCAGCGCTACGTGAAGATCGGGCAATCCGGAGCCAAGAGGAAGAAAACGGTCGCCTTTTTCACAAGCGAGTACCGGTTTGTTTTCAATGAAAAAAGCACAATCGCTTCCTAATTGCCGGGCATTGTCCTGGAGTTGCCGCGATGTCAACCCCAGAACAAAAAGATCATTTAGTAATTTAAGCATCCAGGCCCCGTCAGAAGAGCCCCCGCCTAAACCAGACCCTATGGGAATAACTTTGTGAAGATGAACTTTAACTGGAGGAAGTCCAGATGATGGCCCGATAGGGATGAACCCAGGCAACGCATTTTCTGTCAGCGCTTTGGCAATAGAAGGATTCAGGAGTTGGCAGGCCCTGACGCAAAGGTTGTCCGCCGGATTGCCCGGAACCGGAAGCCCGGAGGAGGTAAACTCAAAAACCCCATCAGATGCTGGAATTGCCTCAAGGGCGTCACACAGGCCTACCGGATAAAACACAGTTTCGATGTTGTGAAATCCGTCAAAACGTTTGGCTATGACCCGCAAACCTAAATTTATTTTTGCATTGGGGAAAACCAGCATCTGTTTATAATTTTAGATTTCATCTCCCATCCGTCACCTTTTATTTCGGCGCTTTCCAGATCAGTACGAATGCAATGACGCCAAAAATAATATTGGGTATCCAAACCGCTATTAAAGGGGGTAGATTTCCGAAAGTGGCAAAAACAGTGAAAACCTGCATGAAAAGAATATACAAAAAGGTCAGCGCGAGCCCAAATCCAAGATGAAAACCAATTCCACCACGAACTTTCCGGCTGGAAACAGACACTCCGATCAGGGTAAGGATTATGGTCGCAAAAGGAAAGGCGATCCGTTCATATTTTTTAACTTTATATTTGATTACATCGGGATCCCCGCGAAGCTCTTTGTCCTTGATATGTTTCCGGAGCGTGTAATAATTCATGATTTTAACCTCCTCAATATCTTCCGTGAAATCATCGGGTTTAAAAGGCAGAATGGTATCGATTTTTGTCCCTTTTGTAATGGATTCATCCATCCCATTGATCCGGCGGATAAAATAATTCCCGATAACCCAGCTCCCTTTTATACTGTCCCACTCCAACCTTTCCGCTTTTAATTTATATACCAGTTTCCTCTCCTTGAATTGTTCTAATGTAAATTTCCATCCGGACCGGGTATGCGTGTTGAAATTTTCAAGATAAATAAAGGTCCCCGGACTGATCTGCCTGTGAATATTTTGATTATTGAACTCTTTGGGATCTTTTAAATACCGTTTTTCAAAAGCGAACATGCTCCTGTTGGTATAGGGAATAATGAAATTAGCTAAAAAAAATGAAAGCAATCCAAGCACAACAGCGCTGACAACATAGGGAAAGAGAAACCGTTTAAAACTGATCCCGCTACTCAGGATAGCTATGATCTCAGAGTTGGATGCCATGCGGGAGGTGAAGAAAATGACGGCAATAAAGGTGAGAAGGTAACTGAAAAGATTAATGAAATATGGAACAAAATTGAGATAGTAATTGAAAATAATAGCGCGGATCGGAGCATTGAATTTCAGAAAATCATCGATTTTCTCGGATATATCAAAAACGATTACAATGAAAATCAAAAGGACCAGGGTTAAAAAGAAAGTCCCCAGGAATTTTTTTATGATATAGAGATCAATGGTCCGCATTCGTTTACTTCTATGTTTAAAGTCTCTTCATCAACCGGATTACCATGTCAGATTTCCATTTTGAAAAGGTATCCTCCTGAATATTCTTTCTGGCTTCTTTCATCAGCCAGATATAAAAACCGAGATTATGCATTGTGGCTATCATGGAAGCCAGTATTTCTTTGGCAATGAACATGTGCCTGAGAAATGCCTTGTTGTATTGTACATCGCAAAACACTTCCCCTTCTGCTTCCAGCGGAGAAAAATCGTCTTTCCACTTTTCATTCTTAATGTTGATGATCCCATTCCGGGTAAAGAGCATGCCATTTCTTCCGTTCCTGGTTGGGATCACACAATCAAACATGTCAACGCCCAACGCTAAACTTTCGAGGATGTTGGCAGGTGTGCCAACTCCCATAAGATAACGGGGCTTATCCGCCGGCAATATTTCGCAAACCAACCTGGTCATATCATACATCATTGATGCGGGTTCGCCGACCGATAACCCCCCAATGGCATAACCAGGAACATCAAAATCAGAGATAAAACGGGCCGATTCTTCCCGCAGGGAAGGATAAATACTGCCTTGCACAATGGGAAAAAGGTTTTGTGAATAACCGTGTGGACAACTCGTCTGGTGAAAATGCCCAAAACAACGCGATAACCAATGGTGGGTCCGTTTTAAGGATTTTTTTGCATAAGCCGGATCGCAGGGGTAAGGGGTACATTCATCAAAAGCCATGATGATGTCGGCGCCCAGGGCCCGTTGGATATCAATGGCTTTTTCAGGGGTAAAAACATGTTTCGACCCATCTATGTGCGAACGGAAAATCACCCCGTTGTCCGTAAACTTGCGGATATCGCCCAGGGAATAGATCTGGTAACCCCCACTGTCGGTAAGAATGGGCCTATCCCATCCATTGAACTTGTGAAGCCCGCCAGCCTGTGCAATGATGTCGGCGCCAGGACGCAGATAAAGGTGATAGGTGTTCGAAAGCATGATCTGTGCTTTCACATCATTACGCAACTCTTCCACATGCAATGCTTTCACTGCTCCGGCCGTTCCGACCGGCATGAAAAAAGGAGTATCGATCACTCCATGATCGGTTGTCAACGTTCCGGTCCTGGCTTTTGAACCGCTATCGCGAGAAGTTATTTCGAATTGCAAAGAAAATATTTTAAAAATTTAGGCAAAGATAAAGGTTCTGAAGTTTATCTTGACCTTTTGATGGATTTTCAACCATCTGACTAAATTATACACAAACCTGGTTTTTATTCGGCCATATTGAATAAATTTGCCTTGTTATCAGAAGAAAATATTAAAATGATTGAATCACTGATAGATATAAGATTTTTGCCCCTTGGATTACTGATCATATTTGCCATTGTATGGATTCTGCAATTGCTTTATTATTGGATATTTTATTGGAGATTTGCCCGTTACAAAGCTCTATCGTATCCTCAAAAGGGATGCGGGGTGTCGGTCGTTATATGCGCCCATAATGAATACTATCATCTTAGTGAAAATCTCCCCCTGATCCTTGAACAGGACTATCCCGAATTCGAAGTATTGGTTGTGAACCATGCCTCAGATGATGACACGAATTATCTCCTCACCTCTCTTGGGGAGAAGTACCCCCATTTGAAGAGCATCACGATTCAGGAAGATCTGAATTTTTTCTCCGGAAAAAAATTCCCGCTTTCCATTGGGATCAAATCGGCTCGTTTTGAAAAAATTTTACTCACGGATGCTGATTGCCATCCGGCGTCGAAACTCTGGATCAGCGAGATGGTATCCGCTTTCGGGCCCGGTATTGAAGTAGTGTTGGGCTATGGCGCGTACAATAAAAGTAAAAGTTTCCTCAATAAGTTGATCCGCTTTGACACCGCGCACATCGCCATCCAATATCTTTCATACGCCCTGGCTGGAATCCCTTACATGGGCGTTGGGCGGAACCTGTCTTACCTGAAACAGATCTTTTTCAGGAATAAAGGGTTCATTTCCCACTATCAGATCCGTTCAGGGGATGACGATCTGTTTATCAACAGTGTTGCAACCCGCTCAAACACTTCCATCAGGGTTTCTCCCGATAGTTATACCTGTTCTGATCCAAAACAAACTTTCGGGCAATGGATTACTCAGAAAAAAAGGCATCTTTCGACGAGCCATCATTATAAATTCAAACATAAAGTTCTATTGGGGTCCTATTCCCTCAGTTTGTTCCTCTTCTATGCCTTATTTGTCATTTTAGTTTCATTTTCATTTTCCGTTATACCGGCGCTTGCGCTTTTCTTTTTGCGACTGGTTACACAATATATTATCTTCGCCAGGTGCATGCGTCAACTGAATGAAAAAGACCTGGTTCCCGTCCTCCCCATCTATGATCTTGTCCTGCTCCTTTTTAATACCGCTATACTGATATCTAATTTGTTTCATAAAACCCGCAAGTGGAAGTAGTAACTCATCTGACCGAAAAAGCGCAACGCGATTATTCCCTGGTGCAACTAGCGCTTCAGAACGGTGATCAGCAGGCATACGCGGAGTTACTGAATAACTATCGTGATTCCCTTTATTATATGATGTTGAAGATGACCAGGAATGCCACTGACGCAGAAGATCTTACCATTGAAGCATTTGGTAAAGCCTTTAAAAATCTCAGGCAATACACGGCTGATTTTGCTTTCAGTACCTGGTTATTCAAGATTGCAGCCAACAATTGCATCGACTTTTTGAGGAAGGACCGGCGCATTCAGTTTGCAGAAGGAACTTTTGAAGAGGAAGAGGAGGGGAAGGATAGTACAGCTTCAATACCTTCCCCCAGTTTGGATCCGGAAGAAAAGATCATCGAAAAACAAAAAATCAGTATGATGCGGGATGTGGTTGGAAAACTAAAACCCCATTACCGTCTTCTGATCGAATTACATTATTTCAAAGAATGGAGTTACGAAGAAATTGCAACGGAACTTGACCTGCCGATCGGTACTGTTAAAGCCCAACTCTTCCGGGCGCGGGATTTTCTCTACCAGATCCTACAGCCGGCACAGGAAAGAATCTAAATATTTAATATTTTAAACCCATGAATTCAGAAGACTTTAAAAAAGCAATTATAACGGGCATTCCGGAAGTTTTGCCGGAGCTTCTGCCACGGGATCCCTCCATTAGCCATGCCCCGGTTCGGAAAGATATCCTAACGCATCAGGAAAAAATCCTCGCCGTGAGAAATGCCTTGCGGTATTTCGATAAAAAATACCATGCAGCCCTTGCCCCGGAATTTGCTGATGAGCTTAAAAAATACGGAAGGATATACATGTACAGGTTCCGTCCTGCCTATCCGATGTATGCACGCGGCATTTACGATTATCCCCACCATTCATTACAGGCAGCCGCTATCATGCTGATGATCCAGAACAACCTGGATCCTGCTGTCGCCCAGCATCCCCATGAGCTGATAACCTATGGCGGAAATGGTGCTGTATTTCAGAATTGGGCACAATACCTGCTCACTATGAAATATCTGTCAATGATGACTGATGAACAAACGCTGGTCATGTATTCAGGCCATCCGATGGGGCTTTTTCCTTCGCATAAAGAAGCGCCCCGGGTCGTTGTCACAAATGGGATGATGGTCCCCAATTATTCAAAACCGGATGACTGGGAGCGGTTTAATGCACTCGGTGTGACACAATACGGTCAGATGACTGCCGGGTCATATATGTATATTGGTCCACAAGGCATCGTACACGGGACGACAATTACCATCCTGAATGCTGATCGCATGAACGGTTCCGGTAGGATCGGTGGAAAGATATTTGTCTCTTCAGGATTGGGAGGTATGTCGGGGGCCCAGGCAAAGGCATCTGTTATTGCTGGCGCTATTGGGGTTATTGCAGAGATCAATCCAAGGGCAGTTCAGAAACGTCATGAACAAGGTTGGGTTGATGAGGCCTATACCGATTTAGATCAATTATATTCCCGGATATTACAGGCTTCCGGAAGGAAAGAAGCAGTGTCAATTGCCTACCAGGGAAATATCGTAGATCTCTGGGAATACTTGGCACAGAAGGAGATTCGTATTGATATGGGATCGGATCAAACCTCCCTTCATAATCCATGGGCCGGAGGATATTATCCGGTGGGCCTAAGCTTTGAAGAATCAAATATATTAATGGTGAAGCATCCGGATCAGTTCAAAGAGGCAGTTCAATCCTCGTTGCGCCGCCAGATTTTAGCGATCAATAAAGTTGCTTCGCGGGGGATGTACTTCTGGGATTACGGGAATGCCTTTTTATTAGAAGCATCAAGGGCTGGAGCTGACCTTGTAAAAAGCGACGGGAGTTTCATCTATCCATCCTATGTTCAGGATATCATGGGCCCTCTGTTTTTCGATTATGGTTTCGGGCCTTTCCGCTGGGTATGCACTTCCGGAAAGCCTGAAGACCTGGCTTTATCCGATCAGATTGCAGCGGAGGTGATGAGCGGGATTGCAGCCGGGGCGCCCCCGGAAATAGCCATGCAGATGCGCGACAATATCCATTGGATCAAGGAAGCCGGTAAAAACAAGCTTGTCGTTGGCTCGCAGGCAAGGATCCTGTATGCTGATTGTACAGGCAGAAAACAAATTGCTGCCGCATTCAATGGCGCGATCAGAACTGGAAAAATCTCAGCGCCCATTGTCATTGGGAGGGACCACCATGATGTTTCCGGAACAGATTCTCCTTATCGTGAGACTTCCAACATATACGACGGATCGAATTTTACGGCCGATATGGCCATCCAGAATGTGATCGGGGATAGTTTCCGCGGGGCGACCTGGGTTTCTGTTCATAACGGGGGAGGAGTAGGCTGGGGAGAGGTAATCAACGGAGGTTTTGGTATGGTGCTTGATGGAACCCCCGAGGCAGACATACGGATACGGACTATGCTTCACTGGGATGTCAATAATGGAATTGCGCGTCGTGCCTGGGCGCGTAATAACGAAGCATTATCTGCCATAAAGTGGGCAATGGAAGAAGAACCAAAGCTTCATGTCACCCTGCCTGCCATCGTGGATGATTCCATTCTGGTTGAGCTCTTCTAAAAAAGAATTATGTATAAAAGTCGGTAAATCTATTCCGGTTCCGTAAAATAGGTGTATTCATAACGGAGAATATAATGGCGGGTGAACCTTTTTCCCTGCCCGTCAATAAAAACCTCAACTTCAGAAAGATTTTCATCTTCATTATATTTCCGTTCTATTTTACTGAGAAGTTGATCATCTTCTGAAAATACCTCTTCAAGCACGATCTGGCCTTTCTCATTCCGTGTTATCCGGGCTTCGTTTTCTTCAGTGTCAGGTATATCATCGGATAGGGGCCGTTCCGGGTTTTCAATCACTTCAACCTCTTCGGGTTCGCCATCATCAGAAGTGGTAACCATTTTCTCCAACCGTTTGTTTTCATCATAAGAATAAACAGTAGTATCAACCGAACCATCTAAATATTTTTTCCGGGTTTTAACAACAAGGCCCGTTTCATCATTTTCATAAGTGATTTTTTCCGCTTCCTCATTTTCTTCAGGATAATATGAATCTGTAATCAGGAACCCCTTATCGTCATAAGTATAAATATGCATATCCTCGAAGAGGCCTGAACGGTCATATTTAATTTCTTTAAGAAGATGACCCGATTGATCAAATTCGGTGAAATTACTCAGGTGCCCGCGGATATCGAGTTCTTCGTCGGTTACATTCCTGATAATGAAGTCGTTTTGAGTGATGACGATGGATTTGATTTTGTTATTCATTCATGGAAAATTTGGAAATAAGACATTTAAAATGGCCGTAAATGTAGTAAATTAATGCATGCCACTTTATGTCATTTCATCCCGGTCGCGATGCAATCACTAAAATGATATAAAAATATTTTTTCATTTTCCTGCAACCAAACATAACCATTTCCTGTCATTATGTATATATTCTTATCTAAATTGAGATAAAAATATTTTAACAATTGTATTACTTTTTTACTTTTTCCGGATTAAGCACTATAAAACATACAGATATGGTAACCCGTTATACAGATGAAGATGTTATTCATGGCCTTCAAGAGAAAAAAAGGTCATATATCAACTACTTATACAAAGAATTCTTCCCGGTTGTCCGCTCAATCGTTGAAAGGAATTCTGGCACATTACAGGATGTGGAAGATGTTTTTCAGGATACCATCTTTGTTTTATATAGACAAAGTTTGTCTGAAAAAATTGACCTTCATTGTAGCCTGAAAACCTATTTTTATGCTATCAGTAGAAATATCTGGCTCCAACGCCTTGAACGGAAATATCGTTTGTTATATAAGCCCGATTTCGAGGTTAATGAAGAGAAGGCCAGGTATGGTCAGGATGACTCGGATATCCTGGAATACGAATTGGAAAGGAGAAGGTTATTTCAACAACACTTTTTCGCTATGCCGGCAGACTGTCAGGAACTTCTCCGGCTGTTTTTTATAAAAACCCCTCTGAAACAAATTGCTTCAATGATGCATTACAAAAATACCAATTATGTTAAGACCCGGAAGTATTTGTGCAAAAACATGTTACGTAAAAAAATCCTGAATGATCCAAAATGTAACCCATTCATCAATTATGAACAACTCTGAAATTAAAAACGATTGGATTGACCGTTATAACGAAAACGCGCTGAATCCATACGAATTAAAACGATTCAATGAAAAACTGAATCGCAATCCGGTTTTACGCGCGGAGGTTTCGGTTGACCGATGCCTTAATGAAATTTTGTCGGATCAGGATGCCTTGGATTTTTATCAAAAAATTGGGAGGGCCAGGCAAAGACAAAAGCGGCACATAAAAGCTCCGCCGTTGTTATTATTGGCCGCATCAATCATCTTGCTTATTGTTGCAACTGGATTGCTTTTACGATTGACGAAAGTATTTTCTGTGGAAAAGAAAACACATCCTCCTGTAGCCGGGATGAAAAAAATGAATGAAGGTACGCGATTCCTAATTCAGCCCAACTCTTATGGCCGGTACAACGGGAATGTTACTCCGGCAGGAAGGCGTTATGCTATCTTAAATCCTCAGGTTGCCTCAAAATTCAATTCATTACGCGAACTGGAAATACTGGTAGGCGGCACCACCAGGAATCCGGCATTCATTTTAACCTCACCCATTGTCAGGCAAAGACTTTTGCTGGGTTCTCCTGTTAAATTTAATTGGGAAAGTTCCGGGAATGCCATACCGGTTGTTATTTCCATTCTGGATAACCAGGGTAATTGTATTTATCAATCAACCGCCATTTTGGGAAATTCATTTTTACTTGATACGGCTGATTTTATGAAGGGTCTCTATTATTGGCGGATTACTGTGGAGGACGAGTTGGTATTGGTGGGAAAGATGGCATTGTATTAACCCCAAACTATCAGCTATGCTGAATGTAAAGGTATGTATCGGGCTTTTGTTATTTTCCTTTTTCATTCTTGGGATAAAATCTTATATATATGCCCAGGCCTCCCCAAGCAGCATCCCGGTAAATTTGGTCCAGCAAAAACTAAAGCAGGATGAGGCGCTTCTGGAATATTTTTTTACCGATTCTTCCCTTACTATTCATGCCATAACCACAAACGAAAATTCAGTTACCGCTATAAAGCTGGGATCGGTTTTTTGGTCTTCGGTTTTTAAGTTTAAAAAATTGTTAAGGATTGCCGATTTGAAGGAATATTCAAATTTAGGCCAGATCCTGAATGCCTTTCTGTTCTCTCCCGCGAGAAATCAATTGGTTACAAAAAAGCGGATAATCATCATCCCGGGAGAGGTTTTTTCAGGATTTCCGTTCGAAGCATTAATCTATTGCAGGGATTCCTCCCGGTCGTTTTCCGAGCAAAACAAACGGTACCTCATAGAGGACTTTGAGATCATCTATCATTTTTCTGTAAGACATTGGATGGAGCATAGTATGGCGCTGTCAAAACCCGACATTGAATTCATTGGTTTTTCCCCGGTCTTTGATCACCATCCGGATCTCAATCCTTTGCCTTATTCCAGGAAGGAAATCACATCTATCGGAGCATTATTTAAGAAAAGCGGGCATTCTGTCCGGATGTTTTTTGATCAATATTCCGGCAAGGAATATTTTAAGGAAGCCGCCAGCCATGGAAGAATAATTCATCTTGCAACCCACTATTTACCTGGACTATTGGGCCATACTTGTTGCGGGTTCCTCTTCTGGGGATATCATCCTTCACAGGACAATGAAGTTTGTCCACCGGGACTTCTTACCCATGACGAAATCGGGCAACTCAAATTGAATGCTGATCTCATCGTATTAAATGCCTGTTCTTCCGGGATGCCCTTTGGCAATCCAGGTAGGCCAATCCAATCAACGGCCTGGTTTTTTTTTCAGGCGGGAGCCAGGAATATCTTGAGTGTTCTCTGGAATGTAACAGACCTTCTGGCCAATCAGTTTATGGTCGATTTCTACAAGCAATGCCTCTCCGGAAAAACTTATAGTCAGGCTTTAAGGGAGGTTAAGATAAAAATGATCCATAAAAAAGAAACATCGCTACCGACAGTATGGGCGCCTTATATTATAATTGGGCAATGAAATGAAAGCCAATCCTTATTTCATGGCGATCGTTTCAATTTCTATCAACGCGCCCATTGGTAATTTCACAACAGCGTATGCAGCCCTTGCCGGTGGATTTTCGGGAAAGAACTGGCCATAAATTTCATTCATGGCTTTAAAATTATCCATATCGCTAAGCAGACAGGTTGATTTGACAATGTCTTTGTAAGAATACCCGGCTTCCTGCAATATCGCCCCAATATTTTTCATGACCTGCCCGGTTTGTTCAGATATACCACCTTCAACAATTTTACTGGTCGAAGGGTCCAGGGGGATTTGACCAGAGATGAATAAAATGCCGTTGTTTTCAACAGCCTGACTATAAGGACCGATTGCTTTTGGCGCCAATGGGGCCGAAATGATTTTTTTCATATTTCCGATTTGGTTTTAAATTCAAGGTAAAAATTAGCCTCCCATCTTCCATCTCCCTTATCTCCCAATCATGATGCATAATCCCTGAAATCTTTTTTCTTATTTAATTTAAGATCCTGGAGGATGGAAGCTTTCACATTAATCGAAAAATTCCAGCTTTGCTGACCTCCTTTGGGGATCCATCCAAACCGCATTTCCCAACAGTGCAGGTCCCGATAAACATCAATGGAGGTATAGGATAGCTCGTTATTCACAAAATCCCAACCGGTTGTGAGGGATATTTTCCATTTAGGAGTGATGTTTAATTGTCCATTGAAACTCAGGGTTTGAATGATCTGCTGGGTCCGTGAAAGTGTCCCTGAATTCCAAGTCTTGGAGTACCGGAAACTGTAATTGACAGAAAAGCTCCAGGGTATATCGAAATCGACATAATAATCGTAATAATCAATTATGTCCTGGCGCTCCTGAGGAGTCCCGCGCGTTGTTGTTTTCTTGCTTTTTGCTTTTTCCGACGACAGGGTATAGGTCAATCCTACATCCCAGGAGGTATTATCCAGTCGCAGCAAGCGGTGGTGAGCTTTCCATTCAGTCGTGTTAATACGGTTCCCCAGAGAATCCCGTGCGTAAATGTCCCAGATACTGGAATATTGTATGGTCAAACCCTTGATGATGGTGCTACGACCGCTGATTGTTATGGGCTGCCAGTTCAGTGAATCGCGGGCAATGTCATAAGAAGTCCGGATGGTAAGATCGTCAATCAGGGCTATTTTTCTAAAACCATTAACCGTGTCTTTCCGGTTTCTCACCTTTACTTCCAGGTTATTGCTGATGGCAAAGCTGATCATTCCTGATTTTTGCCCGACAGGGCCGCCATAGATCGAATTTTCATAAATGGAATAACGGCGCGGAGTGGTACTGGGATCATTGTAAATGTACTGCCAGTATCCCAACGAAGAAGAGCCCCAGTTTGGCGTGAACGCGAAAGATACCGAAGGTGTCACCATGTGCCGGATGGCTTTGATGAGGCCTTTTTTAAACTGGTACATCCCATATAAACGCGTATTGATGGAAGAAGAAAGACTGAAGTCAAATGCGTTGGAAAATCCGGAAACAGGGCTTGTTTGGTAATATCCGGGGATGGTATCGGTTCCGATAAAGACGGTGTCCACATATTCTTTACGGATCGTTTTCATGTACATTCTGTCCGTGATGTTGATGGAATTGCTCCAGTTGAAATATTTCAGGACCCGGACCGTAGCGGTAATCGGGATGCTGTGCCGCATACCGTTTTGCAGGGAATCAAGCCATTGGCCCTTCATAAAATTGGAGTCCGCAGTGTTATAGCGGTTTTCCATGTCGAGGTTGTATTTCATGCTGATTTGTTCGTACCATCTTATTTTTCCTACCGGATTCTGCCGGCGGAAAGGATAGAACTGGTTGACCGAAAAAGAGAGCTGAGGTAAAGTGACATTGATTGTTTTGGTGCCTGTGTTCTGGCTATGGTTGAAATTGAGGTTAAGAAAATATTTTCCGGCGAAATTGGTTGAATAGTTAACACTCGATTGAAAGGTGTTGGAAAGATAGGATTGTGTGCTTGAAGCCAGATTATATTTGTTAAAAGTGTTGCTGACTATATTGACATTGGCAGAAAAGTTGCTGCGTGGACGGGCTTTACTATCCTGCGTATGGACCCATCTTATCTGAAAGTCTTTTGATTTTTGGAAATCCGGGGAATCCTGTGCACCGATGAGGTTGACCGCGTAACTAAAATTGAACGATCCGTTATAATGGTACCGTTTGTTATACCTGAAAGTAGGTTTGATGGCCCAACTGCCACGGGTGTAAATATCAGCCTGGATCGTGAGATCCATGTATTGGCTCATCGCCCAATAATATCCAAAATTTTCAAAATAGAATCCCCGGTTGTTTGCCGCCTCCCCATAAGTAGGCAGCAAGATCCCCGATCGTTGTCCTGACCGGGTCGGAAAGTAGCCAAAAGGTATGGCCAGCGGTGTTGCAACATTAGCAATCTCCATGTAAGCGGGACCGGTGATCACCTTTTTATTGGGAATGGATTTTCCTTTGCTGAACTTAAATGCAAAATGAGGATCCTTTTCCCTGTCGCAGGTTGTATAGGAACCCGATTTAATATAGGTCACATCGTTTTCCATCTTCTTGACGATGGTGCCATGCAGGTATCCCTCATCCTGTTTTGTGAAAACAGTGTTGATATATCCCCGTTTGGTAGTATAATTATAATTGATTTCTTTTGACTTGAATGTTTGTGAACCTTGTATGAATTCCGGAAATCCGACATCAACGCCGCTGGTGTCTTTCAGGCTTGTGGCATAAACAAGGTTTTTGGGGAAGTCAATCTCAACATAGCCTGCCTTCAGGTTAATGTCCTGATATTTGATGTCGGCTTCCTGGAACAGGAAAACCTTTTGTTTTTTTATCTCGAAGCGAAGGGAATCCTTAGCAGCATAATCTACTTTATCTTCAAGGACATTTTTTCGCGCTGTTTTTTTTACGATCGAGTCTTTATGAACGCTATCAGCAGCAATGGAATCGGTCCTGGTTGATGTCAATAATAATGTATCTGCTTTTTTCTGCCGGATCGTATCCTGGGCGACCACATGGGTGATTGGCAGGAAGAAAAGGACCAAAAAAAGAGAAAACAGGGAAGACCTTGTTAATAATTTCGTTAACAACTTCTTTTCTGAATTCTGAGGTTATGTTCTATCTTTGTTTATCAATAAATTCAGAATAAAAAGGCGTTGAAGACCGTTATTCTTAAGGCTTCAAAACTAATCAAAATTATTGAGACGCTGGATTTTTTAATATACTTTAACAATCTCAGTACACGGATGCAGCAGTTTTTCAAATACTTGCTGACCTCTTTCCTGATTCTTTTCTGTGTCATTTCCTTACCGGCACAGCGCCGCACCTATATCCGGACGATAGTGATCGATGCCGGACATGGCGGTCATGACCCCGGAGCTATCGGGCTCATGGCAAAGGAAAAAAACATCAACCTCTCCATTGCCCTTAAACTGGGTAACCTTATTCAGCGCAACCTGAAAGATGTACGGGTAATTTATACCCGCGATCGCGACCGTTTTGTTGAGCTATACAGGAGGGCTGAAATTGCCAATGAAAACAGGGCCGACCTGTTTATCTCTATCCATTGTAACGCCAATAAGACCAAAACCCTGAGAGGCGCCGAGACGTATATCATGGGTTTACATAAATCGGGAGCAAACCTTTCCACGGCAAAGCTTGAAAATGCTTCTATCCTGCTTGAATCTGATTACCAGGCTACGTATAACGGATTTGACCCCAATTCGGATGAATCGTATATTATTTTTTCCCTGAACCAAAATGCCAACCTGGAACAAAGCACCGATTTGGCCTCTGCCATTCAAGAGCAGATGGAGGAGAAGGTTGGCTTAAACAACAGGGGTGTCAGGCAAGCCGGATTTATTGTCCTTTATAAGACAACGATGCCCAGTGTGATCGTCGAAACAGGATATCTGAGCAATTCCACCGAGGAAAAATTCCTGATCTCCGATAAAGGTCAGGAATATATTGCTTCAGCCATTTATAAGGCATTCCGGCAATTTAAGGATAAACTGGAAAATCCGGCGGTTTCCCGCGAACCAGTAGCTAAAAACGAACCGGCGCAGGTTGAAAGTACGCGATGGAATGTCCGCGACCACGATTCCTCACAGGAAAAGATTATCCGTGAAAAGGATCCCGTGCGGGATTATCCGATCGCAAATATTCAGGAACAAAAAACGGTTTCGTCAACTTCAGGCGAATTGTCGTTCAGGGTTCAGATCGCGGTTACCACAGCGGATATAGGCGCTCATTCCGCGAAATTTTCTACCTTTTCAAATGTGAAAATGTACCAACATAATGGAATGTATAAGTACACTGTCGGTGACGAACCAAACCTGCAGGCAGCAGTCCGGCTTCTTGATCAGGTTAAAAGAAAAGGCGTAAAAGATGCTTTTATAGTGATATTCAGGAATAACCAGAGAATTCCCCAGGAAGAAGCCAACCGTTTGATGGGGAAATGAAGAAATCAATATTTCATGTACATTTGCATAAAACAACATATATGGTAATCAGGAAAGAAATTAAAGTTGGTGTTGTCTTCGTGATCGCCCTGGCTGTCCTGATATGGGGACTGATGTATCTGAAAGGACTTGAATTGTTCAAGACAAGCAGAACATTTTATGCCGTTTATGACCATGTGAACGGGCTGGTCGCGGCCAATCCTATTACCATTAAAGGGTTAAAAGTCGGGCAGGTCAACAAACTCTATTTTGATTCAAAAAATCCACAAAAAATCATTGTTGAACTATACGTCCTGGGCGATTATCCCATCCCCAAAAACTCCCATGCCCGGATTTGCAGCTCCAGTTTATTGGGGGCCAAAGAAGTGGAAATAGTCCCCGGTGATTCAAAGATCATGGCCCGGGACAGAGATACCCTTCTGTCGGTTACCGAAGCCACACTGGGCGAAGAAGTTAACCAGCAGCTACTTCCGCTGAAAAGAAAAGCCGAAAATCTGATCAGTTCCATCGATACCGTGGCGACCATCATCCAGCAGGTATTGAATAAAAATACCCGCGAAAATCTGGTCCAGGCCGTTGAGCATGTCAAGCAAACCCTCGAAAACATTGCCCATACAACCTATAACCTGGATACCCTGGTAGGGTCGCGACGCAATAACCTCAGCGATATCATCATCAACATTGAGTCGATCAGCAATAACCTGAAGAAAAACAACGACAAGATCACCAATGTTATAACAAACTTTTCGAACATCAGCGATTCACTGGCCAAAGCCCGGATACCTTATACAATTGCCCAGATAAACCGGGCTGTCACCGACCTCGATTCGGTATTGATAAGAATCAATAAAGGAGAAGGCACTGTTGGCCAACTTATTAACAACGACAAATTATATCAGGAAGTGGAAAAAGCCGCCCGGGACCTTAACCTGTTACTCGAAGATATCAAAGCAAACCCCGGCAGGTATGTAAAGGTTTCGGTGTTCTGAAACGGAGGCTGGAAGCTGGATAAGAGATGGGAGGTTAATCCCACTTAAAGATGTCGGATTTTGAGAGGGGGCGTTTTCCTTCAAGCCATTTGAAATTTTTTAATTTGAGTTCCTGTTCCGGGACTTGTTTTTCGGGATAAAGGTGTGCATCAGGCTTATCGATGTATGTTATACTGCTGATCTGGTTTTTTTCAAGGAATATCAGCATATCACTGGATTTGGCCTTGTCGATCCCGATCAGGGTACGGTCTTCTTCCCTGACATAGTAAATGGTTTCGGCATTCCCCAATACCCTCACTTTATATAATTCGTTATCACGGAAACAGGCTAACAGATTCCGGCCTTTGACTTGGTTGTAACGTATTGAGTCATCTCTTTGAATGATAAAAGGAGTGTTGTACATTTTCAAAGAATCGGCTTTCCCATCCCGGAATGTCAGCCGGATCGAATCAGCGGTAAGTTGGTTGGGCCCAGCCCAGATCACAGGCGCCTTGTACATCATCAGGGAAGAATCGCTGGCATGAAACACAATGGAATCGCTCATCCCCTGGATATCATTCCGGTAAAATTTGACTTTATAATAGCAGAAGACATTTCTGATGTGCTGCGTGGTGTCAAAAGTAGCCCGGACTGTATCGGCATGCATGAAAAGGGAATCTTTCTTCTCGACCATGACCGATACGGCGCTGTCGGTCATGAAAGCAAAACCATCCTTACGTTGAATTTCCCCGTAATTCCCTGTCAGGATGATATGCTGGATGGTATCGATCAGGAAGGCATCGTGATATGCTTTTCCAAATCCGTTCTTTCTTTCATAATACAAACTGTCGCCGGTCAGCATACTGGCTTCATGATAAATCCGTGCGCGGTCGTGAAAGTTGGCAAAATCTTTACGGGTATTATACCATCCTTTCTCACAATAAATCGAATCCAGTTTATCGTTGCTTATAATATGGGAAGGGCCATAGAAAAAGGCAACTTCGGTAACCGTGTTGTACATCAGGGTATCCGAAAACATTTTGTAATCCGGATTGGTCAGGATCACTTTATCCTTGAAAAAGAATTCTTTTTTATCGGTATAATAATACCCGTGATGACTGACCAGGTTATTTTTGTCATTGACGATTTTGCCCCAGTAATCATACCTGGCAATCTGCGTTTTACGGTCATAAACAAGGGTGTCGGTGGTCAGGATAGTCTGGTTATCGATGAGCCTGACATTGCTATTGGCATTTGCCACTTTTGTATTCCCGTTATAACGCAACGAATCGCTGTACAGGTTTAGGGTATCGCTTAGTTTTACCCGGACATTGCCATAGGTGATCACTCTGTTTTCGGCTTCAAACAGATAAGCGCTGTCGCAATATAAAAATGCCGAATCATGGCTGAAAATCACGTTCCCGATCAGGCGCTGGACATTCTGACGTATTTCTTTATTATACGTCCATGAATCAGCTTTTTCAAGAATGATCCTGGTCGGGGCAGGTTCCTGGGCCCAACCCTTAAAAAATGAAAACAGGAGGGAAATTAAAACGAACAGATGTTTATAATGCATGATTTTCAATCTTGTGACAAAGATACTAAACTCAGTGTTACCAAAATTAATGAACAATTCAACTCCGGGTATTTTCAAAATGCCTAATTTTGCAAACTCGTAAATCTTTTTCAACCGATCGTATGAAACAACCTTTTGATCCGCGGCGAAATCATGCCGAAACCCAGCAAAAAATTGGATATATTACTCGAAAGAATGCAACCCAGGCCGATTACGACCGAATCTGTTTTATGTCGGGACTGGAAGTCCATCAACAATTGAAAACCCGGAAAAAACTTTTCTGCCGTTGCCCCTCAGGCATCTATCAGAAACCGGATGATTTTGATGCGGAACTGATCCGCCACATGCGTCCTACGCTGAGTGAACTGGGTGAATATGATGGTACTGCATTGATGGAATTCCGCACCCGGAAGAATATCATCTACCGCATCAAGAACCAATCTGCCTGTACTTATGAAGTGGACGATACCCCTCCATTTCCTCTTAATATGGATGCCCTCGGGATTTCCATTGATATTGCCCTGTTGTCGAAAATGAAAGTTGTCGGGGAGGTCCACATCACTCGGAAACAATATCTGGATGGCTCTATCCCTACCGGATTTCAGCGTACGGCCATCATTGGGATTGAAGGGGAGATCGAACTGAAAAATAAAAAAGTCCGCCTCATCCAACTTAGCCTGGAAGAAGATGCTTGCAGGGAAGTGTCCGATATTGGCCACATAAGGGTTTTCCGTACTGACCGGCTGGGTATGCCCCTGATCGAAACGGTGACCTACCCTGATTTCAAAAACCCGGATGAAGTGAAAGAAGGCGCCGACTACATCCGTTTCCTTAACCGCAGCACAGGGAAGGTACTTACCGGGATAGGATCGACCCGGGCCGACGTCAATGTGAGCTGCAAGGGCGGTACAAGGGTTGAAATAAAAGGGGTATCCCATACCAGCTGGATGCCTGAACTTACCCACAACGAAGCCTTTCGCCAATGGGCTTTACTGGCGATCAAAGAGATCTTGAACGCGAAAGTCAAAGATAAAACCAGTTGGAAAATTTCATGGAAAGAGGTCAAACCAAAAGATTTTAAACTTGAGAACCTGGGCGTCCCGAAAAATTCAACGCTGAAAGTTTATATTGTCAATCTGCCACAGTTCCAGGGCATTCTCTCTCATTTTACCCAACCGGGGAAGATGTTTGCCGATGAATTTTCTGATCGGCTGAAAGTTATTGCATGCCTGGAAAAACCCAATATGGTACATTCAGAAATGTTTGACGATATCGTGGGCGAAAAGGCCTGGACGAAAGTTCGTTCTTTATTGGGAAGTAAGGATGGGGATGCACAGATCATTTTCTGGGGACCGGAAGACGATATTAAAACCGCCCTGGAAACGATCGAAGAAAGAGGTAAGATGGCTTTTACGGGAGTGCCTAACGAAACCCGTAAATCCTTTGAAGACGGTACCACCATTTTTGAACGTGTGCTTCCTGGCGCCGACCGGATGTATCCGGATACCGATTCAGCCCCGATCCCTTTGGATGATGCTGCTATTGATGAAGCGATCAAGCGCCTCCCGGAAGTGGTTTCAACCCGTATTCGCCAACTCATAGAATGGAAGGTCCCGGAAGATACCCATACTTATATCCTGAAAAACAACCTGGTCCCTATCCTTGAAAAGGCCCAGACTGAATTACAGGTGCCTGCCCGCTTTACGGCGACCTTGTTAGCGCATACATTAAAACACATCCAGGGACATAATCCTGCTTTGCCCGAATTTACTTATGAAAAAGTATATGATCTGTTGCAATATATTGTAAAACAACATCTTGATTTGGCTATCGCCAGGCAAATATTGCTCCATTTGTACCAGCATCCGAAAATGGATTTTGATTCCATTTTAACGACCCTGAACTTCAAACCAATCCCCGAATCTGAAATCCTGGGTAAAATCCCGTTCCTTGTAAGGAAGTATAAGGAAATAAGGACTTCAAAAGAGGAGAGCGCCGGCCATCGCTGGGTCATGGGTAATCTCAGGAAAATAGCTACAGGCAACATATCGCTTAGGGAACTAAGCCAAAGAATTGACAAGTGATATTTGATAATTAAGAACATACAACGAACCGACTAAAGAAATGAGTGAAGATATTTTTCAGGGCTATAAAGGCCATGCTCTCGAAGTACTACAAAAATACAATGCCCGCGTATGGGCAAAAGTGAGGGTTGATTCATCCAGGGGTGTATTTGAAGGTACCATTTTACCCCGCGCTGAAAACACCGACGATAAACACCTTGTGCTTAAAATCTTTACCGGCTATAACATAGGTGTTTCCATCGATGGCATCTCAAATATCACGGAACTTGGATATAAAAAAGCAGTTTATAAAATTCCGGAAAAAGAGTTTCCTTATTCAAAAGATAAACCCAATGTTAAATTATTGGGGACCGGGGGAACCATTGCTTCCCGTCTTGATTACCGTACCGGAGCCGTTATCCCTGCTTTTTCGCCGGGTGAACTCTATGGCGCTGTTCCGGAGTTAGCCGATATTTGTAACCTGACTACGGAAAAATTATTCGCGGTTTTCAGCGAGAACATGGGGCCCGAACAATATAAAAAGCTGGCGATTGCAATTGGAAATGAAATTGAGAAAGGGATTGACGGGATCATAATTGGTCACGGGACTGACACCCTTCACTATACTTCGGCTGCTTTGACATTCATGGTCCAAAATTCACCGGTCCCCATTGTTTTGGTAGGTTCCCAGCGTTCAAGTGACCGCCCGAGTTCCGATGCCGCGTTAAATCTCATGCATGCCGCCACTGCCGCCGCGCATGGCGATATTGCTGAAGTGATGGTCTGTATGTTTGGACCTACATCGGATGAATATGGGTTCTTACATGGAGGTACCCGCGTGAGAAAAATGCATTCGTCATACCGCTCTACTTTCCGCACCATTGGCGATACGCCCCTTGCCACTGTTACAAGGCAGGGCGTCACCCCCATCAAACATGATTATAACCGCCGTCGTAAGGACCGCAACGTAAAGATCTTTCCTTATTACGAGGAAAAAGTAACCATGGTCTATTATTACACCAATATGAAACCTGATGTTATTGATGCATTGGTTGATGCCGGGTACAAAGGGATCATCATTATTGGAACCGGATTGGGCCATGTCAACAAGCCCATCTATCCCGCCATCGAAAGGGCTATTGCAAAAGGGGTCGCAATCTATATGACTGTTCAGACGCTGTGGGGTTACGTTCATATGTTTGTATATGATACCGGACGCGACTTGATGGCCAAAGGGATTATCCCGGCTGAGAATATGCTTCCTGAGGTCGCTTTTATAAAACTTAGCTGGGCCCTCGGACAAACCAGTGACCTGGAAGAGGTAAAGCGGATCATGCTGACCCCCATCAACAATGAAATAACCCCGCGTGAGCCTTATAACGGGTACCTGATCTACCAGGGAGGAGTTCCTGAAGTAGAAGAATTCATACGGAAATTTCATAAATAACCTGCCGGGACCAGATCCGAATTTCAATGACGGATCGACTTCGAAAAACTTTCCAGGGTTGAGCTCAAAATTTGAATCTTCTCCCAAAAACCTTCCAGGTTTGGATTCAATAGATTTAATGGTTTTATCTAATTGTAATTATGTTCATTAGCTAAAACCTGGAAGGTTTGGTTTGCCAGGATCTGACTTTTCGGAGTGGACTCAAAATTTAGCCGTTAAAATATTGGGATAATTTGGTAAGCAGGTCTTTTTTCTGGATTGGTTTTGGTAAAAAATCGTTACAGCCTGCTTCCAGTGAGTTGCTTTTATCTTTTTCAAAAGCATAGGCGGTTAAAGCGATAATGGGCAGGTCAGGTCTGTGTTTCCTGATTTCCCGCGTTGCATCATAACCATTCATGACCGGCATCTGAATATCCATTAATACAAGGTCGATAGAAGGGTTATTAAGGCACAATTCCACCGCGACCTGACCGTTTTCGGCACGCAGGATGGTCACATGGGTCTGTTTTAACATGATGGTGATCAATTCGACATTCTCCGCGACATCTTCAGCAACGAGGATTGTTTTACCGGATAACGAAAGTGATTGTTGGATCCGGGGAACGGCTTTATCAACCAGCGCTGTATCTGAGCGGAGGATCCCCGGAAGCTCGAAATAAAATGTCGAGCCCGACCCTTTTTCAGAAGTTAACCACATTTTCCCACCCATCAGCTCAACCAATCCTTTGGAAATAGGCAACCCGAGACCTGTGCCCCTTGAGTTTTTAGAGAGTGTTTCTTCTTCCTGCCGGAAGCGCTCAAAAACAATTTCAATGTTTTCAGGGGATATTCCAAGTCCTGTATCCTGAACAAAGAAAGATACTTTTTCCTTATCCACGGAATATCCAAAAGTGATCTTGCCGGTAAAAGTGAATTTCAATGCATTGCTGAGGAGATTGTTGAGGATTTGCTCCAGTCTGACCTGATCGCAAAAAACATGGCAATTCGGACCGTCTATTCCTTTTTTCAGTTCAATTACAAGATGATTTTTTCTGTTTCTGTTTTTTTCATTGCTAAAGACAACCAACATCTTGTCAAGCAAATTGTTCAGGTTGAAATGGGTAGGCAAAAGCATCATTTGGTTGCTTTCGATCTTGGCAATATCCAGAATATCATTGATGATGGTCAACAGTTGGTTGCCACTGCTGCTGACCATCGACATATACTGATGTCGCTCTTCTTCTGTATAATCTTCCTGTTCAAGCAGTTGAATAAATCCCAGAATACAATTCATCGGGGTGCGGATTTCGTGCGACATGTTCGAAAGAAATGCCGTTTTAAGCCGATCGGATTCTTCGGCTTTGTTTTTCAGGGAAGAAAGGATTTTTTCCGTTTCTGCCCTGTATTCGACTTCCTCATTCAGCGCATCTTTAATGATAATGGAATCTTCTATTAACCTGGCTATCTCCCCAAATTCATTTTTCCATGTTTTTAAGGGCTGCAGATAATGGTGATCTCCTGTATTCAGGGCATTAACAATGGATTTGAGCGGTATGCTTAGCCACCTGCGGGAAAGAAATCCAATGATCAGGACGAATAATATACTGGTGAAAATGTAGATATATGTAACAGATAAAGAATCCCGTTTCCATTCCCCGAAATAGGTCAATGGAAAAGTAAAAACAAGATCGGCAATTTTCACGTTATCCGCGTCATATAAATCGTGGGTAACAGCAAAGAAATCCTCCGGGGACGACGCTTCCTGAATATTTCCATTCCTTCCAACCTTGATCATTGATCCGGTTATCTTTTCCAGATGTTTAAGCACTGAACTGTCCCAATTTCGCGCAAAGAATAAATATCCTTTAGCCGGGACATCGTGCTTGGTATGAACGGTCGGGACAACGGTGGCCCCTGAAAGCTCAACCAAACCCTTACTGGTGTTGAGAAAAAAGTGAATGATCGGGGTCTTTATATTAAGGCGTTGTTTTATCTGAACATCCGATAATATGGTATCAAGATCCACTGAACCGGGACGATGATAATAGAATATCCTGTTCCCATTCCTGTTAAAAACCCAAATATGGTCAAAAGAAAATGTTGATGGCAAAGTGGTCAGGCATTCCTTTTCAAAACCCCTGGAAGGATTTTCAATATAGTTAACCGTCCCATCCCATTCTGAATTATCGCGAAGGGGCCGCAGGAAAACTTCCTTATCCATGTTTAAAATGTTATCGACCATCCTTTCATTATTAGTATGCGTCGATTTTAAAAACAAATTAAACCGATGAATTGAGTTGGTTTTCCAAACCAAAAGCAAAATTGTGATGGCGCCAATTATAATTATCAGGAGAGTATAAAGCCGATAAATTGTCTTCATAAAGTATTCAGAATGGATTCATTTACAAAGAAATTATAGCAGGTTGCGAAGATAGGCAATTTTATAATAACGGATTATTCAGGCATTTTAAAATCGTTTTTGTTAATCTCAACGATAATCTTTTTTATATTTGAAAAATGAGCCGAGTCCAAAAAGCGGTTTTCGGCGACGGCCCCAAAATAAAGCTTTAATTCAGCGCCATGAAGAAATACTTACACTTGACCATCTTTGCCTTATTAACAAGCGCTTTTTCCTTCGCTCAGGACATTGAGTGTTTTGTTCTGGCCCCTCCCGAAATAATCCTGGAAAATGTTACCAAAATCTCCATTCTTGACTTTTCCGGTGAAAAAGGGAAAGCCTTATCCGAACAAATGGTATCAGAGTTATTTAAGGAATCCCGTGGCATTAAGGATTTGGGTGGGGGATTATTCCAATCAACAAGAGAAGGAAAAACATACCAGAGAGGCGGACGGACCAATATTTTTACGGTTGTGGAACGAACCCAGCTTGAAAAAGTCCTCCAGGAACAAAATCTGAGCAATACCGGGATTGTTGATGATGCCCAGGCGGCTACCATTGGAAAAGTGCTTGGCATTGATGCCATCATCATGGGATCGGTTACCTATACATCCAAGGATGAACCTTCACAAAGCCAGTTGGTTGACCTCACGGGCAAGAGCTATACGCAATATTGTCTGAAAAGAACGGTGACCGCGGACGCCCGTATGAAAATTATCGATGTCAATACAGGAAAGATCATTGGGACCAAAGATAAACGATCGACTTATACGGAGACAAAATGCGATGAGAAGCGCAGCGGTCTGACCTCTGTCAGCGCCATGGCCGATCTTTGTGTAAAAGACCTGGCGTTCGAGTTGGTCAATTATTTTAACCCACACTTTATTTATACAAAATATCAATTTGAGAAAATCAAAAACAAGGATTTTAAAGACAAAGCAAAAGAGGCTAAAGAATATATAGCAAACGGGAAACTGGCCAATGCTTTTCCGATCTTCAAAGCCATTTATGATGCAGATCCATATAACGCTTCAGCTGCAAAAAATCTGGGGTGCCTTTATGATATAGTGGGCAACTATGATAAAGCCAAGGAATACTATTCCATTGCGGCAGAGATCGACCCGAATACCTATGAGGCAGATGTACAAAGAGTTGAGAAAGAAATTGCCTATAACCAGGTTTTAACTTCCATCGGGGTGATCATCGAAAAACAGGATTATGCCGAAAGGTCCGATGTACTGGCCGACAAAGTCAAAACAAGAGGCAGCAAAAATGACCGGTATGAAGTAAAAAAAGAAGCCGATACCGGATCGGAAACCGTTGTTAAGGTTCCCGGTGACACTGAGTTTATGGTGATTGAAAAGAAAGGCAATTGGATCCTGATCAAACTCCTGGGAGGAAAACAAGGCTATATCAGCAAGGATTTTATCAAATAAACGGATAGAGAATAAATTGAAAAATAGTCAATAGTCAATAGTCAATCATCGATGGTCAATCTAAAGTACTATACATTCCTTCTCATTTTCCTTTGCCACAGTGCGTTGGGGCAGGTGAATGTACTGATCCGGTCGAAGGAAAATGTGTTTTCGGGTCCCGGAACCATCAATGTGGTTATCAACAGATTGAAGAATGCCCTCATGAATAATGGTTACCGGTGCGTTTCGCTTCAGGATTCCGTCCAGCCTGATTATCAGGTCAGTATCCAGGCTAATTCAAGGCAGGGCAATACGGTAAGAAATTTTTACTTTGCTTACGTCGATGCGGCCCTTTCCATCACCGGCAAGGAAGGTTTGGACTATAATCGTGAATTTATCAATATAAAAGGAGGGAGCACCGATTATGCCGGGGCCAATTTTAAGGCCTATGGCGCGCTGGCAACCATGATCACCGATTCGGTTTTAAAGTTTCTGGATAAAAAACCGGAAATCAAGGAAAGGATGAAAGTGGTCGCAGAAAAACCCGTGAAGATCTCATCCGATGTCGATGTCAACATACCGGTTACCCAAACAGTAAATCAGGAAACTTATTTGCTTGCATTCGGGAATGAGGATTACAGCAGCTTCCAGACAGGATTGGACAACGAGGCAAATGTGGAAGCGGCCGCCAATGATGCCATCGTGTTCAGCCAATACTGTATAAAAACCTTGGGGATACCTGAAAAGAATGTAATACTCCGGACCAACGCCACCCTGGGACAAATGCGGCAGGCCATCATGAAACTGATCACGCTTGCGCAATTGAAGGAAGGGCGGGCCAGCATCATTTTTTATTATTCAGGACATGGATTGCCGGATGAAGGGACCAGGGAACCTTATCTGATCCCGGTTGACATCAGTGGGACCGACGTAAAATCCGCCATCAGTTTGAATGGTTTATATCGGGACCTGACAAAATATCCCTGCAAACGGGTGACGGTGATACTTGATGCCTGTTTTAGTGGCGGAGCCAGAAATCAGGGCCTTATCGCGCTTAAAGGCGTTAAAATAAAGCCCCAGGAGGCCACCCTGGCAGGTAATCTGGTAGTCATGAGCTCCAGCTCTGCCGAAGAAAGTTCAACAATATATAAAGACAAAAACCACGGGATGTTCACTTATTTCCTGTTGAAAAAAATGCAGGAAACCAAGGGTAATGTTTCGTATAAAAACATGTTCGATGATGTATATGCTAAAGTACGTCTCGAAAGCGTGACCATCAACAATAAGAATCAGACCCCGCAAATTTCCGGCAGCCCCGATGTTCAGCTGACATGGGAAACCTGGCGGTTCAATGAATAAAAGGCCTTCATTTATTTTGTGATCGTGATATCCACAACTTTAACCCGGATATCCCTGTTGTGGATCCTGTTCTTTATCAACCATTTTTGGAAATCTTCCGAGGCTAAGGATTGTGGCAGTTTCCATCCGGATTGTTGTTCGGCCACTGTTAATTTTTCAGAACCGGAATTATCATTCATTCCCGGTTTGGGTATCGGGGTCTTTGAAAAAATCACGAAAAGACGGTTCTGATCCTGAACATTTTCGGCAGTCATTAGATATTCATCCGTTTTAAAGGTCCCGGGAAAAGATGATTTATCACTTTCTTTCGAGAACAATATATATTTCTGATCTGCATTCACCGGGGCCCCATCTTCAAATTGGCTTCCCATGGAGGCATAAGGGAACAATAACTGGCATTGTTTCCCATCGTCCAGGAAAACGGTCAGAAATCCACTGCCGGGACTGGTGAAATACAGATAAAGCGGATCGTTATTTTTAAAATCGGTGGTTTTACATTTGGGATTGGTACAGGCCATTGGGTAGGATTCAAAATCATAGGTCGATTCACTGATTTCACGGGCCTTGATGGTAACAGTACAGGCAAGGTCCCGGATCTCGGCCTTTCTCCCATCCATTTCCTTTACTCCCCTGATCTCCCTGAATTCCTTTTTGACCACTTCAATTACTTCACCCTTCACCATGGTATTCGCAACCATATTGAAGGCGGTGGTGGTTTCCACCTGTTTCCCGGTCGTTATATTTTTCAGGTAAGTTGAATTGCCCTGGATGACTGCCCTTCCGAAAGCTTGTTCCAGGGCATTGATAACAGCCGTTTCTTCAGCTTCTTTTTCAACCTGAAGACGGGATTTGGAATCGGGAAACTCCACCTGGGCAGCGCCTTCAACACGTACGATTTCGGTATTCTGACCGACAAGAAAAAGAGGCAGACATACAGAAAAGAGAAGCAAAGGAAATTTCATAATTATTTTTTTAACTATTATTCCGACAAAGATATATTAATACGCGTAAACCGGAAAATTTCATGCCTTGTTGGTCAATCTGTCTGATTTCTCTATCTTTGCATCCAGATCCTGCCTATGTTGCGATCCTTTGATAAGTAATTCCATAAACCCATTTGCTATGAAAAAAGTGATTTTGTTCATGACCCTTTTCGCGTCAATTTTATTTGTGAACCCTGGCATTCAGGCTCAGAAAGTTTACCGGTACGATTCTGTCGCCGGTGATCCCCTTAAAGTCCGGATCTATACCCTGGATAATGGATTGAAGGTTTACCTGACCATTTATAAGGATGCTCCCAGAATCCAGACTGCCATTGCTGTCCGTACAGGTAGTAAGAACGATCCTTCGGACAATACCGGGCTTTCGCATTACCTCGAACACATGATGTTCAAAGGGACCGATGAATTCGGCACCCGGGATTTTTCGAAAGAAAAACCGTTGCTCGATCAGATCCAGAACACTTTTGAAGTATATAAAAAGACAACGGATACCTTGCAGCGGAAGATGATATATCATACCATCGACAGTCTTTCGGGGGTTGCGGCAACTTTTGCCATTGCCAATGAATATGATAAATTGTTGTCGGTGATCGGCGCCAAAGGGACGAATGCTTTCACTTCTTTTGAAGAAACAGTATATATCAACGATATTCCATCAAATAAAATAGGCCAATGGCTTCAGATCGAAAAGGAGCGTTTTCAGGATCCCGTGTTCCGTTTGTTCCACACCGAATTGGAGACAGTTTATGAAGAGAAAAATATGAGCCTCGACAATGATGATGATAAAGTATTTGAAGACCTTTTTGCCGGACTTTTCCAGAAAAATACCTATGGTACCCAAACCACGATCGGGACTGTTGAGCACCTGAAAAATCCTTCGCTCCTTTCACTCAGGAATTATTATAACTCCCGGTATGTCCCCAACAATATGGCCATTATTTTATCGGGCGATTTTAACCCTGACGAAGTGATCGGTCAGATCGATGCCACTTTCGGGCAATTGCCTTCCAAACCGGTTACCCCTTATGTCCCGGCAGTGGAATCCCCAATCAACCAGCCCATTGTAAAGGAAGTTGTCGGGCCTGATGCGGAATCAGTGACCATCGGTTACCGTCTTGGAGGGGCTGGGACAAAAGATGCTGATTTCGTGACGGTGTTTAACATGATCCTGAGCAACAGTACCGCCGGATTGATGGACCTGAACCTGAACCAGGCACAGAAAGTTCTGGAAGCAAGCGCTTTCTCTTATGTATTAAAAGATTATTCCGTCAATATTTTTTCCGGAAAAGCCAAAGAAGGCCAATCACTTGAAGAGGTAAAGGATCTGGTAATGGCACAGATAGAGCTGGTCAAGAAAGGGGAATTCCCCGATTGGCTGATCCCGGCTATCATCAATGACATGAAACTGAGCGACATTAAAAAATCCGAATCCAATATGGGCCGTACCATGGAACTCATGGACGAGTTTATCAAGGAAATTCCGCATAAAGATATGGTGTCCAATGTTGATCGGCTTTCGAAAATTACAAAAAAGGAAATTGTGGAATTTGCCAATAAAAACTATGGAAATAATTATGTGATCGTTTACAAACGGACCGGGCAACCCACGGAGACGAAAAAAGTGATGAAGCCAACGATCACACCGGTTACCATGAACCGTAATGACGAATCAGCCTTCCTGAAAACGATTGTAGCGGAACCAACCAAACCCATCGAACCTGTCTTTATTGATTATGACAAAGACATTCAGAAACTGGCTTTAAATAATAAGATTCCTCTGTTATACAAAGCCAACAAGGAAAATCAGACATTTTCCCTTTATTATTTCTTTGAAATGGGGACCAATGCTAACCGTGAACTGGGTATTGCGCTCGATTACCTGAAATACCTGGGTACTTCAAAACTGACATCCAAAGAGATCCAGGAGGAATTTTACAAACTGGGATGCTCATTTAATGTAAACAGTTCCGATGTTGAAGTTTGGGTTTCGCTGGATGGCCTGAGTGAAAACATGGCCAAATCAGTTGCCCTTTTTGAATCCTTACTTTCTGATGTACAACCCAATAAACCTGCTCTCGATAATCTGGTAGCCGATATCAAAAAACGTCGCGATGATGATAAATTATCCAAGCAGGCCATCCTCTGGCAGGCTTTATACAACTATGGTGTATATGGGGAAAAATCACCCTTCACCAATATTCTTTCTGATGTGGAGCTGGATGCCCTGAAAGCCGAAGATCTTGTCGGCCTGATAAAAGGATTATGCTCCTTCCAGCATAAAATTCTCTATTACGGGCCTCAGACGGCTCCGGCGCTGATCAGTTTGTTGAACAAGGAACATAAGGTCCCCGGAGTCATGAAACCCGTTCCGGTAGCTCAACGGTTTGAACAAAAGTCAACCAATGTCACCAAGGTTTACCCAGTCGATTACAATATGAAACAGGTTGAGATCATCATGCTTTCCAAGTCGGATCCATATACCAAAGACTTGATCCCGGTGGTCCGTTTATTTAATGAATATTTTGGGGGTAGTATGAATTCTATCGTTTTCCAGGAGATCCGCGAATCTAAAGGGTTAGCTTACAGCGCTTATGCAGGATACCGCGTTCCTGCCCAACCCTATCAGAACTTTTACCTGTTTTCGTACATCGGGACACAAATCGATAAATTACCCGAAGCCATGAAAGCCATGATGGGCATTTTCAACAATATGCCTGAAAGCGAAAAAGCCCTGAATTCTTCAAAAGAGGCTATCATTAATAAGATCCGGACTGAGCGGATAACCAAGGCCCAGGTGCTTTTTAATTATTTGAATGCTCAGAAATTTGGGTTGACTTATGATATCCGGAAAGATGTTTTTGAGAAAGTTCCTGCCATGACCTTTGCTGACCTGAAGACATTCCAGGAAAAATATATCAAAGACAAGAATTTCAACATCATGGTACTAGGCAAGAAATCAGAGCTGGATGTACAAACGCTCGGAACTTATGGGCAGGTGCAACCTCTGGACCTGAAGGACGTATTTGGATATTAATCTTCCGAAAATTTCCTGAGCATCTCCCTGTATTGTGAAAAAACCTTGGCACGGGATATAAATCCCAGGTATTTGCCATTTTTAAGTACGGGAAGGTTATACCGGTCACTTTGTTCAAATAGCTGAACAACCGTTTCCACCGAATCATCCGGATCGATGCTGCAATCGGGAACTGACATCACGTCTTTAACATAGGTGACATCATACAGGGATTGGTCAAACATGATCTGGCGGATGGCATCAAGCATCACGATCCCATCGAAATTTCCGTCGGCATCAACGACCGGAAAAACATTTCTGGAAGCCCTGGCAACAACTTTCACCAGCTCGCCCAGGGTGGCGTCGGGGTGAATGGCCGTAAAATTGGTTTCTATCAGCTGCCGGGAACTCATGAAAAACAGCACGGCCTTGTCTTTGTCATGGGTGATCAGCTCTTTACGCGCAGCAAGCTGACGGGCATAGATGGAATGGCTTTCAAAAATATGCGAGGTAAGGTAGGACATAGCCGATACAATGATCAGAGGGGTGAGGAGCTGATATCCACCTGTGATCTCAGCGATGAGGAATATGGCGGTAAGCGGGGCGTGCATCACACCAGCCATTACGCCTGCCATTCCGACCAATGAAAAGTTACTGAGTGAAATGTTGAATCCAAAAATCGTATTGAGAAAACTGGCGAAGAAAAATCCACAGATAGCCCCCACGAAAATGGATGGCGCAAAAGTCCCGCCAATGCCTCCGCTTCCCTGTGTTACGGCCATGGCAACTACCTTCGTCAGGATCAATCCAAAAATTACAAGGAGGAACAACCAGTGGTTATCTTTTAAAGGGCCAAACAGGGACGGGTTGCCTATGATCTCCCCGTGCCCGTTGATCACAGATTTCAATACGGTATAACCTTCACCGAACAACGACGGATAGGCAAAAATCAAAACCGCTAACAAGATACCTGAAATAAAAACCCGGGTGGGAACCGATAGTTTTTTTAACCAGTTTTCAATGACGATACTGCCCCGGATGAAATAAACAGAAACCAGCCCTGTAAAGATCCCCAGCAGAAGGAAAAAGGGAATATGTTGTAAAATAAACGGGCTGTTCAGGGTAAACGAAAACAGGACTTCATTCCCCATCAGCAGGAAAGAGACCAGCGAAGCCGAAACGGTAGCGATAAGCAAGGGAATGATAGTCGTTGTGGTAAGGTCAAGCATCAGAATCTCCAGGACAAAAATGGCTCCGGCAATGGGAGCTTCAAAAATCCCGGAGATAGCGCCGGCAGCCCCGCATCCGATCATTAATGTCCGGGTCTTATAATCAAGTCTGAAGATCCTTGCCAGGTTGGAGCCGATGGCCGAACCGGAAAGGACAATGGGCGCCTCGGGCCCCACCGATCCCCCAAAGCCAAGGGTCAACGTGCAGGCTACCAAGGAGGAAAAAGCATTATGCGCTTTGATGTAACTGTTGCTTTTCGATATGGCATATAATACTTTACTTACGCCATGGCTGATATTGTCTTTGACAATGAATTTTATGAAAAGTAAGGTCAGGATAATCCCAATAACAGGAAAAGCCAGGTAGAGATAATAAATGCCATGATAGCTAAATCCATTGGTCAGGAAGTAATTGGTATAATAGAGCGTGTTTTTCAATGCCACCGCGGCCAGTCCGCTTCCGATCCCGACCAAAACGCTCAGTATCAATACAAATTGACGTCGTTTGATATGGCGTAGCCGCCACACATATAATTTTCCGGTAATGGATTTTGGGGCCATTTATGGTACAAACCTACAGAATTATTGTGATAACAGGTATTATTAAGGAACAGATATTGAATACAGGAATTCAAATCCCCAATCTCCGTTGCCGGGGAAATACAGGCTCCGTACACCCATCTCAACAGGGCCTGCGAAACGAAGCAGGTGAAAATCAGCTGTTAATTCCCCTCCCATAGATTGATAAGTGTTGATGGTTTTTGGATTCAGGCCATTGGCCCAGTCGTAAAAAAGATTTAATTTCAGCCGTTTCAGGTAAATTACTGAACCAGCGCTGAAATCAGGATACCAAAAAGGGAGCATATAGTTGATCTGAACACTGACCAGATCCTGATCATAATTATCCGAATATCCCCTGGGATATGCTATGATATTCGCAAAAGAATATGACAATTTCTCGTTTTCGTTCCGGTTTTGATACGCCCCATATATCCATAATCCCTGATGCCGTAAGATACCCGGAAAATAGAGATTGGCTTCGGCTGCAAAGATCGAACCCATATCATTACCACCAAAAGGGGTGTTTCTGAAATTGATTTCAATGGCTTGCCCAAAGGGCGAATAAATATCTTTCTGGCTGGAACGCAGATACTGAGCGGCCGTTAAACGGTAGTCCATCGAAAGGATATTCCCATTTGTGAACGTTTCAGGGGTGGTTGCAAGATGTCGGATACCGATCAGCGATGCCCCGATCATGGGTTGCAGGGAACGGTTGTACTTTCCATGGGTAAAGTTCCAGGGGATCCCGATATTTACTTTGAAGTTTGTTTCCTGCCAGGTAAAACGATGTTTTTCCATGTTTACTTTATACCTGGTATAACCGGCGCGGTTTCCGATATCGAAACGAAAAGTTAATACCGGGTACCATCCTTTATAACTGATATCGGCATAAAATTTTCCCGTCCTTTCGTTGAGATCATATTCCCACCCGGCCCCGGCAAATAAAGTACTCAATGTGTTTTGCGACAGTGCCATGACTCCCGGATGAAAGGTCAGGTTATTGACATTGAATGAAACCGGGGCCCAACTGTGAGGGTTAAAAAGATGGGCGATTTTACTGTATTTTTTGGTCGGATAAATTTTACCAGCTATGGAATCGCGCGTGAGTGAATAATCATCTGACTTGTTCATCTTATATATGTTCCGGATCAAAATACTGTCCTGGATATTGGCCTTCTCCTGGACTGCCAGCGGTTTATATAACTGTATGGAATGGTCCTTCACCTGCTGCAGCGGGATCCACGTGGCAGTATCGATCGGTATTTCGACCACCATCATCCCGTCTGATGTATAATCCGAATAGATCATGTGCTTTCTATCCGAAGTGAAATCCGGGTCCATCGCGGCAAACCGGGCGGAGGTAATCCGGTAAATGGCATGGGAAATGGTATCCAGCGCGTAAAGGTCTTCAATTCCCGAATAATCAACACTATATATAAGATACTGGTTGAAAAAATATCCAGGGCCATTCAATTCATTATAAACCGGATGGATGAGATGGGTGATCGTTCCGGTAGCCGTGTCGAGGACTGCAACGGTTTCACCTTTTTCCGTGAGCAAGGTAAAAACGATCCTTTTGGAGTCAGGATACCAGTTGGGTGTTATAGCAGCTCCATATCCCGGTATCGGATACTGCCTGAGAAGCTTTCCGGACGGAACCTCCAGAATGTCGATGAAGTTTTGGTTGGCAGGAGAAACATTGACCACTGCAATCCTGTCGCCTGCAACATTGAGGACCGGTGAAAAATACCTGGTTTTTCGGGTTAACTGGTGGATTTTTCCTGTCTTGAAATTGTAGGTTCTTATTTCTCCATATGTACGGTTTGCCCAACGATGGTCCCTTTCTTCTTCTGACCAGGCTAAATAATCTCCCCCGATAGAAGTAGTTCCGCTGTTATGCTTTCCGGGAGTCAGTAAGATTTTCTCATTCCCGGTTTTACGGTCAACAAGCATGTATCGCGTTACATCATCCATGCTGAATTTTTCGACCAGGATGGTGGAATCGTTGAATACCAATGGGTGATTATAAAGAACGTAATTCTTCGGATCCCGTTTTGTAATCAGACGGATATCAGGATGATGAACGGCATTAAGTTGTTGTCGCCAGCCGCTGTCAAGGTCAGCCAGCGATTGTTTATAGAGTTGTGTTTTCCATAATCCCGTTATCTTATGAATGCCACTGTTGAATGGGACTGCCATAAAAGGATATTTGGCTACGCGGTCGATCGCCTCTTCCCATACCCTGATGCTATACTTTTCCCTTGCTTTTCCGACAATGAAATATCCTAGTGAGTAAGAATCCGGAACGAAGGTTTTATAGGAGCCCAGGGTTGCTTTATCATAGGAATAAGGTCCTTTTTCGACGATCTGGGCCCTGAGTGTGCTTTCAAAAAGGGCGGAACGCCCCCGGCCGGTTTTGCTTAACGCCGTTTCAGTCACAGTGGCGTCTCCCTCAAGAAACCATGAAGGGACATACAAACCCAGGATCCCGCCTATGATCTGTTCCCCGAAAACATAATAAAGCGCTTTTGAAAATCCCTGGTTGATCTTACTGATCTGGATGGCATGCCGGTACTCATGAATGGTTAATTGCTCAAGCCATTCTTCAGGATAGGTGGATTGTGGATCGCATGGATAGAATTCAACCCGTTTAGGGGCCCAGACAGTGACGCCGTTCGAGGCCGTCGATTGCGTATGCAGGATGAAAGGGATCCGCGGAACTTTTGCCGGAAGGCTATATGTTTCATTGCGGCAAACAACATCCAGGATATTAGCAAGATATTGGGCTTTTATTTCATAATTATCAGGATAAACCAGCCTGTAGCGATCCGTTTTTATCTGACGCCAATGAACAGAAGCCGGATCTTCTCCGGTCGTATAATATTGTGAAAATGCAGGATGACTGAAAAGTGTTATCAGGCAAATTCCGAGAAAGAATTTTTTCATTACCGGGTTATGATAATTTTTTTCACAAACCGGATTTCGGCATTTTTAATACTCAGGGTATATATTCCAACCGGTAACATTTCAAGATTGATTTGACTTTCAATCCATCCATTCGAGGGTATGATTTTCCTTTCATACACTTTCAATCCAAGCTGATCATAAACTGAGAGGATACAAGGAGATAACACGGTCCGGTTGGCTGAAACAGTGAAACGGCCCTGATTTGGAACGGGATATATTTGTACTGTTCCACTTTCCTTTTCGTTGATTCCGGTAATGGTAACATATATGTTGTTGGAAGTATCACTTTGAACCCCGTACCGGTTTACAACATCCCAGTACCATCCCGATTGAATGGGGTGGTAAACCTGATTTGTCGCTTCTGGTATCAGATTTCCGTTATAGAACCATTGATTTCCTATCGATGAATTACTGATCAGGGAATCACCAGCCAGGTATATTACAGGCGCTGTAGGTGGGTCCGTAACAGTAACCGGGAACAAAGGGGACATATCTCCAGGGCCACAATCATTGGCGCCAGCGACAGTAATATATCCTGAAAATGCCGCGATTGAAAAATCAACCAGAATGGCGTTGGTATTCATCCCTGAAGCAATGGTAGCGCCGGTTGGCAATGTCCATAGATAACCTGTGGCATTCGTTATTTCCGGGACAAAATAGCTGATGTTCAAAGCTCCTCTGGCAACCGTGTCTAATCCGGTCACGGGATCTGCATGGCCGGGGATGGGAATAAGGGTGACAAAAAGAGGAGCCGAGGGTGGGCCTGCGCCACAACCATTATATCCGGAAACCGTTATATTCCCTGATGTGGCAGTAGGGGAAAAATCAACCATGATAAATCTTGTCCCGGCTCCGGAGGCGATTATTGCACCTGGAGGGAGATTCCAGATATAGCTCAGCGCATTGGGAACAGAATCAATAGAATAGGGGACGTTCAATGAACCGCTACACACATTCGGGGATCCAGAAATGGGGCCAGGTGTTCCTGGTAATGAACTTACAAAAACATGTAATATACCGGGATTCTGTGCGTTACACCCGGAAGGGGTGGCGTAGTTTACTTTAACCCATTGCGGTCCCGGGCCAATCCAGTTTACCGACACTATGTTGGTCTCTTCCCCAGAGATGAAAATGCCTCCCGGGGAAAGAGTCCAGGTGTAATTCAACATTCCGGCTTCCGTTGAATAGGAATAGGATCCGGAATTAACACAGGGGCCCGTATTTCCTGTAATAGACGGGAGGGGAAGATCATTTACAATGACTGATTTTGTCGCGGGCGATTCGCTGGGACAACCTTCCATACTGGTGTAACCCACACTGATTGATTGGTCCCCTGTTTCGTTCCAGGTAACAGTTACTGACGAAGTCCCCGGACCACTGGTAATAGTACCCCCTGGCGAGATGTCCCACACATAATCCATCATACCTGGTTCTGTTAAATACAAATAACCAGGAGTTCCTATACAAGCAAAATCAGGGCCGGTAATTACCGGCGCCGGTCTTGAGAGGACAAGGATCCCCAAACCGGATGGAATGGTGGCAGGGCATCCATAAGTATCGGTATAATTGACATTCACGGAATCAGTTCCTGGTAAATTCCATCTGACTTCAATGACCGGAGTTCCGGCCCCACTCAGGATTTCCCCTCCTTCAGAAACGGACCATTCATAATTGGTCATCCCGGTTTCTGTCATGTAAAAGTGACCTGAAGTGCCTGAGCATACGCTATCATCCCCGGTAATTGAAGGGATTGGTAAAGTGTTGACCGTAACAGAGAAGGTCCCTGGTGAAACGGTTTGACAACCAGTGAAATTAGTATAGTTTACCTGGACCGATTGTGTCCCGGGTAAAATCCATTGAACAGTTATAGTCGGACTGGTAATTGTACCACCGCTGGTGACCACTCCGCCTCCTGAAACAGTCCATATATAATTTGACATCCCGGTTTCGGTGGCGTAGATATTTTCAGCGGTATTTTGGCATACTGTGTCAGGTCCTGTCAGGGCAGGGACTGGAAGCAATTCAACAAAGACAGCATAGGTCGTTGCTGTTAATGCAGCACAGCCCTGAATGTTATTATAGTTAACACTGATGGTCTGGGCGCCCGGACCATTCCAGGTAACCACCGCGATGTTGCTGGTCGAAGTTCCCCCCGCTGTAATGATCCCTCCGGGAGAAACAACCCACGCGTAATTTGTCATTCCGCTTTGGGTCATATAAACATTGTTTGCAGAACCGGGGCAAGCGGTGGCGGGTCCGGAAATCGTAGGAGTGGGCCTCTCTCCAACCGTTATATTATAAATGGTAGGGGATATGGCAGTGCAGCCCGAAGGAGTTGTATAATTAACGCTGACAGTGTTGGGCCCGACACTGTTCCAGTTAACGGTCACTGAACTGCTTGATGGGGTCCCACCGGAAGTAACCGTACCCCCTGGGGATACCTGCCAGCTATAGTTTAACATCCCCTGTTGGGTCGCATAAACATTACCTGAAGAACCAATACAGGAGGCTTGCGGACCGGTGATGACAGGAACAGGAAGGGAATTGACCATGACAGGAAAATTGGTTGGCGTAAGCGGGCTGCATCCGTTTATATCCATATAGGTTACACTGACCATTTGTGATCCTGTCGTATTCCATGTAACAGTGACGGTATTATCTTCCGGGCTTCCACCTGAAGTAATGATTCCGCCGTCAGAAACCATCCATAAATAATCAGTCATCCCGGCTTCGGTAGAATAAACATTCCCTTGCGAATTGATACAAACATCCGAGGGACCTGTTATTACAGGATTTGTCATGGGATTGACTGTTACGACATGGGCGCCTGCAACCCTCGATGGGCAGCCATTGACATCGTTATAGTTGACGCTGACGGTGTCAGTCCCGCTGGTCTGCCAGACAACTGTGATGGCATCGGTACCTGATCCTGATGTGATGGTCCCTGATGGACTTACTATCCATTGGTAATTGGACATGGCAGATTGTGTGGAAAAAACATATTCAAGGAGACCGGAACAAACAACATCGGGCCCGGTGATGATGGGTGTGGGCCGTACACTGACGGTAATTTCTTTTGAAGAGGAAACGCCACTTCCACAGGCATTGATGCCTGTGACTGTAATATTGCCCGGGCTTGCATTGTTGCTTGCATTGACGGTGATAAAAAAGGAATTGTTCCCACTAACGATGGTAAACCCCGCGGGAAGGTTCCAGATATAACCGGTTGCTGCCGGTATGGGTGGAATAGAAAAGAAGAGTCCGGTGGATGGCAGACAAACATGGGATGGACCATCGATTGTTCCGGCCGCACCGGGAAGAAGACACCCTGTAAGGACAATTTTACTGTAAGGTTCAGGAACGGCGCTCAGGTTGTTTTTCGGCGTAGAACCAAATACCGGGGAATTCGCGACCTGCTGAGTCAGTAGTTGAGCTGCAGTAGGAGGGTTCGACATAACAGCTGCATTAATGCCACAAGTATAAGTTGGCGTAATATAAACAGCGCTCATGGCGCCATAGATAAATTCTATTTTGCTGGTTGCTTCATAAAGCTTTACCTGAAAATTTACATGGTCTGAATTGGATTGGTCCATGGAAAAATGAACCCATTCGACCGTGAAAACCCGGTTGCCTGCCGACCCTGATGTTAAATATTTAATGCTGTTGCTCAGCGTGTATCCCCAGGTTACCATAAGATCATCATAAAATGGGGCAATGGCCATAAGGGTACCATTAGGAGCAGGAAGCGAAAAAGAGGTGTTGTCAAATCCATAAGGTTTATCCTGATCCCCTGCAGCGGTATTGGTTGAGAAATCCATGAAACCATTGGTCGAAACATTGACTTCGGTAAAAGTATTTCCCAGATAATTAAAGGAAAATCCCAGGGGAATTGGATAGCTCCTGCTGTTATTGGGGTTATCTGGGGCCCGCCAGGAAGTTGCCCAGCTCCCGGAGTCACCGAGCGGTGTATAAACGATGCCCGATTCACGGGTTGCAGAGTATATTGAAACACCTTGTTCTGCTGATAATAACGGGATCGCCAGAATAATTATGAGACAGAGAATTAAATTTTTCATAATGAAAAATTAATTGAGTAATGTACAAATTTACATTGAAACCCAATTTTATTTCTTTGTCCCGAAAAATGTTTTTCCTCAAGTTGTCAACAATCCTGCGGATCTTGCAGGATGGACCGAAAAGTAATAAAAGCTTTTAGCGGACCTTTAAAACCTTCCTGATAAAACTTGAACTATTGCTGGTACAGACGACAGAGTATAACCCATCAGGTAACATCCGGAGGTCGATCTCTTTTTCAAATAATCCATGAACAGGTTTAATATCTTTTTGTTCGAATACCTTGTTCCCGACCGGACTATAAACAATCAGGGAATACTGTTTTTCTTCTGTATTCCTGAGTTCGACCCGGAATAATCCATTATTGGGGATAGGATATATTTTGAATGCAGCCTGGTTTTTTACCTCCTGTGAACCAGTCACTAATACCCAAACCGAATTGGAAGCTGGCGAAGTACAACCTTCCAGCGTAACGGTACACCAGTAATAACCGGTATTGTTTGTAACGGTGTATGTTTGTCCGGTAGCTCCCGGTATCATCCCCGTCCCTTCGTAATACCATTGATTGCCATACTCAGAACTACTGCTCAGTACCAGGCCGTCAGAGGTGGCCACCGGAGTATCCGGGATGGGATTGACGGTAATTTCCGCGCTTCCGGTACCTTCGTTGGCGCAGGAATTTCCGTCCGAAACATTAGAGATCAGATAGGTTTGTGTCTGTAATGGGGCAATATCAAAAACGAACGGCGTGGAATTAATATCATTGATATCAATTGTCGTTGTACCATCGGTATAGGTTATATCCCAGGGCGCTGTCCCGGTCAGGTTAATGGTCAGGGAAGCGCTGCTTCCAGCGCAGATTGCCGTCGATCCGGAAAGGGTAGCGGTAGGTAATGGATTAACTTCTATCGTAATGCTTTCCGAGCCTGTATTGGTACAGTTATTTCCGTCAGAAACCATTGTAACCCAGTAAGATGTTGTTTCTGATGGGGCAACCTCAAACGGGTAGGGCGAA